>OHBE01000113.1_pt1 | contig 88807 bp, 61 predicted proteins | sample 1577231 | NCBI WGS metagenome assembly OHBE01 (sample SAMEA3541506, study PRJEB24748) | human gut metagenome | biome: human gut; feature: human-associated habitat; material: faeces | place: China | collected 2012 | reverse complement strand
TGAATCCACTGGTGTTTGAGACCAGCGCGTCTACCGATTCCGCCATCTGGGCATGCATTATTGATCTCTCAATTGCGGTGCAAAGATACAACTTTATTTTTAATCCACAATAGTTGGACAAAAAAAAGGAAAAAAAAACGATAAAACACCTCTATACAGCTTCAATTTTCAGAGAATAAACAGTACATTAGCGGAAACTTTAAAAAAGTTATTATCATGACAAACAAAAACAATTATTGCGTAATCATGGGTGGCGGTATCGGAAGCCACTTCTGGCCGCTCAGCCGCAAAAATTTGCCTAAACAATTTATGGATGTTTTTGGAACCGGACGTTCACTTCTGCAACAAACATTTGATCGCTTTCAAAAAATAATCCCTACTGAAAATATTCTGATCGCTACGAATGCCATATATGCCGACTTGGTAAAAAAACAATTTCCGGAACTGAATGAAAAACAAATCTTGTTGGAACCGGCAAGACGAAATACTGCGCCGTGTATAGCATGGGCCGCTCATCGCATCCAAGCATTAAATCCTAACGCCAACATTGTTGTAGCCCCTTGCGACCATCTCATCCTCAAAGAAGAAGAATTTTATAAAGCGATAGAGAAAGGGCTGGAGTTTGTTTCCAAATCGGAGAAACTTCTGACCTTGGGCATCAGGCCAAACCGCCCCGAAACAGAATATGGCTACATACAAATTGATGAGCCTGTTGGAGACGGATTCTACAAAGTAAAGACGTTTACCGAAAAACCGGAACTCGATTTAGCGAAAGTTTTCGTAGAGAGCGGGGAGTTTTACTGGAACTCCGGAATATTCATGTGGAATGTAAACACAATCTTGAAAACCGGAGAAGCTTTACTACCGGAGTTGTCTGCAAAGTTAGCCTCCGGAAAAGGAGTATATGGCACCGATGCAGAACAAGCATTTATCGAAGAACACTTTCCCGCATGCCCGAATGTTTCTATAGATTTCGGCATCATGGAAAAAGCCGATAACGTATTCGTATCATTAGGAGATTTCGGTTGGTCGGATTTAGGAACTTGGAACTCACTTTATGAATTGTCCGAACAAGATTTGGATGGTAACACCACATTGCAGTGTGATTCATTGCTATATAACAGCAAAAACAACATGATAGTGCTTCCCAAAGGCAAGTTAGCCATTATTGAGGGTTTGGAAGGATATTTAATCGCAGAGTCGGATAACATTCTGTTAATCTGTCCCAAAGACGAAGAATCGGCTATTCGTAAATATATGAATGACGCACAAATGAAGCTGGGCGATTCTTTCTGACAACACCCATATGTCGTTTTTCTTTGGTAAAATAAGAAACAAAACATACTTCAAGTAAGTCTGTTTGAATAAATCTACAGAAGCTGTCGGAGAGGATAGTAAGAAGCAAACATATTACAAAAACATTTATTCGAAATCGGACGAGAAGGCTTTCTCAACCGCTACCCGATGTGATGGGGCGGGAGCGGAAAATTTAGCTTCAAATGGAGAACCATGCAGAAGGTTGTTGTATGGTACGTTTAAAGAACAGCAGCACATTTCATTCAAAGCCCGCCGTGTTTGAATTCGAAGCCCGCCGCCTTTTTTTCAAAGCCCGCCGTGTTTGAACTCAAAGCCCGCCGCCTTTTTTCTAAAGCCCGCCGTGTTTAAATTCAAAGTCTGCGGTATTCTTAGAATACGATTCATGAAAAAACAGAAGAAAAGAGAGTACCGAACCGGAAATATTGTAAGACATGCCTTTGAAACTGAAACTCATACCCAAAAGGGGAAAGGATACCAAACCAATTTTCTTACATCACGCTTTTCAGAAATCGGTCCATATAAACAAAGGGTTGCTGCATCCCGCAGTAACCCTTCTATTTTAGTTAGTTAAAATTTTGAGAGAATTGAAACTTCACAGCTTCTTTGTTGTTTTAATTAAGCACACTAACTATATATGTTTAAAGCAAATGAAAATTCTATTCCTTAATAATCAACCCCTTATTTATTTTCGCCAAACTGTCAACCAGTACCGACTCCGTTTTCGAATCGTTCGAAATAGCAACCGAGGGAGTAGTTACCTGCCTGCCGATCGTATCCACAGCAAGAATTCCCCGGTCTTCGCCGGTAAAAGAATGCTGGGTTATATTTCCTAACGAAAGGAATAAGACAACCACTGCCGCAGCCTTAAACAACGGCATGAAGCGAGCGGTGAGAGTCAAACGTCTGGCCTTTACAACAGGGGGGTCCACCTCAGCCAGGATACGCGTATCAAAATCTTTGCTCAACCCTACATTCCGTTGAATTTGCTGATAAACAAACAAACTTTTATAACGAAGCAGATGAGCCGGAACGTCTCCTTGTGTGAAGAATTGACGCAATAATGATTCCTCTTCGATAGAGGTCTCGCATTGCCAATATTTCTCCAAGAGTTGTTCTATATTCTTATAATCCATATTCATCAATTTCTAAATAGCGTTGTTTAACCTTTTGTCTGGCTCTGAAGAGGTTTACTTTCACTTGATCCTCGGTCAGATTCAGAAGAGCTGCTATTTTTTTATAACTTTCGCCCTCAATATCTCTTAACTGCATGATTAAACGCTGCTTTTCAGGAAGTTCATCCACCAACCGATCGATAAGCCTCATTTTTTCGTCATGCACAAATTGGTCGTGAGGGCTGCCTGTATCAGATTCCTCTTCGATATCACGGCCGAGTTCAAGATGTCGGGAGTCTTTCTTTTGGCTGCGATCTATCGCCAAATTCTTTGCTACAACCAAACAATAGGCTTCGATCGATTCTATTTGAGGCCATTCCTCTCTCTTGTTCCACACGCGTATCAATGTATCCTGAACGACATCTTCCGCCTCTGCACTATCCAGCGTAATCCTGAGTGCCAACCGGAAAAGTTTGTCCTTTAGCGGCAAAATATCGTTACGGAAACTGATTTCTTGCATCTCTATAATAATGACGGGCTCAAATGGGAAAAGTTACAGCTACCCGTATTTTTTTTTCAATTTATTTTTTGATTCTTGTCCCTATACCACTCTTTATTTCTGAAGATGAAGTGATTATGACTTCACAAACACCGGCTTCGAGTGCTTCAAAAGAGTTTATTAATTTGGGTATCATCCCACCTTGGATAATTCCATCAGCCACATATTTCTGAAAACCGGCACGATCGATCCGGGGAATCACACTGTTTTCATCATTTTCATCGTACAGCACTCCTTTTTTCTCGAAACAATACACCAACGTAGTGTCAAACCTCTTCGCCAAAGCTTTTGCCGTTTCTCCGGCAATGGTATCGGCATTGGTATTAAGGAGGTTGCCCGTTTTATCGTGGGTGAGCGGAGCCATTACAGGTACTACACCCTTGCGGATAAGTCCGGCAAGCAAATCCGCGTCCACTTCTTCCACATCGCCTACGAAGCCATAATCTATCTCTTCCACCGGACGTTTTACAGAACGAATAACATTCATATCCGCCCCGGTCAGGCCAAGAGCATTCACTCCCCGAGCTTGCAAACCAGCCACAATGCTTTTGTTTACCAGCCCGGCATACACCATGGCCACGACTCTCAGCATCCCGGCATCGGTAATCCGTCTGCCATCCACCATCCGGCTCTCAATACCAAGAGCAGCAGCGATTTTTGTGGCCGAGCGTCCTCCACCGTGAACCAACAACTTATACCCTTCGATGGATGAGAAATCATCCAGGAGTTGAAAAAGGGTAGCTTCCTCTTCCACGATTTTGCCACCCACTTTAACGATTGTCAGTTTTTCTCTCATATAATGTACGGGCTGTCTGACGGTAAGCACCAATGTAGGCTCTCCGTTTTTATTCCAAATAAGTATATCCGTAAAGCCCCGAACGATAGTTGGAAAGGAATTCCTTTCCTTCTTCGAGCGAGATTTTACCTTCTTTCACCGATTTCGTCACCCATGTTTCCAACGTACGTACCAGTTTCTTAGGACTATACTGTACATAATCCAACACTTCTGCCACCGTTTCCCCATCGATAATCTGCTCAATGGCATAGCCTTTTTCACTCACAGATACGTGCACCGCATTCGTGTCGCCGAACAAATTGTGCATATCTCCTAAAATCTCCTGATAAGCGCCTACCAGAAAAACAGCAAGATAGTATGGCTCAGACTTTCTCAGGCTGTGCACGGGCAGGTCGTGAGCTACATTGCGGGTAGAAATAAAGTTGGCAATCTTTCCGTCGGAGTCGCAGGTGATATCTTGAAGCGTAGCGGAACGATCGGGTTTCTCGTCCAATCGCTGAATGGGCATGATAGGGAAAATCTGATCGATCGCCCATGAGTCGGGTAACGATTGAAAGAGCGAGAAATTGCAGAAATACTTATCCGCCAACAGCTTAGACAGACCGCGAAACTCATCGGGAGCATGTTTCAACCCATCGGCTATCTGGTTGATCTCTCGTGTAATAGACCAATACAGCCGCTCTATTTGGGCACGTGTTTTCAAGTCAACAATACCATGGCTGAACAAGTCGAGTCCCTCTTCACGTATTTGCTGAGCATCGTGCCATGCTTCGAGCATTTTATTCTGATTGAGCGAATCCCATATTTTATACAACTCCTGCACCAGTTCATGCGCATCGGAGGCAACCTCCTCATCGTCGTCCCATTCAGGTAAAGTGGCTGTTTCAAGCACTTCGAAAACGAGCACGGAATGATGGGCGGTCAGCGCACGACCACTCTCGGTAATGATGTTGGGATGTGGAATACCGTTCTTATCGCTGGCATCCACCAAAGTTGAGATAGAGTCGTTGACATACTCCTGAATGGAATAATTGACGCTTCCTCCGGTGCTCGACGAACGGGTACCGTCGTAATCTACTCCTAGTCCGCCACCAATATCGACAAATTCGACTTTAAACCCCATCGCATGAAGCTGCACGTAGAATTGAGACGCTTCACGCAAGGCCGTTTTTATCCGGCGTATTTTCGTAACCTGACTTCCGATGTGGAAATGGATCAGTTTCAGGCAATCTTCCAACCCCTTGCTTTGCATGAAGTCCAAAGCCTCGAGCAGTTCGCTGGAAGTCAATCCGAACTTACTGGCGTCTCCACCCGACTCTTCCCATTTGCCGCTTCCCGAAGAAGCAAGCTTGATGCGGATGCCTATATTCGGTCGCACATTCAGCTGCTTTGCCATTTTAGCAATAAGCTTCAGTTCGTTCAGTTTTTCCACTACCAGAAAGATGCGCTTCCCCATCTTCTGGGCAAGCAAAGCCAGTTCGATATAGCTTTCGTCTTTATATCCGTTGCAAATTATCAGCGAATCGGAATCCGTATTCACAGCAATCACCGCATGAAGCTCCGGTTTAGATCCCGCTTCGAGACCCAGATTGAACTTCTTGCCATGACTGATGATCTCTTCGACCACCGGGCGCATCTGATTCACTTTGATAGGATAGATAATAAAGTTTTGGGCTTTGTAACCGTATTCCTCAGCTGCTTGTTTAAAGCAAGAAGACATCTTCTCGATACGATTGTCCAAAATATCCGGAAAACGTATCAACATAGGCGCCGATACATCGCGCAACTGCAACTCATCAACCAGCACTTTCAAATCGACAGACGCTCCGTCTTTCCGCGGTGTAACAACAACATGCCCCTTGTCATTAATACCAAAGTACGAGGTTCCCCAACCCGTAATGTTGTAAAGTTCCTCAGAATCTTCAATACGCCATTTTCTCATTTTTCAGTTATTCAGTATTTTAATAGATATTTTGAACGGCAAAAATACGGATTAATCTACAAAAATCCATTGATAAAGAGAGAAATTATCATTTTTATATTTGCAGCAAAAGCAGCAATTGCTCTACCGCTTTCTTTATTTGCCGGCGGTTGTCCAATTCGTCCGCATCGAACACATGCTTCGCGCGGGTATAGAAAGGCTTTCTTTCCTCAAGAGCACGAACGATAAAATCCTTTAATTCTTCGTCAGTTTTTTCACGCAAAATAGGCCGTTGCTGCTTGGCGACACGCAGGCGTCCGAACAACACATCGGGATGTACTTTCAGAAATACCGTTTTCCCCACCTTGTTCATAAAATCCATATTGTCAAAGAAGCAAGGAGTTCCTCCACCGGTAGAAATAATCACGTCTTCAAACTCGGCCACTTCATGAAGCATCTTTTTTTCAAGTTCGCGAAAAGCTTTTTCGCCCCGACCGGCGAAAAGCTCTCCGACCGTTTTGTGAAAACGCTCTTCGATATACCAGTCCAAATCGACAAACGGAACAGAGAGTCGGCGGGCAAGCGCTTTACCCAATGTCGTTTTGCCGGCTCCCATATAGCCGATTAGAAAAACACGAATCATAAATCACTTATTTTGCAGACAAATGTAGTGAATTTACAAGATATTCGTACCTTCGCAAGAAGAAAACAAAGAAAGCCTGTAAAAATTAAACACAAATTCATGCCCAAAAAGAAATTCTACGTCGTATGGGAAGGAGTAACGCCCGGAATTTACACCTCTTGGACGGAATGCCAGCTTCAAACCAAAGGATACGAGAAAGCCAAATACAAATCGTTCGACACGCTCGAAGAAGCCGAGCGCGCTTTGTCCTCGTCTCCCTACGCCTACATCGGCAAAGGAGCGAAGAAAAAGCCGGAAAGCATGCGAGTGATTCCCGGGTCACTCCCCGCAGATGTTATCGGGAATAGCCTGGCGGTGGACGCGGCTTGCAGCGGCAACCCCGGTCCGATGGAGTATCGGGGGGTACACGTGGCAAGCGGACAGCAAATCTTTCACTTCGGTCCGATGAAAGGCACGAATAATATCGGCGAATTTCTGGCTTTGGTACACGGCTTGGCATTGCTCAAACAAAAAAAATGGGATATGCCGATTTACAGCGACAGTGTCAATGCCATCGGTTGGGTACGCCAGAAGAGATGCAAGACGAAACTGCCCAGAACCGAAGAGACCGAAGAGCTGTTCCGCCTCATCGAACGGGCGGAGAAATGGCTTCGGGAGAACACCTACACCACACCCATTCTTAAATGGGAAACCAGCAAGTGGGGCGAAATACCCGCCGACTTCGGAAGAAAATAATTCTGATTCACAAGCCAATCATATAAAAGTAAATAGCACAACCAACTTACAAGCTATCCAAGTAAAAGCCCCTGTCGGGACAGCCTCGGTCAATCATGTCTACTAAACAACCAACTCTTTCTGTTATACAAATTATTCGTCTGTCGTTCGTGTTTTATTCGTCTCTCGAACGGCAGACGAATAAAACACGAACGACAGACGAATGGTGCACATACGACAGACGAATTAAATAGTAAACAGATTGCCTTGCCTTCTGTAATGAAAGAATCAAAGCGTCGAAGCCAAGAAGATTGATGCCTGTCATCGAAAAAATACGCCTGCCCGAGACGCGTAGGTTTCAGGCAAGCGCATATATCTTTTAGTCAGAGAGACGGCTACAGTTGTTGCATGTCGTGCAACCGCTTATAATACCCATTCAGAGCTATCAGTTCCTCATGTTTGCCCCGTTCTACAATCTCTCCTTCATAAAGTACGCAAATCTCATCGGCATTCTTGATAGTAGACAGGCGGTGAGCAATGGCAATAGTGGTGCGCGTCTTCATCAAACGTTCCAAAGCCTCCTGTACCAAACGTTCGGACTCCGTATCCAAAGCAGAAGTAGCTTCATCCAAAATCAAAATGGGAGGATTCTTCAGAATGGCACGGGCTATGCTGATGCGCTGGCGCTGACCTCCGGAAAGCTTGCTGCCGCGGTCGCCGATATTCGTATCATACCCTTCGGGCTTCTCCATGATAAATTCATGTGCATTGGCTATCTTGGCGGCTTCTATCACCTGTTCCATTGTAGCATTCTCTACACCGAAAGCTATGTTGTTAAAAAAAGTATCGTTGAACAGAATTGCTTCCTGATTTACATTACCCAACAAACTTCGCAAATCGGAGATGCGCACATCTTTGATATCGGTTCCGTCTATCGTGATTTGTCCCGACTGCACATCATGATAGCGGGGCAGAAGGTCGACAAGCGTTGACTTCCCGGAACCCGACTGACCCACCAAAGCGATTGTCTTTCCTTTCGGAACAGTAAGATCTACATGCTTTAACACATCTTTCTTACCATCGTAGCTGAAAGAAATATCTTTAAACTCTACCTTGTCCGTCAATCCGTTCAGCGGTTTCGGCTTGGTTATTTCCCTGATGTTATTCTCCGCTTTCAGTATCTTATCCACACGCTCCATCGAAGCCAACCCTTTCGGGATGTTATACCCCGCTTTGGCAAATTCTTTCAGCGGATTGATGATGCTGTACAATATCACCATGTAGAAGATAAATGTGGGGGCATCGATCGACGAACTCTCTCCCAGAATGAGCGCGCCTCCGAACCACAGCACCGCCACGATAAGAATCGTACCCAGGAATTCGCTCATCGGATGCGCCAGCGCCTGACGCATGGCTACCCGGTTGATAGCGTCGCGCAATTCGTTGCTGCATTTGGAGAAACGCCTGATCATGCGGTCTTCTGCAATAAAAGCCTTGATGATACGCAAACCGCCCAACGTTTCTTCCAATTGCGACATCGTATCACTCCATTTACCCTGCGCTTCGAGCGACTGACGTTTCAGCTTCCGCCCCACTTTACCCATCACCCAGCCCATGGCAGGCAATACGAGTATGGTGAACAGCGTCAGTTGCCAACTCGTAATAATCAGTGTAGTAAAATAAAGAACAACCAGAATAGGATTCTTCAAAAGCATATCGAGCGAACTGGTAATGGAATTTTCCACTTCGCCCACATCGCCACTCATGCGGGCGATGATATCGCCTTTTCTCTCTTCGGAAAAAAATCCCAAAGGCAAATGCAGAACTTTCGAATAGACCATAATACGGATATCGCGCACCACTCCCGTGCGCAAAGGAATCATTACCGCCGTAGAGCCGAAGTAACAAGCTGTCTTCATCAGAGTCATAAAAGCAAGAAACAAGCCTAGAAAAAGCAAAGTCATGGTAGGACCATTTGCTTCAATCATCCGCGAGACGTAATAATAAAAGTTGTTCACCCCTACTTCTTTGAGGCTTCCGCTCCCCCACTCCATGAATTCATACACTTTTTGGTTATCGCCCGTTTTGAAAAGAATATTCAGTATGGGAATCAGCAGAGTAAATGAAAATACATTGAAAACAGCGGAGAGAATGTTGAGCAGCACCGCCCACCCGATGTATTTCTTATAAGGCGCCACAAAACGGCGCATAAGTTGTATAAATTCCTTCATTACTTTAAGTTGGGTGTTTTAAAATTGCAAAGATATAACAAAGTTGCCGAACGACTCATAGCTTTCTTTATTTATTAACGCGATTTATCGAAAAGCAGCTTTCTTGTCACCCGCTCCCGAAGTCCGGCATCTTCAGTCTTTATCTCCCAACGACTTCGAAATCAGAGTAACCATCGGGGGAAGATGCAACATGGATGAAAGACAGCTCCAACCCCATATACGGAAGACAAAGGCAGTAAATCTTCTCTTTCTCTTGGGGTTTATCCCTCTTTTCCGTATTTTTGTTTTCTAAAACATGCCCTGACCGCAATGAAAGCACGAATACTACTATTGTTATGGTTCCAATGCTGCATACTCTCTCTTTATGCAGACCGACTGCCCTACTATCATCTCAAACAACTCTCTATCAGAGAGGGACTTCCCTCTTCCGTAACATCGCTGTACGACGACCAAAACGGAGCATTATGGATAGGAACGACACAAGGCGTATACCGTTTTAACGGGACAAGAATAAAGAAGTATCCCCTGCCCACCCCGTTGCGGCAAGGCACGCACTACATAAGCAAGATTCAAGGAGACAATCAAAACCGGACATGGGTATTCACCACAAAAGGAGTCAGCTACCATGAAAAGGGGCAAGACTCGCTCCGGACGCTTCTTTACCGAAAACGGGCAGTGAAGGCTTCCACATTGCTTGCCGATGGCGACGAAGTAATAATCCCTACCACAGACACCTTATTGACATACAGTAAGGACCTGTCGCTTACGAAGACATTGCCACTCAAATCGTCCGGCACATATATCTTCGATCTGCTTCGGTACGACACACGGCATTATCTGGCGCTGACCTCCCGGTGGGAGCTCAAAATAATCGATAAATATACAGGAGAGGTAAGTTCCGCACCTTTTTCGGAGTCGACAAACGTATACTGCCTGTATCAAGACAACGAAAAGAGTTACTGGATATCCTACTACGGCAAAGGGGTGAAACGCTATGAGCAGGCGGGGAAGTTGCTTGCCGAATATCATACAGGAAACTCGGATCTGAGCAATGATATTGTGCTGGATATCAAAGAGTGGGACAAAAGCATCTGGCTGGCAACAGACGGGGGCGGAGTAAATGTGATTTATCCCGAAACAGGAGAAGTGGAAGTACTTTCCACCCAAACGAACCGGGATTTCCCCGCCAACTCAGTGGCCTGCCTGCTCCAAAGCGACAATCACATGTGGATAGGCATGGTGCGTGAAGGCGTATTAGGTGTGGAGAAAGGTTTCATTACCACTTATACCACTTCAGTCCCGAACCAACCATCGGGACTATCTGAGAAATGTCCGCTCTACTTATGGGAAGATACAGACGGAGCGATATGGATCGGAACGGACGGAGGAGGGATTAACCGGTTCGACCCCGATACGGAACAGTTCACACACTATCCCCGTACTTTCGGTGAAAAAATCGTATCGATCTGCCCGCTGACGGAAAGTACGTTGTTGGTATCCAGCTTTACCAAAGGACTTTACCTGTTCAACAAAAAGACGGGAGATTACCGCCGATTCGTTTTTCCCGACCGGAGTATCGAAGAGAAACTGGTGGGAAGCGGTTCTCCCATCAACCTGAGAGTGAACTCGAAAAAAGAAATCGAGTTGTATGGAAGTTCCGTATACCGCTACCTCCCCTCCGAACACCGCATGGAGCCGATTATTGTAAATCTGAAACCTCTCAACACATCGTGGGTATACATAGGTGACCACCGCTCGAATCCCTTATTTCATGACCGAAGCAAAGTATTCCGGCATAACGTGAGCACGAAACAGTTTGAAATGGTATTCTACGAAAAAGACAATCAGATAATGGCGACAGACCTCGATTCTTCCGGTATTCTCTGGATAGCCGGACCGAACGGGGTAAGTCGTATCGAACCGGACAACGGACAAAAAGAGGACATCAAACTGCCTGACGGAAACGATGTCATTACCTCACTTATAGCAGATCGTGACGGAGTGATATGGATGGGATCGCTGGGAGTAGTGTATGCTTACGACTCGAAAAAGAATCATTTCATTATTTACAGCGAAATGGATGGAGTGCTTCCCAACGATTTCCTGTCGAAACCGGTATTGGAAACTGCCGACGGCAACATCTACATGGGCGGCTCGGAAGGGTTGCTGCGTATCAACAAACCGCTCCGTCCATCAACCGGTTTACAACTTGCCGCCCCGGTGCTCCAGGAGGTATTTCTCGACGGAGCGGCAGTAGCTGTAGCACCATCCCTTGAGCTACGGGTTCCCCACCATTTCTCCTCGTTGGATATTCATGTGCAGTTGAAAGGTGCGGATGTATTCCGCAAACGCATCTTCCGTTTCCGCATCAAAGGTCTCAACGACGAATATATAGAAACAGCGCAACCCTTCCTAAGCCTTCACACCCTTTCTCCCGGCGATTACCGGATTACGACACAGTGTACACAGAACGATGGCAGTTGGAGCGAAGAATCCGTTTTGCTCGATTTCGAGGTGATGCCCCCTTGGTGGAAACAAATCTGGTTTATCGCCCTTTGTATCGGAGCCGGCATTTTGCTGTTGGTCACTCTCATCCATACTCACAACCGGAGAATGAAACACAAGTTGCAGGAAGAAGAGCGAAAAATATACAAAGAGAAAGTACGCGCGCTTATCAATATCAACCACGAACTTCGCACACCGCTGACACTCATATACAGTCCCCTGAAGCAACTGCTCAACAGCCGCCGGATTCCCCGAGAGCAACAGATCAAGGTGCAAAGCGCATTCAAACAGGCGCGCCAGATGAAGAACATCATCGACATGATTCTGAACATGCGCAAGATGGAAGTGGAGGAAAACATACTGCGCATGTCGTCGACGGCTTTGAATGACTGGATCAGAGCTATTCTGGACGATTTCCGGGAAGAGTTCTCCATGCGCGAAATCACGTTGGGATTTGAACCCGACGAGAATATAGAAGAGATGTATTTCGACCGCAACCAATGCGAAATCATCATCAATAACCTGCTGACGAATGCATATAAATTCAGCGAAGAACATTCTACGGTGACGGTCTCCACGCATCTTGAAAAGGAAGGGAAGTACATCCGCATAGCCGTGAAGGACGAGGGTGAAGGACTACGGGAAGAAGAAATCGGACATCTCTTCACCCGCTTCTATCAAGGGCAGCACAACATACAAGGGTCGGGTATCGGATTATCGTATGCCAAGCAGCTGGTGGAAATGCACGGAGGAAGCATCAGGGCGAAGAACAACGAAGGAAAAGGAGCTTGCTTCTTCTTTACCCTACCTTACCGTCGGGAGAGCACTCACATCAAGTCAGTTCCTCAGGCTTATCTCAACGCTGTAGCGCCTCCGGAGGATAACTCCCCTGCGAAGGCACACAACGAGTCCGACAAGCAGGAGAAGTTTCACTCCATCCTTATTGTGGAAGACGACCGAGATTTGTGCCATTACCTCATCTGCCACCTTCAATCTGTCTTCAAAGAAGTATACGAGGCCCATGACGGCATAGAAGCGTTGCCTATCATCGCTTCAAGAACTCCCCAGCTGGTGTTGAGCGATGTACGAATGCCCCGGATGAACGGATTCGAGTTATGCCGGTACATCAAGCAAAAACCGGAAATGAACTATATTCCCGTAATTCTTCTCACTTCGTGCGTTGACGACGCCGGGATGGAAGAGGCATTCAAACTAGGCGCGGAGGCTTATGTAACCAAGCCTTTCGATATGGATCTACTCCTCATACAGATACAGAACATCCTGAAAAATCAAAAAATCGTCAAAAAGCATTATGCGACCATAGATATACCGGAAGAGGAAAGAGAAGAGCTTATTCCTGCCGACGAGCATTTCATTATACAACTCAATCGTATTATCAATGAAAACATCGGAAACGGAGAGATGGATGTCAACTTCATAGCCCGACAAATGGGAATGAGCAGGGCATCATTATATAACAAGACCAAAAGAATGATGAAAACGGGTGTCAACGAACACATCATCAAGTGCCGCATGGAGCATGCTTGCCGGCTATTGGAAACCACCCATCTCAGCATCAATGATGTTGCCGAACAATGTGGATTCCGGCACTCGCGCAACTTCAGTACGCTGTTCAAAAACACTTTTGGGGAAAGTCCCTCCGATTACAGGAAAAAGAAAAGATAACCTTTTCACCACCTCTCATAAAACGAAGATATATAACAAAAATATAGTTCCGCTGGGGCGTTCTGATATCAGAAAAAGTCGGGAAATGAGGCGTGTCTTAAAGTTAGAAAGTGTTCAGCTTCCCCCGAAAAACTTGTCAAAATCTCCAAAGTTCTTTTTACTTAGAAAAACATCTTTTCCTAAGTAAAAATCGCATTTACCTAAACTTTATTTTTTAGGTAAACGCGATTTTTTTTAAACAAGAACTCTTTCACAAGAGTTTCACAGAAGTCAAAAGTTTATGTTGTCAGACGGTACATTTTGTCCGGATCATCATCTTTTTTATCATCCGGCAAAGTTCGGCTTATCGTGTTTTGTTTTTAAAATCAATTCTTATAAACTTCTCGGATAGGATCGTCATACTGCTCCTGAAGGCGAAGAAGCTCGGCTTTCAGCTGGTTGACAACATCTTCCGTTCCGGGTTTACCATATATATTGTTCATTTCCATCGGGTCTTCCTGCAAATCGTACAATTCCCAACAGTCTATGTCTTTATAGAAACGAATCAGTTTGTAGCGGTCGGTACGCACTCCGTAATGACGGCGCACGGCATGTTCTGCCGGATACTCATAAAAATGATAGTACAGCGACTTCCGCCAGTCGGGCAGCTTCTCTCCTTTCAACAAGGGAAGGAAAGAAACTCCGTGCATATCGGAGGGTACTTTCACTCCTGCCAAATCGAGAATCGTAGGCCCGTAGTCGATGTTCTGTACCATTTCGTCTACATCACCTTTCTTTCCGCCCGGCAAACGAACCAGAAGCGGAGTGCGGAAAGACTCTTCGTACATGAAACGTTTGTCGAACCATCCGTGCTCGCCCATGTAGAACCCTTGGTCCGACGTATACACAATCATGGTGTTCTCCAGCAAACCGTTTTCTTCGAGGTGTTTCAGCAGGCGGCCTACGTTGCGATCGATGGAATGAATCACCCGCAAATAGTCGCGCATATACTGCTGATACTTCCACTCGGCAAGGACCTTGCCCGACAGCTTATCCTTTTTGAGCTTCGCTATAATCGGGTCGTAATGTGCATCCCATGCTGCTTTCTGCTCGGGATTCATCGCGTTATACAAGCGGCGTCCGGCTTTCTCAAGTCCCGTAGTGGTATGAATTTCATTCTCTTTATCCGCCATTTTCAGGTCGTAAACCAAATCCATATTCTTGATAATGCTCATCTCCTGCTTCGATGCGGGGATGCGTCCTTCGTAGGTATCGTAGAAGTTATCCGGTAGCGGATAAACGGAGTCTTTATACAGTTCCAAATCACACAAATCGGGCATCCATGTGCGATGGGGAGCCTTGTGGTGCACAAAGAGACAGAACGGTTTCTCTTTGTCGCGAATGCTGTCGAGCCAGTTCACCGCCAAGTCCGTCACAATATTGGTGGCATAGCCTTCGCGCTGCACTTTCTCTCCATTCTTCACAAAGTACGGATTATAATATTCACCTTGACCGATCAAGATATCCCAATAATCAAATCCTGTAGGCTCGGAACTCAAATGCCACTTACCGATCATCGCAGTCTGATAACCATTCTCTCTCAACAGCTTCGGGAACGTCTGCTGGCTGCCGTCAAACCTTTTCGTATTATCGGTAAATCCGTTTGCATGGCTGTGCTTTCCCGTCAGCATACAAGCACGGCTCGGTCCGCTCAACGAGTTTGCCACAAAACTGTTGGTAAAACGTACTCCCTCGTTGGCGATACGGTCTATGTTGGGAGTTTCGATATAGCGTCGGTCGTAGGCGCTGATGGTTTGAAACGAATGGTCGTCGCACATAATGTAGACCACGTTCATCGGCTTCTTGTTGTTTTGTTCAGCCTTCTTTGCTCCCCCGCAGGCGGGCAATGATGTAAGCATCGTTGCCCCTGTAAGGGAGTACAATAGTGTAGATGAAAAATTACTCATGTCTCTTTATTTAATTTTCAAGTTAGTTTACCACCCCGGGTTCTGTTTCCACTGATTCTGTGTTCTTTCCAACAGTTCGATGCGAATGGGCAACAGGTAATCACGCTTCACATTGAACTTCCACCCCTGTTCATATCCTGCGGGATTGCTGGGAAGTATATATCGCAAGGCGTCTCCCTGTTTGCCTGTCAGGTAAAGGTTGTTGCCCGACGGTTTATCGTACACCAGCTTGCCGCCATATTTCGGATGATTCTCCAGGTTGCTGCCGGTAAAGAGCGCGCCTTTAGGCCATTGGCCTACAATAAGTTCATCGGCGGCAGCCCAGCGGAGAATATCTTCAAGGCGGCGTCCTTCGCACGCTTGTTCCACACGGCGTTCGCGACGTACTGCCTGAACGTATTTATTCAATTTACGGAACGGATAGTCGGCTTCCTGATTGTATTCTCTGTCGAAGTCCACTCCCGGCATACCCACACGGTCGCGCAAGGGTTTCAAAGCATCTGCTATCTTTTGCGCATTCGCTGCTCCGTCCAGTTCGGCCAAGGCTTCGGCATAGTTGAGCAACACGTCGGCATAACGGAACTGAATGGCAGGCGTAGCGCCCTTGAATTCTGCGTCGAGACTGCCGGTATAATCTATCTGCACGTGCTTCAACAGAGAGTAGCCTGTCATGTTCTGATTGTAAGAAGAGGAACCGATAAGCGGCGGCACTACGTAAAAAGGAGGCGCATCGTCGGGACGCAACTGCTGCCCCGGTGTGCAGACTGTCTGTGCCAAGCGTGGATCGCGTACCGTAGGCAGCAGTTCATTGCCGAATACCTTTTTAGCCTCAACACGCTGTTCGCCGACAAACGGTTTTCCGTCAATCGTCAGATAGTCGTCCACAAGCGAAGCGGTCACTCCTATGCTTCCACCGCCTTGATTCAAATAACGGTTCACATTGTTACCCACTTTGTCTCCGTCGTACTTCTTAAACCAGAGTACCTCCGAGTTGTTCGACAAATCGGTAGTCTGGAATAACTGTCGATAGTCGTTTCCGGTATTGCCTGTATTGTATACCTTCCACACACCTCTTTTCATCACTTCCTCGGCAGCGGCGGCAGCTTGCGTAAAGTAGTCTCGAATCTTTTCATCCGTCACCGATTTATCATAAAACTCATCTCCTTCGGCCTTGTGATATTTCTCCCAAGTCGCCTCGAACAGAGCCACCTCGCTCTTCAGCGCACGCGCCACATCTTTATGCACACGCATCGATGCACTGTTATTGCGCTCTCTCAACAATGAAATAGCCTTGTCCAAATCATCCAGAATATGGTCGGCAACCACTGTCCGGCTGTCGCGTGGAAGAAGCATGGCTTCGATATTGGGATCGAGCGGTTTATCAATCCATGTCAACTCACCGTAATCCACAAACATTCTGTAATAATACCACGCCCGAAAATAGTAAGCCTCCCCTACACACTGATTGTAGGCAGCTGTTCCTTTCTCGGAAGTATTGTCCAGATTGAGCAACAGGTAGTTCAGGTTGCGGATTGCTTTATAATTAGAAAGTGCGGTTGCATGACTCAAAGCCATTTCTCCCGCCAGCCGAGTATTCACCGAACTGGAAGCCAAATTGTCGCTGCGCGTATCAGAACCGGCAATGTGATTGCCTCCTCCGGCATCGAACCCCTGAGAACGAAGCCCGCTCTCATAAAATTGATCCAGATAGTTTGTCATTTCTCCCGTGCTACTAAAAGGAGATGCGGTAGAAAGAACCCCTTTCGGCGCCTTATCTAAATCGTAACAAGCCGTAAGACCGCAGATCAGCACAATACCGCACAATATATTTTTCTTTTTCATAATATTCTGCTATTTATAAGTTAACAACCAAACCAAAAGACACGACCTTGTTCATAGGGTAATTCTTACCCCCTTCCGAAGTATAGTCGTTTCCTGTAAAGATCGCCTCCGGATCGAACATTCCCTTCAACGAAGTAAACGTCAGCAAGTTCTCGCCCGAGAAGAAAGCCTGTACTTTCTGCAAACCGATCTTGGCAGTCCATGCCGTGGGCAGATCGTAGCTGACGGTCAGGTTTTTCAGACGACAATAAGCCGCGCTCTGCAGGTAACGGTCAGTCGTAGTCATTATCTTATTGCGGAAAGGACGCACTCCTCCTGCCGAATGGATATATGGTTTCGGATAATAAGCCCCTTTGTTGGATTCGCTCCAATAGTCCATATGCTCTTTAAACACCGTAACCTGCGCGTACGGGCCGCTTCCCCAGAAGTAAACGCCTCCGCCAGGATGCCAGTCGCGTTTCCCTACTCCTTGGAACATGGCGCTTACCGTCAGCCCTTTCCAACTGATAGAGCCGTTGATGGTATACTGATAGCGTGGAGTAGTGTTGCCGATTACGGTCATATCGCCCATATCGCCCAACGTATTCTTACCGTTGTTTATATTTTTATCTCCATTCAGGTCGCGATATTTCACATCGCCCGGAGTCCAAGGCTTTCCGCTGATGAAAGACAAATTATAAGTCTTATTGTATTCATCGGCTTCTTCCTGTGTCTGGATCAATCCGCTGGCACGATAACCCCAGATTTCGCCCACTTTCTTTCCTTTGTACCAGTTTCCCGCAGGATCTGTCACTATATTTTTCTTGTTTCCATCCTTATCGACATAGCTGTCATCACCGGCATATTCTGTAACTTCTGCCGTTGCGTCGGAGAGCGAACCGCCTATACTGTAATGAATGTCTTTACCGATAGTGCCACGATAGTTCAAAGCCAGTTCCCAGCCACGGTTACGCATGCGGGCATTGTTTGTTTTCGGCGCATCGGCACCGAAGAAGTCGGGGAATTTCTGTCCGGGGCCCAACATATCTTTCGTATTACGCTGGAACAGATCGAACGAACCGGTAAGCGCGTTTCCGAAGAATCCGAAGTCGAGACCGATATTCTTGCTTTCCACTTTTTCCCAAGTCGTATTGGGGTTGACTACCAGCGGAGCTTTGGTAAACATGCGCCGCCCCTCAGGGAAGATGTAACTTCCGAGATTAGCGTTCAAATCCATCGTAGCGGCAAATGTATAAAGAGCCGCTCCCGCCTGATTGCCCAACAAACCGTACGAAGCGCGGAGCTTCAAGTTGGAAACTACGTCACTGACGGGTTGCATGAATTTCTCACGACTGATATTCCACCCGGTGGATACGGAAGGGAAGAAGCCCCAACGGTTTCCGGAAGCGAAACGTGAAGAGCCGTCGTAACGACCGTTCAGTTCAAGCAAATAACGTCCATCGTAGTCGTAATTGATACGCCCGAAGAATCCGCGCGTAGCCCATCCGTTACGAACGTCGACTACGGTTTTATCACCGGTTCCCATACCCAGATTCGGATTAGTCGTGGAATAAAGCCCAGTTATGGAATTCTTCATATAGCTGTAATCGTTGTCTTCCTCCTGATATCCTGCCATAAGCGTAAAGTTGTGGCTATCGGCAATGGTGAAAAGATAGTTCGTGTACAAGTTGATGCTTTGGTAGCGGGTACGCCCGTAGCTGCGCGTAAACTTTCCATCGGGAGAAACGCCCAATTCGCCACGCACACCTTTCGACGTGCTCACTCCGTCGGCTCCGTAAATGAGCGGACTTACATTCAACGCCTCGTACTCTACATTCATCAGCTTATATGTATAATCGAAGAATACGAACCAGTTCTTCACCGGTTGAAATTCCAGGCCTGTGGTCAGATTCAGTCGGTCGCGCTGGGTATTGGTATACGTGCCGCTTTGCAGATACGGTATCATACTCAGCTCGGTGAAGTGCCCGTTCGGGTCGATTACCGAAACCGTAGGACGAAAACGAGCCAACGAATGATAGAAGCCTTCGCTGATACCTCCGTCGCCAAACGGAGTATTTTGATCGGAATGCATAAACTTCGTGTTCACTTTGAGCTTCATCCAATCCGTGATCTGCGAATTTACATTCGCCGCAAAGTTATAACGGGTAAAATCCATATCGGCATAACGCAGGATACCGTCTTCGTTATAGTATCTGCCCGACACATAATATTGAGCTTTTTTCCCGCCACCGCTCAGGCTGACATTATGGTTTTGCTTGAAAGCCCAGTCTTTATAATGAAGATCGAAGTAGTTCACATTACCTACTCCCAATTCAGAGTTCTCGAAAGCCGGATTCATGTTTGAATTGGCAGGAAGTTCCGCCCATGGATTCACGCTGTTCGGATCTGCGATGTATTTCTGTAGCAAATCGAGCTTTTCCTGACTATACAGACGCGGTGACCCGGCGTTGGTACAGCCGTCGTTCCAGTATTTCGCAAAGTCATAAGAGTTCACCATGTCGGGTAAGACCGTAGGTGTAGTCCATCCCACCGTACCTTGGTAGTTGATTCGCGTTTTCCCCTCTTCCCCACGCTTGGTAGTCACCAGAATTACACCATAAGCGGCACGCGCTCCGTAGATGGCGCAAGCTGCTGCATCTTTCAGGACCGAAATATTCTCAATATCACTGGGATTCACATCCGACAGGCTCATCTCTACTCCGTCCACCAATACATACGGAGAAGCATTGTTATCGAGATTGCCCTGCCCGCGCAAAGTCAATGTGCCCGAAGCACCCGGGCGACCTGCTCTGTTGTTGCTCACCAGTAATCCCGGAACCATACCTTGCAAACTCTGGGTGGCATCCGCCACCGGACGACGTTCTAAAACATCGCCTTTCACAGCCGATACCGATCCGGTCAGGTTGACTTTCTTTTGTACGCCATAACCTACCACCACTACTTCGTCTAGTGTCTCGGTATCTTCCGCCAATAGGATTTCGAAATTTCTTTTCCCGTCTATGGGGATAACCTGTGTAGCATACCCAATGTAAGAAACCACCAGATTGTTTTTAGGAGATACGTCAGATAGAGTGAAGTCTCCATCAAGGCCGGTAATGGTGCCGTTTGTGGTGCCTTCTATTAGAACACTGGCTCCAATCACGGGTTCCCGGTTGTTTTTGTCAAGCACTCTACCCGTTATAGATAAAGACTGGGCCATCGCTGCCGGAGAAAGCAAGCATAGCATAGCCGTCACCAAACCCACAAGGAGCATAGAAAGCTGTTTTTTCTTTTTCATAATAAATCGTTTTAAGGGTTACTTTTTTAACAAATCGCTGCGAAGATATCCATTAAAGCCTGTATCCTGACTCTGCATTTGTACATTTTAAGTCTGAAATCATCTACAAATGCGTGTAAAAACCGGGAAATAGCATCTGCATATATGCCCATGTTGCGGGCTATATATGTTCATCGTGGTGAGTATATATGGCTACCATGGTGAGTATATATGGCTAGCGCGGTGAGTATATATGGCTACCATGATGAGTATATATGGCTACCGCGGTGGGTATATATACCCAAGCAGATACGTTTCTACATTCATCCGCCTATCTGAGTCGGACTCCAAAAACAAAAAAAGCCTTATCTGAATGGATGTTTCAGACAAGGCTTATAAAAAACAGATCTAAAGACCGATTACTTTCCGTAATCCTCATATAGCATAAGCAGATGCGAAGCGCTCCAACTGAAATGGGGGGCCTTCAATCGCTCTCCGGTATGCGTACCGTAGTTTTCGTGAATGGGAGCTTTCTCTTTCAAGCCGTTGAGCCGGTCGAACACCTGTAAAGTATATTCATCCGCCCACTCCTTATAACCGTAATTGCGAAGCCCACGTATGGCGAAATAAGTCTGATCGAGCCAGATGGGTCCCCTCCAATATCCTTTCGGATCGTATTTCGGATGATCGGCAGCAATGGTGGGGAAAGGAATGTAGGTGGAAAATTTAGCCGTATCGCGCAGAACAGGAAGCATATCCGAAACCTGTTCGTGTGTAGCTACTTCCGTCCAGAGCGGAGTATAGGCCTCGCATCCCGGCTCTCTCACAAAGGATCCGTCCTTCAGACGACGGTCGAAAAAGAAGCCGTGCTCCTTATCGAAAAAATACTCTGCCACCCGGTCGCCATAATCGGGCGCATCGAACGGGGCGCCGAGCATCCCCGCAAACTTTTTCAACAGCCTGCACTCCAACGCCAGATAAGCATTCAAGTCGACACTCTCCTGATCCATGCTCCAAGCGTCTTCTTCACTTCGATTCTTCAACATGACGGCATTGTCGAAGCGGATCGCATTGTCCATTCCGCTTTCCCATGCGGCAGCTTCAAGCGTGCCGTCGGTAGAACCGTATTCACACATCCCGTTGCCGTCGTGGTCGCGTTTCCAATACCACCATTTATAATAAGAAAGAAGTTGGGGGTACATCTCGGCAATAAAAGCCGTGTCGCCGGTATGAGTGAATATCTCATCTACGGCCCAGCATACGAGAGGGGGCTTGCTGTCGCGATTGTTGTTTTCCGACGGATCGGTATAGATACAGTCGACAATCATGCCGTCCGACTGCTGGTAATCGAACATGGCGCGGATGTTGTTTTTAGCCAGCTCGGGATGGAACTTTGCGGTTCCGGCACTGAAACGCCAACTGTCCCAAGCCCAGAAACCTACAAAATAGCCTACCGCATGGCTGGGGACAATACCTTCGTGCAATAGTCCTCCGCGATGCGTACGCCAGTTGGAAATAAGTGTCGTCAGAGCTTTAACGGCAATCCGATCGTATTCGGGCTTCATATCCTCACGAAGCACTTTCTTCATATATCCCTCCCAGCGTTCGGCATTCGCTCGCAACGCCTCTTCCGGACGGTTGAGAAGAACAGCCAGATTTTGCAGTCCCGACATCATTTCTTTCTCCGAAGGAAAAAACGAAATCGCCACGTTCACGATAGTTTCCTCAGCTACTGTCTTCGCCACATAATTATTTCCGTGCTTTTCGAGGAAGACTTCGGGAGTGAATGTCACTGTCACCCGTTCGCCATCGACATGACGGGCAATAACGGAGTTCTGCTCCACCGAGACAGTGATATCCTTGCCCCATCCGGTAGCCGTGAAACTCATCTTGCGGGCATGTTCCGCCTCTACCCTGAGCAAAGCTGTAGAAGCATCGACAAAGTTGAGGCGCTGAGCAACGTGCCCCAGTTCGGAGTGAGCGGACAGATACAATTCGCCGGGGAAATAACAAGTGGAATCCGGAGTAAACGGTTTTGTTACATCTTCAGAGAAGCAGACCGTGACAACCGATTGCGCAATCCACTGGCGCCGAAACATATCCAGACTGAACGGGCCGCAAAAACCATTCACCCATTGCTCTTTTTCGGGAAGGGTGAAGCCCATCCACGAACCGGCATCGGTAAACCAGCCGCGACAGGCATGAAGCGTGTCGGGCGTATAGGCAATGTCGAATATATCGGCAAATTCGTATCTCTTTTGTGAAGTGTTCTCATTTCCGGGATGGCACGCCGCTATTCCGAAAACCAGCCAAAGAGAGGCAATAATGTAAGTAATTCTGTGTTTCATAATATGAGATCATAAAAATTAAAACCAAAAAAGATTCGCCTTGTCTGCGGCGTCTTCACCTGCCGCGAGAGGTTGCAGTATAAAGCCGTATGCCTGCTCATGCGGAGTAATCGTGTACTCGGGATGTACCTGCGCTCCCCACGTATTGTCGCCGCCCACTCCCATTTGCTTATGGTCAATGTTCAGCCACACCATCTCCTTCTTCACGATGCTTCCGCCATGCCTGCGTTCCACCTGTGAGGGACGATACTCAAGATCTTCCATCGGGAAGTTCCAGGCACTGACACTCAAAGGCTGTTCACCCGTCACCAGCAGCCCTTCTCCGGCGCTGTTGCGGAGGGCTACCCAGCGCACGTCACAGTGGTTGCCCGTTTCCTGTGCACGCACATAAGGATGGTACTGCTCCCATACGCTCTGTCTGTATAAGCCGATGAGCGCTCCGCTCTTCCGGTCGGCATAAGTCTCATGCGGCCCTCTTCCGAGCCACGACATATCTTCATACTCTGCACTAAGAATCATACGCATGCCGAAACGGGGCATTTCGGAGAGTTCGATGCTGCCCGGAACGAAGTGCATATTCACACGAATCGCTCCATTGGGGCGAACCTGATACGTTATCCGCAAATCGGATTTCTGTTGCTCCATACGGTAGTTTACAACCACCGTAGCCAGTTTACCATCCGGAGTTTCGGTGACTTTCATGTCTTCGAGCATCAACTCGCGGCCGGCATTCCGCCAAGCGGCACAACGATAAAGATGTCCGTTGGGGATATCATTATCTGTCAGCGGTCTCCAGAAGTTGGGTTGCAACCCTTCCCGTATCAGATTCTTTCCGTGATAATTCAGTTCCGTCATCTCACCGGTGCGGGTGGAGAAACTCAAGAGGAAGCGATCGCCCTTTAAAGCGACAGTCTCATCCGACCTGATCACACTCAGCGCTCCCTCCACAGGACGAACTTTCCGTTCTACCGGACTGACAGGCAAAGCCCATTGTTCTATCGCAACTTCATGACCTTTGGGAATCATGGGCGCATCTTCCTTGGTAAACACACGAAGCGTGAGGAAATATTCTTTTCCATCGGCGGGATGCGGTTGCAAAGGAAGTTCCATTTCGCCACTGCTTTGCGGCGCTATCGGCGGAAATTCGGTTTTCCCCTCCTGCACTGCTCTTCCCTCGCACTCCACCGCCCAATGGAGCATGTATCTTTCCAGTCCGATGAAGTCATGACGATTAACGATTCTAATCCGCCCGGGAGTAAATACCACCGGTTCGAAGTGGACGTACTGCAACACCTTCTTTACTTCCCATATATGCGGATGAAGAGAGCGGTCGGCAGCAACGAGCCCATTGGCACAAAAATTCGAATCGTTTACCACACCGGCAAAGCCCATATCGCCGCCGAACGCCCAGATCGGACGTTCATTCTCATCTTTTTGCAGAAAAGTCTGATCGACCCAGTCCCAGATAAAGCCACCCTGCAACTGATCGTATGTATAAATCAGGTTCCAATAGTCTTGCAGATTCCCTACACTGTTTCCCATGGCATGGGCGTACTCGCACAGAATCATCGGACGCGGGTCACGTTGGTTGACATGCTTGCGAAGCGCCCAGATACGGGCATACATCGGGCAGTAAATATCGCTCTTGCCGTTATATCCTCCTCCTTCATATTGAACGGGGCGGGTAAGATCTGTCTCTTTCGTTCGTTTATAAAGCGTCTCAAAGTGCTTTCCGTAACCGGATTCATTGCCCAGCGACCAGGTTACGACGGCAGTCACGTTTCGGTCGCGCGCTACCATCCTGTCCATACGCTGAATAAAAGGCAACTCCCAGTCCGGATAATTGGCCAGTGTGCGGTCAGGGTGGTCTTCCATGCCGTGGCTCTCGATATTCGCCTCATCGATGAGATACAATCCGAACTCCGTACAGAGTTCATACCAGGCATAGTTGTTGGGGTAATGGCAGTTGCGTACGGCATTCAGGTTAAATTGCTTCATCAATCGGATATCCTGCAACATGGAGGCCACGGTGATGGTACGTCCTGTAAGGGGATCGTGCTCATGCCTGTTGACTCCTTTAAATAATACAGTCTTCCCGTTAATCTGCTGCATGCCGTTGCGCATCTCTACCGTACGGAAGCCGAAGAGGTGAGTGAACGACTCCAAAGATCTGCCTTCTTTATCGAACGTATTGACCACCAGCGTATAGGTATGCGGAGTTTCCGCATTCCATGTCTTCACTGCAGGAAAGACCTGCCGTTCGGCCATCAAAGTATCGAGCTCGGACGCAACCGCTTTTCTCCGATTGTAAATCACTTCTCCACCATCGAGCACTTTCACCTCCACTTCCATTCCCGCTTGCGGACGGTGAAGAAAGACATCCAGCGAAAGGTCACCGTCTTTGTAACCATTTGTCAATCCGGCTGTCATCTTAAAGTCTTTGACACGGTTTTGCGGACGGGCATACAGATAAACGCTCCGTTCGATACCGCTGTACTTCCAATAGTCCTGCCCCTCTAAATATGAACCATCGCTGTAACGGAACACTTTCACCGCCAACTTATTCCGCCCTTTCCGCAACAGCCTCGTAATGTTGAAATGAGAAGGCAGCCGACTGTCTTCAGCATAGCCTGCCAATTCTCCGTTTACCCATACATAGTAGGCCGATTCCACACCTTCGAAATCGAGGAATACGTCCAGGCCTCTCCAATCAGCCGGCACGGTAAACTCCCTGACATAAGCTCCTACCGGATTATAATCGGACGGTACATGCGGAGGATTCGCCGGAAAAGGATAACGGGTATCTGTATAGATAGGCGCATCGAAGCCCTGCAACTCCCAACTTCCCGGCACTTGTATCCGTTTCCATCCTCGGGTGGAGTAATTTGGCTTATGGAAATCTCGGGGAGCAAGCCCGTCGTTTCGGGAATAAAGAAAATGCCAAGTACCGTCGAGAGAAATACGACGTTCGGCAGCGGGGTTGACATCAAACCGCATTTCGGCAGGAAGCGAACGTTGCTTCAACGCATACGACTCGTTGACAAAAGGAATAAAATGCGCATGCATCGGTTCCCTGTTGATTTCGTTCACCTGCGGATTCTGCCAAGGCACATTTTCGGCCGAAAGCGTGGCGGTAAAAAACAGAAAGACGGAAAGAAATGTGTATAACGGAGTTTTCATGATACTATATCGTATAAAGTTTATATCGAACAAAACAGGGTGACTAAAAAAGGAACGCTGAAATCGACCAAAAAGCCATGAAAGATAGACAAAACGACGTATTCCTGCCCGGCTGTCCGGGTAATGATAGGTAGCGTAGTGTCCATCGTCGTAGCCCCTCCGGCAGAGATAGGAGCCAAATTGCCGAACCAACGCACCAATAGAGGAGCTGCCAGCAATGTCAGTATTTCCCTGCAAATATTAGCCAACAATGCTATCGTTCCCAATTCGGGACCTTTGGATTCTGTAATGAAGATACTTGAAAGCGAGTAATAACCGAACCCCGACCCGACGGCCAGACAATCGGCTACGGAACGATGAGACAACAGCATACTTACAACGGCTGAGCCTGCCAATGTACCCAGTATGGTCATCACGGGAAGAAACACGAGCCGGGGATTCAAAGAACGGAAGTTCTTCAACGTTTGCGGGTCATTCCCCACGCCCAGCCCTACACAAAACATGAGCGCGCAAAGCGCGTAATAGCTGATGTTCGTATCTGCCAAATCGAAAGGAAACAGATCAGTTAAACCGACAACCGTTCCCAACACAAAAAAGGCGACAATAATCAGACTTCCTTTCATACCTCCTCCTCCTTTTTACCGCCCAACGTCTTCCACAAAGCCCAAGCAGCAACCACACTGCCCAGCGTCCCTCCCAAAGTCAAGACCACAGCCTCCAGCCCGATGGTATGCAAACCCCGGATAATCGCCTCATTGCTTCCCACTTCTACACCGAGAAGAAAAAGCAATAGCCAGATAAGCCCGGTTATAACCGATTGGATACGTGCCAGATCGCGCTTCCGCAACAAATATCCCGCCAGCATACCTGTCAGCATAAGTCCGATAATCGTAAACATATAAATGTCTTTTTTTAAAAAAGCAAAGATAAATCATTTAAATGAAACAACGGGACCTGAGATCGACAGACTCAGAGCCCCGTTGTTTGTCGGGGTGTGAGAAGTTTATTTCTGAATTTGGTTATTGGCATTTATTTCTGTCAGCGGAACAGGATAGAAAGCATTCTTTTCTTCAGTAAAGCCGGCACGTCCGGCAGCAGCCAAGGTAGAAGCCAGTTTACCCCAACGACGCAAATCGTACCAACGCCAGTTTTCCAACGGAAACTCAATCATACGTTCGTGTTCTATCTGGGCACGTACTTCATTCTGTGTCTTCCCTTTCATGGCAGGCATATCGCCATGCACACTTCTGACCTGATTGATCAGAGGAATAGCCTGTTCCGGATGTCCCTGTTCGTTCAGCACTTCCGCTTTCATCAGCAACACATTGGCGTAACGCATCAAAGGAATGTTGATAGCGCAGTAGTTGTTGGACAACCCTTCGAGATCGGCAGGCATGAATTTGCGAAAAGCAGGACGTGGGGTAGCAAACCAGTCGTCATAGTTCTTTCCATAAACCCGTCCGTTACCATCGTTATAATAATCGCATTTGAAGAACAGCGTTTCATACAAACGCGAGTCATAACGTCCGGTAGTAGCGATTTTTCCTTCTTTCATAAAAGCATCCACCAGTATGTTGCTGGGAAGAATCTCGTCCCATCCCTTCAATTCCGACACTCCTATCCAACGATGAAACTGAGTGCGGTAATTGGCTCCGTTAGCAGTGCTCATAGAGGTCTGCAATTCAAATACAGACTCCTTGCTATTCTTATTACTGGCATCGAACATGCTCGAGAACTTCTTCACCAATTCATAGCCCGTTACCTTATTTAATGCTTCAAGAGCTTCCTTCAGAAAAGCCTCTTTTTTCTCCGGTTCTTCGTAAGCGCGGGTCAAATAAGCAAAACCCAAATAAGCATAGGCTGCTCCGCATGTAGCTCTTCCCGTATTGTCCGTATCATAAGTTGCCGGCAAAGCTGCCGCTTTCTTCAAGTCTTCAATAATAAACTCCCAAGCATCGGGACGGGATGTTAGAGGCTTACTCATCTCAGCCTGACCGGTGATATACTTGTCGCGTATGATAATTTCTTTCCAGTTGAGCAACAACTTCAAATGATAATAAGCCCGCAGAAAGTGTCCTTCATTAATTATTTGCGTGCGTACAGCCTCATTTATTTTCTCGGCAGGAATCTGAGCCACCTTTTCTATCACCTGATTGGCAAAGCTGATCCCCTTATAATTGTTCCACCAATAGTTATTGAACTGCGAGTTACCATTTGTATAAGTAAAGTTATACAGTTCGAGCCAGTTGGGATAGTTGCGGGCATCATTTCCCATATTGATGATATCCTCACGATAGGCTTCCACCGGCCATTTCACTTCGGCAAACTCCCATGTATCAATGTAATATTCCAATTGAGAATACGCAGCGGAAATGCCGGCTTGCGCGTCACTCTCATTACGCCAGAAGTTGCCGGAAGTCAATTGGTCGGGCGAATCCACAGTCAGAAAGTCATCGCATGAGCTTGCAAAAAGCGATGCAAGACAAATACCGGCTATATATGTCAGTTTTTTCATATTCTTTATAGTATTAATGATTAGAATGTAAGTTGAGCTCCCACTGTAAACGAGCATGTAAACGGATAGATGAGCTTATCGATACCGGCATTCAACACACTGCCGCGGGAAAATTCGGGATCAATACCATCGTATCCGGTAATCGTAAAGAGATTCTCACCGCTCACATAGAAACGCAACTTTTCTACAGATACTTTCTGCATCAACAGTTTCGGCAGCGTATAACCCAACTGAAGCTGACGAAGACGGATAAAGTCGCCTTTCTCCAAGAAGCGGTCTGATTCTTTCATATTCCCGTTGGGGTCATTATAAATAGCACGGGGAACGCTCGTTCCTGGATTAAGCGGTGTCCACGCCGTCAAAGCAGATTTCAGGAAGTTGGAACCAGAATTCATTCCTTCGTAGAAATACTTGTTCCCGTTGTAAATCTTATGTCCCCAGGCACTACCCAGCACCACTGAAAAGTCTACACCTTTATAGCCGACAGAAAGATTCAAGTTTGCTTCCACCTTAGGAATGCCCGAACCGGCATATACTTTATCGTCATCGTCTATCGTACCGTCGCCGTTCACGTCTACAAAGCGAATATCTCCGGCATCGGCAAATGGTTGATACTCCTCATTATCGCTATTCACATATTGGCGGGCTTCCTCGTTAGACCGGAAGATACCGGCAGTTTTATACAGATAGAAAGCGCCGATAGGTTTGCCTACACGTGTCTGAGTAGGGAAGTGTTCGGTTCCGTACTTCAACCCTTCTCCATAAAGCACCTGTTCCGCATCCGCCAACTCAACCACCTTATTGTGAGTCGTAGCGAAGTTAAACCCGATGCTATAATCGAAATCTCCTTTATTCTCCGCCCAGTTCAGTTCAAACTCGATACCTTTATTGCGTATCTTACCTACATTCAGAATAGGATTGGCAAGACCGGCTGAAGGAGGCAGCGCCTTTGTAATCAAAAGGTCTTCCGTCTGATTATAGTAATAGTTGAGCGCACCGGTCAGTTTATTGTCAAAGAAACCGAAGTCGATACCAATGTTTTTAGTATCCGTTGTTTCCCATTTCAACGAACGGTTCTCAAGTCCGCGCGCAATACTTCCCGACCAGGCATTATCTCCATTTCCTCTCACATATCCCTGATACTTATTATTATAGGTAGAGATCAAAGCAAGGAAATCATACAACCCCAAGGCATTCTCGTTACCCAGACGTCCCCAGCTCATCCGCAGCTTCAGGTTATTTAGCGCCATATCTTTGGGGAAGAATTCTTCTTCACTGATTCTCCACCCCAAGGCAATGGACGGGAAACATCCCCAACGGCTGTCCGCACCAAACTTGGAAGATCCGTCATAACGCACTGTGGCTTGGAACAAATAACGGTTATCATAATTATAGTTCAAACGACCGAAGAAAGAAGCTCGTCTGTAATCCCATTTACTTCCGTCTCCATTGTAAGTACCGCCGGCTCCCGCACCGATAGTGGAAAAGCCCGGATCGAGGAATCCGCCCGGTTGCTCTCCCACTACAAGCTTTCCGTCTTCCACTTTATAAGTAATTGTTTTTCCCTCAACACCTACCGAGTTCCAGGTATACCTGCGTGCCATCGTCGATGTTCCGGCAATTGCATTGATTGAATGTTTACCGAATTCCTTATTGAAGCTGAGCACGTTTTCCCATACATGTTCTTCCCAATAAGAGCTTGTTTCACTATGATACGTGTAATCTCTTTTCGATTTCTCATCGGCTATATACGGAGGGGTATGATAAGTCTGCCGACCGTGCTCGCCCCGATAAGAATAGCTGGTTTTAAAGTTGAGCCACGGAGTGAAATTGGTAGTCAGAGCAACATTAGCACCCGTATGATAGCGCTTATCGGTAGATCTCTCGTAGTGATGATCCGCCATCACGTTACGATTATTAGGCAATTCGTCAAAATTAGTCAGACCGAAACCATATTTTTCTTCTTCATTGTAAATAGGAACCAGCGGAGAGATCATGTACATCTCTTTCAACTGATATTCCGGTTGCTTGCTGTCGGTATACTTAAAAGCCATATTGGCATCTATGTCAAAGATGCTCTTTTTGATGTGGGCTTTCAGACGGGCATTGTCTTGACGGAAGTTGTTGCCGAGGAAAATACCCTTATCGTTCGCCCGATTGTAAGAAACGGAATACTGTATATTTTCAGCTCCGCCTCTTACACTAAACATATAATTCTGAGAAACTCCCGTACGCAACATCGCATCCTGCCAGTCGGTATCGACACCCGTATTATTTGTTATATAAGGCTTCATGTCCACCAATTGGTTTTTCCAAGCTCCCTTACCTTCAGGGTCGTATTGAGCTTTATGCAATTCCACATGCGAGTTCCAATTCTCGTACATCTGCTTGTGCACCTCCTTATATTCATCCGCATTCAGCAAATCGAGCGTTTTGGCAACCTTGGTCATGCTTACATACGAGCTGAAATCGAACTTGGTTTCGCCTTTCTTGCCATTCTTGGTTGTCACGATAATTACGCCATTCGCCGCTACCGAACCGTAAATGGCAGCTGCGGCTCCATCCTTCAAGACCTCCATTGCCTGAATATCCTGAGGGTTCACATTTTCAATACTGCCCGGGAATCCGTCGATAATATACAGAGGTTCGTTATCGCCGAACGTCTTCACTCCGCGTATTTTAACACGGACCCCGGCGCCTGCGTTACCACCCGACTTCATGATATTGACACCTGCAATTTTCCCTTGCAGGGCTTCCGCCGGATTAGTTGTAGCACGTTTGGCAAGTTCTTCTACGTCTACCGATGAAATAGCGCCTGTCATGTCGCTTTTCTTCATCGTACCATAACCGATTACAACGATTTCATCGAGCATCTCGTTGTCCTCTTTCAGTACGACCTTAATACTTCGCTGTCCATTAAGAGCTAACTCCTGAGCAACATAACCGACGTAAGAGATTATGATTCTCGCATTCCGGGCGACATTAAGCGTGAAGTTACCGTTCATATCGGTAATCACTCCGTTTGTTGTTCCTTTTTCAAGTACGCTGGCTCCTATGATGCCCTCGCCTTTTACATCGGTCACTGTTCCTGTCAGTTGGATATTCTGCGCTAAAGAGCTTAGCGGAATCAGAAACGCAAAGAGTAAGGCAAACTTCCATACTCTTTTCATGTGGCAATTCTTAGCAATTCTACCCATGTGTGTTTATTTTAAGGTTGATACAAAAATGTTTTTCACACTGCAAATAAGGAAGAATTTTATGAATTCCTATCAAGAAAAGCATCTATACCGAATCTACAAAAAGAAGGAAAATACTCTTTTATAATCTACAGAATAAATTGTAAAACGAATTAAATCAGTATATTAAAAATAAATATATATCTACAAAACGGGGATAAAAGAAAGAGAAACTAAACCCCTTGAAGATATGCTGTCAGATCTTCTTCGGTCGACAGTCCGAGCGATTTACGAAGACGATAACGATTCATATTAACGCTTTTAGGATTGCTGCCCGTAATCATAGCAATCTCTTTGGTCGATAAATTTACTCTTAACAAAGTAGCCAAATACTTTTCGCCTTGCGTCAGATCGGGATGGCGCTTCATAAGCCGGTCAACAAATTCTCTGCTCTTCTCATCTATATTCAGGAGCAAAGCCGTATTTGTTTTATCCCCACTCTGGTATTGACAAATAAAAGCATTGATTTTCTTTAAATGGGGTACAAGACTTTGTTCATCCATCTTGTATCCTTCTTTGATCATTTCACGTATTTTATTCAGCAACTCATTCCGGCTTTGCAAGAATACGGCAAAGCTGGTAAGTTCCTGCCGGCTGCTTTCTAACGCATTTTGCACATTTTGCAGTTTCATTTCCTGCTGATGCACTTTCAAAACCGACAGTTCATGTTCCGACTGTTCCAACCGGTAACGCGCTTCTACCAGTTGCAAGTCCTTCCTCCGTTTATACCACTTATATAAAAAGACGCCCGCTATTACACCGAGTATAAGCACACTGCTCAACAGCCAGACGTTACGCTTCAGCAACTCTATTTCATACCCTCTCTCTTTCATCTCCGTGGCATGCTTCTGATCCTGATATCTCTTATAAGATATTTCCTGTTCGATATTACGCAGTTTGTTGCTGCTCTGCAGTTCCCTGCCCAGCACGCTCATCTTTTCGAGACATCGATACGCCCGCTCATAATCGCTGATGGCGGCATACACCCACGAAGAATATTCATAATTATCGCAAATCAATTCTCGGGCTCCTATTCCGGTGGCATACCCGTATGCTTGCCTCAATGCTTCCAATGCCTGAGGATACTGTTTGGCAAAGAAATACTGTTTCCCCATGTTGTTATAATTCTCCCCCAACGACCATTGTGCCTCCAAATGTTTGTTGATAACAATAGCTTCACGAATAAGGACCAACTTTTCCTGCGTATCTCCCTCGTAAAGACAAAGATTGTTCAGGTTTGCCGCCACCCCTTTCAGGTTCCGTTGTGCGCGGTTAATCAGCAAAGCCTGACGAAAAAACCGTTCGGCTACCTGAAATTCATTAAGCAGATAATGCGTTACGCCCCGCTCATTATAACATTGAGCGATAGCCAATGAGTCTGCCAGCGATTTATAGATGGAAGTCGCCCTGTCATTCAACTCGATAGCCTTATTATGGTCGCCCAATTTACTGTAAACACGCCCCATCAAAGCGTACAAGCGGGCATTCAACTGCCTGTCGGCAGGGTTGATATACGTTTGAGCATCATACAAGTTTTTGATACTTAAATCAAAGTTACCCAGCAACTGTTCTGCCTGACTATACATAATCATAGCCTCCACCCGCAGCTTGTCCGAACTATTCTTGGGAAACAATTCGATTGCCTGAGTAGCATAGTATGAAGCTTGTTTCGGATTCGTAAACAGTGATTTCTGAGCCTGTTCCATCCACACCCGGGCTTTCTCCGGATTACCCGCTTTAAGTCCGGAGCAAAGCAATAAAATCATGAAGAAAAGATATAATTGTTTTTTCATAGCGAACCATATCGTATTATGCAGATAACGTATTTGCATATATTTTGTACTTAGAGCAGCAACAATACCCCACTGAGTATTAAGCCGGTTATTAGTAAGAAACAAAGAAGTCTTTAAACTTTTCCTTTTCTTTTATAATACCACATTTTGAAATAAGCCAAACAACTGCACTTCTCATATAAGTTTACAATCTTTCGTTCTCTTCCGGACAGACTATCTCTAAATTCGGGGAAAAGCCGGAGATACTCCACTACATATTTCAAATCTCTATACACATCCCACACTTTCCCCCATTGTCGCCTCCGGAAAATAGTCTTTAAGTGAAAATAGCCCAAATCTTTTTTAAGCACTTCTTTCCATCCGACTCTTTCCATAAAGCCGAGTATCCATCGCAAGTAAGCATTCATATCCCGATAGTTTCTCTCACTCATAGAATGGGACATTGAAGCAGGAAGTACCCTGTAATATAATAATGGGATATCCACAGACACCACTTTCTCGGAGTAATACAAAAGCTGTGTGGTTAGCACAAGATCTTCTCCAAAAGATATATCGATTGTTTCTATCGGATTTGAATACAAAGAACGCAAATGAAACTTCGACCAAACCATCCAATAACCTTTAAAGTTTAAATACCTCCTGATAAACTCAACTCCCGGGGCTTCGTCCGGATCGAAGAATTCAGCAAATTCATTCTCTTCACCATCACGAAAAACAAAAGGAAAAGAGACAACATCCGCTCCGGTTTGTTCTGCCTTGTTTAACAAAATCTCAATAGCATCGGCACAGAGTATATCATCGCTGTCAAGATGTTGTATATATTTCCCAACAGCTAAAGAAAGCCCTGTTTTTCGAGCCTTTACAAGCCCTTCATTCGCTTTGTTCACATATTTAATTCTGCCGTCTTTCTCCGCATACCGGTATATAATGGACAGGCTGCCGTCAGTGCTGCCATCGTTCACTACTATCACTTCTATGTTTTTATAAGTTTGATTGATGACACTCTGAATGCACTCCTCCAGATACTTCTCTCCATTATACACCGGAATAATAACAGAAACTAACGATTTTTTTTCATTCATACGTTAATCCATAAGAAGGTTTGCCTGAATACACACTTTCTCTCAACTTATAAAATATAAGTTTTTCATTCTCCGGTTAACCGGTCGAATAGTTGCAACCACTTCCCCCCGACCTCCTCAACAGAATATTCTTGCGATTTGCGAATCACATTCTCACGCATGCAAGCCAATTTTTCAGGATCTAACAGCAATTTACATAGTTCATCGGCATATTTTCTCTTTCGGAAAGGAGGTATCAGTATCCCGTTTTCTCCCGAAGGAGAAAGAATCTCCCTGATTCCTGCACAACAGTCGAAAGCAATGGGAACTACTCCGTTAGCCTGCGCTTCAGTCAGACAAAGCGGCCAACCTTCAAATGTAGACGTAAGACAAGAAACAGACGCGTGCTTATAAAAGACAGAAGGGTTTAAACTCCAGCCTGTAAAGGTGACCCGCTCCAGCTTCATTTTCTCTGCCCTCTGCCGCAAAGCTCTCTCTTCAGAACCGCTGCCGACTAAAATAAGCTCCCAGCCGGGAACTTTCTTGTAAATCATCTTCCAGATGTCGAGCAAGCGATCCACACGCTTGTGCTCATAGGTCATTCTTCCCACAAAAAGCAACTGTTTTTTCTTGTCCATAGAGATATTCTCTACCTCATACTCCGCATTATGAATGACAGTTATCTTGTTCAAATCAGACAGGCGAAGTTTCTTCTCCAGTTCGCTTTTATATCCCTCGCAAAGCACAACATATGCATCTACCAAATCATATGTTTTCTTATACTCTTTCATCAACCTTTTCTCGTACACTTTTAGCCAAGTAGCTTTGGGGTTGGTCAGGAGATGCCATTCCAAGGTTTTCCAAAAAGAGCCTTTTGCCGCATGCTTTTTATGTTCACTGTTGCCTATTACCTCCCAAAAAGGCACATTATGCAATATATACACAAACTTACAGGAGGTACATGCGCTTCTTATATAAGCAAACTGCCTGCATTGGATTCCCGGTAGCACAAATATATCAATAGATAAGGTACGAATCAGGTCGACAATAGCGTCGGCATTTTCTTTCGAGTGATAGTCTTCGTGAGGCAATTCTATTAAAGAAACATTCTCCGCCTCTCCTTTCTTATGACACGCTGCTATATAAACTTCATAATCAAAATTTCGAACCCATTGAGCTATATCACGGGTAACCCTTTCCGCACCACCGCATGGAAAGTCTATATGATAAAAGAGTATTCTTTTTTTTCTTTGCAAAGAGGGCATTATTCTTGTTCTTTTAGGGGTTTGTTATATCGATTCTATGGCGTTCCGCAGACGAGACATGATTAAATCCCAGTCGTAATTCTCCTTTACATACCGTTTACCTGCCGAGGCTTTTTCACTACGCAGCTTTTCGGAAGAAGCGATACGGTGAAGTTTGCTTACAAATTGCCTTTTATTCATATAGTAATCGGCAGCATAGCCGCTCTTACGGCAATGGTCTTTCAATACGGCACAGCGTCCATTCACCAGCATCATCTTCCCTTGCTTCAAGGATTCCAGCAGAATAAGCGAAAGGCTCTCGTATTTCGAAGGGTTGACAGTAGCCATAGAGTGCTGAATAATGGCAGTCTTCTCCTCATCGCTCACAAAGCCCGTGTATATAATGTCGGGATGAGTAAACGGCTTACGGGAGAGAAACAGCGCACCCACCATCACAAGCTTCAGGTTCGAGTGCGGATATCTCTTTTTATAGGCAAGGAAGTAAGCATGAATATTCGACACCTTCGAGCGGTCGAGCCTTCCCACATATAACAAATATTCTTCCGGCAGATTGAATTTCCGGCGCGTTTCTTCCCATGGAGCCGGTTCAAAATCTTCTATCCCTACGCTGATAATTCCTTCCCGCTTGATGATATTGCCAAAGATTCGCTGTCCGAGCTTCCGTTCTTCTTCGGAGTTATACCCCACATAAGCGAATTTGGCAAATACTTTATTCAACTGAAGGCGGAAAGAGGTTTTTGCCCGATGCATGGTAGGAATGGCGATGGTTTTCTCGCCTGCATGAATTCCTGCGTAATAGAAAGGAGCATAGTCGATAGAAATGGCGATGAAAGCTTTATATTCATTCTTATGCGCCTGTATATATTCGTTAAGTAGCGGAGAGTAGAATTTCGTGGCTTGCAGCGCTTTCTCCTCAAGTTTGTCGAACCAACTCCACTTGGGAAAGAAGCGGTTAATGGTGGACAAAACATTGATCCCATAAAGAAACATCCGGAACTTCTTTGTGAACGACACGCAAAGGTGTGAGAAACTCCCCAGAACCGAGCTGACAGGAGCCACTTCAAAACGCCTGACCAGCACTCCGTTGATACATTCCGACTCAGCAGACATCACGTTCTCGCCGGTTCTATAGTCCTGCACGCATGTAGTCAGCACTTCCACTTCGTAGTCTTCTACCAGTCTTTCGGCCAGCATTCTGCAATGATACTCGGCACCTCCATTTATATTCAGTCCGTATCTTACTACAACAAAAGCTATTTTCTCTTTCTCTACTTTACTCATATTTTTTTTGCTGCAACCGATATTCGTAAAAGGAGTTTTGTTTTAATATTATTTACAGGCAAAGTTAAGAATATAATGTTTTCTCCCCAATTATTACGATAAAAAACGTAGCACATCCTTACTTCACACGTTTAAACACCCAACGCAGGAACACAAAATTGACAGGAACCACAACAGCGAGCACCGCTATGGGAGCAATGGCCCTCGATAAGCCCAGATATAAAAAAAGATTGAACAGCCAGATGTGGTTGAGATAGTTCAGAAGATGGCTTCCGCCAAAACCGAACGCTCTCTTCAACGAAGGGGCTGCACGGAAAGTGACGTACGAGGTCAAAAAGAAATTTACCGTCAAGCTCACTGCATAACCTATGGTATAAGCCAAATTTACATTCATGTAAAACTGCAAAATATAATAAACCGCATAATGAATAGCCGCCGCAATGCCTCCCACAAAACAGTAGCGCATGAATTCAGCTATTTTCCCTTTTCTCCACATGGGCAACCGTTGTTTGATTTACAGAATAATCTCTTACACACATTTCATAAATCAACTTCATCCAGACCAACACGCAAGGGAGAGCCTTGAGCGCGTAGGGTCGCACCCACTCCCGGCGCAGACAGGCGGGAAAGAGGTCGGAAGACGACATACTTGTCAGCACAAACACAAGAACAAGCAGCGCGATATCCCAACGGGTACGTTGCCAGGGAGCGGTGACATACCAAAGCGAAACTCCGACGAAAGCAATGATATAAGAGCTCGACTCGCTCCCTGTGCTGAAGAGTACGACAAAAAGCAAAACAGAGGAAAGAAGAGCATAACGGAAGGCTTCGTTTCTATATTGCGATACCCGCAAATAGGGAAGGCCGAACAAGACAAGCCCGGCGGCTATGAGCGGAAAGTCGGAATAAGAAGCGCTGCCCGATATCTTACGAACCATACCCAGCAGAGAGATATTCTGATGGGTGGCGAACAGATTGTCGGCATTCTTCGACGCAAGGCTTTCCCACCATCCGGAGTATTGCTCCAACACATAGCCGGGACTGCTCAACAGCATGGGAGCAACGAACATAACCGCCGCCCACACGAGCAGCCATGCAACGAGTCGGGCTTTGTGTTTTGAGAAAAAGAAGAAAGCAAGTCCCACGATACCGTAAAGTTTGACAAACGTTCCGAACATGATGAAAAACGCCGCCCATCCTTCTTTCTCCTTTTCAATGCAGCAATATGACATCAGTATGATTGCCGCAATGGCAATATTGAATTGCGACATGAAAAGCGCCGTGAGCAATTCGTGCGCACAAAACCAATACAGGAACACGTGCTTGCGGTGAGGCAAAGGCAGGGACTTGACGGCATAAAAAAGAAACAGCGAAAGCGCCACTTCCCAAAAAAGCAGTCCCCACCATGTGGGAAGTAAAGCGAAAGGGGCGATGACGAGGCTGAAAAACGGTCCGTAATGATTGGTGTCGGCGTATTGGTCGGGATATGGGATATAAAGAGGCAACTGTTCCACCGTATGCCAATACACATACCTGAAAATAAGGAAATTGTTGTGCTTGCTTATTTTTATTAAAGCGGCAACGACCGGCAGCAACAGCCATAAGCCCAACAAAGTACGCCGGTCGCTGAAGAAAGGCTTCTTCAGGAAGAGCGTGACAGATTGAAGATATTTCATAATTAACTTTTCCTTTTTTTAGAATCAACTTCGGCATCCGGATCCGGCTCATCCCACAGTATCTCGTCTACCGTATAAGACGGACGGTTTTTCACCTCCACATATATTTTCCCGATGTATTCGCCGACAACGCCGATGGCAAGCAGCAGAACACTGCCGATAAACCATACGGAAAGCATGAGCGATGTCCATCCGGGCACGGCGAGATGTTCCCAATAGGAAATCAGGACGTAGACGGTCATGAGGATGCTTACAAACAAAAAGAAAAAACCGGCTCCCAATATCAGGGAGATGGGCTTGGTGGAGAACGACGTAATGCCGTCGACGGCCAAAGCAAGCATTCTCCGGATGCTGTACTTAGACTGCCCGGCTTCGCGCTCGCTTATCACATCGTCTACCGTGGCGGAAGGATACCCCATCAGAGGTACGAGCCCACGCAAATAGAGGTTGCGCTCTTTGTAGCGTGAAAGCTCTTCCAAAGCCCTGCGACTCAGCAGGCGGAAGTCGGCGTGGTTATATACGGCTTTCACTCCCATAGCCTGCTGCACTTTATAGAAAGTCAGAGCCGTAGTGCGTTTTATCAGGTTGTCTCCCTTTCTCGATACTTTCACGCCGTACACCACATCGTACCCTTCTTCGTAGCGGTCTATCATTTTTTCAACGGCAGAGAGGTCGTCCTGCAAATCGGCATCGATAGTAATGACGGCATCACAACGATCTTTCACGGTCATCATTCCCGCCATAATTGCATTCTGATGCCCGGCATTGGCGGCTAAATTCATTCCCCGTACATAACGGTTCTCACGAAAAAAACGGGAGATGAGTTGCCATGTGCGGTCTCTGCTGCCATCATTGACCAGAAACAAGAAGCTGTCCGGCGACAATTTCCCTTTTCCGACCAGTTCGTCCAGCAAAGAAGTGAGGCGTGCTATGGATGAAGGAAGAACTTCCTCCTCATTATAGCAAGGAAGCACGAAGCCCAGCTTGATCATAATGCTCTTTTTTTATGTAGTGTGACAATGTTTATCCACAAAATGAGAGAAGGTCGCAAATACTGCTTCTTTACCCTTAAAAAAATCGATCCAGTCCGTCAGGCGCTTTGCCATTTCTTCACCCGAGCGGTTGCGTACGATGAAAGGCAAGTTGAATTCAGGGTGGTTGTTCAGCGGATAGAATTCCCACGGATGGAAATAAGTGGTCAAGTAACCGTCGTGACGGAGTGTGCGATGGCACAACCAACGGTACAAAGCAAACGGAAGATTATGGCACGACAGCCAGAACAGCGGAAAACGCAGCCACGGACTGACCGAAGCCGGAATCTGCCACACGCCGGCTTTCATAAAGAAAGTGCGTGGAGCGGAAAGGTGCATGTATCTGCCGGGAATGAAAGTGGGGTTCAACGACGAATTATAGACATATCCCGCCTTAAACACCCCCGCTTCGGGCACAGGCATCATTCGTGCCTGGCGATAGCCGCGTATCTCTCTTCCCGAAAGTTCTTCGAGCGCCTGCTTGGAACGCAGCAAGTCTTCGGTATGAAAAGTCCAATGATAATAGCCGTGCGAAGCAAGTTCGTGGCCTTCGTCTACAATACGCCGTACCACGGCGGCAGACCTCAGGGCGAAGTTGGCGGTACAGAAAAAAGTCGCTTTTACTCCCTTTGCTTTTAAAATATCGAGTATGGTTTCCGTGCCGGCAGTCGATATGCGGATCTGCTCTTCCATAGCGAGATCGACTCCATGCTCCAGAGGCACGTCGAACTCTTCTATATCAAAACTCAAAAGTATCATTGCGCATTTGTATAATTATCCGGCAAAAGTAATAAAAAACAGAATACCAATGCGGAGGAGTGCCGTAAAAAATCATTGCACGGGCATATTTGCATGCCCGCCTGCAACATGAACGAACAAGAAGCCGAGCATGCCCGAACGGGTAAACCGCGATGTCCGGAATGAGGGATGCGCGAACTTTGCGGAAGAAGCAAACGCTGCGGATGACAGGCATATCGACGGCAAGCACAATGGCAGATAGTGGAAAGTTTCCCGAAAGACGCTGCGGATGACAGGCAGATTGAGGGCAGGCACAATATGTATATAGAGGGGGGTGCAGTTTCCCATTGGGGAAACAAAAGTTTCCCAAGTGGGAAAATAAAGTTTCCCCGGTGGGAAACTTTTGTTTCAATAGTGGGAAACTAAGCGAAACATTATTCCTTTGTCCGGGAAGTATGCACGTTCGATTTCCTTACCCTTCTTCTCCTTACTTCCCATTCACGCCGGCATGCCTCTGCGCGGCAAATACTCAATCCGCCATTTCCGTCTTCCCGATTACTCTGCCTGTCCCTGCCGGACATCATAAATAGAGCAGATATTCGTTTATTCCGGAGATTTTCCGTAAGTTTGCCCGACGGATGAAAACAAGGTGTTCATACGAAAACATGTTGTCACCCGACGAGAACAGATAGTGCAATATAACATAAGTATGCCATGAGAATAGGATTCGACGCCAAAAGAGCCGTGCAGAACTTCACAGGTTTGGGAAATTACAGCCGCTATGTCATCGATATACTGTGCCGTTTTTATCCGGACAACGAGTATATCGCATACGCACCCAAGCGGATAGAGAATAAGCAGACGGACAGGTTGTTGAACAGACATCCGCAGCTGTCGCTCAAGCTCCCGGCGGGGTTTCTATGGCGAAAAGCCCGTTCGCTATGGCGCGTATGGGGGATATCGGGTCAGATGGAGAAAGAGCATACGGATCTCTTCCACGGACTGAGCAACGAACTCCCGCTCAACATCCGCCGCAAGAAGATAAAAAGCATCGTTACCATACACGACCTGATTTTTCTCCGCTATCCGCGATTCTATAAGCGGATAGACAGGGGCATCTATTCATTCAAGTTTCGCAAAGCCTGCCGGAATGCCGACCGGATCATCGCCATCAGCGAATGCACGAAACGCGACATCGTTTCTTTTTTCGACATAGACCCGGGCAAAATAGAGGTCGTATATCAAGGGTGCGACGCTTGTTTCTCACACGAAGCAACCGAACAGCAGAAGCAGGAGGTGCGGCAACGTTATTCACTTCCCCGAAAATATGTTTTAAACGTGGGGAGCATAGAAGAGCGCAAAAACGCGTTGCTGGCAATAAAGGCAATGGAGGGACTTCCCGATGAGGTACATCTGGTCATCGTAGGAAAGCATACGCCGTATACCGATAAGATAAAGAGTTATGCGGATGAGAAAGGGCTTGCCCGCCGCATACATTTCATACACAACCTTCCTTTTGCCGACCTGCCGGCAGTGTACCAAATGGCAACGGTGTTCATCTATCCTTCGCGTTTCGAGGGATTCGGCATCCCGATTCTCGAAGCTCTTCACTCCGGTGTGCCTGTGGTGGCTGCCACAGGCTCTTGTCTGGAAGAAGCAGGAGGCCCGTACTCCATCTACGTCGACCCCGACAACGTGGAAGAAACGGCCGCAGCTCTCCGCCTGCTATGTACCGATGAAGCCCAAAGAAAAGAGATGATTGAAAAGGGAAAAAGGTTTGCCGCCTCTTTCTCCGAAGAGAAACAGGCGGAACAACTCATGGAGATTTACAGGAAAGTGCTTCACTCATAGTTGCCGGCATCCGGTGCATAGCGTTCCTTGTAGGCTCCGTCAAAATCCGGCAGACAGTTTCACTGCGCAGAACCCGGCCGCGCATAGAGCTCCTTGTAAACAGCCCTCAAATCACTCGCGGCAAAGTAGCGGTTGTAGAGCTCGCTTTCTTTGGCAAACAAGCGTCGGGCGGCAGAAGAAGCGGACGGAAGCATACGGCGCAGCGAACGGTATAGCTTAAAGCGGAAAACCGTGCGGGCAGAGGCCCTGCCGACAGGGTTGCGGAACGCAATCTTATACATCAATCCGGCGAAGAAACGGTCGCTCATCTCCTCGCACTTCTTCACCCAAGAGGCATCCGCCCATCCCCGGAAGGCAGCATAACAGGTAGCCACATAGCCTAAAACGTCACGGGAGATGCAAAGCCTGCGCAAGTTGAAGGCCGCCGTCTCACGATCCACCTCCCCGTCTATGAACTTCATCCGGTTCACATCTATCAACGAGAACGAATATCCGCCATTCACACGGGAAATGAGAATGTTGCCCGGCGAGTAATCCAAATGTATCACTCCTTTCTGATGCAGCGAAGCGGTGTACTCGGCAAAGGCCCGCAACTCAGATTCATTTCCGGACACCTCGCCCTTCATCAGGGCACGCACGGTTTCTCCCTCTTCATGTGCGCAAATGTAATAACTATATCCCAGCAAGCCGAATGTGTACTCTTCCAAAGCCGCAACCGGATCGGGAGTATCAAACCCCCGCCGGAGAATTTCCTCCGAATAGACGAAAGAACGTAAAGCCTTCGATTTACGGAAGAAAGAGTATACAATGCGGTTGATTACGTTGGGCTTCTTGAATCGCTTTACCACCCAATCCATATCCTTCACTCTTATCCGTTTCAGTACATTGCGCTCATCGTAAATCACTTCCCCCTCCGTATCAAAGGAAAAAGGAAGCTGTCTGACATACTCTTCAAACTCCTTATACTTAGAGTTTACGACACACTTCATCTTAAAAACATTTTAATCTATAACCTAATATCATCGAAAGCCGCTCCTATCTCGCAAAATAATCGCAGCAAATCATCAAATCGGATACTCGCCAAGCATCTCGCGCATGTTGCAGCTCGGCAGGAGACACGCCCGTAGTATCTCCGATAATCTCCATCTGCGAAGAGATCGCGAACCCTTTCTTGTCGGGCGAAAGAATACTTCTTCCCAATCCTCTCCACGGATAATCGTCGGCGCCGATCAGATCGAGCAAGGTAGGATACATGTCTATCTGCCCCATCACTTTCTCATAACGAAGAGAAACCGGAGAGTTTAGCACAATGAAAGGAGTAAAACGCTGCGGAGAAATGATATCTTTCCCCACAGGATCGGCGTACAAACCGCTCCTGCTCGTCCCGAACCCTTCGTGATCGCCGGTAATGACAATCATCGTACTGTCGAATTTCGGGTGAGAACGAAGAAATTCCACAAACTTTCCGATTGCGTAGTCTGTGTAATTGGCCACCTCTATATAATTCTTCAGCAGTGTAGGTATGCGTTCTGAAAAATGCACTCGCTTACTTTTCTCGGGAATAATGAAAGGTCCGTGTCCGGAATAAGTGACACACTGCACAAGCGTATGCCCTCCTGTTTGGAAAAGCTCTTCCGTCAGCAGCTTCTCTCCGCACTGCCTGAGGAAAGAAACATCCCCCAAGCGTTTTCGAGGACCGGTTTTTTCATCCAACACAAAGAACGGTTTATCCAGCAGCTTGTCATAACCGAAGTCCTGAGCCACAATCGCCACGTTCCAAACCACCTTCTTGTCTACAGTGAAACAACGGGTCACCCCTCCATCGTGCTTTTCTTTGAAAGCTTTATCTATGGTATAGTAGGTATGATGCGGAAAGCGGGCGCTGTAAGCGCCGAAATTAACCGGCAGCAAGCCTGTATGGAGCAACAGTTGGCCGTCGATAGAACGCGCGCCTTTCACCTGGCTTTGCACATAAGGGGCATACAACACATTGTCTTCTTTCAGTAACCGGTTCAGGTAAGGAGTGATTTCCTTTCCTTCCACCACTTTCTCGAGCACAAAGCTCTCGAAAGATTCCGCCAAAATAATAATGCAATTATCGCGGGCCTCTATCTTATAAGGTAGTTCTTGCCTACGCGGTTGTTTGCTCAGCCAGTCTTCAATTTCTTTTTTTATTTCAGGGGTATACTCTGTTTTATCCTGTATATGCTCGTAATACAAAGAACCGGGTATGGTATAGATTGGAGTACCGCATGTCTGATAGTCAATAAGCAGAGCCTCGTAAGCTTTTTTATAGCCGCCATAAAAAGCGAAAATGACTCCCAGAACAAAAGCCGGAGCGCCTATACAGACAGCCAAAAACTTCAGGCTGCGGGAAAGGTTCTCTTTCAACCGGTCGCCCAATTTCTGCCCGCGGATCAACACAAAAAACAAAACGGTAGAAAGCGGAAAGAGCAAATCCGACCATCGCAAAGAGCTCAATACGCTATCGCTGAAGTCGGCAAGATTGCCGGCAAGGAAGTAACTATCCCACGGAATGGAAGTGAAGTAAGTTCTGAAATACATCAGATTGACAACCAGAAGTATATCTACCAAGGATGCAACGATGGCACAATACCAACGGGTGCGAATGAACGTAAGAGGGACAGCCAGCAAAGAAGCCAACAAGAATTTGCTGAAATAAGTCTGAGGGAAGGAAAAAGAGGAGAAAGTCGTGTTCAGACACCAATCTAAATCAAAAAGCAGAAACTTTAAAAATAAACACCCAATAAACAAAGATAGAATTTTACGCGACTTCATTTGTTTCATAACAAAAAATCAAGATAATTTAACAAACAGTTTTTCAAAATAAGCAACGTAAGCATCTACACTGAAATCATTGATGATACGTTCACGGGCGGCAACACCCAAAGTCTTCAGCTTCTTCCTGTCATTCATCAATCCCCGAATGGCCTCTGCTATTTTCTCCGGTGAACGGGACGGAACCAAAATACCGGAAACATTGTCCACAATCAAATCGCGCGCACCGGGAATATCGGTTACGATGCAAGGCACACCGCAAGCCATAGCTTCACGCACTACACGCGGAGAAGCATCACGTAAAGCCGGTAAAATAAACAAATCTTGCTTGGGCAAAAAAGATATGGCATCTTCCCGGTTCCACAAAAAATGAATACGATTTGCACACGCTCCTTTTTGAGCCAATTGATAGTCCGAATCGTCATAATCACCAATCACTACCAAGTGGGCGTCTTTGGAATCCAATATCCGGAAGGCCTTGATCAAATCAGTCAGCCCTTTGAAAGGACGACCTTTCGTTGCACCGATATAGATACACTTAAAAGCATTCTCGGGAACTCCATCCGCCTGCTTAGGATTAAGACAAGCATCGGCTACCCATTCCACATCGAAAGGTTTAGTACTGACTGACAATTTATTGCGATCTATGTAGTGAGATAAATACTCTTGTATATCAGCCGTTTCGCACACGATATGGTCTACCCGCGGATTCAGCAGCCCCATGTAATAAGTAGGGTCGAATCTTTTCACCTTAGCTTGCGTACCTCTGTAACCGACATTCTTCACCCGCATACCCAACGAAGCAAACAGCGAATTTGACAGGCCCGAAGTACTGGGAGAAAAAATAAGATTTATCTGATACTTACGTATGTGCCCGCGAAGCGCTTTAATTACTTTCCATGAAAATTTAGAGTTTATGCCTGGAATCTTTAACGGGATACAGTCACCTTCAAGCATTAATTCTTCCTTTTCAGAAGAAACTGCAACGTAAATCTTAAAGGACTTATTCCGGGATAAAATACCCAGCATTTTATAGGTTACCAAGTCGGTTCCCCGGTGAGTAATTAGTATATTCATCAACCATCTAATTAATAATTCCCTCTATCTTCTCTATCACCTGCTCCGGCCTGATGTCTCTCAAGCAAGCATAATCGCCTCTGCGGCAAGGCTTCTCTCCGTACACCGAACAGGGTCGGCACGGCATATCGAGCTGTACGGTGTTGACAGGCAACTGCTTCCAGCCCATGAATCCGGCATAAGGATGGGTGGCTCCCCAGATGGATATGACGGGTGTATTGACCAGCGAGGCCAGATGCATATTGGCGGAGTCCATCGACAGCATCACATCCAAATGACTCATCAGATTGAGTTCCGTGCGTAAATTAAGTTTGCCAATCATAGAGGTAACCGCAGGATATTTGGCAGTCCACTTATTAAAAATATCCGCTTCTTTTTCTCCTCCTCCGAAAAGGAAAACCCTTACTTTGGGATTGGCGGCAAAATGAGCTACCACCTGTTCCTGAAGTTCTATCGGATAAATCTTTCCGGCATGTTTGGCAAAAGGAGCGATGCCAATCCATCTCTCATCCCTTTTAACGCCTGTTATAGGTGCTATTTCGGAAAAATCGCCTTTCCCCTCTCCATAAATGGAAGAGAAATTCATTAAAACCGGAAAACCTAATTTCTCCAGCACATCTGCATATCGACGGAAAGAGCTTTTTTGATTTTCGAATACCTTGCGGTTCGGACGTATCAGTTTATGCTTACCTGCACGTCCCTTGCAAATGGATGCCACAGGCACGCCTGCCAATCGAAACCTCAAAGAGAGGTATTGAGAACGAAGTACATTGTGGAAGTCCGCCACATAATCGAAACGCATCGCTTGCAGCTCGGCATATAGCCTGTTGAGTCCGAGAAAGCCTTTATGTTTGTCTGCCAAATGGGCGCCGACAAAGCGAACGTTCGCGGGCAGCCCTTCAAAAAGAGGCTGCCACGGAGCACGACTCAACAGTATGATTTCATGCTCCGGATATTGCACAGCCAGCGAATGCAGCACAGGGACAGTCATAGCGACATCGCCCAACGCTGAAAAACGAATAATAAGAATACGCGCCATTCGTTATTTTTTAGCATAAAGAACCGGATTCAATGCCGGATCGTTATACATCTTCATCTGTTTATAAACTTTCATATATTTTTTCCCTGCTTCGATATCAGCCAACAGCTGATCGATTGCAGACGAAAGGTCTTTGCGCTGCTCAAGCAGAACATCCAATTTCGCCTGACATTTAGCCCGATGTTCTTCTGTGGTATCGGTACGTTCCACCTCTTGTTGCATGTGATAGATTTTCAAAGCCAGAATAGAAAGGCGATCTACCGCCCATGCCGGGCTCTCTGTATTGATAGTGGCGCCCGCCAAAGGATTCACCTCTTTATATTTATCCAGAAAATAACTGTCGATAAGCTCCACCAGATCGGTACGGTCCTGATTCGACTTGTCTATCCTCCGCTTCAGCATCAATGCTTCCGCCGGATCTATCTGAGGATCACGGATAATGTCTTCAAAATGCCATTGAACTGCATCGATCCAGTTTTTCAGGTAAAGATAATACTCGATCGACTTCAACTCATAAGGATTGTTCATGGGAGCATCTACCGAATCCGTCACATGGTAATCGGTTGTCGACTTCCAAAAAATACCGTTACACAGGTTACTAAATGTCATAATCTTAGTCCAAATTAAGTATATAATAAGGCAAAGCTATGGAATATTTTCCACACGGACAACCGTTTCTTACTTTTTTATTTTTTACCTTTGTAAGGTCAATATCCAATTTGTATATGAAAATTATTGTCGACGATAAAATACCTTATATAAAAGAGGCGATAGAATCGATAGCCGATGAAGCTGTTTACTTAGCGGGTAGGAATTTTACCCCCGAAACGGTGAAAGATGCCGACGCTCTTATTATCCGCACGCGTACACACTGCAACAGTGAACTGTTGGCGGGAAGCCGTGTGAGGCTAATCGCTACTGCTACCATCGGCTATGACCATATAGATACGGAGTTTTGCCGGCAGGCGGGTATAGAATGGAGAAATGCGCCGGGATGCAACGCAGCTTCCGTAGCACAATATGTACAATCGGGGCTTATCGTATGGAGCCGGATGAAAAAAAGGGATTTGAAGGGACTGACCATCGGCATTGTGGGAGTAGGGAATGTGGGGCGAAAAGTCGCCGAAGTCGCCAAACGTTTCGGCATGCGCATGCTACTCAACGATCCTCCTCGAGAAGCGACGGAAGGGAGCAGAAGCTTCTGTTCACTGGAGCAGATAGCAGAGGAATGCGATATCGTCAGCTTCCACGTACCTTTATATATAAAAGGAGCATACAAGACTTTTCATTTGGCAGACGAAATTTTTTTCCACTCATTGCGCCAAACGCCGCTACTGATTAACACCTCGCGGGGTGAAGTAATTGAAACGGACGCGTTATCCAAGGCATTGGACAAGCATCTGATTTCGGATGCCATCATTGATGTATGGGAAAACGAACCCGCCATCGATCGAGAACTATTAGGTAAGGTACTGCTCGGTACTCCTCACATTGCCGGATATTCGGCAGACGGGAAAGCAAACGCCACCCGGATGGCGTTGGACGCCGTTTGCGACTTCTTCGCCATAAAGAAAGAATACGTCATCGCACCTCCCCCCCCGGCTTCACCCACTGTTGAAGCCCGAACATATGAAGAAGCTCTGCTCCGGATATACGATCCTCGAAACGACAGCAACCGGCTGAAAGCACAGCCGGAAGTATTTGAAAAGCTGCGAGAGGAGTATCCGCTGCGGAGAGAAGAGGCAGCTTACAATATCAGCTGCCGGCAAAACTGACTATTCATTCAGAGAGGGTTACTTCTACAGCGGCAGGATACAAACGGCGAGGATCGCAGAATGCCGCACAACTGTTGACGATATGTTTCAATTCAGGGCGGACTTTACCCGTATAAACCTTCCGCCCATTGACGGAGACAGTGACTTTCCTGCTCAAATCGACCAATTCCGGACATAGATAAAGAATCAACTTTCCTTTTTTCACAGGCGTATAGTTCTTCCTGAACTTCATCTCTATTCCCCATCTCGGATCTCTTTCTACGGTTTCGTAAACGACATCACTCACTTTCAGTTCGATATCATTCCCCGAAATATTCATTTCATAAAAAGTACGTGCATTTTCATCCGGACGCTCTTTCACGTACAGATTATAGAAGCCTCTCCGGTGAAGTCCGTCCATCTCAAAATCCTCCCAACTGACCTGCTTGGGATATGGATTGCGCGTATACCGGCTCAACCAAGGTGTAGTAGGCGTGTAATCGATGCTGTGTCCCGCACCGGGAATCAACTCGACACGGTGAATATAAGTCTCCGGGTTCTGCCTCTGCAGGCGTTCGAATTCTTCTTTCACATAAGAAGTCAACGTATTTCGATAGAACATCCGGTCATTATCACCCGTACGCAATGAGAAAGCTATGTGACGGCAATTTTCAGCAGGCGCATTTTTCAACGGCTCTCCACCCGCCATCGGTCCGGCTCCAGCCAGATAGTCGGCATAAAAAGAAGCCAGTCGCTGGCTGCCATACCCGCCTTCAGAGATTCCGAAGAAATAAACCCGGTCGGGATCCACTTCTCCCGAAAGAAAGGCCTGACGGAGCAGTTTCTCCCAAGCATACTGCTTGGCTTTCTGCCACCAGCGATAATAGGCTCCTTCATTGGGAATCTGAGGGATAAAATAAACCGATGGGGCATCTGCAAAACGTTGACAAATACTCAATCCCGTTGCCCATTCCGATTCTTTGCCACCCGAACCATGCATGTACAGATAAAGCGGATAACCTTTTTCAGGTTTTTCACCCTTCGTTCCCCAATAATAAGGCATTACAGCGTCAGGTTCCAAACTTGTGGGAAGATGCCATTTACCTGTACGGGCAACGGACAAAGGCATTAATTCGATAAGTTTCTCTTCATCAAACCGGGCGTTCGCTTCTTTCCAGGCCTTCCAGATCATCGAACGATAGTGCTCTATTTCCGAGATGTCAAAATTCTTCTGTTTTTCGTAAAACGCATGTTTACCCAACAAAGTTCCCGAGAAAAACGAAACGATTTCCTCCATCGGCGGATACTTCCCTCTATCAAGTTCTGTTTCCTTTCCGGACTCCCCTTTTTCCTCTTTTTCCTCAGGAAATTGCAATTCCGGATCTTTCGCTGTACAGTAACTGCAAGCGACAACTAATAGCAGGCATACAAACTTTACAAATTTCATCTCTTTCCCATTTAATAACAAACAATTTTCAAATTACCTCCCCTTAAAAAACACGCTAAGAAGAACAGAAATATTTTTTAAGCGCGAAAAAATCTTTTAAACAGAAAGGTTCTACGGACCGACGTATCCTCCCGCGCAAGCTATAACGCTATCTTCATCACCCTCAATCCTGACCGCACTCCAACAACTCTTCAATCACTTTCGGAAAATAGTGATGCTCCAAAGCATGCACTTTTTTCGCCACATCTTCGGCACTGTCTCCCGGAAGCACAGGGCAGACAGTCTGAAAAATCACATCTCCCTCATCGTATCGCTCATTTATATAATGTATAGTAATGCCGCTCTCCGTCTCACCGGAATCGACCACCGCGCGATGCACTCTGTCGCCATACATCCCTTTCCCACCAAACTTCGGGAGAAGTGCCGGATGAATATTAATGATCCGACGAGGGAAAGCATTCAACAACAAAAGGGGAACTCGAAGAAGAAAACCGGCGAGTACCACAAAATGGATCTGATGCGCTTGCAACACAGCCAGGATCTTATCACCCGCTATCCAGTCTTCATTCAAAAACACGTAAGAGGGAATCCTCAGACGATGAGCGCGTTCCAAAACATAGGCATCCGGTTTATTAGAGACTACCAATGAAACTCGAACAAATTCACTCCTTTGAAAGTAACGGATGATGTTTTCGGCATTTGTTCCGGAACCGGAAGCGAAAATTGCGATATTTTTCTTCATAGCACACGTTTTTATGCACAAAACAGTAAAAAATGTGCAAAAGAGAGCATTTATTTGAGCAAAAATTTGCGCAAAACGATAAATATTCATTCCTTTGCACGGCAAAATTAAAGAAATAAAACTAATTATTAATTAAAAACTTAAAGTTATGTCTGAAATTGCATCAAGAGTGAAAGCGATTATCGTCGACAAATTAGGCGTTGAAGAATCAGAAGTTACTAACGAAGCTAGCTTCACTAACGATTTGGGAGCAGATTCTCTTGACACTGTAGAACTTATCATGGAATTCGAAAAAGAATTCGGTATCTCTATCCCCGATGACCAAGCTGAAAAGATTGGCACTGTAGGCGATGCTGTATCTTACATCGAAGAACACGCTAAGTAATCATCGATTTCATTGATATGGAATTAAAAAGAGTAGTAGTAACAGGCCTTGGCGCCATTACTCCTGTTGGCAATGGAGTTCCCGAATTTTGGGAGAATCTCGTGAACGGGGTTAGTGGAGCAGGGCCTATTACTCATTTCGACGCATCACTGTTCAAGACCCAATTCGCATGTGAAGTGAAAAACTTCGATGTGACAAAATATATAGACCGCAAAGAAGCCAGAAAGATGGACTTGTATACTCAGTATGCCATCGCTGTTGCCAAAGAAGCGGTAGAAGACTCCGGTCTTGACATTGAAACAGAAGATTTAAACAGAGTCGGCGTCATCTTTGGTGCCGGTATCGGCGGTATACACACTTTCGAAGAGGAGGTAGGCAATTACTACTTGCACAAGGAAATGGGACCGAGATTCAATCCGTTTTTTATCCCGAAAATGATCTCGGACATCGCAGCAGGACAGATTTCGATCATGTATGGTTTTCACGGCCCGAACTACTCCGTAGCTTCGGCGTGCGCAACTTCTACGAATGCTATTGCCGATGCTTTTAACCTGATTCGTTTGGGTAAAGCTAATGTAATAGTATCCGGAGGTTCAGAAGCAGCCATCTTCCCCGCGGGAGTAGGAGGCTTTAACGCCATGCATGCCTTGTCTACCCGCAATGACGATCCCGCTAAAGCCTCACGCCCTTTCAGCTCAAGCCGTGACGGCTTTATTATGGGTGAAGGCGGAGGATGCCTGATTCTTGAAGAGTTGGAGCACGCCAAAGCCCGTGGTGCTAAAATTTATGCGGAAGTTGCCGGTGTAGGTATGTCGGCTGACGCACATCACCTGACAGCTTCCCATCCGGAAGGACTGGGAGCCAAACTCGTGATGATGAACGCATTGGAAGACGCTGGAATGGAGCCGAAAGAGGTAGACTACATCAACGTACACGGTACGTCTACCCCCGTAGGAGATATTTCAGAAGCTAAAGCCATCAAGGAAGTATTCGGCGATCACGCCTACGAACTGAACATCAGTTCTACAAAGTCGATGACAGGACACTTGCTCGGCGCAGCCGGAGCGGTGGAGTCGATAGCAAGCATACTTGCCATCAAAGACGGTGTTGTTCCTCCGACTATCAACCACGAAGAAGGTGACAACGATGAAAACATCGATTACAAACTTAATTTCACGTTCAACAAAGCTCAGAAACGCGAAGTTAACGTTGCTTTGTCCAATACTTTTGGATTCGGTGGTCATAACGCATGCGTCATCTTCAAGAAATACGCAGAGTAAGATCGTGTTACGCAACCAAATAGATAAGATAAGGCTCCTGTTCCGCAAGGACAGAGGGTCTTATCTTTGTTTTTACCGTATACTCGGTTTCTATCCGCACGATATTCGAATCTACGAGCAGGCGCTTCTCCATAAATCATCGGGTATTCGTTCCGAAAAAGGCAGGATGCTGAACAACGAGCGACTGGAATTTCTTGGCGATGCTATTCTGGATGCCATCATCGGAGACATTGTTTACAAACATTTTGAGGGGAAAAGGGAAGGCTTCCTGACAAACACACGCTCGAAAATCGTACAGCGTGAGACACTGAACAAGCTGGCGGTTCAAATCGGGCTGGACAAGCTCATCAAATACTCTTCGCGTTCTTCTTCCCACAACAGCTATATGTACGGGAATGCTTTCGAGGCATTCATCGGAGCTATTTATCTGGACAGGGGATACAAGCATTGTAAGCAGTTTATAGAAGAGCAAATTATCGACCGATATATTGATTTGGATAAGATTTCACGCAAAGAGATGAATTTCAAATCGAAACTCATCGAATGGAGCCAAAAAAACAAAATGGAAGTCTCATTCGAGTTGATCGAACAATTTGTCGACCAGGACGGCAACCCTGTGTTTCAGACCGAAATCCATATTGAAGGGCTTTCGGCCGGAACAGGCACAGGATATTCTAAAAAAGAGTCGCAACAAAATGCCGCTCAAATGGCTATAAAAAAAGTAAGAGACACCGTTTTTCTATCGACTGTTCACGAAATAAAGTCACAGCGCACAATCGCTGCCGAATCAACAGCTGAAGCTGAAAAAAAAGAAGATATCATTGGCGAAGAAGAAAAGGACAATCTTTCTGAAACAGACGGTTTTTCATATGCTCTCACTGATTCGAGGCAAGAAAATGCCGAAATGGAAACCCGAGAAGGGGCCTTACTTTCAGAAAAAGAAATACCCCAAACAATATCCGTAGCAGAACCCTCCCTGCAGGGAGAAAAAGCAGAAACTGACGAAGCAGGTGTTCCACAAAATTCGCTGTCCACAAACCGACAAACGGCTAAGTAAGCAGAAGTAACTTCTTTTCCATAGCACTGATGAAAACCACTAATACTCTACCGAACAAACCGATTGGCGGAAAAAAACTTATACCATCCCCTGAAAGGAAGCTACCTGAACAAAATCCCATTATTCTTCATCAAGTCTGTCTGTAATTGCGAATTATCCGAAACAAATCCCCATTCGCCGCCCTTGAATTACCAAATCGTGATCTTCGGTAACCAATTTCAATTTACCTGCTACTTCTTCGAGAGGAATAGACGAAATCTCATTTCCTTTCAAGGCAATCATACGCCCAAATTCACCCTTGGCAATCAATTCCGTGGCATGCCCTCCCATTCGAGTCGACAGATTACGGTCAAAAGGCGTAGGCGAACCGCCTCGCTGGATGTATCCAAGTACCGTTTCACGAGTTTCAATACCGGTTTCATATTCTATTTCCTGCGCAATATAAGCTGCAGCACGTTTTCCTCTGTCCGTCACAATGCCTTCCGCCACCACTACAATAGAGTAAGGCTTACCCTTTTTCAGTCGGTTTAAGATAGTAGCTCCTACATTCTTGATGTTATAGGGAATTTCAGGAACAAGAATCACGTCTCCTCCGCCCGCCATTCCCGAATATAAGGCAATCCATCCGGCTTTATGTCCCATCACTTCGATTACCATTACCCGTTTGTGCGAACTGGCCGTAGAGTGCAACCGATCGATGGCATCGGTAGCAATGCTTACCGCAGAATCGAATCCGAAAGAGAAATCTGTTCCCCAAATATCATTATCAATAGTCTTCGGTACAGAAACAACATTCACTCCCAAAGCGGCAAACTTGGCAGCAGTCTTTTGCGTACCGTTTCCTCCGATACACACCAAGCAGTCCAACCCTATTTCACGGATATTTTTCATAATCAGAGCCGGTTTATCAACATCGGATACAATGCCTCCCTTCTTAAAAGGTTTCTCGCGTGAAGTACCCAACATGGTTCCTCCCAGATTAAGCAAACCGGACATCGATTTATCTGTAAAAACTTCCGTGTCTTTAGTCAGCAGGCCCTGAAAGCCGCTGTGAATACCTATCACTTCCATTCCGTAATGGTGGATAGCCGTCTTGCAAACACCACGAATAGTAGCATTAATGCCCGGACAATCTCCACCGGAAGTCAAGATTCCAATTCTCATAATCTTACCTTATTTTTAATCAATAACTTCTGAGTTCCTGCGAAAGTCGTCATTTTTAACGATTATTTCCGTCATAAAGATAGAAAAAAAAGATAAATAAGGCTACTTTTGCACTCCTAAACATTATGATGATCACACAGAAATGAATATAACCAAGCTCATAAGCAGAATCTTCGATTCCCGCCTGAAACAAATAGACCTTTACAGTAGCTGCCCCGGTGAACTCCAACGCCAAGTATTAAGCAGGCTGACCGCACAAGCTGCACAAACGGAATGGGGGAAAAGATACGACTATGTTTCCATACGCGACTATGAAGACTTCAGAAACCGTCTCCCGATACAAACATACGAAGATATCAAACCCTACGTAGAGCGCCTCCGAGCGGGCGAGCAAAACCTGCTTTGGCCGTCGGAGATACGCTGGTTTGCCAAATCGTCGGGAACGACAAACGATAAAAGTAAATTTCTCCCGGTGAGCAAAGAGTCTTTGCAAGACACTCATTACAGAGGGGGTAAAGATGCCGTGGCTCTTTATTTTCGAATCAATCCAGATAGCCGCCTGTTCTCGGGTAAAGGACTGATTCTGGGAGGGAGCCATAGTCCGAACCTCAGCTCGAATCACAGCTTGGTAGGCGACCTTTCGGCTATCCTGATACAGAATGTCACACCATTGGTGAACCTGATCCGCATTCCGAACAAGAAGATAGCGCTAATGGACGAATGGGAAAGCAAGATAGAAGCGATTGCAAACAGTACTGTCAGATCCAATGTGACAAATCTCTCGGGCGTTCCATCGTGGATGCTCGTGCTTATCAAACATATTCTGGAGAAAACCGGCAAGAGCACACTGGAAGAAGTATGGCCCAACCTCGAAGTATTCTTTCACGGCGGTGTAGCTTTCACACCTTATCGTGAACAGTACAAACAGGTCATCCGTTCGCCGAAAATGCATTATGTAGAAACTTACAACGCGTCCGAAGGATATTTCGGTACGCAGAACGATCTTTCCGACCCTTCGATGTTACTAATGATCGACTACGGCGTTTTCTACGAATTCATCCCGCTCGAAGAAGTCGGCAAAGAGAACCCTCGGGCTTACTGTTTGGAAGAAGTGGAGTTGAACAAGAACTACGCAATGGTGATTTCTACTTCATGCGGTTTATGGAGATACATGATAGGCGATACCGTCAAATTCACCTCCAAGAATCCTTATAAGTTTGTCATCACCGGAAGAACCAAACATTTCATCAATGCCTTCGGCGAGGAGCTGATTGTAGACAATGCTGAAAAAGGGCTGGCAAAAGCCTGCGCTGCTACAGGCGCACAAGTCAGCGAGTATTCTGCAGCTCCTGTTTTTATGGACGAGAATGCCAAGTGTCGCCATCAGTGGCTGATTGAGTTTGCCAAAGCACCGGACTCGCTGGAAAAGTTTGCCGCTGTACTGGATGCCACCTTGAAAGAAGTGAACTCAGACTACGAAGCCAAGCGATGGAAAGACATCGCTCTTCAGCCGCTCGAAGTGATTGTGGCGCGCCCCAGACTGTTCCACGATTGGCTAGCACAGAAAGGCAAACTCGGCGGACAACACAAAATACCCCGCTTGAGCAATACCCGCGAATATATCGAAGAGATGCTTCCACTGAACAACCCTATTGATTAGCAAAAAGAACTCAATGCGTTGACATCGGGCGTCCCATACACCAGTTGTTTGCTAATAATAGCAGACCGTTTTTTAAACAAACAGAATAAGGCTAAAAGCCATTACGGCCATTCCCGCTACCAGTCCATACACAGCATGATGATGTTTACCGTATTCTTCGGCAGCGGGTAGAAGTTCGTCGAACGAAATAAACACCATCACACCCGCTATGGCAGCAAATATAAGACCGAAAGCCTCATCGGTAAGCCATGGAGCTAACAGGAAATAACCGACAAGCGCCCCCAACGGCTCGGTAAGCCCCGAAAGGAAAGAAAGCCAAAAAGCGCGGCGACGGCTTCCGGTGGCATAGAAAACAGGCACAGATACGGAAATTCCCTCCGGAATATTATGTATAGCAATGGCTATAGCGATAGGAATGGCAATGCTCACATCTTTCAGTCCCGCAAGGAAAGTAACCATACCCTCTGGGAAATTATGAATCGCCAATATCAGCGCAGTTACCATACCCACGCGAAGCAATCTCGGATTGTGTTCTGGCGTTTCCTTTACACCGGAAGATGACTCATCGACCATTTCTTCCACCTTATGCATCTCGTGCGGATTTTCCTGTTCCGGAACGAAACGGTCGATAAGCATTATAAAGGCTATACCACCAAAAAATGAGAGGGTAGCGTAGAGCGTCCCTTGTTTCACACCATACAAGTCAGTGAGAGAACTCACCGCAGCAGGCAATAGATCGACAAACGACACATACGCCATCACCCCGGCCGAAAAACCTAATGAAACGGAAAGGAACGAGGTATTAGTACGCCGTGCGAAAAAAGCGATAGCGCTGCCTATACCTGTAGAAAGTCCGGCGAAAAGAGTCAGAAGAAATGCGATCAATACAGATTGTTCCATACTATGTCTCCCATAATTAATAATTTGCCCTACAAAGGTAAAATGATAGACAGACATTTGCAATACCTAAAAGGAATGTTTTTTAACTATTCTTTTCGGGTTGACAAATGGTTGCACTCATTTATTATTCAAATTAAGATTGACTCCTTTTAGGAAAGCAGAACATGCGCTTCATTAGCAAGAGTCCCAAGGAATATGGTAACGGCTACCGTTACTGTAAAGCAAGGGCAGATTCTTCCGTCAATCCATAACAACCCTTTACCATTGCGGCAAACTCGCCATCAAGGGCAAGCAACTCCGACGGTGTACCCTGCTCGGCCACACGCCCTTCTTTCAGCACCACTATCTTATGCGCCTTGGCCACCGTACGCATCCGGTGAGCAATGATAAGCACCGTTTTATTTTTCACCAGTACCGAAAGGGCTTGCTGTATCTTGCTTTCATTCTCCACATCGAGGCTGGCGGTAGCTTCATCGAGCAATACCACCGGAGCGTCTTTCAGCAATGCCCGCGCTATGGATATGCGCTGCCGCTCGCCTCCGGAAAGGGTTTCTCCGTTTTCTCCGATCAAGGTGTCATATCCTTCGGGCAATTTGGCGATAAACTCCCCGCATTGGGCCTGCTCTGCCGCCCACTTCACTTCTTCGTCGGTGGCATCCTGCTTTCCGATACGGATATTGTCGGCAATGGTGGCGTTGAACAACACGACGTCCTGAAAAACGATTGAGAAATTCTTCAGCAAAGCTTCCGGATCGATTTCCGAAATATCCTGTCCGCCAAGAGTTATCTTTCCGCTGTCCACATCCCAAAAACGGGCGGCAAGTTTGGCACAGGTTGTCTTACCGCCGCCCGAAGGACCTACCAAAGCCGTCACTTCACCCTGACGGGCTGTAAAAGAGACATCGCAGAGCACCTGCTTCCCTGCTTCGTAAGAGAAGTTCACTCCTTCGAATACGATGTCGTAATTATCTATCTTGCATTGCGTTCTCCCCTGCTGAACAGGCATGGCCTCTATCTCTCGCATCCGGTTGATACGCACGTCGAGGAAAGACAGGAATGCCAGATTGTTGAATACCTCCATCAAAGGATTGTAAATGGCGGAAGAAATCATGAGGAATATCAGGTAAGAGAACATGGACACTTCTCCGACCGAAAGCAAATAAGCACCTACGCCGATGACTGTAGGCAGACCGAGTTTGAGCAGGATGTACGCCCCGTTGAGCAACACGCCTATCAACAATTCTCCGCGTATAAGCCCATTTTCAAAAACACGGAGTACGTCATCAAACCTGTCGAGATACGCCCGTTCGCCATTATAGGCTTTAATCTCCTGAATCTGCTCAAGACCTTCCTGAATCTGCTCGGTGACACCGCGCTTCACAACATAATGCACGGCAAAAGACTTGTTCATCGCTTTCTTGGAAAAGAAGATAAGCAAAGCCGCCACCGGAGCCACCCAAAACAGGGCCAGAGCCAACCGCCAGTCGTAGAAAAACAGCCCGGTGGCAATCAATACGCTTATCACCGAAGCGAAAAGCTGCGGAACGGCATGAGAGAAAAGTCGCTCAAGGGCAGTACAATCTTCCATCACGGTGGAAGTGAGGTCGGAAAGATTCTTCTCGCCGAAGAAAGCCAGAGGCAACTTACGCAGTTTTTCGGCCACGGAGATACGCAGATTGGCACTTTCGGTATACACCTTGGTGTAGGTAGCCGTATACTGAAACAGGGAGATTATGTAAATCACCGCCATAAAGACAAGGGCTACCGACACATAGTACCAAAAGCCATTGGATACGGAAGCTCCGGGACTCATCACCGGGCGGAGATATTCCGTAAGGAACAGAAAAACAAAAACGGCGGGCAGCAGCATAGCGATGTTGAGCAGCGTAGTCAACAAGATGCTGACGAGAAAAGACTTCGCTCCTTTTTCGGATAAGGCGAAGCGGTTCTGAAAATATTTTATCATCACATTGTTTTTTTAGTAAATAATACATCAATCACAATATCGCGGATTCATTTCGGGCAAGTTCACCCCAATGAATCACAACTTCCAGGATACAGACTTCAGGTATTCTTTCCACATTGCCTGATAGGTCCCTTCGATAGCTGTCAGTTCATCGTGTGTGCCCTGCTGCACGATCTGCCCGCCTTCGATCACCAGTATGCGGTCTACATCCTGCACACTCGTCAAGCGGTGAGCAATCATCAGCACGGTCTTTCCCTTCATCAGCCCTCGCAATGCCTTCTGTATCAGTCGTTCGTTCTCCGGGTCGGCAAACGCGGTAGCTTCATCGAGCACCACCACCGGAGCGTCTTTCAGTATAGCCCTCGCCAAAGCGATGCGTTGTTGTTCTCCTCCCGAAAGAAACGTTCCCTCCGATCCTATCCGGGTATCCAACCCGGCAGGCAGACGGTCGATAATCTCACGGCTTTGAGAAAGGTCGATGGCTCGCTCAATGGCCTCTTGCGTTGCATGCGGATTGCCGTAGGTTATGTTTTCGAGCAAGGTAGTCTTAAACAACCCGGAATGTTGAAACACAAACGAGACATTGCGCATCAACTCTTCCTTGGCGATATTGCGCACGTCTGTCCCACCGATGCGGACAGCTCCTTCGGTTACATCCCAGAAGCGCGGGATAAGGCGGGCTATCGTCGTTTTCCCACCGCCCGACGGTCCTACAAGCGCATACGTTTTTCCTTCGGGAATGGAGAAAGAAAGCTCGCGAAGCACATCTGCCGACGTGCCGGGATAGCGGAAACGGACTTGACGGAAGTCTACCTGCGTCCCCTTCATCGTTTCCGGCACTTCGGGTTGCGGTAGAGGAGGTTGCATCGTCAGCCGTTCTATCCGGTCGATAGACTCTCCGGCGAGGAAAAGGTTCTGTTGCAAATACATTATCTTCATAATGTTTACGGCAAAAACAGGAGCGATAAGCACATACAGAAACATATCGGCAAGCACTTCCGTCCAATCGCCCGAACGCCCGAAGAGCAGGATGGCGGCAGGAACGAGGAAGAATGCCGAAGCGTGGATCACGGTGGTATAGAACGACATGGGCTTCTGCCACCCCAGCGTATATTGGGTTACCAGCTCGCTATAGGTGACAATGCTGTCGTAAAAGCGTTTGAACGAGAATACCGTCTGCTGGAACACCTTCACTACCGGAATGCCGCGTACATATTCCACCGCTTCGGTGCTCATCTTCTCAAGCGCGTCGAGATACATATGCTGAAACTTGTTCCGTTTCGGATCCATCATATACGCCATGGTGGCGAAAGCCAGCAACAGGGGGATGAGGCAAGCGATGCCCAGACGCCAGTCGAAAAAGAGAATCAGGCCGATTACGATAACGGGCGACAATATACTGCCTACAAGGTCGGGCAGCAAGTGCGCCGTGAAGGTATGGATTTCCGAAGCGCCTTCATCCACTATCTTCCTCACCTCTCCGCTGGTGTTCCGGTCGAAAAAGCCCAACGGCATGGCTACGAGCCTCTGCATAGCCTCACGCCGGAGATTGATCTCGACGCGGAATGCAGCCAGATGAGACAACATGAGCGAGAAGAAGTAAAGAACTACGCCTGCCACAGCCGTCCCGAAAGCCCACCAGGCATAAACGCCAACGGATGTTCCTTCGATAGTGCCGCCCGTAACCAGCAATACACGGACTATGAGCCAGATAAAAACAAAAGGCAATAGCGACACAACGCTATTTATACCTGAAAGAACGAGCGAGAGCGGAAGCAGCAACCTCCGTCCGCCCATATATCTTTTCAAATTTCCAAGAGTATTCATTTAGAGCCTGTTTTAAAAAATTAAAGTTTAACAATGGGAATGTATCTCTCCTTTCTTTTTTCCCGTTTGTTTACGGATGCCTCTCAGAAGCTATACTTAGCTTTCATCCATATTTCCGAATTTCGCCTGTATATGCCGAACATGCCTTCTTTACCTCCGAGCCAGTCGCATCCTGCAGCAAAACACACCTGATCATTGACGGCATAATTCGCAGCAAAACGGTTGAGCCATCCACGGTGGCGGATGTCGAAATAAGTGAAATCGGAAAGGGTCAAGGAGCTGTTCAGCAGCTTCTTCGATATGTTCACGGTGAGCAACGAGTGGTATGCAGACTGGGCTATGCAGGGCAGGTAACCGAAAATATGCTCGGCAGAGAATTGCGCCATTACCGTCCACTCATGCGGCGCATACCAATCGACTCCCGCCAGCCAGTTGAGGGTGTTGAAACCTTTCTGGGGCGTTGCAGCCGCTGAGGGCATATAGCCGAAATGCTTTCCGATGTTGCAGGCTATCTCTCCCCGCAGCACAAACTGTCCCAGCGGTTTGGAGAAGTCGCCCCCGACGAATCCCATACGGTAGTATTGCGGTGTAATGCGCACACCGTCCGCTTCAGTCCGGTAATCCAATACCGGCATTTTGTTCCACGTATGCAGTGCGGCAATGGAGAAGTCGATTCCCGGCAACGTCACACTCAGGCGTCCGCCATATTCCACATTCGACAGTTTGAAGGCAGGATGATTGTGCGCTCCGTCCCATATCACCGGGAGCGGAAGATTCTTCGGCAACACAGACCAGGGATTCTGCGCTCCGACAGGCAAGCGGAAACCTTCGACTACCGGAACCAATACGGCTTCCAACTTCACTTTATCGTTGAACCGGAAGAAGCGGAGTGCGTTGACGGGCATCCGTATATCGTCATAGTCGCGTGTCAGAAACTCGGTCATGTCCATCGGCGAGACAAGGTCGGTAATACGTACTCCGTCTGCCGATCCCCAGATGACAAGCTGTCTGCCGGCACGTACCCCCCAATGCTTTGCGCGATAGTCGAGATAAGCTTCACGAAGTTCGAAGCCCGTCCGGTCTTTCAACAAGGCATGGTATACAGCATTGAAAGAAACGAACAGCGAGGAGCGCCCCATATCATGCGTCACCTCGCCACGAAAGCGGGTTCGCGAGCTCATCCAATCGTTAGGAGACTCTATACGAAGCGCATGGTAGGTCTCGGCAAAACCCTTTATCTTCCAACTGCCTTCACCCGTCTCCTGTCCATTTACAGTCAGCAAGCCTCCGCATCCCAGCAGACAAAAAAGACTCTTTATTCGATTTTTTCTTCGCATAACGCATCAAAATTTACCCGTTTCAAGCGTGGTCACACTAAACTTGGCCTCATCCATCGGTATATCGTATTTCGGATCTTTGATTTCAAGCAGAGTCTTATGCCCCGTCTGCACATTCTCCATCTCAAGCTTGCCTGCCATCCAGAAGCCATCCACCTTGCGCACATCCGAAATCAGAAGCAATCGGTGCAATTTATCCATTTTGTCGTAATACTCCACACGACAGCCGATGTAGCAGTCCTGCCTCACCCATGCCACCTTGCGCGAGAAGATATCGCGGCTATCCTTCGGCACAGACTCGAGCTTCCAGCACTTGTGCCCGCCTACCGTTTCTTCACCAAGCAGCTTATGCGTATCTTCGTCCACATTCCGGCTACCCATGTCGTCGTACGTGAAATCGCTGCCCATGAAGTAATCTTTCTTTGCAGACGTGCCGCTGATACGCCGTGTTTTCTTCATCGCAGGCAGATAAAGCCATTTGTCGTCCTCTTTCCCTATCTCATCATAGTCCCAGGTGAGAAAGCCTGTTCCTTTCACATCGCCCGGATAAAGGAAGAACATAAGCGTTTTACGGTCTTTTTTGCCTTTACCCGTATCGAAAGAGTAAGAAACAAGCCGGCGCTCGCGCAAGCTGCCCCGCTTATTGATAAGCTTCATAATGATCTCCGACCGGCGCGTATCGCCGTCGGGACGGTCTTTGACGCGTTGTGCAATCTCTCTGCCCGTAATAGTTTGGGCATTCAATCCCATCGCCCCTGTCGCACTCAGGGCAAGGACAGCTATCCAATGTTTTGTTTTCATCTTTTATGAGTTTCTAAATAAATTAATATTCAAACTGTATTTTCGGGCGATATCCGCCATTCCCGACACATCCGGTCTTTGCCACGTATGGCATGCATCAGCCGACTTCAAATAATACATTCCGTTATTTTTCTTTTCCGAATATCTGACAGGATTGGAACAGTACCGGAGTGATACAGAGGTCTGCCAGCAAAGCGGCCAGAATTCCGGCAACAGACAAAATACCCATGTGGAAAAACGACAGACTGTCGGAAGTTCCGTACATAGCGAAATTGAAAGACATGACAAGGCTCGTAAGCACAATAGGAGTTCCTACCACACAAAAAGTCCGGAGAATCGCCTTACGGTAATTCTGTTGGCGATCGAACTCCAAATGTCCGTGATTGATAAAATGAATCGTGTCGTCCACTGCCAATCCCAAAATCATAGGCATAATAGTGGCTGTCATCATATCCAGCGGATAGTCGAGCCACCCCATCAGCCCTCCCACCACTATGGCAGGCATGATATTGGGTATCAAACCGATCAATCCGATACGTACGCTCCCGAACACCGCCATCATCATCACACCTATCACCAGTAAGGCAAGAGCGAACGACCATATCTGTCCGCGGGCTACGTATTGCATCATGGTGGTGAACTGCGGCAAATTACCCACAGCCGATACCGAAGCTCCGGGAAACAGTTTTTGGGCAAAAGCCGTGACGTCTTTGATATTACGCTCTGCCTCCCCCGAATCGTACGTACTGATTTCCACCATCAACCGCAAGCGCCGGTATTCGTAATCTATCCAGTATTCCGCTTCACTTCCTCCGGCATTCTCGTACAACAGCAGGAGTTGAGCCACTTCATCCGCCTTGCGGGGAAGCGTATAGTAAGCTTCTTTTCCTTCATTGAGCGTACAGTGGAGGTCTTTCAGTATATTGATTACGGAAGTGGTGCGCTTGGTCAACGGATACCGGGCGACATGGCTTGCAAGAGAATCGAGTTTCATCAGATTCTCCGGAGTTTTCGCGTCTCCGTTTCCGGGCAGGTCTATCATCACGTCGTACGAATAGATGGAACCCAGTTCGCTCTCTCCTATCTCAAGCAATTTGCGCACGTATTCAATCTTTCTCCCCATTGTTTTCTCCACATCGAACGTGGTCTCCAACTTGGTAAACTGATAGATTAAAAAGGCGGTGATGAAAGCCGATACCCACAGCACACACTTGGCGTGGTTCAACACTGCGGAGCCGAGCGCGACAAGTTTCCGGTCGAGCCATCCGCCTCCCGTCTCCCGTACCTGCGGATGCGGTTCTCCGTCTTTCCCGAAACTAAGCATGATGGGCATTACCGTAAGAGTAATGACAAACGTGAGCATAACGCTCGAAGAAGTGGTAATGCCTACAAAATGCAAGGGAACTACCGGGACAACCAGAAAAGAGAGCAAAGCCGCAAAAGTGGTCAAAGCACTGAATAGTATCGGCCATCCCATCTCTCCCACCGTTTCCACAACTGCTTTCCGGCGCCGGCCGTGCAGCAGGAACTGTCTTCGGAAATAAGTATGCACGTGTATGTTGTAAGCAATGGCCACGGCAAAAGCCAGCAGCATGGGAATGAGTACCATGCTGCTATCGATAGGATAGCGGAGGTAACCCATAGCCCCGTATACGATAACAATGGAGCTTACGACCGTGACGAGAGGAACCACAACGCCACGCACCGATCGGGTGGCAAACAGAAGCACAATGATGGCCAACAAGGAGGCAAGCCCCATCACACGGGGCAACTCTTTTCCCACCCACTTCATTTTACGCTCGGTGGTATAAGGCATCCCCGCTCCACGCAGATGAAGCGGAGCGTATTCGGGTTTTGTAATGATGCGGTGCAATTCTTCCCCCGTCTGCACATCGGGCTGAACAGCTCCTTTCCCTGTATTCCGGAGCTTCTCATCGGGGAAAGGACGGAGTTTCAGGAGTATCCAGCTTAATTTACCGTCCGCCGACACCAGACGCTCGGCAATGTAAGGTTTCATATAAGCCTTCCGGCGAATCTCGTCCAAGCCGGCTTTGTCCGAAGGGATCTCGTCAGGCACTATCTGCTCGATAGCCACTCCGTCAGAGGTGGCCATCAGAAACTCAAGGTCGGTGATGGACGTTATCTTATCGGCATACGAAATACTGTCGAGCATTTCATCAGACAGCTTGCGGATAAGCTCCAGATTATTTTTAGTAAAGGTGTTGTCGCACGACGTAAGTACCGCCACAAAATAATCGTTGCCGAATACTTCCTTGAATTCTTCCGTCTTCACCAGCATGGGATCGTCTTCAAGGAAGTAGCTATCCCACGAGTTGTTGATATTCATAAACCGTATGCCGTAGAAACCCACAGCGAATAAGAGTACAAAAGCTGCAAGAACCAAGCGGCGCCTCTGTACAATCCGTTCGCCCAAACGGGCGAACCATACATTTATTTTCTCGATATTCATATAAAAAAGAAGGTATATATTAAGTTAGTAACTGCGCAAAGCACGCATGGCATAACCACGGCAAAAACGAACAAAAAGCCGAAACGTTCTAAAAAAAAGCGAGCCCGGCTTCCCAGCCGGACTCGCTTTCAAACAAGAGAGTCTATCTCTTATTATAAAGAATTTATGAATCATTACACTATGCTTAATTATGACTTGCCAATATTTTTTTTTCATTCTATGCATCCAACAACTTTTCCCAGCCGGCAGTACCAAACTTTACATAGTCGGCTATAAACTGTTCGGCGTCATCATCACTCAAATCATTGTGCCGTGCTATTTCTTCGAGCACGCTCACCCACCACCTTCCGGTTATCCGGACAAAGAGTTCCGAAACCTCGATATTGAGATGCGGGTACTTCTCTTTCATAAGTTGCATATACTCCACACCTATGCAAATATTCTCTTCAACGATTTCTTCCCTGAAGTTCTCGAACGAAGAGCCTCCCGCACGGAAAAGCAGCAGAAAGATAATATCCCTGTATTGCCTGACGAGCCTCATCATCGAAGCAATGACATGGTGCTGGTAATCTCCCGACACAAAGACATCCAGAGAAACATACTCACCGCTATGATGTTTCTTCAAAAAAGCGTTAAGGCTACAAATAAACGGATCTACCATCGCACGTAATATGTCGTCCTTACTGCGGAAGTAGGTGTATATATTGCTCAGGTTCACATCTGCTTTCCGGGCAATGCTACGCATGGAAGCCGCCTTGAAACCGCAGGCAATGAACTCTCCTTTCGCCGTTTCAAGAATCGCATTTTTCGTATTTTCCTTTATCACTTGCATGAATGTAAACTCCGATTTTTATTTACTCACAAAGTTATGCCGTTCCGTCCGGATATAAAATACCTAAAAATGATGGTTTTAAAGCAGATATATACCCTCTTATGCTTACGCTGCACAGCAACCAGCCAATTTGCCAAACCGATACATTCATTGCAAAAGATCTTTCTAAACACGAATATTTTTAAGGCAGAAAGAAGAGAACTCTTTAAGATAAAATCGAAGAGCTATTTGATGTATTGTCACTCCATAGCCTGGAAAACAAAAGACTCTTTTAAATAAAATCCCCCTGTTTTAGTCTTGCACCGTTACGGTTCAAGATTAAAACAAGGGGATCGCCATGTTTCAACTTATATTATAATAAGACCAACTCAGCTTTCCATTCCGAAACCACCAATTCGCTTCAGCACGATAGCGGGACGAGGCGATCAGAACAATATCTGGAAACGAGTCTGAAATGTATTCACCGATTGGTTGGCAAACCCGGCTCTGTCCGAAACATGAGTATAAGAATACCTGAGCCTCCAGATCATGTACTTATTGATGTAATAGTTCAGAGTGAGCGAAGCATCATTCTGACGCCCGCCGAATATTTCTGCCTTGTGATCGGACAAGTCGGTATAGTTATACCCGAGCACGCATTCCAACGAACCCGGAGCCGGAGTGGAAATTCCGCTGTCACTCTCCGAATACTTATAGTTTTTCCCAATCAAAAGTCCTCTCAACATGGCATACGCTCCGCTGGCTTTAAAATCCCGCTGTTCGTTCTTACGCTGCACATTCACATAGAAGTACTGCGCTTCCAAGCCGAGTCTTCCGTAAGCGGCACATACTTCCGGTGTAAACTTATATAGCCAGTCGGCATCGGATATCTTCGCTTCCTGTGCGGTGACTTTCGCAATTCTTGTCGGGAAGTTAGACTTCAGCACGAAACTTTCGTGGTTCAATGCCTCGTCGTCGTTGTAACGCGGAGTCTCGAACGCTCCCGAAAGACCTACCTGAAAGATACTTCCGTCTTGGCGTAAAGGACGGTAAACCAGACGCGACATCATACCGTAACCTTGCTTTCCACTCTCATTGGTGGTTTTCTTCATCGCCTCGCCTTCGACATGAAAGCTCATTGTTCCGAAGAAATCGCCTTTGCTGTGCACAAACATAGCACCGATAAGACGCGAATTGAAGAAGGCTTCATTACTTGCCGGTTCTTCCATCGAGATTTTCATTGACGAACTGGTGGAACTCTGCAAGCCATATTGATGAACAAAGTAGCCTAAACGTACCAAATTATATTTCCCCAGCTGGCGTTCTACAAAAATATCCTTCATGCGCACTTTCCCGTAGGCATATCCTATATCTATTTTGGCTTTATACGCTCCGTAGCTTGCCTTCACTCCCACACGCATGTCGGGAATAGCCATACCATTTACCAAGTCTTCATTATCGGTGCTGAACACCCCTGCATCCATCAGAATTCTCCCCGACGGTTTTATCTCTATTTTATCCTGAGCCTTCACACTGCCACATACCAAAGCAAGCGTAAGCCCTATCATCACAAATCTATTCATAAACATCAAAATTATTTGGGAATTGATAGTAAGAAACTGTTTCGACTTTCTGCATCGAGGCTGTCTGGAAAGTCTGAAACAGTTTCTGGAAACAGCTTTTAAATCTTGTTTCAATTATTCTCGCTCGGCTTCACGGCACCGGCTTTTTCCAGTTGGGCAAACTCTTTCTTCGCCTTTTCCAATTGCTTCATGAAGGCTTCGTTGGCGTGAAGGCGTGCCACTACAGCACTTGCCACCAAACGGGCTGCGTCTACATCGCTCTGGAAGTGGTAACCGCAAATCACTCTGCTCTGTCCCATCTCGTAGCCTCTTTCGAGGATTTCATTCTGACGCGCCGGATTGATTTCCGCCAGAACAAGGGCGGTGGCCCAACCGATAGCTGTATGTCCCGAAGGATACGAACCGTTGGTAGAAAGTTCTTGTTGCTGTTCGGGATTGCAAGTGTTTTCTTTAAAGAAGCTGAACGGACGCACACGCATGTAGTGTTCTTTGGCATGGCGTGTCGCCAAATCGCCGGCATCTTCTCTCATGTTGATAACGAGCTTATGTATTTCGGGCGTCTTTTCTTTGCTGATTTCTATGCCGAAAGCTTCAGAAAAAGCCATAGGCACACCGTTCCCGCCTACACGGGCATCTCTCACAGCCTGATCACCGCGCGGAGTGTCTCTCAGCAATTTTCCCCAATCGTATTGGGCTTTGTCGTTCAAAAAAAGAATACTGTTGGCAGCAGGAGGAGGAGGAAGAAGTTTCAGGCTGTTCGCCACTTCGGAGATTTCGAGGAAGTACAAATCGGGATGAGTCCTTTTGTCCTTGATTTTGGTTTCTTGCGCGAATACGCTAACTGTAAACAGAGTACAAACGAGTACGAGTAACGAAAATTTCGCTTTCATAATAAACAAATTTTGCGGTTAATAAATAGTTTAGTTTTTAGTTTATCCCCGGCAATACGGATGCCCCACATCCGGACGGTTTCCCGTTCACCGGAACCGGCAGCAAAGGTATGTATTAATACTCCTGCAAAAAAGTTGCGTTTATTGATTTCACCCGTTCGGCCGGATGCAACATCGGGCAATTTGCGAAATCAGATATAACCCGATGCGCGGCAGGAAGAAAGCAAGAATCGTTTGTCTCCGTTCATAATGGAACAAACGTCAGTCGATCAATCCCAATATATAATAAACGAATCCCACAGCCGGATATTCCTCTTTCAGGTATTCCTTGAGTTCCTGCTCATTCGCCTTAATTTTGTTATTGACCAAGCGGCTGATTACAGGATTCAGGTTTCCGTACAATCCCAATATACCCGGAACATCAGTGCGCTTCACACGTGGATTGGCAATAAGCAACGCCAGCACTCTGGCCTGCTGATGGTCGTAACTGGAGAACCGGAGTATATCATTCAGGAGCACAGGGTCTGTAACGCTCAACACTTCGTACATGGACATGATGAGACGGTCCACCCGCCTTACCACTTCTTTCGCGCCGGAAGCTATCTCCACTTCCAGTTCCTTGTCGAACTTCTTATTCACCAACCGCTCGTTCGCGGCAATTATTCCCTCTCTTATATGCCGGTATTCACCGATGCCCGCCGCTATTTTCTCTTTGATCTCCAACAGAGAAAGCCTATCGTCCGCCTGCTTCAGCAATCGCAGCAAGCGGATGCGCTCATCGCGGCGGGTACACAAAAGCGCTTCATCGATCCGGATGCCCAACCCTTCGGATACTTTATCGGGTTGTGCGATCTCATCCAAGCGGCAACGCATCTGCTCCACATACCGGAGAATAAGCGTCAGTGCGTCGCCGGAGAAAACATGCCCGTAAGCGCGCTTCAGTTTCAGGAATTCGTCATTTACTTTATCAAGGGGCATTTGCGCCGTCTTCTCTTTCAGCAGAAGGAACTCATTCCTCAAATCCTTATTTACTCCTTCCAATTCCAAACAGCCTTCCATATCTTCAGCATAGCGTGCGGATTCACGTTCCAAGCCGGTAAGCAGATTCATCCACTGCTCATTACCGCTTACAGCACTTTTTATCCGCTCGATATTGTTCGATTTCTCAGCTTCCGCCACCTCTGCGAGCATGAATGGCTTGTCGAAAGCCTCTGTACCCGCTATCCATCCGGCTTGCTCTTTCAGTTTTTTCAGCAGGCACAATGTAGCCTCGCGGTTCCGGTTAATAATATCGTTCGTGAGCCGCGTAATAAGTGCATACGTTTTCTTGCGTTCAGGCGCGTCGGGGTCTATCGTTTCAATCTCGGCCCTCAGGCAAGCCACCTCCTCGCGCGACGCTTGGTCGGACAAGTCGTAGAGCGAAGCCAGATCGTCCACCCGCGCCTTCAAAGCTTCCACCCGCCGCAGTATCTGCTTTTTCGTACTGCTCCTGCGCCGAAAGTAACCGCCCACAGCCAAAGCGATAATACCCAAAACAAGTATGGCTGTAATGACAACAAAACGCAAGTTGAAAGTGCTTCCGGGAGCGAACGCCACCCAGCGGGGGACATCTTCGCGATTGATTCCGATGGTAAGCACACCGAGATCCGAACCGAGACAGAGCCGTCCGTTACAAACAAAAGCAGCAGCGGGATTAAAGCGTATATCGGTATAATATTTCCCCTTGTCGCAAATACGCCCGCCGCTGATGGAAAATTTCCGGATTCCGAATTCGGGTAATGCGTAGAACAGCGTATCGTTGGCATACAGCAATCTGTTATATCCCCTCACCCGCAGGGTATCATCAGGGTTTTGCGAAAGAATATGATGATTGGTCAGAGTAATAAGAGCGGGGCGATAACCTTCGGTAGCGATCAGGTCTCTGATAAACGAGCTTTTTTCCGTACCGGGAACCGGCTTGAATGCCGTATCCGGACTTACATAAAATATGCCGTCGTTCAGTGTCGACAAGTATAAGAGGCCGGAATGCCTGGGAGCAAAGAAAGAAGTCACGTAGCGGTCTTTAAAAACGGAAACAGTATCTGCCTCGCCGTCCTCGCCGACAATCACCAGACCGTCCTGCACTCCCAAGAGAAGTTCGTCGCCGTCTTTCTTTTTCTTGAGCCAAGAGGCGGTTATCTTGTCTTTGGAGCGATACACCGTAGCCGGCGAATGAAACAGACGGTTCTCCATCAGGTTTCCGGAGACTTTGAGCCGCTTCACCTCCTGGCGGGTGTTGCGATAATAAAGCTGATTCCCGGACATGTCCATCCAGACGATCTGTTCCTCTTTCGGAAAAGAACAAATCTGCGATGCCGAAAATTCACCTTTCCGCTGACGGTATAGCTCGTTGCCGGAAGTCAGGTAATAGAGAAAGTCCGCTTCCATACACGCCGCTTTCACGGAAATATCTCCATTGAAAATGCCCAGATGATGAGGAACCCTCCAAAGAGCGCGTTCGGTAAGCAGCAAGGTAAAATCTTTGTTAGGATCGGGCATTACAACATTCCGGCATCCGGCAGGGATTTTCCTGCGCAGCGGAATAAGAACGAACTTCTCGAGGTCATCGCTCAGCAGCAGATTATCGGTACCTGCCAGATAGTAGACGCCTCCTGCCCGATAGCAGAGCTTGGGAGCGAACTCCAGTTGTATTTCTTTCAACAATCCGCCATCGGTACGGTTCAGAAAGAGTGTGTTATCGGACAAGACGAAGAGGGTATCGTTGCAGACAGACACGTGGTCGACGAAACGGCCCGGATGAATCACGCGCCCGGCGTGGCGTACCATATCGAACAGAAAAACGCCCTGCTCAGTGGAAGCAAACAAAATGCTGTCTTTATAAGAACACAGATTATTAACCACGAAAGATTTGTCATACAGGCTATCCCAAACGTCCTGAGAGGGGTAAAGCAGGCGAAGCGAATCCTGAGAGGCTTTCGGTGAAAGAACGTAGAGCCCCTGGCTGGTAGCCACATAAACCGAATCGCGTATCAGAGCTATGTCATAAGGCGAATATCTGTTTTTCTTCTGAGGAATAAAATAGGTCTTCAGATTCCGCGCCCCGTGCTCATCCATCTCCCATTTCTGCAAGCCGGAGTTTCTTACTCCTATCCAGCAGATCTCTTTGCGTGAGTCGTTTTTTTCAGATACAACCTTATAGATACGATCTTCTCCGATATCGTAAACGCGCCGTTCATCGCCTCTCAAACGCCAGAGAGCGCCCGTTTCACCGCCCACCCAGACTATACTGTCGGCTCCGGACGACAAAGAAGACAGCCGCTCGTCGAAGCAGTATTCCGTTTCGCCCAGCGTGTTTATCTTTTCAACCTTTTCACAACTCGCAGTTACGAAAACGCATATAAGGAAGATAATGACGTACGATATATTTGTTCTCATGCGGGATACTTTATGACTATTATTTTTAAACCGGTTCTTTAGAATCGCTTGCAACGATATGACAAACTTACACAAAAATATTTATTTACGGGCTCATCTTCACAAACAAATGTGCGCTCGCTTACAGCAGCCATATATACCCGGCGCGGTGTATATATAGTCTGTCTTTGCCTGAAAAAGGTAAAAGAAGCCAAGACTGAATACTGAGGCAAGAGATATGACGGTTTGGTCTATGTACTCACAGACGACAAGCGAAACAAGTCAGCACACCTATGCATGCTTCTAAGGCTTACTATAATAGTATGTACAATAAAGGGTAAAGGTATCTTATGGAAAGGTGCCATTTCTGTTGAGCCATCTTGCTTCAATGACTTACATGTTTTAGTCATGAACCGAGTTTTTTCAGCAGAAGTGATCACCCCCACAACAGTTGTTCCTTTTCTATCTGTTGAAGCCATTTGCCTTATTCAAGCAACAGGCATTGTCAACCCATAGTAAGCAGCAATAGAAGTAAGGCATGCTGCGTCACAATCTGTTATGTCATGTTGCTTTATCTCGATTGTACTCATTTAATTCCAGAAAAAAGAAATTCATAAAGAAGAGGCGTGGCATTTATTGAAAAATGAACCGCAAATATAGAAATAAAAGGATGGTTACCTTGACGTAAATGATAGCCGGCAACAAGGAGAATACCTGGTATAAAGGCAAACATAATATACACTATTGAGTAAAAATGTTGTACCGCAAAAAAAAGACCGGAAATAGCAATAATAAGCCATAATCGTTTCTGCAGAAAATGAATCTTACTCAATAAATGATACGGGAGAGCTTGAAAAAGCGCCGTTTCAATCAGCGGTGCTACGAGGATTACGATTGTATAATCGTAGATACTTTGAGGGGCCTCAAAGCTATATTGCGAAGATAACTGTATACCGCTAATCCTAACTAATGCATCAAAGAAAATATTCCATAGGCACCCGATAAACCAAAAAACGCATACAAATAATGCTACTGGTGCATCAGCCAGCCATTTAAAAATCTTATTCATACATAGGATGTTTCCTACAAGTAACACTTGTAAATGACGCTATTATCTATATGTAACCCAATACCACAGAGATTCACCTCCATTACATTCAACAACTTCATTGAGAGTGAATTCTTCAATACCTTTCATCCTGGGAATTTCAGATAAATCTAATTTTGCCATAATATTCTTTACTTTTAATCTCACCGTAAAGCATTTTCTTCTTTATCTTTAATTCTATTTCTTAGAGAAAACACCAATGATTCCTCGAACAATATCAGGACCATCAGTAATTATCACATAGGCCAAAAGTCCTACGACTACAGCGATCAAAAAAGAGATGAAAGATGTCGTTTTTTTTCTTCCGCCCTTAGTGTTTTGGTTTCCTTCCTGCGTAGCCATCACTAATTCCTTTTCTAATATCTCCGAAATTATTTACGAAAGAAAACTATAAGTCCTACGACCAATCCCATAATGACTGGTGATACTTCTCTATTCACAGATTTAGCTTCTCCTTCTTCTAAGGGTTCCAAACCCGTCACATTTAATTGAAAATTTTTCATCAAGTTTATCTAATTAGTTAAACATAAAAGTGTTATTTAACGTTGCCAAAATACAAATAAAAACAGAAACAGCTAAACTTTCCGGAGTGTTTTTTTGTATTTTTTATTCATCCAGTCTTTTCCTATGATATCATTAACTCATGAACAACCTAATTATCAGGCATAAGATAAATATAGTGAACCAAAATCAGGCAATCACAAGCACCATGGTGGGCATATATGGTCATGTATGGTAGACATATATAGTCATGTATGGTGAATATATATGGTCATGTATGGTGGATATATATGGCTACCACGCTGGGCATATATACTCACCATGGTGAATATATATAGAAATGGAAGGGTGTAAAAAACGAACGTGGAAAAGCCGGAAACGAACCTCCAAGGAAACCTATACGATAATGCCTCCTCCCAACAGCAAACCGTCTTTGTAGAATGCTGCCGCCTGTCCCGGAGCAATGGCAGCCAGCGGTTCGTGCAACTGCACATGCAGCAGATTGTCGGGAGTCACCGCCACCGTGCAATGGTTTTCTTGCTTCCGGTAGCGGATTTTTACTATCACATCATCGTGTCCCAACAGGCGGTCTGCACAGACCATGTTCCAGTCTTTGAGCAACATTTCCGTTTTTTCCAGCAACTGCAACGGGGCAAGCGTCACTTCATTCTTTAGCGGATCGATCTCTTTCACGAACACGGCACGATTGAGATGAATGCCCAATCCCCGCCGCTGCCCGACGGTATAGAAAGGATACCCCTCGTGCCAACCGATAAAACCGCCGTTTTCATCGATGAATATCCCTCTCCCCACAACTTCGGCAAACGACTGCCCCTTATCGGCAAACCACCTTTTCAGAAAACTCCGGTAATCCATCGGGCAAAAGCAAACGCCCAGGCTATCCTTTTTCACCGAGACTTCATGGAATCCTTTGTCCGCCGCCTGAGCGCGCGCCTCTGCCTTGGTTATGTCGCCCATCGGCAGAAGCATTCTCCGGAGAATTTCCTGCGGAAGCCCCCACAAAAAGAAAGTCTGGTCTTTATCGCCATCGGCGGCGTATGTAATATAATAGGTGTCATCCATTTTCACCTTACGCGCATAATGTCCCGTAGCAATATGATACACTCCCATTTCATCGGCTATGCGGGCAAGCAACGGCCATTTCAGGAAGTTATTGCACAGCGTGCAGGGGACAGGCGTGCGCCCCGCCATATACTCCCGCACGAAGTACTCCATAATCTGTTCGCGAAACAGCGTACGGGCATCATACGTGATATGAGCGACTCCCAGCTTCTCCGACAATTCGCGCGCATCGTCCGAAGAGGCGGTGGAGCCGTCGATCTCGTAGAAACGAAAGGTGACTCCGGTTACCTCGTAACCGGCTTCAAGCAGGCGCATGGCGGCAACAGAACTGTCCGTCCCCCCGCTCATTCCCAATAATACCCGTTTGTTCTCTTCCATCATGCCGCAAAATTACGTATTTTTCCGATGTGAACTTTCTGCAGAAGCTGTGATTTTCACGCTAAAGAAAGGATATGAATCAATTTTTTTATTTAAGTTTGCAGATTAAAGAAAAATGAGAATGAAAGAATACGCACCTACCGAACAACTCGTAATCGTTCTTACAGAGCACCCTGTGTTCGGTCTGCTGCTGATTCCGTATACTTCCGAAAAAAGAGCCGACGGAACGGTTCTCCTTCTCGAACAGGCCTTTCATGCCTCTGCCGAAGCCATGTCCCGCATGAGCGGGATCGAGCGGCAAGCTATCACCATCGCTTCGCACTATACAGAGAAGTACCTGATGGAGGTCTACTCGCGGGAGAAAACAGTTTCCCGCTTCCTTCGCAAACTCTCCGGCGAACCGGAAAAGGTCAGGCGCTCCATCCGTCCGTTTATCGAGAAAAAGTTGCAGGAAATGCTGGCGCTCATACGCCGGTCGGACATACCGCTCTATCAAAAGCTTTCGGGCAGCAAGCAGTTGTACGCGCATCATCTCTACCGCATACACCCGGAAGATGTTGAAATCCGATTCTGCTTCCATCTGGACGAAGCCGTATTCTGCTACCGGCTTCAGTGCAGCTACGAGGGAAAGGTTGTCTCCATACGCGAACAGAAACCGGCTGTGGTACTCACATCCTCTCCCGCTTCACTGCTGCTGGGCATGGAGCTGTATTTTTTTCCTCATATCGAGAGCGCGCGGTTGCTGCCTTTCACCAAGAAAGAGACAATCTGCGCCGAGGCGACCCAAGCGGATAAATATATAGAAAACATCCTTATCCCGACGGCACGCTACCACGAGATAGAAGTCGAAGGGCTGAAGTTCACGGAAGAGCCGTGCGACTGCGAAGCGCGGCTGACTGTGGAAGAAACCGTATACGAGGAGCCTCTTTTGCATTTGAGCTTTCATTACGGCGATGAAACTTTCCTTCCCGGAAGCGACGCCGGACTGAAAAAGATCGTACGAAGAAAGAGTAGCGATGAAATCGTGTTTTTTCGCCGAGACGAAGTGAAAGAAGTGTGGCTTCAGGAGCAACTCGCCAATGCCGGGCTGCAACGTATCAGCGAAGCCCATTTCAGGCTGTCGCCCGATGCTCCCGAAAAGTCTGCGGAAGAATGGATCCGCAACCACCGGGAATTGCTGCAAAATCATTTCCGCTTGGCGGGCAATATGGGTAAAAGCCCTTATTGCCTCGATGAGATACGCATTGAGCAGGGAGTCGACGACACTCCCGACTGGTTCGAGCTGCGCATTACCGTAGTAATAGGAGATATTCGCCTCCCCTTTTCACGCTTCCGGAAGCATATCCTCGAAGAAAAGAGAGAGTTTCTTCTACCCGACGGACGCATCATCCTTCTACCGGAAGAGTGGTTCAGCAAATACGCGAATGCGCTGGAGATGGGGATACAGACCGAAACGGGAATCCGCCTGAAGCGTTCGTTCGCAGGTGTTGTGCAATCGGCATTGGAAAGCGAAGGAACGAGACAAGCGCCCGTGCTCAGACAGCTTGAAGAAATACCTGCCCCCGCATCACTCGACGCACGGTTCCGTCCGTATCAGCAGAAAGGCTTTTCGTGGCTGGTGTATCTGTACGAACAGGGATTCGGCGGTTGTCTGGCAGATGATATGGGACTGGGGAAAACTTTACAGACATTGGCTCTGCTCCAATACATCTATCAGCCCTCCACCCAAGCGGAAAGCGATACGGCAGAGATGTGCGCGCCACCCGTCGAGCCGGTCAAAGTGCCGGAAGCGGATGAAGACGGGCAGTTTCTACTGTTTTCTTTCGACACCGAGGAAGATTGGCTTCCCGCCGCTCAAGAAATCAGAGGAAAGAAATCACCAAAGGCTGACTATTCCCCTCGGCAAAGGAAGACAGCCCGAAAACCTGCCACGCTGGTCGTCGTACCTACCTCCTTACTACACAATTGGCGGAGGGAAGCCAAACGCTTCACAAGACTTTCCGTAGGCGAATACAACGGATCGACCGTCATCTCCCGCAAACATCCCGAACGGTTCTTCGGACGCTACCAGCTCGTTCTCACAACCTATGGAATGATGCGGAACAACATCGACCTGCTCTGTTCGTACTGCTTCGAGTACGTAGTGCTCGACGAAAGCCAGCACATCAAGAACAGCGATTCACTTACTTTCCAAGCGGCCATCCGGCTGGAATGCAAGCACCGTCTGGTGCTGACGGGTACGCCGATTGAAAACTCCCTCAAAGACCTATGGGCTCAATTCCGCTTTCTACAACCCGACCTACTCGGAGAAGAAAGCGTTTTCCAGAAGCGGTTCATCGCTCCCGTCAAGCAAGGGAACCGTCTCATGGAAGCCAGGCTGCAACAACTCATTGCTCCCTTTATTCTCCGCCGCAGCAAACGCGAAGTAGCGCCTGAGCTGCCTGCGCTCACCGAAGAAACCATCTATTGCGACATGAGCGAGAAGCAGAAAGAGTATTACGAACAGGAAAAGAACGGTCTGCGGAACATACTGCTGCAACAACCGCATGCGACGGGGAGGACACACACGTTCAGCATACTGAACGGCATCCTACGCCTACGACAGTTGGCTTGCCATCCGCGGCTCATCATCCCCGGATTCAACGGATATTCGGGAAAGGCGGAACAAATCATCGACACTTTCGACACGTTGAGAAGCGAAGGACATAAGGTGTTGATCTTCTCCTCGTTTGTCAGCCACCTGGAGATACTTGCCGATGTGTTTCGCGAGCGAGGATGGAAGTATGCCTTACTGACAGGAGCGACAAACGACCGGCCGAAAGAAATAGCCCATTTCACCGAACAAGAAGATGTGCAGGCTTTCCTTATCTCGTTGAAAGCCGGAGGAGTAGGTCTCAACCTCACACAAGCCGATTATGTCTTTATCATCGACCCGTGGTGGAACCCCGCCGCCGAGTCGCAAGCCATTGCCCGCGCCCACCGCATCGGGCAGGAGAAACAGGTCATCGCTTACCGGTTCATCACGCAGGGCAGCATTGAAGAGAAAATTCTTCATCTGCAGGAAAGCAAACGGAAACTGGCGGAAACATTCATTACCGATAGCGGCACCCTGCCCGAACTGACCAACGAAGAGTGGGCGGAGCTGCTGAAGTAGTCGTCTGAAAATGCGGTCGAACAATTTTGCATGTCGCGCAAGCTTACCGCTTAGCGATAAGGACGGGCTATCATTACTCTTATCGGAGCGACCGGAAGTTATTCCCCTATGAAACAAAAATCTTCAGAAATGTATAATTTCACTGTATTCCCGGATTTTTTTATCCACATACTCTGAATGATTGCCCCTATCTTTGCCGATGCGAATTCAAATTAACCGAAATTACAAACGTATGAAAAGCAAAAGTATTACCTATCTACTGCTATGGAGCATTTGCAGTTTGTTTGTTTTCATGCAATCGTGCCAGGAAACAGACGATTTAAAAACCGATATCAACCGGCTTAAAGACCGCGTAGCTGCCTTAGAGAAAGCGACAGAGGGAATGAACACCTCCTTTGCAAGCCTGCAAGCTTTGATACAAGCCAACAAAACCATTATCGGAGTTACCCCTACCAAAGACGGCAAGGGATACTCGGTAGAACTGAGCGACGGCACCACCATCCGGGTGATGAACTGTGAAAGCGTTGCAGCGTCTGTTCCCGTCTTTTCGGTAGACGACGAAGGATATTGGATGTATAAGACTGCTTCGGAAACAGATTTCCGGTACTTACCCGGGCCTGATGGAGAAGAAAAGATATCGGCCATCCCACGTACGGAAGCCGGCACCCCCATCCTCACCCCTCAACTGAATGTCAGCAGCACCGGCTATTGGCAAGTGAGCTACGATGGCGGAACAACGTTTACCACCCTGAAAGACGCCGACGGGCAAGACATCAAAGCCGAAGGAGGCAAGCAAGGCGGAACAACGGTTTTCAGTAAAGTTGTATACGATGAAGAAAAGAAAACACTCTCTTTTACCTTGGCGGGGACAGATCCGGAGCAAAGCTATACGTTTCTGGTAGACGACAGTTTCGGTCTCGTCATCGAGGGCTGGAACCCGGACAAAACAGAGGAATTTGCCGAGAGCGAACCATTTAAAGAATATAACGTGCGGCAGACAGATATCAAAGAAGCTATGATACAGCCGCTTCCCGGATGGAATGTAAGACTAACGGAAGAGAAGCTTATCGTCACTCCGCTACCCGATGTAACAAAAAATAAAGAGGAGACAATCAAAATTGTACTGACCTCTTCGAAAAACTATATACGTATCGTTTCCATGAGCGTGAAAGTATTGCCTTCGGGTGTCGAAACACCGGCATGGAAGCAATTCGAAGAGAAAAGCGATGAAAATGTATTGCTCGATTTCTCTTACGCGGGATACATGCACGGCGAATCAGCTCCCGCCGAAATGGACGAATGGATAGCGAAAGGATATAAAGTATACGATGTAACGAAATACGGCGCCATACCTAACGACGGGCAACCCGACCGGGAAGCTTTTATGAAAGTACTTGCCGAGATTGCAGGGAAACCGGAGAATATAAAAAAAGAGGATAACGGCATGACCGACCGCTACATCAGGCCCTCTGCAAAAGCCGTTATCTACTTCCCCGAAGGAAACTATATCCTCCAAAACGAAGCATCCAAAGACCGCAGAATATGCATATCAATGGGCGACATCGTACTCAAAGGAGCCGGAAGGAACAAAACCACGCTGGAAATGACAGTTGCCAACAATTCTCCTGAACCGGTCACCCAAATGTGGAACGCTCCGGTAATGATGGAGTTCAAACACAATACGGGATTAGGAGAGCCTATCGCGAACATTACCGAAGACGCGCCTGTCGGCAGCAAAACCGTAGCAGCTACCGCCCTTGGAATAAAATCGGGAGACTGGGTATGCCTGGTGCTTGTAAACAACAACGAAACCGTGATCAACCAAGCGTTAAGCCCCTACAAATGGCAGGACATCAAGGTATTGCCGGGTGCAGGAGAGTTGAATATCAAATCAAAGGGCGTACAGGTATACGAATATCATCAGGTGGAAAAAGCCGATGCCGGCAAAATCACGTTCAAAGAGCCCATCATGCACGCCATCAACAAAGACTGGGGCTGGAAGCTGCATAAATTCGCCAACTATTCCAACGTCGGTGTAGAAGACCTTACATTCAAGGGACATGCCAAGGAAAAATTCATTCATCACGGTTCCGACGTAGACGACGGCGGCTTCAAGCTGATAGACTTCGTTCGGCTTACCCACTCATGGATACGTCGTGTAAATTTCGAAAGCGTCAGCGAGGCTATGTCTATCACCAGCTCTGCCAACTGCTCGGCATACGATATACAGATCGGAGGAAATCGAGGGCATTCGTCCATCCGCTCGCAAGCCTCATCGCGCGTCTTTATCGGGAAAGTGGTGGAAAACAGCGACGGATATACATTAAGAAAGGGTCAAGGGGAATCTACTCTTATTGAATACAAGAATAATGTCGGACAATATCATGCCTGCGGTGTATCCAAACAAAGCATGGGAGCGGTGATATGGAACGTGAAATGGGGAGACGATTCCTGCTTCGAGTCGCACGCCACACAACCGCGAGCCACATTGATAGACTGTTGTTCGGGCGGATTCATGCATTGGCGGCAAGGAGGAGATTCGGCACAGATGCCGAACCATTTGGAAAATCTTACCATTTGGAATTTTAACGCTACTAATGTACAAACCGATCCGGACATTGACAAAGACGGAAAATTCACATGGTGGGATAGCGACGGCTATTGGTGGAAATTCGTACGTCCTATTGTAGTCGGATTTCATGGAAGTCCGCTTTCGTTTGACGACACCCAAATGAAGCGTAACGAATCGCCCGGCAAAGCCGTACATCCTTATTCGCTATACGAAGCTCAACTCCGTTTGCGCTTAGGATATGTACCCGCATGGCTGAATGCACTGAAATAAAAACCTAAAAATAATAGAATCATGAAAAAAATCGGAAGTATACTTATGCTGTTGGCCTTGTGCCTGATAAGCTGTAACAACACGGACGACCTGCAAGACGATGTAGACGCCCTGAAAATACGTGTGACTGCTCTCGAATCTCAAATACGAGACATCAATAAGAACATAGAAAGCGTAAGCGAACTTGTGCAAAACGGAATATTCATTACCCGGATAGAAGAACAGGCGGATGCTTACGCGCTGACGCTGAACAACGGCAAAACACTCAGTCTTTATATGAAAAACGACAAGAACCTGCTTTGTCCGCTCATTGGAATCGATAAAGACGGATATTGGACTGTTTGCTACGATACCGAAGCCGGATTCAAACAGCTTTTAGTCGACGGAGAACCAGTAAAAGCCAAAGGAGAAGACGGGAAGACACCGGAATTTACTGTGGATGCGGATGGATTCTGGAAAATCAGATACGGGAAAGAAGAAGAATTCCGGTTTGTATATAAAGAAGGAACGACGGAGAAAGTAAGCGCCACAGGGGGAGGTTCCGCTGCCACCGACAGTTTCTTCGAGAAAGTCGAAGTAGCAGACAATGAGCTGGTGCTTACTCTCAAAGGGAACGAAAGCAATACTGTTATCCGAATTCCCATTGTCAGCGAATTCGAACTCAGCTTTGCCGGCGAAGTCGGGAATACCGTTCAGGAGTTTGCTGCCGGCGAAACCCGCATGTTCGAAATGACCTTGCGCGGTGTGGAAAGCACAATGATCAGTGCGCCCGAAGGATGGACTGCTGTCCTGAATGACGCCAAACTGACCGTGACAGCCCCTGCGACAAGTAAAGCAGTAACGCGTGCCACTGCCGACAATAGCAATGAAATAGCCATTCTTGCCACTCACGGAAAGTATGCGATGATCGCCAAAATGCAAGTGAAAGTCAATGCCGAGTCTGAAGATTACAAAAGCATGTTCGAGAGCGGAAAACTCAAGATAGGCGAAGAGACCATCAATCCTGAGGATTATACTGCGCAAATCCTTGACGGACAGTCGGGAACTGACTTATCAGCCCTTCTTGGCGCTTCGGAGGCCACCATTGTTTTCTTAACCGGCTCTACGGAATTTACCATAAAAAGCACAACTGCTGTCACCAAACCTATTATTATAATCGGACAAGACCCGAAACAGAAGCAGAACATCGCATTCGATGAAGCGGCATTCCTTACGCTGAAAAGCGGCAAGCTGATGTTTAAAAACGTCAACATCAAAGCAAGGGCTGCCAACTATCTATTCAACAGTCCGGCCACTGGAGATGCTTTGTTTACTGATTTGACGATTGAAGACTGTAAAATGACCAACCTTACCAAAGCGATGTATTATGTCGGCAAAACCACAGTCGGAATAGAGAAAATTACACTGAAAAATTCGCTCTTCGAATTCGTGAATACGGGCAACATACCATTCTTCAACATCAGCGGAACACTAACCCCGAGCCTGTTTAAAAAACTGGATATGGAGAACAACATTGTTTACCACAAAACCGGCGTCGCATCTATACAGTTGTTCAACTGGAATACAAAAACTACGACCGACGATACGGGTAACATGACCGTACATATCAAAAACAACAGTTTTATCAATGTTAAAGGGTCGAATGTGTTTGTAAAGACTAACAAAGCGGCGGTGAATTACGAAAAGAATATTTTCTGTATCGCTACGGAAAGTACTTTGACCTCCTACCTATACGAGCTGAAGGACAACGCTTCTACAGCAACAGCTACAGACAATATCGTATATGATACCAAAACAAATTGGAACTATGCCAATACGGATGTAGCCAAACCGGAGAACAACATCATGGATAAGGTGGAAAACATACCTTTCACTGAAATCAATACTGCGGATGGCATTTTCACCAAAGATCCCATGTACGCAGACAAAGGATCAAATCTTAACAAATAACATATTTTATCAACAACCATTTAAAACACAGTATTATGAGAAAGAATCTATTCTTTTGGGCTATAGCACTGACTTCTTCGCTCTTCATAGCAGGATGTTCCGATGAAGAAGCGCAAGGAGAAAGCGCACAAAACGAGAAAGTCTACTTTCTGATGTCGCCCCGTTCGCTCACCCGCACTTCGACGGGAGAAGACTATGAAACGACATTTGTCACGGGAGATGCCGTCGGGATTTTCGCTTACGAGCGAATGAACAATGGAGATGAGGGCAAGATGGTGGTGAGCAACACTAAATATACGCTCGGCACTGACGGCACTTGGCAGGCTGCCGAAGGGCACATGCCGGTCTATGCAGATGCGAAAAGAAGCATCAATTATTATGCATACTATCCCTACAGCGAGCAAGCAACCAATCCGGAAGCTATTAACCTGACAGTCATCTCAGACCAGTCTGCCGGCGATGCAGCCAACTATAACATCAGCGATGCGTTGGCCGCCCAAAACAAAACCACCGGAAAAGGCGCTAAAGTGGTGAAGCTTGCTTTTAAGCACATCTTCTCACTGGTACAGGTAAACATCGACGGAATGGATGCCACTAAAGACGCTGCTATAACATTGCAGAACATTCATTCTTCAGCAACTCTCAACGTTAAAAGCGGTGAAGCCACAACTAATACCACAGAACCAAAGAGTGAAGTGAAAATGTATGCCTTACCGAGCAATCAGCACGAAGATACTGTTCGCTACGCTTACCGTGCCGTTGTGCCCGCTCAAACTATAAAAAAAGGTGACGTGTTGCTGACAGTAGCGTCGAATGATAAAACTTTCCAGCTCAAATATTCGGCAGATGTACCTTACGAATTCGCCAAGCTACGCGTTATCAATGCTCAGTTAGGGGAATCCGGAAAATCTAACCTGGATATACCCCAATCGGATGTTACCATAGAAAAATGGGGAGTTAGCGACGCTGTAGAAGGAGAAGGAACTGTTGAAGAAACTTCTTCCGTAAACCCCGAAGAGCCTCCCACACCGCCTGAAACCGTAACAAGTTTCAGCCCTGAATTTACGCTGGAAACCGCTTTTCAGTCTGCCGGTATTTTTACAAAGCAAAAAATAACAGGCGATACCGAATTCTGGTTCCACAGAGAAAACGTGACGCCCGCTACAACGGTCAGCATCGTTTCCGAAGCGGAAGGTCCGGCCATTCAATTACAGACAGAGAGTCTTAAAGGTTCTTGGAACAACTCCAATATTGGCTATCATTGTACAAAACTGTTCGAAAGAGCTTTTTACACATTGAGTTTCAAAGTGAAATCGTCCATAGCCGAGGGGATTGTCGGTTTGGGAGTATCTGCCGCAGGAGACGACAAATTCTTCCAAATGTGCAAGCCCGATTGGAGTGACTGGAACAGAACTGTAACCACATATAACAAGATCGGAGAAGCTTGGACCGAAAAGAAAGTCAACTTGGATTTCACGCAAGCCTTCAATGAAGGAAAATCTTCAGGAGTAACAGAATATAACACTACAACCGATGAAGACGTAAAAGGCATAAATATCTATTTCTACAATTATGCTATTAACAATCAATTGTTTATTAAAGACATAAAAATAGAAAAGAGGCAATAGCAAGTAAATAGTTTTAAAAGAAAGAGCCATATTCAATCTCAAATTGAGAGCCGATATGGCTCTTTTTATGATTGCCACCATCTCTTTTTTCCTTATCTTTGCCCGTTAAAAAAACAGAATCGTATGAAGTACAGAATGATCGTGCTCGACCTCGACGGCACACTGACCAACTCTCGAAAAGAAATCACACCGCGCAACCGGGAAACACTGATGCGCATACAGAAGCAAGGCATACGGCTGGCATTGGCATCGGGACGCCCGACATACGGCATCAAGCCTTTGGCCGACGAACTGAGCATGAGAGAGCATGGAGGCTTCATCCTGTCTTACAACGGAGGAGAGATTATTGATTGGGCAACCGGTGAACTCATCCATGCCAAATTGCTCCCCAACGATGTAATTCCCATTCTCTACCAATCTGCACGAGCGCACGGACTCAGCATATTGGGTTATCATGGCAATCACGTGCTCACGGAACATCCCGACGACGAATATGTGAAGAAAGAGGCTTGGCTCAACAAGATGCCGATACGCGCAACCGCCAATTTTCTTGCCGACCTCCCCTTGCCCACTCCCAAATGCCTGATTGTAGGCGATCCGAAGAAACTCATCAGCGTCGAGTCCGAACTTAGTGTGCAGTTGCAAGGAGAAATCAACGTATTTCGTTCCGAACCTTATTTCCTCGAGCTGGTACCGCAAGGCATCGACAAAGCCCGTTCTCTCGCAGTACTGTTGGAAAAGATTGGGATGACACGCGAAGAGCTGATTGCGATAGGCGACGGATACAACGATTTGTCGATGATTCAGTTCGCTGGAATGGGCATTGCCATGGGAAACGCCCAAGAACCGGTGAAGAAAGCGGCAGACTACATCACGCTGACCAACGATGAGGACGGAGTATCCGCAGCCATCGAGAAGTTCTGTCTCCTGTAAACTCCTCGCAAACAAAGACCTCCGGATGGATACTGTCAGGGAATAGTTTTTTCATTTGACATCCCAAGCATTTTCATTCATCGCTTAGTCTGTAATTTCGCGATACACTTCTTTGGCTACATCTGTTGGGTTACCTTCTGCTGCGGCTGAATAAACATTACGTTGCTTGGTCCAATGCTCTTCCAACGCATAGAAGTCAATCTCTTTCGGCGTGTTGCCGTTCAGCCTGCTGTTCAACTCGTCAAAAAAGGTTTTCCACCGCATATAGTAGAAATCTTGCAATAATCCGTTCCATTCCTTGTGGGCATAATCGTGCAGCCCGCCATCATCCGCAGCAGCCCGATTGCCCCAAGTAGTGATTTGCACACGTGCATTCCATTCATACAAATCTTTTTGCGCATCCGTTTCACCCATGTTCCGGGCAAAATTTATCCAAGTGCCCAGTCTGAACTCCCTGCGTGTGGCCAATAGCTTGTCTTGCAGCCTTATCAGGTTCAAGAATCGTTCGGAAGCGGCTTCAAACAATTTTTTGTCGGCAGCCTTGTAAGCGCTTACCACAACAGGGTAAATCAACCTTCCCTTTTCGGCAACAGCTTGGCGAACCACATCCACCAGGTCATATTCAAAGTTGTTGTTTCCACGGAACTCATCCGCCGCATCAACCAACTTCCCGGCTGTACGGATAATATCCATCGGCGCATAGAAGTCTGCCATCTCCGACCATGTGGAAACCTGATACACCTCCAACGACGGACGGGCGCAGAATACCGATTCATGCGCTCCTTGCTGGGTAGAAGATGCGGGACTGTTGTAAATGGTATTGCTCAACTCCAGCCAAGCCTCATCCACCTGCGGCGTCGTTTTGCCGTAACGCGCCTTGATGTACTCTTTCAACCATTCGTCTTTAGAAAAAAGTTTCCCGCTCCAGGGAAGTTCGCACAGCAATTCATACATCACGGGATTATTCTCAGAACCTTCCATGGTAAGCCCCACGCCTTTCAGCGTACTGTTGAATCCACTCCCTTTTGCTCGGTAAAATTCATCGATCACATGTTTCATCTTACCATACAACCCAACGTTTCCACCGAAGTTCAGCAACATGCAGTATATCCAGTCGTGTTGCCTGAAACCTTGCCTCCGATACCATGAAGAATTCGGATTCCCCCATTGCGGACGGCTTTCCGAGTAAAGATCGAGTACAATCATATCGCCGGCAGGCAGATTCTTTATCATATCGTCATACGGACAGGCACCCCATGCCTGAACTACCCAAGCAGCCTTGGGATTGACTTCTTTCATCGCTTCCCAAATACTCTTTCCGGCAGCTTCGAGATCTACCCCACTTGCATTCCCGCCTTCATGAAAAGGATCCATACTGTAATAGTTTGCCTTTCCGTAAAGCCTGGTCATCTCCTTGTAGTAAAGACGGGCAATGCGCCGGAAATTCTCATCGGAAGGTTGCAAAAAGGCCGGTCTGCGATAGCCGTTCCATTTTCCCGGATCGGCGACATTAAGTCCGAGTTTCTCTTTCGCATTGGCAGGCACCATACCCGAATATCCGGGCAGTACGGGTTCGATGCCATATTCGCGCATACGCTTCAGAATACGTTTCTGCAACTGTTCCTGATGGCTGTACCATTGTTCAGGATTCGGTCCGCCCCAGCCTTCAAGATTATTCATCAACCACCAAGCCTGAAAAGCCGGTCCTGCTACGAACTCATTAATCTCCTCTTTGCTATAACCTAATTGAGACAGCACATTGCGCCATACGCTACCGGTACCCACAATACTCAGCGGCAAGTTAATACCATGAAGCGCCATCCAGTCGATTTCTTGTTCCCATCGGTCCCAATCCCAGAAAGCCATGGTATACGAATACGTGCAATAATTAAAGTTATATCTGTATTTCAAATCCGTGTCGTACCGCTCTTTTTTCAGCACCGGAGGAAGTTGCTCAGGCAGTTTTGCGCGCATGTTGTTCCAAGACAAGTGAATCCCTGCATAATATTTCAGATACCGGTTGATACCTGTGGCAATGCTGATATAGTTGTTTCCACGAACAACGACTTTATTCCCCCGCTGATCGAGTTCAAAGAAGTCCTTGTCCGACTTCACTTGCTCGATGAAAAACCTCTGCGACGCTCCTTTATCAATACGCTCCAATAAACCTTTAATAGGCGACGCTGCATACATTTGAGAAGCTATAAACAATAGAAAAAAAAGAATTTGTTTCCTCATAGTTGCACTAGACATTATATCGAATAAGAACGGAGGTGTGTCGTAATGCACGATGCACTTCCTTTTTTGTTCATCGCTATACAAAT
>OHBE01000102.1_pt1 | contig 90454 bp, 68 predicted proteins | sample 1577231 | NCBI WGS metagenome assembly OHBE01 (sample SAMEA3541506, study PRJEB24748) | human gut metagenome | biome: human gut; feature: human-associated habitat; material: faeces | place: China | collected 2012 | reverse complement strand
ATCTATAACATTAGGATTGGCAATGTTCATCGGTCAATTTACAAGCCTGTTTTGGGGATTGTGTGGCATCATCGTGAAGCCGAACAGAAAAGACGATCTTATTGCGCTTATATTGTTGGGTATATGGCTTGTCATCATGATCATAGGGTTCGCGACAGGTTCTTGATACGGTGATCATTAAGTCCGCCTAGGTTTCAGAGGATAAACACTAAGTCATTAAACAATAAGGCAGGACATGCCTGAGAAAACCGGTAACGTCTGCCATGAAGGATGATCGTCCGGAGGGCTTCACCAGGGCAGATGAAAATGTTTCCTGTAACGGTTTTGCAATAGGGGGGGACAGGTTTTTCTGTACGGGCCATCATATAAAACCCGCACATCATCAAGATTTGTGCGGGTCTTTTGCTATAAAAAAGTTGGAGCGGATGATGGGATTCGAACCCACGACATCAACCTTGGCAAGGTTGCGCTCTACCCCTGAGCTACATCCGCTTTAAATGATTGGAGCCTTACAGCGTCCGTGTGCCGAGGAGTATATAAGGTTTTCCGGTCTTGGCAAGATTTTTTTAGAGAAAAAATCCTGTTTCCCCGGAATACGGATGTCGCCGCCGGCATGGGGACGCAGCAGAAGAAAGTGTTCTGGTCTGCGATACATGTTGTTCCGTTCCTTGTTGATGCCGTTTTTGGGAAAACGGTGGGGGGCGCATAAAAACGGGATTGTTCCGTAAAGGCCCGTTTGGGCCTGCCTTGGAACAATCCCGTTGAAAGGGACAATCAGAGGGCTCAGTAGCTTCTGGCCCACAGAACGCGGCGTGTCGTCATGCGTCCGGTGAGGATGCAGGGAGCCGGTTCGCCCTGGCCCAGTTCGCCGAGCGGGATGCAGCGGATGGAGATGCGCAGCCGCTTAGCCAGTGCTTCTTCTTCTTCCGGCGACCCGTCCCACGGCACCTGGAGCCAGTCTGCGTCTCCCTCACCGGAGAAGTTTTCTTCCAATTCCCGCAGCGTGGAGGCAGGGCGGATATGGGAGTCCCGGAAGGAAATGGCCCGCTGAAGCAGGGCGTCCTGGATGCTTTGGAGGATATCCGCAGCGGTATCGATCAGTTCCGTTTCCGGGACGAAGGATTTTTCGTTGGCGGGCCGGTCACGCCGCTGAAGGCAGACGGAGCCTTTTTCCAGGTCCCGGGGGCCTATTTCCAGGCGCACGGGCACGCCTTTTTTCACCCATTCCCATTTCTTGGCGCCGCCGCCCAGATCGCGTTTGTCCACCAGCACGCGCAGCGGCTGGCCGTGGAAGGTTTTGGCGCGGAGGGTGCGCGCCAGCTCCTCGCAGTGGTCCAGAACGGCCTGGCGGCTTTCTTCCTTGGGCGTGACGGGAATAATAACGATTTGCTGGGGAGCGACGCGGGGCGGGCAGACGAGTCCGTCGTCGTCGGAGTGCATCATGATGAGCGCTCCGATCATGCGGGTGGAAACGCCCCAGGAGCTTGTCCATGCGAATTGCTGGGTGTTGTCCCGTCCGGCGAAGCAGATGTTTTGGGATTTGGAGAAGTTCTGCCCCAGGAAGTGGGAGGTCCCGGCCTGGATGGCCTTGCGGTCCTGAACCATGGCTTCCACCGTGTAGGTCTGCTCCGCGCCGGGGAAGCGTTCCGCCTCCGTCTTTTCCCCGGGAATGGTGGGGATGGCGAGCACGTCCCGCTGGAATTCCTCATAAACCTTGTGCATGGTGAGGGTTTCCTCAATGGCTTCCTCCCGGGTTTCATGGGCCGTATGCCCTTCCTGCCACAGGAATTCGGCCGTGCGCAGGAAGATTCGGGGCCTCATTTCCCAGCGCATCACATTGCACCACTGATTGACCTTGAGGGGCAGATCGCGGTAGCTGGAGGTCCAGCGGGCGAAAGCCGCACCGATGACGGTTTCCGAAGTGGGCCGGATGACGAAGGGTTCCGTAAGCTCCCCGGTGGGAATCATGCGTGTCTTGCCGGTGGTTTCATCCTTCTGCGCTTCCAGCCTGTGGTGGGTGACTACGGCGCATTCCGTGGCGAAGCCTTCGGCATGCTCCGCTTCCTTTTCCAGATAGGAGATCGGAATCAGGAGGGGGAAATAGGCGTTCGTGTGGCCGGTGTCCTTGAAGCGCTGGTCCAGGTCTTTCTGAATGAGTTCCCAGATGGCGTAACCCCATGGCTTGATGACCATGCAGCCGCGCACCTCGGAATTTTCCGCCATGTCGGCGGCCTTGATGACTTGCTGGTACCACTCGGGAAAATCCTGGGCGCGGGTAGGGGAGATTGCGGTTTGTTGAGACATATTGGATGGTTTGTTGAATAGAACGGGCGGAGCCCGCAAAGGAAATTCGGAATGCTGTTAAAAGGGGGCGTTTTTGTATTCCCGGTAATTGCTGTAGGCGAAGAGGGCCATGAAGATGGGGATAAAGTAGCCGTGGAAGAGCTGAAAACTGAGCAGTCCGATGAGGATGGCCGTGATGAAGCCGGTCATGAATACTTTCCTGGGGGAGCGGATGTACTGGGCGATCAGCTGGCCGCCGTCCAGGGGATAGATGGGCAGCAGATTCAGGAGGGTCCACCATTCTCCAATCATGATGAGGCAGGAGAGGATGTACAGCTTGGGGGAGATGAGCGCCGCTGTGAAGGGGCTGATGGCCAGGTCCCAGAAGTCCAGGTTGTGAGAGGCCATGACGGGAGCGACGATGTTCCAGGTGAGCCACAGGCTGATGATGCCCAGCAGCAGGGTCATCATGGGGCCCGCCAGAATCATGAGGGCCCTGCCTCCGCGCGTCAATTGCATGCCGTGGCTGCTTGTCAGGCCGCCGAAGAGTTCCAGAACAATCGTCTGCTGGCCGCCGCCCAGCCTGCGTCCCACCAGCGCGTGCCCCATTTCATGGGACAGGATGGCGATGAAGCCGGCAATGACGAACAGGGCCGGATAAATGAGATCTTCCACGCTGCTGATGCTGAGGGCGCCGCCGAAAATGGCCAGCACCACCCAGAAGCTGGGGCGGATGTAAACAGGTATCCCGAACAGGGTGAAATGAACCATGCGCGAGAGGGTAAGGGCAGATTCCCGTTTTGCCAAGCCCGGAGAATGTGCATGCCCCGTTTTGGCGTTGGAGAGGCGCAGCGAATTGTGTTAAACGGTTTTCATGAGGCTGTTTTTCATCATTCCGTGCTGTGCCGTGCAGGCCGTCCTGGGGTATGACGGGCCGCCGCCCCTGACGGAGGTGGACGGCCGTTCCCCCATCCGCATGGGCGGGGAGATGCTTGGCGGCTACCGTTCCTATTATGTCCACCGGGGAGAAAAGATGGGGGGGGATTCCTTGGAGGGCCAGATTTCCGGCGGAGCCTCCCTGTCGGATTCCTGGGCGGTGAGCGGGGAACTTTTCGCCATCCGCAACTGGCAGCGCCGCCATTTCAGCCAGACCACCTTGCACGGAGAAGTCCAGTATTATCTGGCGGACGAATGCACGGCCGGTTTTTTTGTCAACGGACAGCGGTATGATTCCTGCCCTCTGAAGAACGGGGCGGAGCCGGGACTTTCCCTTAAATGGAACCCCACTCCTTCCTGGTCTTTCCGCGGCTCCCTCCTGTATGATTCCGGCCAGGAGGGGGTGTATTCCCAGTGGGGCGTTACCTGGCAGCCCCTGCTGTGCGAATCCGTCGCCATGGTGAATACGGTTTCCCTGGGCTTTGTCCATGATTATCTGGGAAGGAACGGCCTGAAAGAGCTGATGGTGCGCACGGGGGCGCTGTGGGCCGTTTCCGGCGGTCTGCGGGTGGAGCCTTTCCTGGGATGGTATTGCGGCTACGGGCGGGACGATTTCAAAAAAGTAGTGCTGGGGCTTTGGTGCTCTTACGTTTTTTAACGGGCGGATTTCTCCGGTTTTCCGGCATTTTCCTGTTGCCAAACGGGGAGGCTTGGTCATAATGGTCTGCGTATGATGAAGCCTACACTTCTTGTTTTAGCAGCTGGCATGGGCAGCCGTTACGGCGGTCTCAAGCAACTTGATCCGATGGGCCCCAACGGGGAAGTCGTTCTTGACTACTCTGTTTATGATGCCATCCGGGCCGGTTTCGGAAAAGTGGTATTCATTATCCGCCGTGACTTTGAAGATATTTTCAAGGAAAAGGTCGGCAGCCGTTTTGCCGGCAAGATTGAGGTGGATTACGCTTTCCAGTCTCTGGACGACCTGCCGGAAGGCTTCTCCGTGCCGGAAGGCCGGGAAAAGCCCTGGGGCACCGCCCACGCCCTGCGTGCCGCCCGCCACGTGGTGAAGGAACCCTTTGCCGTAGTGAATGCGGATGACTTTTACGGTGCGGATGCTTTTGTGCAGGCCGCCAAGTTCCTGACCTCCACTACGGATGAACCCGGCAAGGCCCATTACGGCATGATCGGCTATCCGCTGAAGAACACCCTCTCCGACAACGGGGACGTGAACCGCGGCATTTGCTCCATCAAGGACGGCCTGCTGGACGGCGTGGAGGAATTCGTGAAAATCCAGGCTGACGAAGACGGCGTCGTGCGCGGCAACAACCTGAAGGGCGAACGCCTGCCGGTGGATCCCTCAGAACTGGTTTCCATGAATTTCTGGCTGTTCTCCCCCTCCTTCATTGAACTGACGGAAGATCATTTCATTGACTTCCTGAAAGAACACGGCCAGGAACCCAAGAGCGAATGCTTTATTCCCACCGTGGTGGACGCCCTGATTCATGCGGACCGGGCGGATTGCGCCGTTCTTCCCACTTCTTCCTCCTGGTTCGGCATGACCTATCCGGGGGATAAGCCCATGGTTGTGGAAGGCATCAACAAACTTATCCAGCAGGGCGTATACCCTGAAAAGCTCAACTAAGCCTTTTTTCCTATGCACGATCTCAAGGCTGTATCAACCCTGTTCGATCTCCGCGGCGATTTTGTCCACGGTTACTCCTACGGCAGCGGCCACATCAACGACACCTACTGCATCTGGGTGGATCAGGCGGGACAGCGTATCCGTTACATCCTCCAGCGCGTGAACCATAATGTGTTCAAGCAGCCCATCCCCCTGATGGAGAATGTAAAGCGCGTAACGGACCACGCTCTGAAGCGCCTGAAAGAGGAACAGTGCCCGGAAGCTTACCGCCGCACTCTCACGCTGGTTCCCTCCGTGGACGGCAAGCCGTACGCCCTGGATTCGGACGGCAACTGCTGGCGCGTGTACCCGTTCATTGAACGCGCACGCACGTATGACCAGATTGAAACTACCAAGCAGTGCCAGGAAGCGGCGCGCGCCTTCGGCGAGTTCCAGAAGCTCACGGCAGACCTGCCCGGAGAGCCCTTGTTCGAAACCATTCCCAATTTCCACAATACTACTTCCCGCCTGGCGGCTCTGAAAGAAGCCATCCAGTCCGACCCCCTGGGGCGCGTGAAGGAAGTGCAGAAGGAAATAGACTGGTATCTTTCCCGCGAGGCGGACTGCCACATGGTGGTGGATTACCTGAAATCCGGGGAATTGCCCCTGCGCTGTACGCACAATGATACCAAGCTGAACAATGTGATGCTGGACGATGTAACCGGAGAAGGCATTTGCGTGATTGACCTGGATACCACGATGCCCGGTTCCGCCATTTACGACTTCGGCGACATGATCCGGACGGCCACGTCTCCCGCCGCGGAAGATGAAAAGGACGTCTCCAAGGTCACGATGCGCATGTTCATGTTTGAAGCTCTGGTGCAGGGGTACCTGAGTTCCGCCAAGAGTTTCCTGACGCCTCTGGAAAAGAGCCTGCTGCCGTTCTCCGGCAAATTGCTCACGATGGAATGCGGCATCCGCTTCCTGACGGACTACCTGTCCGGTGACGTGTATTTTAAAATCCACCGTCCGGAACACAACCTGGACCGTTGCCGTACGCAGATGGCCCTGGTGGAATCCATTGAGGCGCAGATGGATGAAATGAAGGCCATTGTGGACCGCTATTAATCAATATTTACCAACATCGGAAGAACATGAAGATTCTCGTAACCGGCGGCGCCGGATTCATCGGTTCCCATATTGTGGAACACTATCAGGATAAGGCGGAAGAAATCCGTGTGCTGGACAACCTGCGCACGGGCTATCTCAAAAACCTGGAAGGGCTCAGGCACACATTCATCGAAGGTTCCATCTGCGACCGGGAGCTGGTGCGCCAGGCGGTGCAGGGGGTGGACTATATTTTCCATATGGCCGCGCTCGTCTCCGTGCCGGAATCCATGAGCAAGATCGGCGAATGCATCGACATCAACGTCAACGGTTTGCTGAACGTGCTGGAGGAAGCTTCCGCCGCCGGAGTCAAAAAAATCGTGCTGGCGTCTTCCGCCGCCATTTATGGAGATAATCCTACGGTGCCCAAACTGGAAACCATGTACCCGGAACCCAAGAGCCCCTATGCCATTACCAAGCTGGACGGGGAATACTACCTCAACATGTTCCGGGCGGAAGGAAAAATCAATACGGCGGCCGTGCGCTTCTTCAATGTCTTCGGCCCCCGGCAGGACCCCAAGGGTGCCTATGCCGCGGCCGTGCCCATTTTCATTGAAAAAGCTGTCAAGGGGGAAGACATCACCGTGTATGGGGACGGCTCCCAGACGCGCGATTTCATCTATGTGAAAGACATTGTAGGAGCCCTGACCTTTGTGGCGGAACACCCGGAAGTCACCGGCGTGTTCAATGCCGGTTACGGCGGCCAGATCACCATTGAAGAGCTGGCGCAGAACATCATCAAGGCTGCGGGATCTTCCTCCAAGGTGCTTCATGCGCCGGAACGTCCGGGAGACGTCAAGCATTCCCGCGCCTGTGCGGACAAGCTCCGCAATGCCGGATGGCAGCCCAGGCATACTTTGCCGGAAGGCCTGGCGACGACGCTGGAATACTTCAAGGGAATTCTGGGCAGGTAGCCTTCCGTAATTTCCGGTTTTATATTACTCCGGACTGTCTCCGCTCCTGTAGCGGAGGCAGTCTTTTTTATGGGAAATTGGGGATGTGTATGACAAATTGGACGGGTGTTGAAATTTGGATCATGCAAAAAGACTTTTCCCATTATGGGAAAAGAAGAAGAGCGGGGGGAGGAAGAATGAAAAAATGATTTATGGTCAAAAGTTTTTCATGAATTTTCACAGTCCTTTGGTTTGACAATAAGGTAATTGGCTGAAGCCGATGTCCCGTATTTGTTAGAGGAAAAAATTTTCTGCGGGAAAAAGCCGGACTGGCATTGAATATCATTGACGGGAGAAAGGCGCGATAATAGAGACTTCGGGCGATATGCGTTCCTTCAGAGATTCTTCCGCCAAGCAATGGCCTGCGTTTAAAGATCCCTGTTTTGAATTGGCCTTGGCCCGCCGGAAGGAGGAAGCCCGCTGGGGATGGATACCTTTTGCCGTATTCGTCTTCTTTTTGTTTGTGTACCGCTTCTTTGGCCTTGTCATGCCGAGCAATAATGCGGACGGCTCGCAGTCATGGCTCTTTTTGCTGGTGCTGGCAGGCTGGGGGCTTCTGGCTCTCGTCCACATGGTTGTGATTCCCATCTGGATGCTGATCGCCTCCCTTCATTACTGGGAGGTGAACCGCAGGGGATTGGCTGTTGCGGGGCTGCTGTTCAGCATTTTGGCTCCTGTCAGCATGGTTTTCATGCTGTCCTGCTGGTCCATGTTTGGATAAAGGTGCATTTTCCGTCCTGAGGGGGGAACGGTGTCGCTTCCGCCAAACTTTCAGGATTCCGGGGATTGGCCTTTTCTCCGGCCTTTCAACCGGGTAAAGTGTTTCCGATGGATTTGTTCAGTTTACAGGAAGCGGAAGCGAGGGAAGGCTTTGAGCCCGGGGCGGACACTTCCGCCATGCCGCTGGCCGCGCGCATGCGCCCGCGCACCCTGGATGAAGTGGCCGGGCAGAAGCATCTGCTGGCTCCGGGTAAGCTGCTGAGACGGGCAATTGAGACGGACCGGTTTACGTCCCTGATTTTCTACGGGCCTCCCGGGTGCGGAAAAACTACTCTGGCCGCCGTCATCGCCCGGACGACGAATGCCCATTTCATGATGCTCAACGGCGTGGAATCCAATGTAGCGGACATCCGGAAAAAAATAGCCCAGGCGCAGATGAGGATGAGCATGCACGGGCGGAAAACCGTTCTTTTCGTGGATGAGCTGCACCGGTTCAACAAGGCTCAACAGGATGTTCTGCTTCCCCATCTGGAAAAGGGTACGGTCAGGTTTATCGGGGCGACCACGGAAAACCCCTATTTTGCGATTAACTCCCCCCTCCTGTCCCGTTCCCAGGTTTTTCCGCTGGAGCCGGTGCCGGAGGAGGAGCTGGCCGCCCTGCTGAAGCGCGCCCTGGCGGATGAGGTGCGCGGGCTGGGCGCATCCCGCGTGGATATGGAGGCGGAAGCCCTGAACCATTTGGCCGCCAAAGCGGACGGAGACGCCAGGAAGGCGCTCACGGCTCTGGAAGTGGCTGTTCTGTCCACTCCTGCGGGGAAAGACGGCGTCATTCATGTGGACATCTCCGTAGCGGAGGAATCCATCCAGCGCAAGGCTATCAGATACGACCGCCTGGGGGATTCCCATTACGATACGATTTCCGCTTTCATCAAATCCATGCGCGGCTCTGACCCGGACGCCGCCCTGTATTGGCTGGGTATGATGCTGGAAGCCGGGGAGGATATCCGCTTTATAGGAAGAAGGCTGGTCATCGCCGCGTCGGAGGATGTAGGGCTGGCGGATTCCAACGCCCTGCGCGTAGCTTTGGACGCGGCGCGCGCGGCGGAAATGGTCGGCATGCCGGAAGCACGCATTCCTCTGGCGCATGCTGCGGTTTACCTGGCGACGGCCCCCAAGAGCAATTCCGCCTACGTGGGCATCAATGCCGCCATGGATGACGTGCGCAATGGGAAAACGCTGGCAGTGCCGGAACACCTGCGGACGCCAACGCGCAAGAAGCTGGCTGCCGCCGGAGGCGTGGACGCCGCTAGGCTGGAATACCTTTATTCCCACGACTATCCGGAACATTACGTACCCCAGGCCTACCTCCCGGAAGGCCGCGTGTATTACACCCCCACCGGAAACGGGCTGGAACTGAGGATCAGGGAACGCATGGAATACCGCCGTCAACTGGCGGAGAACGCCGGGGAAGGCGGGAAGAAGGGGTAATTCTCCCTTGAAAACGCGGGAATGAGAAGAAGGTTTCCCTGATTGCTCCTTTGAAGCTGCCGGGAATGTTGTTCGGCCTTGGCCGGCAAGAAGCAGGGAGAGAGGGCTGCTTCCGCTTGGGCGCTGGCTGGAAATTCTTCTCCCATCGGAAAAAAGGCAGGAAATTCCTTGGGAATGTCCTGCCTTCGTGAAGGTTGTGAATGGCGGTTTTGTTAGTTTGCCAGCAGGAATCAGGATTCCTTGGTCACAATGATGTCGCAGTCCGCATCGAACCATCCGTGGCCCTGGCAGTCGAAAACCAAGTCCGGCTTTTCGGAACCGGAGAGGCGCAGGGTGAATTCGCGCCCGTTTTTGTCCTGCCGGTCCTTGGGCAGTTCGCTGACTACGCGGTTGCCCTTCATGAAGCGGGGGTTGCGGATATTGCAGCCGCCGCTGTTCATCTTGAAGGTAATCTTGTAGTTTCCGGGGCCGTCAAGCATGCTGCTGACGTTGACGCGGGTAGGCGTCAGTTCCGGACGCAGGTCGTAGCCTGTGAAGTGAGGACTTTTCAGGGTGACGGGTTCCGTCAGGTAGCGGTAGTAGTTCTGGGCGCCTATTCCCATGAGGGTTTTAGGGGATATCCTGGCGATGTCCGTCAGGGTCTTCAGCGTCTGGTCCTTTTTCCCCTCATTGCGGTAGAGCCAGAACCTGGCCGCCATGACCTGTTGTTTTTGAAGGGGAGTCAGGCCGGGGGTTTTGAGCTGTTTGTTTACATAGGCATGGGCGGTTTTGTAATCCTTTGGACCGCCGTCTTTGGCGGAATCATTCACCATTCTCTGCACTTTTTCGATGTAGGGCAGATGCCTGAACGTGTATTTGAAGTGCACTCCCTTGATGTCTTCCGGATCCGCCTTTTTGATTTTTTCCAGAATATCCTTTCTGGCAGAGGCCGCATAAGGAGGAAGCTGCTGAAGCCCTTCTCCGTAAAGAAGGGCCGCGGCTGTTCCGGATGAAGCGGCGGCTTTTTCCCACAGGGCATTGGCCTTGTTTTGCTGTTTTACGGCTTCCATTGCCTGTTTCATGACGGCTGGCAATGTTTCCCTGGAGACGCCTTCCGACAGGAATACCATGTTTCCGGTGGGGGAGACCACCTGAAGGGCGGGGATGTTCCAGATTTCCCCCGGGGGCTTGGGCAGTTTCTGCTCTTCTTCCGTCATTTCCTCACGCTCGTCCTGGATACACCAGAGCACGGGTTCCGGGGTGTTCTTGGCCAGGTGTTCCACAGCGCGGGTGATTTCACGTGATTTTGGGGACCAGTCCGTGCCGGCCCATACGACGATCATGTATTTATTGACGGTTTTCGCCTCGTCTTTCACGGCGCTGTAAGCGGGGAGGGCCGCCTGGACAGGGGCGGACAGGAAGAGGGCTGCGGCCAGCAGGCCGGAAACGGGATTGATGTGATGAAGCATGGCGTTAATGGAGAATTTATTTTTCGTAAACGAGGATATGGCGCAGGTGCATGAATTCCGGCTGTGCGTTTTTGGCTTCCACCTTGATCCACTTGGCTTTGGTGCCTTCCGGAGCGGTGATGACCCATTCCTTGGGCATGTTTTCCGTGGCGGCCAGGGGGAACCAGGTGGCTCCGTCCGTGGACGTGGAGACCTCCATTTTCTTCATCCGGTTTTCATTGCCGTCGCGCTTGGTGACTACCAGCCCGGCCAGGTTCACTCCGTTTTTCAGTTCTACAATGACGTTCGGATTGGCTTCCTTATCCGTATGCTGGGCTCCGCCGCAGGGACGCAGCAGGTTGATATGGTCCCAGGGGCTGTCCCACTGGCTCGTGGTGGAGCACCGGACCATGCCGTCTGCGGGCACCAGTTTCCAGCCCTGCGGAATGGACGCCTTGACCGTATTGTTCGTCGCATTGGCGCCGGAGAAAGAGGCCGCCGCTTTGCTCAAGGCCTGGAAGGCCGGAATGGAGCGGGCCGTTTCCGTGGCATAGATGGCTTTGCCGTAGGCTTCCTTCAGCTTTTTGGGGTCGGGGGCTTTCCCGGAGGTCCCGGTTTTTCCCGTTTGCTGGGCTACCTTGGCGAATGCGTTGGAGAACACGTCCGCCTGTCCGTTTTCCACAAAGTTTTTCACGCCCCATTCCAATGCCTGGCCAAAGTTGGTGCCGTCCCCCGTTTTCAGGTGGGTGGATAGGACTGTTTCCAGATAGGCCGCTTTTTCCTGCGGATTTGCCAGGAAGGCGGATTGGGAGTCCAGCACGGGCTGGAATTTCACCGCCCATGATGTGGGAGTGGTGGCGATGGCTTCATGCAGGTCCCGGAACCAGGCAATCCGGTCTGCGGGCGGAATATCCATCAGGAATTTATTCTGCACGTCCTTGAGGATGTCGAATGCGGCAAAGCCGTTGCCCTGATAGTGGGAAAGGGCGTCCTTGGCGTAAACGTACCAGTCGACAGGTTGCATGCCTTCCTTTTCCATCAGCAGGCGTTGAAGCTCCGTGCGGAAGAACGGGTGCAGCGGTGTTTGCCTGAGCGCTTCCTCCCATGCCTGAATGGCCTTGTCCTTGTTGCCGGAAGCCTCGTCCAGCCGGGCCTGGGCGGCCCACAGGTAGGCCTGGTCCGCCTTATCGTTGTCAGCAAAGACATTTTCCATCAGCAGGTAGGAAGTCGGAGCCTGGGAGCCGAAGATATGGTTGTGCATGCCTCCGTCTGGTCCGCCGAAGCCGCCTTTCCATTCCCCCCGCTTCACGCGCACCGCGTACGCGCAGTGGCCCGGTTGTCCTACCGGATAAGCGGGGATGCCGTGGGCCTGGGCCGCCATGGTGCCAAAATAGGAGAGGCCGCCGCAAACGCCGCCGATGATCTGCGTGTTTTCCGCGGTCGTGTTAAGATCCCTCCACGGCACGTAGAAAAGGGGCCCCTGAATGGTATCGCCAAAGAAATTGTGGCCCGTATAGGGAGCGGCCCAGCAGGCGGCCGTGTATCGCCGCCAGGGGAGGTTGACGTGTTCATTGCTCCATTCATAGGATTTATCGTCCCAGGGACTTCCCACGACGAAGCGCATTTCCCATGGGCGCAGTTTGATGAATCCCGGATGCAGTTTGTTTTCCTGATGCAGTTTTTTGAAAATCCGGTAGCGGCGCACCGGATTGCTGTTGGCGGAGTTGGTTTTGAGCCTTCCCGCCATGGGGCCGGTGGAAAAGACAGAGGCCAGCCCGGTGGCCAGGGATTGGTAATTCCGGAAATCCGGGCTCTTGCCGTCCGCTTTCCAGATGTCGGAGAGGATTTGAAGGCCTTCCGGTGAATTTTCCGGAATCAGGCCTGCTCCAAGGTAAAGCTCCATCCACGCCGGGTCCTGTAGAAAGGTTTTGATGAAAGCGGCATCTTGCGCGCTTTTGGAGAAAACGGCTTTCACCTTGTCCGGTCCCGTGACGCGCAGGAGTTCGTGAATGTCCAGCAAATGGCGGTACTGCTTGTTCTGGAGCAGTTTCTGTTCGGATTTCGTTTGTTCTCCAGCCTTCAGGAGGGTGGAGCGCAGTTCCGTCTGCAGGCCATCAAAGTCTCCGGAGGCAATTTTTTGTGCCAGGGGCGCCGGCAGGCGGCTGGAGGAGGCCGGCGTTTCCGTTTCAGTTTCCGTCAGGCCCTGTGCCGCGCAGACGGGAGCCGCGAGCAGGGAAGTGCAGAGAAGAAGATGTGAAATATTCATGTGGAAGGGATTACTTGATAATAGCAGAAAGAGGTGGGAGGGAACCAGTGCGTTTTTCGACTTATTACGATGCCGGAAGGACGTTTTTATCATCCTTCGCGGCATATTTCAGCACAAATGGTCACAGAGCATTTTGACGCCCAAGCCGATGAGGATGAGCCCGGCTCCCGCTTCCAGATGAAAGGTCGGAAAGCGGTGCAGCCGTCTGGTCAGGAAAAAGCCGGCCGCCGTGCACAGGAAGGTGGTGAAGCCGATGGCGGCGGCGGGGAGAAGCACCGCGTTGAGGGTAGGGTCGGTTCCACACTGGGCGGATGAAAGGTAAATGCTGACGCCCGCTACCAGCGCGTCGATGCTGGTGGCGATTCCCACGGCCATAAGGGTAGGAAACGTCAGGCTGGTGACGTGGGGCATATCCTCTTCTTCGTTGCGGTGATTCCAGCCTTCGCGGAGGACGTTGACCCCGAGGAAGGTGAACACGGCGAAGCCCAGCCAGTGGTCCCAGGCCGCAATATACCGGTGCACGGAGCCTGTAAGCAGAAAACCCAGCACGGGCATCAGGAATTGACCGGCCCCGGTGGACAGGGAGAGCTTGATTCCGTTGCTCAAACGCTTTTGCTTAATGAGCAGGCCGTAGGAGAACGCCACGACGAAAGCGTCCACGGAGAGGGCAAAAGCCAGGAAGATCAAGTCGGCAAGCGGCATGCTCATTGCGGAGAGGCACTCTAGGATATCCCCGGGAAAAAGCAATTTTTTTGTTCCTTGCGCTTTTTCCTGATTCCAAATGCGGCACAGGCGGGTCGGCTGGATTCCTGCTTCCGGCCGAGAGGTTTGGTTGTTTCATGATTTTTTGTTGTATTTCCTATAAAAAACACACCTGTAAAGACACAAGCATACCGGATGGAAGTTTGAAAAAATATTCACTTTTGCTACATGGTATGATTCACGTTTGGAGATATGATATTCTGCGGCGGATGTATTTTTTGATATAGATCTCGTCGGAATTTGTCGGCATGCTTTGTGCTTCATGGCAGTTATTCCCATTGGCCGCCATGTTTGAAAGCATAGTTGCATTATTTTTTAGGGAATAGAAGAACGGCGGCCTTGATTGTTCAAAACCGCCGTTTGTGTCATTGGGAATGTATAATTTCTGTCGAACGACGTTTTTTCCGTCGCCCGGCATATGTTCTTAACCTATTGACGCTTCATTTTGATTGTGTTTCGGCAATGGAATATAAGGCTGCTTTTCCTGCTAATTTTACCCGTGCTCCATCCATGCGGCAATAAAGTGTTCCACCGCGTTTGGAAGCCTGATAACCTATGATGTCGTCTTTTCCCAATCTGTTCGCCCAGTAAGGTATAATGTGACAATGACCGGAACCACAAACGGCATCCTCCGGCACTCCGCATTTGGGGGCAAAGGTACGGGAAACGCAGTCAGTTTCCGCACCTTTTGCGGTTACATGGAGCAAAAAACCGTTCAGGGCATGAACTTTTGATAGATCCGGATTGAGATGTTCGATTATTTTTACATCGTCAAACACGCATAAAAGGTCGCGCCCCATATACGCTTCTCTGGGGATAGCACCGATAGCGTCGATCATTTGCTCCGTTACGGGAACTGGTTTTAATTCATAGGCGGGGAAATCCATTTCATAAAGATCACCATGCCGTTCTACCACCAAATCACCGCTTAAAGTTTGAAAAACAACTTTTGCCGCTTCTTTTTCATAGAAGTTCAAAATAACATAGGAACAGGCTAATGTCGCATGACCGCATAAGTTAATCTCTCCACCGGGGGTGAACCACCGCAGATGATAGCTCCCCCCTTTTTTGACAGCAAAGGCCGTTTCTGAAAGATTGTTTTCAACGGCCATATTTAACATCAATTCCCCGGACGGCCATTGTTCTAAAATGCAAATCGCCGCGGGATTTCCATGAAAAACTTTGTCAGTAAAGGCGTCTATGATATATTGTCTCATTATAATATATTTATTCCAAATCAACTGCAACTTCGGTTCTGCGCAAAATTTTCAGACGCGGGCCCTGGCATCCATGCAGCTTTTTGCGGGCTTGGCGGTAAATACTTTCCATGTACCGTACTGCTTTTATATCTTAACCGTTTATTAAAGCGGGCGACCCAAAGTCCGGATGTTACTCATAAGCATTCAAGGCGGAGCCGCCGGGAAAAATGAATTGATGGACATGAGCGGTGCTTTTCAGGCTCCATGACCGCAGTTTCAAGAATGAAGGCTGGACAGTTGTTGCTGCGTAAGCTTCATCATTGATTGACAAATATGTTCCCGAACCGCACGCATGACTGGCGGAAGGGGGCATTCCGACAGTCATGCGTTGAGGATGGGAAAGAATGCTATTTGCAGTATTTTTTGATATAGGGCAGCACGGCGTCCGCCCAGATGGCGTAGCCTTTTTCCGTAAAGTGCAGGTTGTCCCTGCTGATGCCGGGGAGCAGTTTGCCGGAGGAGTCCAGAAAGCGCCTGTTGATGTTGGCGTAAGTGGTGCGGGGCAGCTTGCACTGGGCCAGAATGGCGTTGATGCGGTCGTTGTGCTGGCGCAGCTTGTCCTGGGGGCCTGTGCCGCGCGGGAAAATGCCCAGCAGGAGGACGTGGGTGTCCGGGAACCTGACCAGCAGGTGTTCAACGGCACCCAGAATTCCCATGGCCGTTTTTTCCGGGGCTTCCCCTCCTTTGAAATGACCTGTATTGTTGGTGCCGATCATGACGATGCAGAGTTTGGGGTCCGTCTGCGCCGGGATGCCGGAATCCGTGATGCGGTAAATCAGGTTGGTGGTTTGATCCCCGGAAATGCCGAAGTTGCAGGGATGATAGGGGGCGAATGCCTTCTCCCATATTGGTTTTCCTTCCCTTTTCCAGTAGTCCGTAATGGAATCTCCCAGGAAAAGGACGCCGCAGGGGTTGTTTTTTATTTGTTCCACCTGTTGTTCATATTGCTTCCTCCACCACTGGGGTTGTTCCCTGGGCAACGGAGTCAGAGGGGACGGCGCAGCTGTTGAGAGAAGGGAGGCCAGCAGGGAGAAAGCTAGTATATGCAAGCTCTTCATCGGCATTTATTGTACGGACGTTTTTCAAAAACGCCACATGAAAGTAATGGCTTTTTCCGTTGTTGCGGTATGGGGCAGCTTTTGCGGCAGGGTGTTCCCCCTTGCCAGATTCCGGGGGGTGGTGTAGCTTGTGGGCGGTATGAGTGAGGTATCCCTGCAGCATGGAATGACGCGCCAGATGGCCGTCTCCCAGTCCATGCAGACAGGGATGCAGATTCTTCAGGCTTCCGCTTTGGAATTGAGGCAGCTTGTCCGCCAGGCGCTGGAAACCAATCCCATGCTTGAGGAATTGCCGGATGCCTCCCCGGAAGCTCTGGAAGACGGTCCGGACGGGGAGGACAGGAATGAACGGGAGGACGGGTGGAACGAGTTTACGGCGGAAGGGCGCTTTTCTGCGGACGCGGCCGCCCGCCGTGATTTCATGTATGAATCCGTAGTGGCTCCGGAATCCCTGAAAACCCATTTGATGGATCAGGCGCAGCATTCCGCATTGACGGGCCGCGCCCGGGACGCCCTGTTCCTGCTGATTGATGCTCTGGACGAACGCGGGTTTCTGACGGAGTCTCCGCAGGAGCTGGAAGAGCAGGGGTGTTTCAGCATGCGGGACATGGAGGAAGCCTTGGCGGCGCTGAGGGAAATGGACCCGCCCGGAGTGGGGGCGGCGGATTTGAGGGATTCCCTGTTGATTCAGCTTGAACAGCGCGGTTTGAAGCGTTCGCTTGCTTTCCGCCTGGTCAAGCGCTGCTGGCGGGAACTGGTGGCGCACAGGTATGAAGAAGCCGCGCGCCTGCTGGACGTGGAACCGGAGGCCGTGGCGGAAGCCCTGGATGTGATTAGAAGCCTGACTCCTGATCCAGGGGGGGCCTACGCCCCTGGCGGCAACCCTCATCTGCTGCCTGACGTTATTGTGGAAGAGGGTCCTTCCGGCGTGCTGGAGGTTGCCCTCACTTCCGAGTATCTTCCGCGCCTGTCCATGAATGAACGGTATATGGAGTTGATGGCGGAGGGGAGCGGAAGCCGGGAGCTGAGGCAGTATCTCCGCAGGGCGTTCCGGGAGGGACAGGAGCTGTTGCGGGCTTTGGACATGAGGCAGGAGACCGTTTTGCGCCTGGCCCGTGTCATCGTGCGGAGGCAGGAGGATTTTTTCAGGTCCGGCCCGTCCCGCCTGAAGGCCATGGGCATGGAAGAGGTGGCGGAGGAGATGGGGGTTCACGTTTCCACGGTTTCCCGTGCGTGCCGGGACAAATACCTGTTGTGCAGGTGGGGGATGAAAGAGCTGAGGTCCTTTTTTAGCGCGGGAGTTCCGTCTGAAGGCGGCATTTCCCTGGACGGAGCGGCCTCTGGAGCCATAGCTTCCGGAGCCGTCCAGGAGCTGATGCGGCGGCTGATTGCGGAGGAAGATTCTTCCAAACCCCTCAGTGACGCCGGTCTGGCGGCCGCGCTGCGGGAAAAAGGGGTGAACATCGCCCGCAGGACGGTAGCCAAGTACCGGGAGCAGATGAAGATACTGCCCGCTTCCCTGCGCCGGGGAATATGACAGTCCCCTATATTTTGAATTGTTTATTAATAATTTAACAATCAATGTATTGTGTCTTTTGTTGATGGGGCGCTTTTTTTGTTTTTCTTTCCGACGGAAGAGGCGGTTGACTGATGCGGCTTTGGTGCTATAGTCCCCGCTTTATCGTGATGCGTGCATTTACCTGGCCTATTGCCCTGCTGCTGGCGGGGCTTCTTTTCCAGACAGTGGCGTTTGCCGTGTTGAATACGGTTGTTCCCCTGTGGATGGAGCAATTTGATGCCGCCACCTGGGAGGCGGGACTGGTGGGGGCGTTCTTTTTTCTCGGGAATCTGGCCGGTACGCTGCTGGCCGGCGGCGTGATTCGCCGGGCCGGATTCAAAGGAAGTTACCAATATGCATGCCTTTTATGCGCGGTGTCCACCGTGTTGCTGCCTGTGTTTCCCGGCGTGCCGGCCTGGAGCGGACTCCGGCTGCTGGCGGGGATCAGTTGTGCTCTGGTCTGGGTGGTGGTGGAGAGCGCCATGCTGAGGGCCGGAACGCTGCAGACCCGCGGCGTTCTGCTGGCTTCCTACATGGTGGTTTATTATCTGGGTACGGTGCTGGGGCAGTTGCTTCTGGGCTGGTTCCCCAGCGATATGTCCCTGATTGCAACGGAAGTGTGCATTTTATCAGTAGCGGGCATGGTTCCGCTGATGTTTGCGCGTCTGGAATCAGGAAATGGGGAGATTTCTTCTTCCTCCCATGTGGAGATTCGGATACTGCTGAGACGCCGCAGCGTATTTCTGGGCATTGTGGGATGTGTGATTTCCGGCGTGGTATTGGGTACTATTTATTGCCTGATGCCTCTGTTTTTGAAGCACCAGGGCATGAACCACTCTTCCGTGGGATACTGGATGGCCCTGCTGATTGCCGCTGCCATTCTGGGGCAGTGGCCCATGGGACGGCTGGCGGACAGGTACGGCCGCTCATTCGTCATGAAGTGCCAGTCCCTGCTGGTGGCGGCGGCCTGTGCAGGGCTGATGCTGAAGGGAGGGCTGATGGCCCCCTCCCTGATTGCTCTGGGGCTGGCCGGATTTTCCCTGTACCCTGTTGCCATGGCCTGGGGATGCGAGGAAGCCTCCCGGGATGAACTGGTGACCATGAACCAGCTTCTGCTGCTGAGTTATTCCGTCGGGACTCTGGCCGGCCCTTCCCTGACTTCGTTCCTGATGCAGAGGTATTCCGACAATTGGATGCCTATGGTTATTGCCCTGGTGGCTCTTTCTTTCATGCCCGTGCTGATGCTGGGCGGCCACGGAAGAAGAAAACTGTCCCGGTAACGGGGAGGGCCGGAAATGTCAGGATGCTTTTTCGTCCCGGCCGGCATTTTTTGCCGGTTCGGGCGCGTCATTGTCCGCTACCTGGTGAATCATATCCGTCAGTGCCTGCACATATTCTTCCGTACGGGCGTCCGTAACGGGATACCTGCACCGGCAGGAGACCGTGGGAATGCCCAGGGCCGCGTAATGGCGGTCGTTGCCTGTGAGAGCGGAGGGTTCCCGTTGTAAGGTAGTGGGCGCCTGTTCCCAGGATTTGGCGAAGGGGGCGGCGCACTGGCCTGCGAATTTCCTGCCGTGGGAGGTGGTCATGAACAGAACGTCTTCCCGGGTGGATTCCGGGCCCGTCTGTTTTCGTTCCCCGCCGGCATCCAGCTTCTGGGGTTCCAGATTGATCATGCCCAGGATATTGGTTGCCCCGATGTTGCCGCTCAGGGAGCCGGCATGCACGCAGGCTCCGGATGAGATGGATTTCCCCGCGGGTTCCGCTCCATTCGCGTACGCGACAAAATAGATATTGTGATTGGTGGGAATGTCTTTCAGGCCTCGCGCCGTCTCCAGCAGCAGAGCCGTTCCGCTGCCGTTGTTGCGCCGTCCGCTGGAATCGTAATTGGCTCCCACGACGATGCTCTGGTTGTTGGAATACAGGCCGGGTTTGTAAACCAGGATGTTGTAAATGGCTGCTCCTTTTTCCGCGTTTCCCCCGGATATGGGCTGCATGGTGACGGCGTACCCCATGTCCGAGAAATTCCCGGCGATGTATTCGGCGGCGGCTTCCATGGATTTGGGCTGGCTGGCGTTTCTGACCCCGATATCTTTTTGCAGAACCTCCGTGTGTTTTTCCATGCGTGCTCCCAGGGTCCGCGGCGTTTCCGGTCCTCCGGAGGAGACCATGGAAAGCAACGCGCAGGAGGAAAGACCGGTGGACAGCAGCAGGAATCCGGAGGACAGAACGGCGTAGGGATACATGCGGGGCGTCATGGCTTTACAGAGTTTCAATGTAATGCAGTTCACGGGCAATCTGGGCTGCCAGGGGGATTTTCATGTGGTCCGGCAGGACGCTCCAGGTATAGGTTTCCACTTCCAGATGCGGCTGCGGGCCTTTGCGGCCCCGGAGGAAATTGCGTGTTTTCAGGATGAATTCTTCCGTACCTTTCAAGGGTGATTCCGGTGAAGCGTACAGGGGAATGTGGTAATGGATGCGCCATTGGGAATCCCGCATTTCCTCCGCATAGTCCCGTCCATAGGCCAGGGCATTGGGCAGATCCGGGAAAAGCATGACGCCTTCCCGAAGAAGGATGCTGGTCTGATGGAAATAAACGCCGTCATCAAACTGCTGGAGGCGTTCCAGATCTTCTTTTCCGCATATGCAGCATTCCAGGGCGTTGGAGAATTGCACCTTACAGAGGGCGATGTTGTTTTCCTCCCAGGCGGAGAGGGTGGCTTCCGGCTCTTCCCGGAGAATGGCGAAATGGCAGGTATCGTATGTCAGCCCCAGGTGGCGTTCGATGAGTTCGGGGCGGCGGGAATGGTTGCGAAGGCCGTTGAAAAAACGGATGGCTCCATCCGTATCGTGAAAATGGCCGAATGGCTCCGGTTCCAGCCCCAGCTGCATCAGTCGGCCGGTCTGCCTGCCCAGCACATCCAGGAAGCCGCTCATGGCGTCCAGCCGGGAAAAGATACGTTCTTCATCCGCATGAAACCAGCTGTGTGAGGCAGGGAGCGTGCTGACGGTCAGCCTGTCAGCCTGTTCGTCTCCAATGAGTGCCAGAATGCGGAACAGGTTGCAGGTGTATTCAAAACGTTCCGGCGTAGTCCAGTCCGGCTGGAAAACGCGTTCTTTCACGCGCTGCCCGTGGAAATGACCGTAAGGGAAACCGTTGAGGGTTTCCACGCGCGCGCCCTGGTCAACCAGCCATGATTTCAGGGTTTCCGCTGCGTGCGGCGTTTCCAGAAGTTCTGCCGCCGCCCTGGCGGACAGGCGCAGACCGATGCCCAGAGGGAGATTCTTCAACGGGGAGTCCATCGCCACGAGTTCCTGCCTGATGCGGGGAACGCAGGTGAAAAGGGCTTCCCTGGTTTCCGCCCAGGATTCGGCGGGATGAATATTGGTGCAGTAGGAAAGCATGGAGGCGTGTGCGATGTAAAGGGAACGGCGGTTCGCTGCGGGATGTTTCCCACGTTTATATACGGCTCAGCGGAGAAAGAAAATTTCACGGAATTCCGCTTTTTGGCGCCATACGGGGGCTTTCCGGACAAGTGAAACGCGTGCAGCGTCTTTCAACTTCCGGAATTCGATGTCGTTGACGCAATAAAAAACAGGCCGCTTGCAAGCTGGGCCTGTTTTTTTGCAAAGAGGGCATTGGCCCCGGCCTAGAAGCCCGCCGTGGAGGCGGAAAAGCTCCGGGCCGGGGAAAGTCGCCGGTTGTTACTGGACGATGCCCAGCGGAGCGGTCGTTTTCCAGTCTCCGCGGGTGAAGTCCGGGAACACCTGGGGCATGCCGCCCTGGGCCACGGAGTATTCGGAAAGTTCGGAGACGGAGGACCAGAAGGCTCCTTCATAAACGTTCTGGTCCATCGGTTCTCCATTGCGGAGGCATTCGATGATGCGGAAGAGCATCACGAAGTCCATGCCGCCGTGGCCGCCCATTTTCAGGGCCAGCGGCCCGATTCTCTTCCAGAGCGGGTGGTCGTACTTTTCAAAAATGGGGGCCAGTTTTTCTTTGCCTTCAATCCATTCATGATAATTTCCGTTGCCCAGCTTTTCCCCGGCTACGCGGGTCGGGAAGCCGGCCAGGGTGCCCAGGGTGCCCTGGATGAGATTCAGGCGGGAGTAGGGGCGCGGACTTGTTTCATCCCATTCCACCAGGACGGTGCGCCCCATGGTGGTCTTGATGATGGAGGTATTCATATCGCCGCAGGCAAAGTCCAGCTTGTTCCACTTGTGATCCGCCGGGAAATTTTTCTTGGCATACGCGGCGCGGCCCAGGGCCGGGCTGGAGAAGGACACGAGCCTGCCGAAGCAGTCGTCCTTGCGGGCCAGATTCATGTACTGGGCAATGGGGCCGAGGCCGTGCGTGGGATACACGTTGCCGTTGCGCTTGGCGTAGTGATAGGTTCTCCAGGAACCGGTGCCGCGTTCCGCCTGCTTCATCTGTCCGCGCAGTTCATGGATGTAGGCGGCTTCTCCGTACAGCAGGTCGCCAATGACGCCCTGGCGCACCATGTTCAGGTACATGAGTTCCTCACGTCCGTAGTTGACGTTTTCCATCATCATGCAGTGCTTCCTGGTTTCTTCGGAGGTATCCACGATTTCCCAGAGTTCCTTGATGGAGACGGCCATAGGCACTTCCACAAAGGCGTGGGCGCCCATCTTCATCACGTCGCAGGTAACACGGCAGTGCCATTCCCAGCTGGGGCAGACGATGACGGCGTCCGGCTTGACTTCCTTCATCATGCGCTTGTAGTCTTCCGGTCCTTTCGTGAAAATGGGGGGGCGCTTGCCCGTTTTCTTTTCCACGACGTCCGCACTGCGCTTGGCCCAGTCTTCATACAGGTCGCAAATGCCGACAATTTCCGCACCTTCTATAACGGCCATCTGGCCCACGTGCATGGAACCGCGTTCACCCACGCCGACAAAGGCCACACGCACCTTGTCCAGCTTGGGAGCCCTGAAGCCGCCCATGTAGATGGCGCCGGGCTTGCGCGGGGGCCACGTGGTCATGGGGCCGATGTTATTCGGGTCCGGAATGGTGATTTTCTTGGGAGCCAGGGGGGCTACTTCCTGGGCGTTGGCAAAGGAACCGGCAGCCAGGGCGCCAGTGGCCAGGCCCAGGGTCTGAAGGAAACGACGGCGTGATGATGAATTATCCATGGATGGTAATTTTGTGAAAGATTTGAATCCCTAGTTTGCCATAAATACTGAGGCTTGAGAAGCTTTCTTTCACAGATGATGAAAAAATGCATTCCTCTGTAAAAACGGAATATCCCTGATTCCTGGAGGGAATCAGGAGGGTATGCCGCCGCCTTTTGAAAATCCCGGATATGAAAAAAGCCCCGGTCCTGCCGCAGCGCGGGAAGGACGGGGCCTGTAAGGGCATCATCCGGTTGTGCCGATGTTGCATGCCGTTGCTTGGGAATAAAGCAGGGGAGCGGGCGTATCGCCGCTCCGCGTTCCGAAGGATCGGCCCTGCATCGGAGGACATCCGGAGGGTGTTGTTTGTTGCCGCCGGCGCTGGCTGCCGTTTCCGTTCCCGGCGACGGGGAAGATCATTCCGTTTCCTGCGGCTTCTATCCAGGGGGCCCTTGGCTGGGGCCCGCATGCCGTGGAATCGGAATCATCTTCCCGATCATCCGTAGATGGTCCGGTTATGGCGCCATGCCGGCGGCGGGAAGTTGTGGAGCCGCAAGCCTGGCATAGGCCTCATTCAGAGCCTTGCCCAGCCTGGGGCGGAAAGCGGTGGTGGCGGGCAGCCGGGAGCCTTCCATGCCGCAGGAGCGGAGGATGTCCGGGATGGACGGGGCCAGTGCACGCTTCATGATGTTCATGCAGTCTTCCAGGTCCACTCCGTATTTTTCCTCCATCAGGTTTTCGATGCGGTCCGCCATCTTCCTCATCCTCTCAATCTGTTTTTTGGACAGGACCGGCTGGATGATCTCGTTCGGGTCGGGAACGTAGCTGATCAGCATCCCAATGGCCCGTTTCAGATCCTCCGGCAATTCCGTTACATTGCCGCTGTTGAGAACCTGGGCCAGAACCTGATAACTGCTGGTAGCGTTTTCGTCATCATCATGAATGCCCGAGGCCAGCGCCACGCCTGCGATGCTCTGCACGTAGCGGGCTACTTCCGGGGAATAATTTCCTTCCACGAAGGTGGAGGGAACGTCATCCGCGTAAGCCTGCATGGCGGCCTGGCAGGCGAGGGAACCGACGGTGCCCGCGCATAGTGTCCTGATGATGAACGAGGTTATTTTCATGATTGAAACTCCGGTTGAAGTTTCCCGACTGGAACGATCAGGAGAACCGTTTGCAGCAAGTGAGACCGCGCTGACTTCAATTCCGTTCAAAAGTTTTTTGAATGATTAAAATCATGCTTCCGCACGGCTGCCGTTCCTTCCGTACCCTTTCCGCGGCTTCCTGCGGGGAGCGGAACGTTTTTCCTGCATGGAACTGCTCCTTTTCCTGCGCGCTTCTGGGACCGCGCGCAATTCATCCGGGACGGAGGCGCTGGAAGGGTGCACGGGAAGGAGGCGTCCCAACAGCTTGTGCACGTCCCTGGCTTTCCTGATTTCCTCCGGGGAACAGAGGGCGATGGCTTGTCCGGCGGCTCCGGCGCGCGCCGTGCGGCCGATGCGGTGCACATAGACCTCCGGTTCTTCCGGCAGGTCATAGTTAATGACAAGCTGCACGTCTTTTACGTCAATGCCGCGGGCGGCGATGTCCGTGGCGACGAGGACAGGCGTTTTCCCGGAACGGAATTCACGGAGCAGTCGTTCGCGCCTGCCCTGGCTTTTGTCCCCGTGAATGGCGGAAGCCGGATAATCCTTTCCGGACAGGAAGGAGGCCAGGCGGTCTGCTCCATGCTTGGTCCGGGTAAAGATAAGCGTGCGGCCAGGCAGCTCCTGCTGTTTCAGCAGTTCCAGGGTAAGGGGCCTTTTTTCCGCCTGGGAGCCGACCATGCAAAGGAACTGTTCCACCCTGTCCGCCGTGGAGGAGGGAGGGGAGACCCTCACCGTTTCCGGTTTCTGAAGCAGGGTCTGGGCCAGTTGCCGGATATTGTCCGGCATTGTGGCGGAAAACATTTGCGTGTGGCGTTTCCTCGGGATTTTGGAGACGATTTTTTTCAGGGCCGGGGCAAATCCCATGTCCAGCATATGGTCCGCCTCATCCAGAATCAGGGTTTCCACGCTGTCCAGACTGACAGTCCGGCGTTCCAGATGGTCGATCAGTCTGCCGGGCGTGGCTATCAGAATATCCAGGCCTCCGGCCAGTTCCTTGAACTGGGAAACATACCCCACGCCTCCGAAGATGACGGCGGTGGACAGGTGCAGCCCTCTGGCGTAGGCGCGGATATTTTCATGAATTTGCGCAGCCAGTTCCCGGGTGGGACTCAGAATAAGCGCCCTTACCCGGCGGCCCGGCGGCTTTCCGGAACGTTCTGAAAGCTGTTGAATAAGGGGCAGGGCGAACGCGGCCGTTTTTCCGGTTCCGGTTTGCGCCAGCCCCATCAGGTCCTTGTTCTGCAATAACAGGGGGATGCAGGCGGCCTGGATGGGAGTGGGGGTCTTGTACTCCAGATTCTCCAGTTGGCGGAGAATGGGAGCCGACAAGCCAAGCTCCCTGAATGTAGTTGATACCATGTCTGTGGATGTGTCTGTGAATGTGCCTCGGCTGCAATGAACTGACGGAATCACGGCAATAACGGAACAAAAAAGCCCGCAGGAGCGATACTGAAAAGGTCAAGACGGGGACGCCCGTATTCCGCCAACCGCAAATGACTATCAACAATCAACAACCAAACACCATTCGGCGGGAACGGCTTCATCAGAACACGACGAAGAGCATCTGTCAAGAAAAATAAAAACGCCTGCTCTGTCATGGCTCCGTATTCCGGCACGCGGCTGTATCCTGGAAGCGCCTTTCCTCTGCTTTAGAAACATTTTTTGTCATGAATTTTTTATAAAAACTGAGTATAAATGAATTATTAGATGAAGCGGATAAAGAATCCGCCGTCAACCCTAAATTCTGCGCATGAATGGCCTGATTCATTTTTGGTGAACAATTTAGGGAGCGCCCAAGAGGTCCTGTTCCTATTCCAATTCAGGTTTCATCTGCATCAGGGATGCAGGCTGCCATATTAGAGACAACATATTCCAATCAGCGGATTCTTTATCCGTATATTTATTCATTGGATAAACCATGTTAAATGAGTTATGCCCCTGAAAACAAAAATAAAGAATGGAATGGTCATTTTTTCCGTATTGGCCGTATGTTGCGGCAGCCCTCTCTTTGCGGATTTTCAATCGGAAGAAAGGGCGGATTTAAGCAAGCCCCGGATTTGGACAGCGGTGACGGGGCATCAGTTAAAAGCAACGTATGAGGGAAGGGTGGGTAATAAAATTCAGCTGGTCGTGAATGGAGGAAAGGTCAAAACCATTTTACTGGAAAAACTTTCAGAAGCTGATCAGCGGTTATTGAATAATCTGACGCGGGAGGAAAACCGGGGCGGGGAAGCCGGTTTTCCGGATTCCGGCAGGAATGGCAAGGAGCATCCATTTGTCAGATTTCTTGCTGAAGCGAAACAAAAACGCCTTACTCCTGAGGCAGGGATAAAATATTATCAAAATGTTATTGATGCTCTTTTTGAACAGGCAAATTCGTATCATTACAAATATCCGGTGGATTTTGTGAAAGAAGATAATTCTTTCAATATGAAATATTTAAAGAAAATGTTGCAAAAGAGGAAGTCTATTTCCATGCGTACAAACCTTTTTACCGGGGAGTATCTGCCAACCCCATTATATTCCAATGAACCTCAATGGAAGAGTGTCATGCAGGAATTATTTTACAAATTGGATGAAAGATATGTAACTTTTGAACAGGAAGACACATTGTACGCTGATAATGATGAGAAAAAGGTTGTTTTTGGTGTTCGTGTTGATAGGAAAGCAAAGAATGATTCAAAATATGTTGCGTGGTACAGGGAAAACAGCAGAGATTATTTATATATTGTACAGACTTTTGTTGAACGGAAGGAAGACGGGGAGCTTCTCTTTGGCGGGATAAGGGGTGAGGAGGGAAGGGATGACGCTTGGAGCCGATGGCACAGTTATGATGCTCGAAAGGGTATCTTTTATTCGTTGTTTCTTTGCGTTGATCAAGAAGGAAAGATTTCGATTCGTGATTCTGAAGCGGGATCATTACAGTTTTTTGCTTCCGCCCCGAACAAAAAGTCTTTCTGTTATCCAAGAAAGGATTGTTACAATTACTATTTTGACAGAGACAGTAAACAGTTTGCTCTTGGCCGGTATGATTTGAACGGAACTCCTGTTTCCCTGGAAAGATTATGGGAAAAGGCCGGTAAACAAAAATCAGGCAGTACCGGAGGCAAACCCACTGCCAAGCACGATGATCCCCTCAATATTTTTGAGGAACGTCATATCAGGGACAGGTAAAGAGGCTTGAGAGCTGTACAGGCACTCCTCTCCCGGAACAAAGGATGGATGGCTTCAAGGGGGGGAGGGATTTTTCTGCATGTGCACGAAAATCAATGGAGGAAGGTTCAGCGTGTGCGTTCTTTCATCTAGAGCCTGGCGGAATGAAATCATGCGCCCGGGATACGGAATATTCTGGAAAATGAAAAATGCTGTTTCACTCTCCTGACGGATGGGGAAAAGACAACGTTCAGCGTTGCAGGAATTTGCGGGCGCCCGCGCAGTAAACGGCTCCGGAATAAACGGTCAGGATGACGGAGCCCCACAGCGTAACCTGGTACAGCAAGTTGGATGCGCCGGAACCGTGCCACAGGCAGAGCGCGGCCAGCCGGTCCGCGATGGAGGGCAGGTATTCCGGCGTATGCGTCCATGTCAGGGCCAGCAGGCAGGCGATGCAGAAGGCCAGCTGGAAGGCGGTTTTCCATTTGCCGGACGTTCCCGCAGGGATGATGACGCCATGATCCTGCGCGATCTGGCGCAGTCCGGTGACCAGGAATTCCCTGCTGATGATGAGAATGGTAATCCAGGCGGGGCAGAGCCCTTCCCCCGTCAGGTAAATGAAGGCGGCGGAGACGGCTATTTTATCCGCCAGGGGGTCAATCAGTTTGCCGAAGGTGGTGACCTGGTTCAGGCGGCGGGCCAGGTAGCCGTCCAGCCAGTCCGTGCAGGCAGCCAGAATGAACGTGACCAGGGCGGCCAGGTATCCCCAGGAATACTGGTCCGCGACGCTGACTGCTGCCGTAAAGACGACTACCAGGGCAATACGCGTCAGGGTAATGGCATTGGGCAGGTTCAGCATACGCGGTTTATTAGGGGACAGATGTCTGCCCGTAGCAAGCTTTTTTGCTGGATTCGGGAATGAAATTTCCGGAAAACGGCGCACGGAAAAAAGAGAAGGGAATACGAAGATACAGGCAGCCGGACCATGATGCGCGCGTTTCAGTTCCTGCTTTCCGTTCCCGCTGTTTTGCGGCAATTAATTTCCAATCATTTTGTAGAAGTCTTCCTCGGAAATGACGGGCACGTCCAGCTTGAGGGCTTTGTCCCGCTTGGAGCCTCCTCCGTTGCCTGCCAGGAGGAAGGATGTGGATTTGGAGATGGCTCCGGTGGCCTTTCCTCCGTGGGAGGCGATAAGCTGTTCAAAGTAGTCCCGCGGATGGCTGAGCGTTCCCGTAATGACGAAGGTTTTTCCGGACAGGGATCCCGCCGGGATTTCCAGAAAGTTGGCCCGGTAGGACTGGGACTGGGGATTGATGCCCAATCCGTTCAGGACGTCCATGGTGTGATTCCCTGCTGCGGAGGAGAAAAAGTTCCGGAGGGATTTGGCCGCCGCCACGCCTATTTCGGAGCCATAGCTGAATTTGGCCGTGTTTTTACGCAGGTAGCCCGTTGCCAGATAGGGGGCAGTCAGGCGGTCGATTTCCTCCATCAGTTCCTGGTGGCGTTCCTGTACCGCTTCTGCGGAAAGCGCGCCTTCCTTCACCGCCTTTTTATTGTCGCGGGTGTTGGGGTTGGTTTTGGCGGCTTTTTCCATCAGTTCATCCAGGCGGACGATGTCCCGGAGGTAGGGAGAATCCGCCACATGCTTCAGGTCGGGATGCGTGTCCGCCAGCGCCTTGGCGACAACTTCCCCCACCAGAGGAATGCCGAAGGCGATGAGCCAGCGTTCCAGCGGAAGCCCTCGCGCGTTTTGCAGGGCGTCCAGCGCTTTCCGGGCATTTTTTTCCCCATAGCGGCGCGGTTCCTCCGGCGTGCCCAGGTTCAGGTTGGCGAGCTGGTCCGTAGTCAGGGAGAAAAGGTCCAGCGCAGAGGATGCCAGTCCGGAGCTTCTCAGCGCTTCCGCCACGGAAGAGCCGATGCTCTCCACATCCAGAGCAGAACGGGAACAGAAATGAGTGATGCCCGTCACGGCCTGCGCGGGGCAGGTGAAGTTGGTGCAGCGCCAGGCTACTTTCCCTTCTTCCTTCATGATGGGATTGCCGCAGGCGGGGCACAGCCCCCGCGTGGCTTCCAGAATGCTGTAGGGCCTGGCGTCCGCCGGGCGTTTGGAGAGGTTCACTTTCAGAACGGCGGGGATGATTTCCCCCGCCTTTTCCACCAGCACCGTATCGCCTATGCAAACGTCCTTCCGGTCGATTTCATCCTGGTTGTGGAGGGTGGCCCGCGCTACCGTAGAACCGGACAGAAGCACAGGCTGCAATTCCGCCACAGGCGTCAGCACCCCGGTGCGTCCTACCTGCACGATAATATTCAGCAGGGTGGTTTCCTTCTGTTCCGGGGGGAATTTATACGCCGCCGCCCAGCGGGGCGCGCGAGCCGTAGCTCCCAGCGCTTCCCGCGTAGCCGTGGATCTGATTTTAATAACGGCTCCGTCCGTGCCGTAGGGGAGCGTATGGCGGAGCCTGTCAATATCCCGCACGGCTTGGCGCGTGGATTCCAGGCTGTCCGTGTAATACACCGGCTCATTGCAGGGGATGCCGCAATGGCGGAGCATGTTCCAGAAATCTTTTGCGTCCCTGAGTTCCGGGCCTTCATACGCGCCCAATCCGTGGGCCAGGAAGGCCAGCGGTCGGGCGGCCACCTGCCGAGGGTCCAGCTGCTTGAGGGTTCCGGCGGTGGCGTTGCGCGGGTTGGCGAATGCGGGGAGCCCGTCGGCGTCCCGTTCTTCGTTCAGTTTGGCGAAGGCTTCATTGGGCATGAAGACTTCCCCGCGCACTTCCAGCACGGGCGGCGCGCCGGGGGGGAGGGTGAGGGGAACGCTGCGGATGGTGCGGACATTGGCCGTTACGTCGTCCCCAACGTCTCCGTCTCCGCGCGTGGCCGCATAAGCCAGCTTCCCGTCGCGGTACATGATGGAAAGGGCCACTCCGTCAATCTTGGGCTCCACGGAGACGGGAACTTTCTCCGTTTGCAGCGCCCTGGCCAGCTTATGGTAGAATTCCGCCAGTTCTTCATCCGGCACGAGGGCGTCCCGCTGCTCAAAAATGTCGTCAATGGACAACATGGGCACCGCATGCCTAATCTGGTTGAAGCCCTGGAGGGGGGCGCCACCTACGCGGCGCGTGGGGGAGTCCGGATCCGCCAGTTCGGGGTGGGCTTCTTCCAGTTTTTCCAGCTCCAGGAACAGGGCGTCATATTCCGCGTCGGAAATCTCCGGTTCCGCCTGTTCGTAATACAGGCGGTTGTGGCGGCGCAGTTCGGCACGAAGGTAGTCTATGCGGCGGTGAGCGGTTTCCTCCGCGTTTCCGGGGTGGCCGGCGCCGGCGTTTTCCCGCGCCTCCCCAGCCCGGGATGCCGTTTCATTTGTTGCCTGCTGTGAAGGCTGTTTGCCGGCTGCCAGGGAAAAAAGGTCTTCCTCCATAGGAAAAATGAGTGGAAAAATGGCTATTTGCTCAGTTTGATGACGGAACAGGGGGTTTTGGAATGTTCATGAGCCTTGAACAGAACCGTTCCGTTGACGACGGGAAGGACGGCGTTGTCCCCCAAAAGCAATGCTTTGGAATAGCCGGCGGGCAGGGTGATGGCCGTTCCCTCATCATCTTCATAACCGGTGGCGTCCAGCGGCTGCATGCGGGCGTGTTCCGCGCCCGCCGTCAGTTCTTTCATGGTTCCTTCGCTGGGCGGCTGGGCCGCTCCCTTGTCCGGCGGCGGAATCAGGAAGACGAAGATATCCCCCTGCCGATTGATGGAGGCCGGCTGGTCCAGCTGCATGAATGCCCGTGTGCCGTACACGGCTTCACCGTTGATGTTGAGCCACCGGCCTACGCCGCGCATGGTGGCGGCCACTTTTTCCGGAATGGTGCCGTCCGCCATGGGATTGACGTTCAGCAGAAGATTGCCTCCCTTGGTAACGCATTCCACCAGTTTTTCAATGATGGTTTCCGGAGATTTGATGTTGGTGTCGTAGCGGTTGTAGCCCCATTTGTCGCTTACAGTCATGCAGGATTCCCAGTCCACGCCGGGATATCCGCGCCGGGGGATGAAGCGTTCCGGGGTAATATAGTCCCCGCAGCGCAGGTCCAGCGTGCCGGCCTGGTTTTTGTTCAGGCCGGAATAAGCGTACAGGCGGTTGTTCATGATGACGCCGGGATTGATGGAGCGCACCATGTCCATCAGTTCCGGCGCCTTCCAGCCTTTGGCCCCCTCCATGGCTCCCTGGGAGTAATCCCACCACATGATGTCGATGGGCGCGTAACGGGTCATCAGCTCCCGGACCTGGGCGTGCAGGTATTTCTGGTAAGCGGCGTGGTCGCGGGGAATGTTTTTCCTGTTAAGCATTGCCGCCTGTCCCGCAGGGTAGCAGAGGTCCGGGCAGATGGTGTTGTCATAGGACGGGTGATGCCAGTCAATGACGGAGTGGTAGAGGCCCACTTTCAGGCCGCGCTTGCGGCAGGAGTCCACATATTCGCGGATGATATCCCGGTTCACGGCGCTTTTGGCGTCGTAATCCGTCAAGGCGCTGTCGAACAGGCCGAAGCCTTCATGGTGCTTGCTGGTGAGCACTACATATTGGCAGCCCGCATCCCGGGCGAGCTGGGCCCATTCTTCCGTCAGGCCTTCCCTGGGCTTGAACAGGGGCAGAGCTTCCGCGGCGTAGGTATCTGTATCCACTTCCACGTTTTTTTGAATCCATTCGGAACCTCCGGGCCTGCCTTTCCATTCCCCGGCCAATCCGGAATACAGGCCGTAATGGATGAACATGCCGAATTTGGCATCCCTCCACCATTCCATGCGCCGGTTGCGTTCCCCCGCCGTTTCCCTGACAGCGGCATGGTTGGCATCCGCAGGGAGGGGGAGGCCGGGCGCTGCTGCCGAAAATTCCGCGGGAACGGTGGCCGGGGAACCCTGCTTCATTCCGCCGTCGCGCAGCCGGGCTGCGAACTGTTCGTCCAGGGCCAGCGCAGGCTGTCCGTTTTCCGTAATGATTTTAGTGGCGGACTGCTGGGCCGGGGCGGGAAGTCCCAGAGTGACGGCCAGGGCGGCAATCGTGGCTATGTTCATGGTTGTTCAGAATGGTGTGAGGCTGGGGGGGAAGGCTGAACCTGCTTAAATGACGTCCGTATCCGCGTAGCTGCCCAGAATCTTCAGCATGGAGCAGTGCTGCTCCAGCTCCGGAAGGGTTTCCCGTAAGGGGGATTCCTGAATGTGGCCGGCGGCATCTATGTAAAAGACGTATTCCCAGTTGATGACTTTGGACGGGCGGGATTCAATGCGTATCAGGTTATTGTTGTGCCGCTGGAAGCAGTTGACTACTTCCGCCAGGGTGCCGGGTTTATGCTGGATGCGGATGAGCAGGGAGGTGCGGTCCCTGCCGCTGGGCTGCGTTTCCTGGCGTCCGATGACGGCAAAACGGGTGGTGTTGCAGGACTGGTCCTGCACGTCTTCTTCCAGGATGTTCAGGCCGAACAATTCCGCGGCCAGCGGACAGCCGAGGGATGCCGCGCCCATGGCGGCGTTCTCCTTGGCAAGAATGCTGGCTTTCGTGGTGGAGGACGTTTCCACGAGTTCCGCGTTTGGGAAATGCCGCTGGATCCAGTTCCGCGTCTGGCCGAGAACCTGGGGGTGGGAATACAGGATGCGGATGTGTTCCCGCGGAATATCCGCCATCAGGCTGTTGCGGATGTTCAGATTGATTTGAGCGCAGATTTTGAGGGGAGAGGTGACGAAAAGATCCATCACGGCGGTGACGGAGCCTTCCGAAGAGTTTTCCACGGGAACTACGCCGTACTGGGCCTTCCCCCGGTCCACCATGTCAAACACGTCCTTGAAGCTCTGGCACGGAATGAGTTCGCAGCTTTTTCCGAACTGCTTGAGGGCCGCCTGGTGGCTCCAGGTTCCTTTGGGGCCCAGGTAGGCAATGGTCAGGCCGCCTTCCAGAAAGAAGGAGCAGGAAATGATTTCACGGTAAATAGCCTGGAGGGAGGCTTCCGGCAGCACGCCCGCATTCAGGCGGTTCAATTTGTTGAGCAGGGCCGTTTCCCGTTCGGGAACGAAGATGGGGGAATTTTTTTCCTTTTTAATGCGGCCGACTTCATGCACCCATTCGGCGCGTTTTTTTAACAGCTCTACAATTCGGGCGTCCACCTCGTCAATGGCCAGACGCGCTTTTGTCAGGGCGATGGTCTGTTCATCCGTATTTCCGCTTTTTTGCTGCCTGGGGGGATTGTCCGGAGAGGCGTCCTCCCCGTGGTGCGTGGTCTCCATGTCTCTGTGAAAGCTGTGTGGTTAAAGCCGTGTCAGGGTAGCGGTTCCGGGGGGGCAAATCAAGATTAAAGGGGAGGTCTCCGCCGCGGATTCTTCTTGCATGCCCGGAAGATGCCGGGCAGGTTCATTTCTCCTTGATTGATGAAAAGAATATTGTTCCCGGCTGACTGTGACCGTGGACGCTCCTGCCGGAAAGGGGGCGTAAGAAGGTGAACGGCGGGTCTGTTGCCGCATCTTTGTCCGCAAGGATGGTGTCGCCGGATGACGGCGGATTGCTGACGAAGGCCGGGCCAGCTCTGGGATTTGAATATGGCGCTTTCCCGTATTCTGTCCGTTGAAGCGGCTTCCGCTGCCGGGAAATGGCGGGGAGGTTTAGTTCCGTCCCCCGTCTTCCTGTACCGGGCGCGGCTCCGGGATGGCCCCGTAAAGCCCGTTGGGGAAGAGCTGGAGCCACGGCGTGTATTCCGGCGGGACGGGCGCTTCGAAATCCATGCGCTTTCCCGTGCGCGGGTGGTCGAAGCCCAGCCGCCACGCGTGGAGCATGAGTCTGCCGGGTTTTGCCTTTTGCCGGGCGGGTTTGGCGTAAATGGGATCCCCGATGAGCGGATGGCCCAGATGGAGCATGTGCACGCGTATCTGGTGGGTTCTGCCCGTGTGCAGCGTGCACAGAACCAGGGAGGAGTCCGTGGACGGGTCTGCGCAGAGCAAATCGTAGTCCGTAATGGCGGCTTTCCCGGAACCGGGATTGACTACTGCCATTTTCAGGCGATTGACGGGATGGCGGCCGATATGGGTGAAGACCGTGCCGGAACTTTGGGAAGGAATACCCTGGACGACGGCCAGATAACGCTTTTCCGTGCTTCGGGCCGCGAACTGCGCCGTCAGGGACTGGTGGGCGCCGTCATTTTTTGCGATGACTAGGCAGCCGGAGGTGTCCTTGTCCAGGCGGTGGACGATGCCCGGGCGTTCCACTCCGCCGATGCCGGAGAGGTCCCCGCAGTGGTGGAGCAGGGCGTTTACGATGGTGCCGTCCGGGTTGCCGGCCGCGGGATGCACGACCATGCCGCTTTCCTTGTTGATGACTACCACGTCTTCATCTTCATACAGGATGTCCAGGGGGATATCCTGAGGCTGGGCTTCCGCCGGTTCCGGTTCCGGAATGCGGACGGTGATGGAATCACCGCGGGAGACGGGGTTTTTAGGCTTGGCGGGAGAGCCGTTGACCAACACATCCCCGCTTTTGATCAGGCTCTGGATCCTGGAGCGGGAAAGCTCCGGAAGGTGGGCGGCAAGGTATTGATCCAGGCGGATTTTCCCGTCGGCGTCGTCCGTAGTCAGATTCATGTTCCGTGGCGTTTGGTCAATGGCTGTAGGCGGAGGGAGGCAGGTCAATAAAGGTATAATCCAGCCCGTAAACATCCTTGAGAAGAAGCCCCAGGGCCTTTACGCCGAACGTCTCCGTAAAGTAGTGGCCGCCGAAGACCAGATTGACGCCCAGTTCCTGGGCCAGGGGGATGTTCCAGTGGGAGCCTTCCCCGGTCACGTAGGTGCGGCAGCCGAGGGCCGCTGCCTGGGCAAGATCGTCTCCCGCGCCTCCGGTACAGATGAAGACATCTCCGGCCGGAGCCTCCGGGGAATCTTTCCAGAAGGCCTGCACGGGCGCACCGAGGACGATTTCCAGTTTTTGCTCCAATTCCGCGCATGTACCTGGAAATTCTCCGTGCGTACCGAGGGAAACGCCGTGGTAGTCCAGCCCATCATGGGAACATGGCTGGAGGCCGCAGGCCTTCGCCAGCAGGGCATTGTTGCCGTATGCGGGGTGGACGTCCAGAGGAAGGTGGGCGGCGTAAATCGCCAGGTTCCCGTCCATGGCGGCTTTCAGCTTCCGGTAGGCGATGCCGGTAATGGGCTGCATGGGCTGCCAGAAAATGCCGTGGTGAAGAAGGAGCAGGTCCGCACCTGTTTCCAAGGCCGCATGAATGGCCTTTTCTGAGCCGTCCACGGCGGCGGCCACCTTGGAAACGGTGCCCCCGTTTTCCAGTTGAAGGCCGTTCAGGGCGCGGGGGGCGTCCGGAATGGAATTCACGGAGAGGATTCCGTCCAGAAAGGAGATGGCGGTGTGCAGCTCAATCTTGCTCATGCGGGAGGAGTGGTTAGTTGTCTTCCGAAAGGCTGGCGCCGAGCAGACGTACGGCGTCCATGTTCAGAATAAAATAATTCGGGGTTGTATTTACTCTGCCGTAATAAAATCTGCTGTATCCGGCCTCTCCCGCCGGGGCGATTTCCAGCGTGATGACTTTGTCCTCCGTTTCCGGTTCCGGGGCAAAGGTAATGTCGCTGGAACCGGATTGGGCCTGCACGGGGGCCGCCTCCTTGTAAGACTGGAGGATGAGTTTCAGGCGGAAAACGGGATTTTTCAGGGCTTCATGCGCTGTGGCGTCCGTATAGGGGAGCCAGGCGCTCACCTCCATTTTTTCCAGTTCATCCAGATAGCGGTTGGCGCGGTTCGGGTTGATATTCAAGGTTTCATCCTTCCCGTCTTTGGAGGCCGTCCAGGAATCGTCCAGACGGTCGAATTTCAGGACCAGGGGGCCTCCGGAACCGATGCGTTCCAGGTGCATTTCTCTGAGGTCAAACCTGCTGAAGGAGAAGAGCCTCTTTTTTTTCCAGGCCAGTGCATCCGTCAGCAAATCCTTCATGTAGGCGTTGTCCAGTATGGCAACGGTGGGTTTTCCGGCCTGGAGGGCATACCAGGAACCGTCCGCCCCCTTGGAGAAAAATACCGTCACGGGGGGGCGGGACTCTTCACCGGGCTTGGGCAGAAGGGACATGGTGAGCGTCATTCTGGGATTATCCAGCCCGTATACGGAAAGATCCGTAGCCTTGTCCGAGGCGAAGCCGGCCACTTTCCCCTGTTTAACTGTTTTCAGCAGGGAAATGAGATGTTCCGGATTCGCTTCCTGGTAACGGGCGCCCTCTGCCGTGTACAGCCAGGTGGGCTTGATGCCTTTTTTCTCATCCCCCTGAATGAAGCGGGCGATGGTGGGGTAATCCTGAAAGCTCTTGCGGATGGAAAGGCCGGTAATTTTGTAATCCCCGATGTCCGTCAATTGCTTGGAACGCAAAAGGCCCAGATCCAGCGGAATATTGCGTACGCCGGGAATTTCCTTGTTGGTTTCCGTCGTTTGAGCCAGTTCAAAGACGGCCTTGCGGTCGGAAACGGTGGCCTTGACCAGTTCGGACAGGCTTCCGTTGTCGGAGGGGGGGTAAATCCGGAGCGTGACGGGCTGTTCCTCCATTTGCAGGGATTTGCCGTCTTCTGAAAGACGGCCTGTGAAATTCCTGATGGAAACGGAGGTGATCTGATCATCCGTCATGTCCGGTACGCTTGTTTCCTCCGGGTTGTACACGCGCACGGCGGTCAGTTTCTGAAGCGTGCCCAGCAGCACATCCATCATGGCCGGGTCCGTATCCAGAGAAAGGGGATACGTGATTTTCCAGGGAGAGCCGGGAGTCTCGCGTTTCAGGGCGATGCGCTGGCCCCGGTTGTTGATTTCAATGGAGGCGGGCATGGCCGGATGCAGGAGCAGGGGACGATGGTCCCGAAGCTGGCGGATACCGGATTTGAACAGAGGAAGGATGTTGCCGGTGCCCACCAGAATGCGGGTGTCCCGTCCGTAGAAATCCGTCTGCATATAGGTGGTGTCATCCGTGGTCTTGTTCTCCGGATCGTCCACCAGCCAGGGCGCCGGGGAACCCAGCGTATAGCGCGCTACGGTGGAGGAACGCTTTCCGTCGTCGCTCATTTCCTTGAGAGTGATGGTAACGGGGGTGGTCTTTACGCCGAATTCCTTCAGGGAAGCGGAATCAATTTTGTGCAGAGGCAGCGCGTCCACAATGCTGGTGGAATACGTGTACTGGAGAATGGCCGCCGCCGCGCGAGGGTCCATACGGTCGTTCCAGGGTTTTTCGCACCACCAGACGCCGTTGGGCTTACGGCGGAATTCCGCGACATCCCCCACGCAATTGATGCGCATCCAGGAAACCTCGTTCATTTCTTCCCGGGTGTATGGGAAAAGCCGTTCTCCGGAACTGAAGGCGGTGCGCCCGATGATGCGGGACAGGTTGCCGTCAATGGTGAGGAGCACCGCCGCGCCGACAGAAGCGAGGGCGATGAGGATGAGAAGGATAAAGCGGAATGTGCGCATGTGCTTCCGGTAATGGGCGTGGATGGGGTTAATGACGGCGAGTGTTCCAGATAATCAGGGCGATCAGCAGCGCCAGCAGGGGGAGGCCGATATTCGTCAGGAGTTCCAAAACGCCCAGGGCATTGCGGTCCAGATTCAGCTTGACGGTCAGGTCATGGCGGGAGCCGAGGCCGCGCAATTCTTCACGGTCCGTCATCCAGCCGATCAGCGTACGCATGAAATCCCTTTGTTCCGGTTTGATTTGCCGGGGCTGAAGCAGGTCCGTATTGCCAAGCAGAACCAGGCGCCCGGTAGTCTTGTTCTGGTTCACGTCCCCGGCATTCCCCCGGATAAGGGCCGCGCCGATCATCAGAGGCCCCGGATTGTCTTCCCTCGCGTCGAACTTGGCTGGGAACTGGTTGTATTTGGTTTCTCCATAATAATCCTCCGTGGTTACCAGAAGGGGATACGGCGTAATGCGCTTCTGTTCCATGGCCGCGTTGTCGGAATCCAGGATAAGGGAGATGCTCTCCCCTTCCAGCCCGGTGCTGGAATTCCAGAATTCACGGGTGCAATTCAGGGAGGGGGCGAAAATGGAGTTAATTTCAAAAACGGAACGGTTGCCCCTGTTGCGGAGCATCACGCGGTCATTCTGGGGCCGCAGCCCCTGTTCGCGGAGAAAGCGGTAGAGCTGTCTGGGGGTGTCATTCCGGGGTTCCAGCATGATCAGGATGGCGGCGTTCGGGCGCGCCCAGTACCGCTGGAGCACTTCCGCCTCCTGCGGGGACAGATCATATTTGGAACCGATGATCATAAATCCCGCGGCATCTTCCGGAATCTCTTCCAGACCGCTCATGCGGATGGGCACAAGCTGCAGGTTGACGGAACGGCAGATTTTGCCCAGCGTCGTGAAGATGCTTTCCTCCTGGTTGTTGCTCAGGGCCTCGTTGAAGTTGCTCTTGTCCGCCGCGATATAGATTTTACGCGGTTCGCCGTTGGCCGCTCCGTAAATGCCGGCAGTCATCATATCTTCAATCTGGAGGGCCACCGCCTTCATGCTTTTGCCGTCCGGCCCGGGGGCGTACACTACGAAGGCGTCTCCAGGCAGGATGCGCACGTGGGCGGCGTCCGCCTGGGTGCCTTCAAACGTCTTGAGCGCTTTTTCCGTATCTTCCCGGGCATCAATGATGACCAGGTTCTTCTTGAATTCAATTCCGTAGATATTGGAGATTTCACGTGCCTTGTTCGGCTGGCGGAGGGGATCCACGTACTCCACCTTCACTTTGCCGTTGGAATAACGTTCGTACTCCTCAAGCAGAGAACGCATGCGGGTATAGTTTTGCGTGGTGCGCAGGAAAGCGAACGTGATTTTGACGGGTGTTTTGCGCTTCTGGATTTCTGGAGACTGGAGCATGTTGGTGCTCTGGCGGGATATTTCATAACGCTGGTCTTCCGTCAGGTCCCGGCGGTAATACTCGTGGCAGCCCACGTAATTCAGGCATACGACGATAAGGAACAGCAGGAAAAGCTTGATCCAGGTCATCCAGGGGCGTTTGACCTTGCGGGCGGCGGGCTGGGAGGCTTCCGCGGCCGCGGCGGGGGTGTCTGGTGTTTCGCTCATAGATAAAAATGAAAAGAGGTGAAGGCGGGATGAATCAGTGTTTCCAGCGGCGGTGGTCAATGATGCGGATGGTGACGGCCAGCGTCAGGACCGTCATGGTCAGGTAAAATACGACGGGACGCGTGTCAACCAGCCCGGCGGAAAAGCGGTCCAGATGTTCCGAGCAGGACATGTAGTGGAAAATCCCCGCCGCGGGGAATTCCCCCCACACCACGGGAATCAGCCCCATGAAGAAAATCAGAACCAGCAGGCCGATGGTGATGATGCCGGAAATAATCTGGCTGCCCGTCATGGAAGAGGCGAAAATGCCAATGGCCGTGAACCAGGCGCCGATCAGCAGCAGTATGGCGTATGCCCCGGCCCAGTCCGCAAGGCGGTAGGGAAGAACCATGCCCGCGTCATATCCGTAAATCCACTGCACAATCAGGTTGGACCAGTCCGCCAGGGTGGGGTAGAGAAGCATGGGCAGCCACAGGATGATGTAAAAGGCGTACGCGGAGAAGTATTTTCCCAGGACCACCTGCCATGTCTTGATGGGCGTGGTAAGCAGGGATTCCAGCGTTCCCGTCTTTTCCTCCTCCGCCAGGGAGCGCATGGTGAGCAGCGGGAAGATGAACAGGAAGTAAAACCAGAACATGGGGGAATGCAGGATGAAGAACAGGATGCCTTCCTTCTGCGGGGCCAGTTGAAAAGCCTTCAGCGTGCCGGACAGGGAGACGCTCTGAAGGGCCATGACGAAAGCCAGGATAACCCATCCGTACGGAGTCATTACGTAGCTTCTGAGTTCTTTTCTGAAAATGGTAAGTACTGGAGACATGGGGAGAAAAGGGAAATGGGAGGTGGTGGATGGGCGGGGAGGGAAAAATGGGGGTTAATCTTTACGGGTCATTTCCACGAACACTTCTTCCAGCGTGGGGGTGTGGCGGTAAATATGGCGCAGGGGGCAGCCCTGTTCCGCAAGGAGGCGCGCGGCCTTTTCACGGGTATCCGTCCCGGCCTCCGCGCGTACGGTCAGCGTATGCCAGCCGTCGGCGTCCGTTCCTTCATGGATGACCTTCTTCACATGTTCCAGGTTTTCCAGTTTCTGCGTAATCAGGGCCAGGTCTCCCCGGAATTCCAGAGTAATCTTGCCGGCTGCCCGGAGATTGGCCGTCAGGTTGGATGGGGTATCCGCTGCCTTGATAGTTCCCTGGTCAATGATGATGACCTTGTTGCAAATCATTTCCACCTCACTGAGAATGTGGGTGGAAAGAATAATGGTGTGGTTGGCCGCCAGACCTTTGATCAGCTCGCGTATCTGGCGTATCTGGTTGGGGTCAAGACCGTTGGTAGGTTCGTCAAGGATCAGCAGGTCCGGTTCCCCCAGCAGGGCGTCCGCCAGGCCTACGCGCTGGCGGTAGCCTTTGGAAAGGGTGCGAATCATCTTGCGGCGCACGGGATCCAGGCCGCATTGTTCTACAACCTTGGAGACGGCAGGCCAGATCTGCTTGGAAGAAATGCCTTTAAGCCTGGCGCGGAATTTCAGGTATTCCGTGACGCGCTGATCGTCGTAAAGAGGCACGTGTTCCGGCAGATAACCCAGATGTTTGCGAGCCTCCAGGGGATTTTTCACAATGTCGAACCCCGCAATCGTGGCTGTGCCGGAAGTGGGGGGCAGATAGCCGGTCAGCATGCGCAAAGTCGTGGTCTTGCCTGCGCCGTTCGGCCCCAGGAACCCTACGATTTCCCCCTTTTCAATCTGGAAGGAGGCATTCTTTACCGCTTGAAAGCGGCCAAACTCTTTGGAAAGCTGGTCGGCGTGGATCATGGAATCAATGGGAACAGGGTGATTCTAATCCAAACCGCTTTCGCCTCAAGCTTATTCTCCCCTGCGCCGCGGAAGCGCTTCTTCCGCCTGAAAAGCCATGGGGGCTAACGGGACCGATGCTTTTCCTGTCTGGCCGGGAGGGAATGAAGATAAGGAAATCAATCCCTCAACTCTTCTTCCAGCCTCTGGACGATGTCCCTCACGCGTACATCTTCTTCCATACGGGAGGCGACCAGCTTATTCGCATGGATGACGGTGCCGTGGTCCCGGCCGCCGAATGCCTGGCCGATATCTTTCAGGGAGCGTTCCGTCAGGCGGCGGCTCAAGTACATGGCGATCTGGCGCGGAAAGGCGATGCTGTTGGGGCGGCGCTTGCCGGTCAGATCGCTGACCTTGAGTTCGTAAAAATCCGCCACGCGCTTCTGGATGGAATCCACGGTCAGGATGCGGCTTGTTTCTTCCCGCAGGATGTCGCGTAGAAGCTGCTCAATTTTGGCGATGTCAGGCATGTCTCCGGACAGGGAAGTAAAGGTGGCTACACGGAGCAGTGCGCCTTCCAGACGGCGCACGCTCTTCTGGATGCGGCTGGCCAGAAACTCCAGAATTTCGTCGGATACGTTCATGCCAGCCCGGTCGCGCTTGCTGCGCAGGATTTCCAGCCGTGCGTTGTCGTCCGGAAGGTTCAATTCTACCGTAAGTCCGGATTCCAGGCGTGCCGCCAGCCGGGGATCCAGATTGGAAATATCGCATGCGGCGGCGTCTGCGCAAATCACGATGGTTTTGTGGGCATGGAACAGTTCGTCAAACGTATGCAGAAATTCCTCCACCGTTTTTTCCTTGCCGGAAATAAACTGCACGTCGTCCACCAGCAGGACGTCAGCCTTGCGGTACTTGCGGCGCAGTTTGGTGAAGCTTTGTCCGTTCTGGGTCCGGGAAGCGTCAATAAATTCATTGGCGAACTGTTCGCCCGTGACGTACACCACATTGGTGGATGAATCCTGATGAAGCACCTCATGGCCGATGGCCTGGAGCAGATGGGTTTTGCCAACGCCGGATTTTCCGTACAGGAAAAGCGGATTGAACAGGGCCCGTTCCGACTGTGCGGCGGACAGCCCTGCCTGATAAGCAAAGCGGCTGTCTTCATAAACCACAAACGAATCGAACGTATATAAGTCATTCAGGCATGCCCTGGCGGCCGGTGTGCGCTGTTTTTTTGCCGGTGCGGCCGGGGAATCCGCCGTCTGCGGCGTTTTGGCCCGGGAGGAAGCCTTTTGCGGCTGGCCTTCTGCAGCGGGCATGGAAGCCACTTCATCCGTGCAGATGAACTTTATCTGGCGTTCCGTGCCCAGAGCCAGCATGGCGGCCTGCTTCAGCTCCGGCGTATAGCTGTTTTCCACCCAGAGGGCGGCCATAGGATCGTCGCACACCAGCGTCAGCGCCTTCCCTGAATCCTCCAGCAGGGAAAACTTGGGAAACCACAATCCATAAACCTCCGGGGACATGATTGTTTGCAAGGCTCCCGTGATTCTGGACCAGGTGGCTGACAGTTCTGATGGCGGCGTCATTGTTATTGGAAATAAAAGATGTTGCTGGTTAGAAATAGCCGTAAGGCGTTCCGTCCCGCTACGAGGCCGCCCGCGGATGGAACCGGATCAGGTTCATCCGCAGCCGTGACAGCTCGTGGCGTCCATCGGGGTGGAGAAGGCGAACTCATCCGCTTTCAGCTCAACACCCCGGTTGACGGGAGCGCCAAATTACTGATTTGCGACTGAGAAAAAAATATCTTTTTGAAACAGCGCGAGTCATCGTTCCTCGGCCCTACGTTCCACGGGGGTTCCACATGAAAAAATATTTTGTTCTTGCTTCCTCCGATAATTTAGTCCTCCTGAGTATATTTTCTGTGTAATTTTATAAATTATTTATTGTCAATATATTATGGTTTTGTTACAGGCTTGGGTGACGAAAAGGACATGATTACGCCGCCGGAAATCAACCACTTACAGGAACCGGATTGGAACTGCACGGGAAGATGCAGAAGGGAGGCGTTCCGCATGGTTGACAACAGACGGACGGAAACCTAACGTGGGCTGCATCATGGAACAAATGGAACAGCCAGAGGAAGCATGCCTGTCTCTCTGCCGGGGGAAATTTCTGGAACTCCTGAAAGAGGGAAGGTGGGAATACGTGCGCCGGGTGAATGCCAGCGGAGCTGTTATGATCGTGGCCGTGACGGAAGAAGGAGAACTGCTTCTGGTGGAAGAATACCGTGTTCCCCTGCATGCCCGGACCGTAGGGCTGCCTGCGGGTATTTCCGGGGATGAAGGGGAGGAAAGCTCGCTGCAGTCCGCCCGGCGTGAACTGGAAGAGGAAACCGGGTACCGGGCGGATTCCTGGACGTATCTTCTTGCGGGGCCTTCCTCTCCGGGATTGACTACGGAAATGGTATCTTTCTATATGGCGGAAGGCCTGCATCGAATATCGGAAGGAGGCGGTGTGGCCCACGAAAATATTACTGTGCACCGCATTCCTCTTACTCTGGTGCATGACTGGCTGATGGAGCAGATGGAGCAGGGAAAAGTGGTGGATCCGAAAATCTTTATGGGTCTCTATTTCCTGTCCCGCTCTGTCAATGGCATGGGGCTGGAGGAATAATCATACCCTGCGTTGTAAATGTCGGTATGCAGGAAATGGTCCGGGACGCGGGCCATATGAGACGGTTGAGTGGAAAAATGATTCATCAGTAATGATTTCCCCGGAGGGAAAGGCGGATTGTCATGATAAAATGCTCCTGAACCATAAAAAAATCTGGACATTCTTTCCAATCCGGGCTAAATATCTCCCCGCCTTACGGCATCAACCACTTAACGGCAGGGTAGCTCAGTGGTAGAGCAGAGGACTCATAAGCCTTTGGTCGGGTGTTCAAATCACCTCCCTGCTACCATCTTCAAAGCCCCTTAAATCCAACGGTTTAAGGGGCTTGTTACTTTTAGTGCATATATTGCACATCATGCTGGAAAACAGTGAAAAAGGGTATCATATGGTCAAAAAAGCATGCACAATGATGCACAGCTTGATTGACAATTGGAAGCCTCCCCCCGGCACTTTCCGCCCTGGAAAACCGTGGAGTACTGTTATTCCGGTGCACATATCCACATGGGGATATGAATGTTGGATTGGAATCCCGCTTGTGAGAAGCTGCGTTTTCTTTTCTCAGGATTTTGCCGTTCAGGATGCCGCATGAAGTGAAGGATCCGATACCGGACAGGTACTGGAAAATAAAAAACCGCATTGTTTTTGAAAATCCGGCGGAGGGGGGGAAATGGGTTTTAGATGCTGCGGCGCATCATCAGAGCAGCTAAACCCGAAAGGCTCGGAGAAGCCGTAGCCGGGGACGGATTAAAAATCCGCATAATTCTTTTTAAGTTATGTGGTTATTTTATAAGATTTTTATTATCAAATTATTGTTGATGATATTTTTTTCGGCGGGCAGAAAATTTCAGGAGGAAAAGAAAAATGGAAGACCTTTCCCGAATTTACTATATACCCTTTAACGAGAGACGGGAATAGCTACCCGTCCATTTGGTGCAGGGAATTCCGCCCATAAGCAGGAACGGGGCAAGATTGGTCAATAGAAAACTATTTCAGCCTTAACCCGAAAACCCCGGATTTGCGGCCGCTGAGTTCCAGGGTGCGCAGACGTTCCGGAGGCAGGCTGTCGCGGGAAAATTCCGCGTAATGCATGCGGTCCCGGAAGTAATGGACGGCACTTTGGGAGAGGGCGAAGATGAATTCCATTCCCATTTCCTCCGCTTTTCTTTTGGCAAATTCACATAGTGCGCGGCCATAGCCGCGTCCTTCATGGCGGTGCTTGATGTACAGGCAGCCCAGTTCCGCGCTGTGGTGCTCCGGGTAGGGATAAACGGCAACGCAGCCCACGATGCTGTCGTCCAGGGTCAGCACGTAGTAACTGTCCATTCTGGCGGCAATGTCTTCGTAATTCCGGTTGACTAATTTGGAGTCTACCACGGAACGGGCGATCATGGAGAGAAGCTCCGGAATATCTTCTTCTTTCAGCGGGCGTATTTCCCGGTAGGAGTCCGTGTGAACCATGGTTCCTACGCCTTCTTCAGAGAAGAGTTCCTCCACCAGCACGCCGCGCATTTTCCCATCCAGCAGGTGTACGCGGGGGATTCCCGCCCGGCAGGCTTCCGCCGCTTGGTCAAGCAGTTCGCGGTGGGTTACGTTTCCTGCCAGCTCCGCTACTTCCGATTCCAGAATGGCGGCAATGGGGCGTCCGTCCAGGGACGGAACCTTGTGGTCATTGAGCAGGGCGATGTATTTGGAGGCCCCCAGGCTGAAAGCCATATGGACGGATTCCGGGTCAAAGGAGCCGGAACGGCCGGAAGCCACCACGGGAATTTGGTGACGCCCCAGGATTTCCCGGACTCTTTCCCGGACAAGCTGGCCGCCTTTTAACGGCGCTTCCACCAGGGCGGAGCGCATTTCACAGACGCGCGTGTGTTCGTACAGCGCGGAAGCGTCCGCCCCTTCCACAATCAGAACGGGCCTGACGCCTATTTCCTGCAGTACATCCAGGTCCAGCAGGGCGTCCACCAATTCCTCGGAATCCACCAGAGGACGTTCCACATGCACGGCAAAGATTTTATCCCTGAAGTACGGAACATACTCCAGCACGGAACGGACATTGGCGGATTTGTTGGGAGGGAGCGTAGCCAAGGCTGACCGGAAGCTTGGGGCCGTGGGAAAAGGATAATTCCATTTTCCCACGGCCTGTAAGTGATGCGCTGCGTTTTTAGAATGTACGGGTATCCGCGGAATCCCGGTTGTCCATGGTTTCCGCAAAGTCCTGGGAGTCCAGAGTGACGGCAATTTCTTCTCCGTCTCCGGGGGCCGGCGTTTCCGCCGGCGCCTGGGAGGCTTCTTCCTTGCGGAGCACGACGCTGACCTTGCGCTTGGGCATGACCAGTTTGGGTTCCGCCACGGCTGGTTTGTAACCTTCCCCAATGGTGGTGGCGTCGGAAATGACGGCCGGGGCCTGTTCCGGTTCCGCCTGCCGGGCGGATTGTTGTTCACGTGCCCGGGAGACTTGTTCCCTCAGGGCGGAGAGCAGGTCCGAAGGCATGCCGTCAAAGCCGATTTCCGGCAGGCTGGTTCCGCCTTCCTGATTTTCGTCGGAAGATTCAAACTGGGGTAGGCTGGCCAGGAAGTCCTCAAAGGCGTCCAGGTTGGTGGTGCTCTTGAAGAGGTTGCTGATGGCTTCGCTCTTGATGCTTTCCATCAGGGTGATGAAGAGATCGTAAGCTTCCGATTTGTATTCCACCAGGGGGTCTTTCTGCCCCTGGGCGCGGAGGCGCACGCCTTCCCGTAGGGAGTCCATGTTGTACAGGTGTTCCTGCCACATTTTGTCAATGGCCCCCAGGATGATCTGGCGTTCCATGTGGTCTAGGTATTCCGGGCGTTCGCGGGAAGCCTTGTCTTCATAAGTGGCCTTGACCTTGTCAATGAGGAAGGCAATGGTGTCGTCTATGGGCCGTTCTTCCAGCTTGGCGGCCTCCGCCGTGAGTCCCAGCGGGAAGGATGCGTTCATCCAGGCGAGCAATTCGTCCGGGTGGGTGACGCCTTCCGCATCCGGGTCCAGGAATTCATGGGCGCGCGTGGCGATTACTTCTTCCAGAATATCGTAAATCATTTCGCGCGGGTTTTCCGTGGAAAGCACTTCATTCCGGTATCCGTAAACGATTTCGCGCTGCTTGTTCATTACGTCATCATAGTCCAGCACGTGCTTGCGCCACATGTAGTTGCGCTGTTCCACCCGTTTCTGGGCGGATTCCACGGATTTGTTCAGGAAACTGTGTTCCAGCGCTTCACCGTCGGCTACGCCCAGGCGTTCCATCATCTTGGTCATGCGTTCCGCCGCGCCGAAGTTGCGCATCAGGTCGTCTTCAAAGGAGATGAAGAATTGTGAGGCGCCGGGGTCCCCCTGGCGGGAGCAGCGGCCGCGCAGCTGGCGGTCAATGCGGCGGGATTCATGGCGTTCCGTGCCCAGGACAAAGAGGCCGCCGAGGTCGGCTACGCCTTCGCCCAGCTTGATGTCCGTGCCGCGTCCCGCCATGTTGGTGGAGACGGTGACGGCTCCGCGCTTGCCGGCCTGCGCCACGATTTCCGCTTCTCGCTGGTGGTTTTTGGCGTTCAGCACTTCATGGGGGATTTTGGCCCTCTTGAGCATGCGGGAGAGCGTTTCGGAGGCGTCCACGCTGGCCGTGCCGATCAGGATGGGCTGGCCTTTGTCATGAAGTTCCTGGATTTTGTTGACCACCGCATTGAATTTTTCACGGCGGGATTTGAAGATGAGGTCATTCTGATCCTTGCGGATGCAGGGGCGGTTGGTCGGGATGGGAAGAACGTCCAGCTTGTAAATATCATGGAATTCCGCGGCTTCCGTTTCCGCCGTGCCGGTCATGCCCGCCAGTTTTTTGTACAGACGGAAGTAGTTCTGGATGGTAATGGTCGCGTACGTCTGGTTTTCTCGCTCCACTTCCACGCCTTCCTTGGCTTCCACCGCCTGGTGCAGACCGTCGCTCCAGCGGCGCCCCGGCATTTCGCGGCCCGTATTCTGGTCGATGATGATGACCTTGCCTTCCTTGACGACGTATTCCACGTCTTTTTCGTAAATGCAGTAGGCCTTCAGCAGCTGGGAGGTGGTGTGCAGGCGCGCTCCCGTTTCGTCAAGCTGTTTGGTCAGTTCATTTTTGCGGCGCAGTTTGTCTTTTTCCGTCAGGCGAGGATCTTCGTCCATTTCCGCGAAGGCGGTTCCCAGATCCGGCAGCACGAAATCTTCCGGATGGCCGGGGGAGATGACTTCCCGGCCTTTTTCCATCAGGTCGGCGTCGTGGGTTTTTTCATCCACGGTGAAGAACATTTCCTCCTTCAGCTTGTAGAGTTCCTTCTTGCGGGTATCCTGGTAAAGGGTCAGTTCATATTTTTCCACGATGCGGCGCAGCTCGGGATCCTGCATGGCGCGCAGGAAGGCGCGGTGGCGGGGCTGGCCCATTTTTACTTTGAACAGGCAGCGGCCCACTTCTTCCGTGCGGCCTTCCTCCTGGGCTTTCATGGCCTGGGCCATCAGTTCGTTGCAAAGGTCCGTCTGGGCCTTCACCACGCGTTCAATGGCGGGGCGCAGGGTATCGTACTGCTGTTCCCGGGTAACAACCGCGGGGCCGGAAATGATGAGGGGGGTGCGGGCCTCGTCAATAAGGATGGAGTCCACTTCGTCCACAATGGAGAAGTAGTGCCCGCGCTGCACCTGTTCGGACTTGGAGGTTGCCATGCCGTTGTCGCGCAGGTAGTCGAAGCCGAATTCGGCGTTGGTGCCGTAAGTGATGTCGCAGGCGTATTGCTCCCGGCGGAGCTGGGAGGGCATCATGCTCTGGATGCAGCCGACAGTCAGCCCCAGGAACTGGAAGAGCATGCCCATCCATTCGGAGTCGCGGCGCGCCAGGTAATCGTTCACGGTCACCACATGCACACCCATGCCGGTCAGGGCATTCAGGTAAACGGGGAGGGTGGCGACAAGCGTTTTCCCTTCCCCCGTGGCCATTTCCGCAATGTAGCCGCGGTGCAGGGCAATGCCGCCCAGCAGTTGCACGTCAAAGTGGACCATGTCCCAAACCTGTTTTTGACCGCAGATATCGCGTTCTTCCCCGCAGAGCAGGCGGGCGCCGTGTTTGACGGCGGCGAAGGCCTCCGGCAGTATCTGGTTCAGGTAGCGTTCCCGCAGCTTGTCAAACTGGGGCGTAATGTTGTTCCAGGCGGCTTTCCCTTCTTCAATGGAGGCGGGAGTGGCTTCCACCGCGGGGAGGGAAGCGAATTCGCTTTTCAGGGATTCAAAACGGGCGTTCAGTTTGGCGGCTATTTCCTCCAGCTCTTCCCTGGGCGCGGCTTCCACAATGCGCACGGGGGGCAGATCCATGGGGAGGAAGCGATGGAGGTACCCTTGCCATTCCCTCGTTTTCTCAAGCAGGAATTCCTGTCCCTTGCCGTTCCATGATTCTTCAATGGAGACGATTTGTTCCACAATGGGGCGCAGACGGCGCACTTCACGCTGGTTTTTGGTGCCGACAATCTTGGTTAGAATCCACTTAATCATCTTTGTCTTGTTGAAAATTGACGAGGTAGAGTCGCTTTCAGCGGTCTAAGAATCGAAAAATACTAGCGGCTGCCGGAAGAAATGCAAGCACGGCCCTCCATTTGTGCTGATGATGACGTAATAGGCAGGTTGGACCTGGCCGGACTCCTCTGGAAACCCGGATTCATGACAGGTGCTTCTCTTGGAATGATTCCAAATTGATGATATTCTTTCTCCATGAGTCATTGTGAGGATGGGCGCATCCGCATCCGCGGCGCCCGTGAGCATAATTTGCAGAATGTGGATGTGGACATTCCCCTGGGGCGGCTGACGGTGGTGACGGGACCTTCCGGCTCGGGGAAAACAAGTCTGGCCATGCACACGCTGTACGCGGAAGGTCAGCGGCGTTATATGGAAACCTTTTCCCCGTACGTGCGCCAGTTCATGGACCGCATGGACAAGCCGGACGTGGACGCCGTAGAGAATATTCTTCCGGCCATTGCCCTGCATCAGCGCAACTCCGTCAGGACATCCCGCTCCACGGTAGGGACCATGACTGGGCTGAATGATTACTGGAAGTTTGTTTTCGCCCGTCTGGCCGTGGGCATTGACCCGGAAACAGGACGGGAAATCAAGCCGGAAACGCCGGGCACCATTGATGAAAAACTGTATGCGGACTTCCCCGCCGGAACGGAAGTGATGGTTTGCCTGGAGGTGGCGCGGCCCGAATCCGTGGATCTTCCCGCGTTGAAAAGGAATCTGGTGGCACAGGGGTACTTGCGCGCTTTTGCGCATGGAGAGACCCTCCGGCTGGAGGATGAGGATTGGACGCTGGAGGAAGGAGAACCGCTGCTGGTGGTTCAGGACCGCGTGAGGCTGACGGAAGACCAGAGGGAACGCAGGCTGGAAGCGCTGGAAACGGCCATGCGCCTGGGCGGCGGTGTGGCCCATGTGATTCCCCGTGTGGACGGCGTCTGGCTGTCCGCTTTGAAATTCCGCGGGGACTGGCATCCGCTGATGGAGCCGCGGCCAGGCCTGTTTTCTTTCAATTCCCCGCTGGGGGCGTGTCCGGAATGCCGCGGCTACGGGCGCGTCATCACGATTGACTACAACCGGTGCATCAAGCCGGAACTCAGCGTTCATGACGGGGCCATCCATATTTTTGAGGGGGACGGGAAAGTCTTTTCCGAATGCAAGCGGGACCTGATGCGCGGCTGGCGCAAAAACGCCCGCAAAGTCCGTCTGGATGTGCCGTGGAAAGATTTGAAGCAATGGGAGCGGGACTGGCTGCTGTACGGTGATGGCGATGACCCGGATGAAATGTATGAACAGGGGCTGTGGTACGGCATTGCGGGCTTTTTCAAATATCTGGAAAGCCGCACACATAAGATGCACGTGCGGGTGTATCTGAGCCGTTTCCGCACATATCAGGAATGCCCCTCCTGCCACGGTTTGCGCCTGAGGCCGGAAGCCCTTCAATTCAAGGTGGGCGGCAAAAGTATGCCGGAACTTTCCGGCATGCCCATGGATGAACTGTTGGCCTGGGTGGATAGGTACGTGACGCCGCGGACGGATGAAGACCCCGGCTTGAAACATGCCGTGGCGGAACTCAGGAGCCGCCTGGAATATCTGAATGAAGTGGGATTGGGCTACCTGACGTCCGACCGCTCCACGCGGTCCCTGTCCGGAGGGGAAATTGAACGCGTGAGCCTGACAACCTGCCTGGGCGCTTCCCTGACGGATACGCTGTTTGTGCTGGATGAACCTACCGTTGGACTTCATCCCCGCGATACGTCCCGTTTGATTTCCGCCATGAACCGGCTTAAAAAGCGCGGGAACACCCTGGTGGTGGTGGAGCATGAGGAAGCGGTCATGCGCGCCGCGGACTGCCTGGTGGATATGGGGCCCGGTTCCGGACGGGAAGGGGGAAGGCTGGTTTATTCCGGGGTGCCTGCCCGGATTGGAGAAATTGCGGAATCCCTGACGGGGGCTTTTCTTTCCGGCAGGCGACGCATCGCGGTGCCCAAAAAGAGGCGCAAGCCGCGCCGGTTTTTGACCGTATCCGGCGCTACGCGCCATAACCTGCGCAAACTGGACGTGAAAGTGCCCCTGGGCGTCTTTACTTGCCTGACAGGCGTCAGCGGGTCCGGGAAAAGCACCCTGGCCCACGATGTCCTTTACCTGAACGCGCTGGTGGAGAAAGGAGCCGTATGTGAGGAAGAACCTGCCCGCGTCAAGTCCATCAAGGGCTGGGAACATCTGGATGAGGTGGTGATGGTGGACCAGAGCCCCATCGTCCGCACCCCGCGCTCCACCCCTGCCGTTTATGCCGGAGTTTTTGAAGAAATACGCTCCCTCTTCGCGGAAACGGAGACGGCCCGCGCGCGCGGCATGAAGCCCGGTTTCTTCTCCTTCAACAGCGGGGACGGCCGGTGTCCGCGCTGCATGGGCATGGGGAGTGAGAAGGTGGAAATGCAGTTTCTTTCCGACATTTTCGTGCAGTGTCCGCTGTGCCGCGGCTCCCGGTACGGGAGTGAAGTGCTGAGCGTGTACCGTGACGGCAGGAATATTGCGGACGTGCTCGGCATGACGGTAGCGGCTGCGCTGGAATGCTTCAGCGCGGAAAAAGGGGCCAAAGCCTCCCGCATCGCTTCCAAGCTGGGCGTGCTTCAGCGCGTAGGGCTGGGGCACCTGACCCTGGGGCAGCCTCTGAATACCCTTTCCGGCGGGGAAAACCAGCGCCTGAAGCTGGCTAAAATCCTGCTGGACCAGATCGGTTCCGGCGCGAACAGCCCCAAGATGCTGATTCTGGACGAACCGGGAACGGGGCTTCACTTTGCGGACATTGAAGTTTTGCTGGCCGTGTTCCGGGAACTGGTGGAGCAGGGGCATACCCTGCTGGTCATCGAACACAACCCGGAGTTCATCAAATCCGCGGACTACGTGATTGACCTGGGGCCGGAGGGCGGCGCCGGAGGCGGCCATGTGGTGGCCACGGGCACGCCGGAGGAAATTGTAGCCGCCGGAAAGGGATACACGGGCAAATACCTCAGGGATGTGCTGGAAGGCAACCCTTCCGTTTACGACCCTGCGGACGCCGCCGTTCCGTACTCCGCGGACATGGATATACCGGAAGGCGTGATGGCCCTGCGGGGAGCGCGCCACCACAACCTGAAAAACGTGGATCTGGACGTGCCGCGGGGAGAAATGACCGTGCTGACCGGGCTTTCCGGCTCCGGAAAGAGCTCCCTGGCCTTTGATATCTTTTTCGCGGAAGGGCAGCGGCGTTTCATGGACGTCATGTCCCCGTACGCCCGGCAATTCACGGAACAGCTGGAAAGTCCGGACATTGACCGCCTGACCGGATTGCCCCCCACGGTGGCTATTGAACAGAACATGTCCCGCGGAGGCACCAAATCCACCGTGGGAACCGTTACGGAAATCTGGCAATTCATGCGTCTGCTGTATGCCAAACTGGGGCAGGCCTATTGCCCGCAGTGCGGCGTTCCGGTGGGCAAGAGGTCGGAATCCGAAGTGGTGGAGCTGGTGGCGAGGGAGCTGAAAAAACATGGCGGGCTCGCGTTGCTGGCCCCCCTCGTCAGGGGGCGCAAGGGGCATTACGCCGACCTGGCCCGCTGGGCGGAAGGAAAGGGATATGAGGAAATGTGGGTGGACGGCAAACTGGTTCCCCTGAGCGGATTCCAGCCGCTGGACCGCTATTCCAGCCATGACCTGGACCTGGTCGTTGCACGGCCGGAGGCCTCCTGGCCGCCGGAAAAGCTTGCCGGGGCGGTTCATGCCGCGCTGGAGATGGGGGAAGGGTTCCTGCAGGTGCTCCCGCCCGGTTCCGTCCGTCCGGAACTGATGGGCACCAGGCTGGCATGCGCCTCCTGCGGGCAATCTTTCCCGGAACTGGAACCGTACACGTTTTCCTTCAACTCTCCGCGCGGGTGGTGCCCCGTATGCCGCGGGCATGGAATCGTCGGCAGGGGGAAAGTAAAGGAAGACCAGGCGCAATCCCTGCTGGAGGCTGAACTGAAATATGACAGGGAACTGGCGCGGCAGGCGGACGATGACAAGGGAATAACAACCTGCCCTGCCTGCCGGGGCGTGCGGTTGAATGAATTTGCTCGCGCCGTGCGGCTTCAGGGCGTGACTCCCGGTGACATTGCCTCCCTGCCTGCCGTGGCCGCCGCAGAACTGGTCAAAGGGTGGCAATTTGAACGGGAGGAAGCGCTCGTTGCCCGTGACGTAGTGGCGGAAATCACGCAGCGCCTCAACTTCCTCCAGCGGGTGGGGCTGGGCTACCTTTCCCTGGACCGGAGCGCCACGACGCTCTCCGGCGGGGAGACCCAGCGCATCCGTCTGGCTTCCCAGCTGGGTTCCCACCTCCGCGGTGTGCTGTACGTGCTGGATGAACCGACCATCGGCCTGCATCCGCGGGACAACGAATTGCTGCTGGGCACGTTGGATGAACTCAAACGCCGGGGCAACACCCTGCTGGTGGTGGAACATGATGAAGATACCATGAGGCGCGCGGACCATATTGTGGACATGGGGCCGGGAGCCGGCATTCATGGCGGCAGAATCATGGCCCAGGGCACCTTTGAGAAACTGGCCGCCATGCCGGACTCCGTCACGGGCGCGGCCCTGCACCATAAGCCCAGGCATCCCTACCGCGGGAAAAGGCGCAGGATTCCGTCCCAAAAGGATGAATCCGCGTGGCTGCGCGTGGAGGGCTGCTGCCTGCACAACCTGAAGGGGGTGAACGTTGCCATTCCCAAGGGGAGGCTGACGGTGCTCACCGGCGTATCCGGAGCGGGGAAAACTTCCCTGATGACGGGAACCATCCGTCTGGCTGCGCGCCAGGCCATCGGCGACAAGCTCACGAGGGAGCAGAGAAAATTATGGAAAACCTCTTCCGGCTTTGACTCCATCCGCATGGTGTACGGCGTGGACCAGAACCCCATCGGCAAAACGCCCCGTTCCACCCCGGCCACCTACGTGGGTTTCCTGGACGACATCCGGACCCTGTTCGCGCAGACGGCGGATGCCCGCAGGCTGGGCTTTGACCGCGGCCGTTTCTCCTTCAATACGGGGCAGGGCAACTGTGAATCCTGCAAGGGCACGGGCATGCAAAAGCTGGAAATGGACTTCCTGCCCCCCTGCTATGTGCCGTGCGAGACCTGCCGGGGTAAGCGCTACAACGCCGCCACCCTGACCGTGAGGTACAAGGGGAAGACCATTGCGGACGTGCTCCAGATGGACTTTGCGGAAGCGGCGGAATTTTTTGAAAGCCAGCCCCGCATTTCGGACCCCCTCAAACTGCTGTCGGAAACCGGCCTGGGTTATCTGACGCTGGGGCAGGCCTCCAACACGCTTTCCGGCGGGGAAGCCCAGCGGCTCAAGCTGGTGACGGAACTCATCAAGGGCCGGCGCGTCAGCCGGAACGCCCTGATGAAAGGCAGGGAACTGCCCGGAGACCTGTACCTGATTGAAGAACCCTCCATCGGCCTGCATCCGCGGGATGTGCGGCTGCTCATTGACGTGCTGCACCGTCTGGCGGACCAGGGGAACACCGTCGTCGTCATTGAACATAACACGGAAATCATGGCGGAGGCGGACTACGTCATCGACATGGGCCCCGGACCCGGCGATGCCGGAGGAACCATCGTGGCGGAAGGCACGCCGGAGCAGATAGCCGGGAAAGAATCCCCCACTGCGGAATACATCCGCCGGGAACTGAATGGGGAGTCTTAGGCAGGAGGAAGGATCAATAAGGCACTCAGGGCCGTTCCGGGAATGCCGGGGCGGCCGTCGTATTCGCCTGCCTTTTTCTGTTCCGTGAAAACAGGCATGGCTTGCGCCCGGCATAAAAGAAGTTTGGCGGAGAGAGTGGGTGTTAAGTTTGTTTTTATAAATGATTTGCTTCAATTTGTAACACTTCTGTAACGTCTGTATGACAGAGACAAGATGCCGAATTGGAGATTCTGCAACTGAATTGACACTCGGCAACTTGCAAATGTGCGGTTTCTGTCCCCTGATGGAAGCATGCCAAGTAATTACACTTTACCCATCTCCGATCTTTATCAGGAGACTTACGATAACCAGTGGCAGGAGCAGGTTCAGCAGGCTACGTCCCGCCTGGAACGTTTCTGCGTGATCAAGTCCGGTTTGACGGGCAAGCTCCAGGAGTTCAGTTTTGTCGGTACTACGGAGCTGAATGAGAAGCAGGGCCGGATGCAGGATATTGTGTTGGACGAGCTTGATTATTTCAAGCGCCGGATGCTGCCGGTTAGTTTTTCGAAGCATTTGGGCTATGATGAGGATGACGATATTTTCCTGCACGGCCTGGACGCTCCCGTGACGCAGACGATTAACGCGCTGAAGTACGCGGCCGCCCGCAAGATGGACGATGTTTTGTTCGGCCTGAAGAAGCAGGGAGGGGTATATGTGCCGTCCAAGGGCGGCATTTTCGGGACGGCGTTTGCCGGCAATGACGGCATGGAACAGCTGGAATTGCTGGAGGCTAATGTGGTGGCAGTCGATTATACCGGCGGCACGGCTAAGGATTGCCCGCTGACGATTGAGAAGCTGAACCGTGGTATTACGCTGCTGCAGGAGAACGGGATTCTGGATGATGCTTCCAATGCCTACGGCGACCAGGTGTGCTGCGCGATTACTCCCCGCATGCGCGAGGCCCTGATTAATGACGAGCGTCTGCAGAAGGCGGATTTCGGTTTTTCCTCCCTGCGCAAGAGCAACGGCGCCCTGGATCCGATTATGGGGATTCAGTTTATCATTGCTCCCAATTTGCCGCTTGACGAGGACGGGGATATCATTTGCCCGATGTGGATGAAGAATTCCCTGTATTTCGGTTCTTGGAAGCAGAATAAGGTGACGGTGGAGAAGCGCTCCGATAAGGAGGACACGATCCAGATCGGCCTTAAGACGATTATGGGAGCCACCCGCATGCGCGAAGAGGCGTTTGTGCAGATTAAGTGCAAGCAGCTTTCTTAATTAGGATAACAACACATTTTATTTTATTGATTATGGCAACGTATCAAACAGTTATTGCAGAGAAACAGCTTGCCCTTGCGGATCGGACCGGCCTGCCGACGGTGCCGCAGCTGGCGGCCATCCATACCGGCGCCGGGGTCCATGTGGCTACGGCGGAGATCATCATGCCCGCGTCCCTGGCGGCCGATGACCTGATCGCCATTTGCAATGTTCCCTGTGGAGCCCGCGTGCTGCCGCAGCTTTCCCATGTCGTTTCCGAAGGCGTGGGGACGCTGCAGCTGACCGTGGGAACGAAGGAGGAGGCGGATGCTTTTTCCGCCTCCCTGACCGTGACCGCCGCCGGGACTTATCAGTTGACGAAGGGTTCCCAGGCGGTTTCCACGGGGCCGGTGGATGCTGTGACGATGGTTTACGCGAAGGTGGGCGGAACACCGGCGGTGACCGCCGGCAAGAAGCTTGTTTTTGCTATTGCTTACGGTATTCAGTAGTTTTTTTCCCGTCGGTTTGTCCATAGGGCCGTCTCTGCATGGAGGCGGCCCTTTTTGCTGTTCCGGAGAAGAAACGTTGATTTTCGCCAACTTGCCCCGGTTGAACGCCCTGGGTTATGTTCAGGGGAAATGAAGAGGATTTCCTTTAATGGAGGCGAGCTTTCGCCCGGGATTGCCGCGCGTCCGGATCTGGATGTTTATCATCGCGGGGCGTCCGTGCTGGAGAATGTGGATGTTTCCCAAACGGGGGGAGTTTCCCGGCGGCACGGGATGAGGAGGGTGGCCGCCGCTTTGGAGGGTTCCCTTCTTCTTCCCTATGTTTATTCCACCAATGACCGTTTTCTTGTGGAGGTGGCTCCTTCTCTGCTGCGCGTGTTGTCCGTTGAGGGGGATGTGGTTGCCTCCCTGCCTTCCGTGTGGACGGCGGCTGACGTTGCCGCCCTGCGCCACAAGCAGGTGAACAGCATGTTGTTTCTGGCCTGCCCTACGCATGAGCTGATGGTGCTGAGACGGGATGACGAGGGCATGTTTTCCCTGGCGCCCTATGAGTTTAAGGCCCGCCCCTGGCGGTATGAGGAGTTCCGGGATTTTCCGGTGCGCCTGACGCTGGATGAGGGGTGTTACAGGGTGTCTTTCGGGGAGCATGCGTCCGATGCGGACGCGGCGGTGAATGAGGGGGATGTGATGCGCGTCCAGGTGACGGTGCCCCAGCAGACCGGGTTCAGCACGGGGGCCGTGATTCGCCAGGGTTGGGTGATTGCCAACGCGTTTACGGCAGCCAGCGCTTTCACGGCTGGGAAAAAGCTCTGCCTCAATGAGGGGAGTTATTGGTCCTGGTGGACGTGCGACAGGGATTTTAACGGGGCGGAGGATTTTGTGGACGGCCTGACGTCTCCGGCGGATTATCCGGAGCATTTTCATAAGGGCGTGATTTGCCATTCCAATACGATTACCTGCAAGGGGACATGGAAGTTTTGGTGCAGTAAGGAGTGGTACGGCACGTATGCCGTGGAGCGGCGTTTTCCCGATGAGGATTGGCAGCTGCTGGGGACGTCCACTTCCATGGTTGGCTCGGCTTCCAATTTGCAGATTACCGGGGACGAGAGCGAAGATGAGTGCTACCTGCGCCTGATGTTGTATGAGTCCCGGCTTTCCAGCGGTTCCGATCCCAGCCAGGGGTTTCCTCCGGACAGCTGCGGGAATAAGCTGGTGGTGGATGCTTATAAGAAGGATGTGGTGCTGCGGCTGCGTTCCGGCTCCCGGCCTGCTTCCATACAGCGGTTTTCGGTTCCCGCCACGCCGGCGTTGCGGCATTTCCTGACCTGTACGGCGTCTTCCATCCGGGCAAGCCGCGTGTGGGTGGATGAGGTGGAGGTTCCGGGGGCGTCCGCCGTGCTGACGCTGGGGCCCGACGGTGTTGACGTGACGCCCAGGGGGCTGCCCGCGGATGCGCTGGAGGACGGGCAGACGGTTCGGTTTGCCTGGACGGAGCCGCGCAGGTCCGGGGCGGTGACGCTGGATGCCCGCGGGATGAGGACGGATTTTTGGCCTGCCGGGGCGAGGTTTGATGTGAATGTGACGGGGAACGCCCTGACCGGAATGGGTGAGGGCGCGGTGGTTCGGTTGACGGCCTGGTCCGCCGGGGATGCGCAGTTTACGACGGTTTGGAAGAGCAGTGCGGATGTGTATACCGCGCCGGCCAGCGGGTTTTATACGGTTAAGGTTGTCCATGATAAGGGCAGTACGCTGGAGGCTGCCGAGTGTCAGGCGGAGTTTTCCGGGGTGGCTTCCGGGGTGGTGAAGCCGGAAGTCCGGGAGGAGATGTCCGCGGCGGGGTTGTCCACCAGCGACGTGTTGAAGTTGACGCTGCCTTTGGAGGGCGATGCGTATGATTATTGCGTGTATGCCGGGCTGCCCGCAGTGAATGCCCTGGTGGTTGACGGGAAGCGTTTTTCCGGGGAGTGTCCGTTGTCCAGAGAGGGGCGGACGCTGACGGTGAGGCCCAGGGGGCTGACGACGGATGATGTGGGCGCCGGGAGCATGGTGCGCCTGGAGTGGACGCAGGCGGCGGAGTCCGTCAATAAGAGCGGGAACGGGAATGCGGCCAGCATTTTCATGAGCCGTTTTTTAACGGCGGGTACGGTGGTGACGCTGCAGGGATGGAGGTCTGTCCAGTCGGGGATGGAGATTGTGCTGCCTTCCACGATCAAGGGGATGTCCGGCGGCAGGTATGCGGAGGTGTTCAGCGCGATGGAGGAGGCGTCTTACACGGTGCCGGAGGATGGTTTGTTTTTGATTAGCGTACAGGCATGGACGGAGAGTAATGTGAAGTTGCGTTCCCGTGTGCGGGTGGAGGTGCCGGCCTGCACGGCGTGGATGGAGGCGGAGGCGGCCGAGGTGACGGCTTCCGCGGAGTATTCTCTTTGGGATAATGTTTCCGCGGTTCCGGAGGGGGTTCCTCCGTCCGGGGAGTCGTTGATGTGGAGTTTCGCGGCGTTCCGGGGGGTGTACGGGTTTCCTTCCCTGGTGGATGTGTTTCAGCAGCGCCTGGTATTGGCCGCTACGCAGGCCCAGCCGCAGACGGTGTGGTTGAGCAAGACGGATGACCTCAACAGTTTCGAGGTGGGGAAGCAGGATGATTCCGCGCTGGCTTTGACGTTGAGCACCACAACGCAGAACAGGATTTGCTGGCTGATGGCGCAGAGTTCCCGGCTGCTGCTGGGGACGGCGGACGCGGAGTGGACGGTGTCTGGGGGCCAGGGGGTGATGACTTACGCCAACGCGCGGGCGGACAGCCACGGGTTTGTGGGGTCTTCCGATGTTCCGGCCCTGATGGCGACCGATAAGGTGCTGTATGTGGAGAGGGGCGGCGGACGGGTGTATCAGTACGGGTATGATTATGAGAGCGACGGGTTCGTGTCCCGCGATTTGACGGTGTTTGCCGATCATGTGCTGGCCGGCGGCGGCGGGGTTACTTCCGGGGATTTTATGAGGAAGCCCCACCCGCGGGCGGTGATGACCCTGGCGGACGGCACGCTGGCGCTGATGACTTATAATAGCATGCACCAGGTGCATGCCTGGCACCGTCACAGGACGGAGGGGCGGATGTCCAACGCCGTGGTGCTGCCTAATGGGACCGGGGAGGATTTGCTGTTTGTGTCCGTGGAGCGTGAGGATGGGAGGTTTGTGGAGGTGTTTGATCCGGACGGCCCGTTTGTGGATGCCGGCGCGTGGGATTTTACGTCCACGGTGGTGACGAATGCGCTGGATGTGGCGGAGTCCCTGGGCAGGGATAGACAGGCCGCGGCCGTGCGCGTGTTTTTTGCTTCCGATACGGCCCCGGCCGGTATTGAGGTGTCCAATGACGGGAGCGCCTGGGACCGGTTGAGCAAGACCAGGACGATGGAACGGGGATGGCATGAGGTGCTTCCCTCCGCCATGTGGAGGCGGGATGTGCGGTTTGGCATCCGGGTTTCCGGGGACCGCCCCCTTGAGTTTTTAGCTGTTGATACGCAATGACGGAGCCTGCGAAGACGAGACCGGATTGGAAGGAGCTGCTGGCCGACAGGTGGTGGCGCCTTAATCATTTGTATTGGATTGAGGATAAGGAGGGCCGGATGGTGCGCTTCCGCCCGAATTGGGCCCAGGAGGAGCTTTTTCACGGGCTTTGGTTCCGCAATACGATTTTGAAGGTGCGCCAGCTGGGGATTTCTACGTTTTGCGCCATTTATATGCTGGATCTTTGCCTGTTTGGGAGGAATCAGCATTGCGGGATTATTGATAAGACGCTGGAGGACGGGGAGGCCAAGCTGCGCAAGATTGCTTTTGCTTATGAGCATTTGGATTTTTTGCCGGAGAATCCGACGACGGAGGACCGGGCGCTGGCTGCTTTGGGGAGGATGGTTAAGGAGGGGTGCGCTGTGGTGGAGAAGAGGGCCACCCGCATGGCCTGGTCCACGAACGGGTCTGTTGATGTAGGGGTTAATTTGCGCGGGTCCACTCTCCAGTTTTTGCATATTTCCGAGTTTTCCTATACGGCGCTGCATGATCCGGCCAGGGCCAGGAAGATCCGCACGGGCGCGTTGAATACCGTTGGCAAGAGCTGCGTGGTGGTGATGGAGTCCACCCACGAGGGAGGGAAGGCCGGGCTGGCTTACCAGTTGATGGAGCAGGCTATGGAGATGGTGGGCAAGCCTCTTTCCAGCCTGGATTTCAGGTTTTTCTTTTTTTCCTGGATTCAGCATCGGGAGTATTGCCTGGAGGGGGTGGAGCCGAGGCTGGATGATTTTTTGCGGGATTATTTTTCCGATTTGAAGAGGCGTTACGGGATTGAGTTGTCCGAGGGGCAGAAGGCGTGGTACGCTACCCAGTACAGGATTAACGGGGCGGAGGTGAAGCAGGAGTTTCCCACCGTGCCGGAGGAGGCTTTGCAGACGTCCGTGGAGGGGGCTATTTACGGGAGGTGGATTTCTGCCCTGCGGGCCGAGGGGAGGATCGCCGCCGAGTTTGAAGTGGATGACGTGGCTCCGATTTATGCTTCCTGGGATTTGGGGTTGAGCGATTTTATGGCGATTTGGCTTTGGCAGGTGGTGGGCGGCAGGTATTACGCGCTGGATTATATTGCCGGTAATAATCAGGCGGTTGATTATTACGTGGGGCAGATCCGGATGAGGGAGAGGGAGTTCGGGCCTGTCGCCCTGCACCTGCTGCCGCACGATGCGGCCAGGAGGGATTTTTCCAAGACGTCTTTTGAGTCCGTGCTGCAGCGGGCCGGGTTCCGCACGGCGATTGTGCCGCGCACGTCCGATGTCTGGACCGGGATTAACGCGCTGCGGAATATGCTGCGTTTTTGCGTGTTTCATGAGCGCTGCAACCGGCGCCCGGAGATTAACGGGCAGAAGTATGTTTCCGGAGTGGGTTCCCTGGAGTATTACCGAAGTTTGCCGCCGGGGTCCAACGGGTGCGTGCGGGAGATGCCGCTTCATGACGCCTGTTCCCATGGCGCGGATGCGGCCCGGACGTTTGCCGAAGCGGTGAGCCGCGGCCTGGTGTCCGGTCATGCCGGGGAGCCGGAGAAGGTGAAGAGGCCTCACAGACGCCCCGACGCTCTGGAGGGGATGCTTTATTGAGATGCGGCAGGGATAGAAACATTGATTCTCGCCAACTTGAAGGAAGTCCGCCCTCATGCGATTGTTGGGGAATGGATAAGCTGACGTTTTTTTCACAGTGCCTTTCCCTGCTGGGGGATCAGGAGTTTGTGATGGATTCCCCGGCGGCCAGGGCTTGCGAGTTGTGGTTTCCTTCCGTGATGCTGGAGGCCGTTTCCTATGGCCCGTGGTCGTTTGCCACGAAGGAGGCCGTGCTGGCGTGCCCGGAGGGGAACGGCCGGTTTCCGCTGCCGGAGGATTGCCTGAAGTTGTTGAAGGTGGAGGCCAGGCGCTGGCGCATGGCCGGCCGCGTGGTGGTTTGCGAGGAAGCTCCTTCCCTGCTGCAGGTGCGGTTTTTGTCCAATGAGGCGGCTTTGGCAGAGATGCTGCCGGATCATGAGCCTTTGTTTGTGGAGGCCGTGAAGTGTTTGCTGGCTTCCAAGGTGGCGGCCACGGTGACGGGCAAGCCGCAGAATGTGGGCGTGTTTTTGGAGTTGTACAGGGGGTATGTTGCCTACGCCCTGTATCACGATGTGAGCCAGCGCGGGAGCAATGACCAGCATCCGCTGAAGGATATTTTGGATCGTTCCATTTTGTAGGGTTATGGGCAGTATCGGTTCTTATGTGACGAACAGGGCCAACGCGAAGAGCGCGCTGGCACAGGGACGGGCGGCGCGGGATGCCGCGTATGTGAATGCGGCCAATACCGAGGCGGAGTCCGCTTCCGCTTTGCGTCTTGCCGCCGAGAATATGGCGACAGCCAGGCGCAATCAGACGGCCGCTACGGCTTCCGTGCGGGCTGGGAGGGGCGCTTCCGGGTTTACTTCCGAGGGGTCCGGCAGCCAGGCGGAGCTTGCCGCGGCAGAAGTGCTGGAGAAGCAGATTTCCGATTTGTCCCTGGGCGCGGCGATCAGCGACCAGAGCAAGCGCCATGAGGCGGCGATGCAGCGCTGGGAGGGGGATGCCGCGCTGGTGAGCGCGCAGAATCAGGCGGCGGCTTATAAGTCCGCCGCTTCCGGGGCCCTGGTGTCCACGGGGCTTCAGCTTGGCGGGGCTTTGATCGGCGGCATTGGCGCCGGAATGGGGGCTTTCGGTTCGACGACGGCCGACCAGGGGGCTTTTGCCGGTTATGATCTGGGCGGTTTGGCCGGGAGCGTGTTTCCCGGGTCTACGGCGGATCCCCGCCAGGGGATGATGACGCTGGGGGCCTGGGCGGCGAGTCCGGAGAAGAGCGGGTTTTCTTTTTACGATTACCTGGGCGGCCAGAAGTGGAATCCTTACAGGAGCGTGTGGCGATGAATGCGTTTGATGCGACCGTGAGCGCTTATGCGGAGGTGGGCCGGGATTTGTGGACGGATGTGAAGGATTGCGCATCCCTGGGGCTGGCGTTCGTTTCCCCGGAGGAGGTGTGCCTGGCTCTGCCCTCCGAGAGGCTGGGTGAGTTGTGTTTTCCTCCTGTGGGCATGCCGGATCTTCCGGAGAGGTGCTTGTTTGTGTGGTGGGCGGCCGGGGAGCCGCGCGAGCTGGCCCGGCTGGCCCGGCAGTTTTCCCGCAGAGGTTTTACGCATGTGGCCTGGCAGCGGTTTTTGCGCGGGCCGAAGGTGCATGTTTTTTCCATTGATCAACTTACCGGTTTTATATCACGATGAGCGAGTTTTCTTTATACGGCGGGCCGTCCCTGCAGACGGCCAAGGCTGATCCCGGTGTCGCGGCGCGGGCCGCCAATGGCGATCAGGGCCAGGTGCTGGGCGCGTCCGTCCAGAAGGCCGAAGAGGCGGTTCAGGGGAGCGCGGAGGCGTTTGCCAGGATTTCCGATTTCGGGGAGATGCAGCGGCAGGAGGTGGAGCTGCGACGCATCAGGGACGAGTCCGACGCGAAGTTTTCCAGGATGCTGGCTTTCGCGCCGGGCACGAAGGAGAGCGTTTTTGAGAAGGACGGTTCCATCCGGCAGGGGAAGCTGAAAGATTTGGCTTACGAGTTCGGCCAGAAGATTGACGCGCTGGGTGGCAGTTTTTTCCACCCGGAGAGCGCCATGAAGGCGGAGGCTGTCAGGGCTTCCGTGAGGTCAAGCCTGCCGGAACGTTATTGGGGGCTGGCTGCCAAACATCAGCTGGGCGTTGCCAGACAGGCTTTCGATACGAGTTTGAAGCTGGCCGAGGAGAAGCAGGATTGGGGCGGTTACGAGAGGTCTGTTGATGACGCCGTAGCTTCCGGCACGATTTCCCGTGACGAAGGTGAGCTGCGTTTATTGAGAGGGAGGAAGAAGGCTTCCCGCCATCATTTTGAGAACCTGGCCGCGACTAACCCGGATCTTGCCGCCGAGATGATTAACCGCGGGGAGCTGGACGGGTATTTTTCCGCCTCCGAACAGGATGAGATGATGCGTTCCCTGCGGCGCCAGGACGACAACAGGCTTACGGAGGTAGTCGAGCAGACGGCTTCCCGTCCTAAGTCAAAGAACGACAGGCAGGCCGTGACGAATGCTTTGCTGTCCGGTCCCGTCTATCAGGAAGAATTGGGGTTTCATGCGGTTTATGAGCGCGACGGGGATTACAGCGCCTGCGCTCCGCAGATTGATTCTTTCATTTACCGGGTTGCGGATATGGTGAGGGCTGGAGAAGAAGGGCCGGATTTGGCGAGCAAGAAGGAAAATGTGATCCTTCTGTGCAAGCGTTACGCGAAGTCAGCCGAGTTCCAGAAGGATGTTTTGAACCGCATGGATAAGTGGGCCAAGCGCAAGGAAAAGTACAAGATGTTGAATGTTTCCGAGCGCATGAAGGAGATGGATGGGGCTCCGTTGTACCGTCAGGCGGATTATAATAACGTCATTGGCACTCTTGATGCCGAGGCGAAGAATGCCTGGCAACTCTACGCTGATTCCTCCAAAGGGTCCGACACACCCAAAGACAGTGAAGATACATGGATCAAGAGGTTCAAGAAGGAGAAGATTGAGAACCTGCAAAAGAATCTTGCCGCCAAGACCGAGATTGCCGTTCGTGATGATTTTGAGGCCTGGTTTGATGGAGAGGTGCAGGGGAACGGGAAGGAGCCTTCCTATGTTTTGCAGGAGGATATGCTTCAGACTATTTTAAGAAAAGTAACAGGTCGCAATGATTTAGTTATTCCGAGTCGTGGGAGATTGATGGATGAATACCAGCAGACTGCAAGCGAGAAATGGAGAGATAGGGATAGTGAACGGTTTAATGCTGGCCCCAAATTATTGAGTGAAGGGGAGAAGCAGACGCTGCGCCGGAAGGATATGTTGCGCAAGCCGTTTACGTTCCCTGCCATGGTTTCCGTAGATACCGTGAATACGAACGCGCCCGCCGGCATTCTTCTGCCGGAGAGCATGAGGCAGCGGTTTGGCGACGACGTTTCCGGACTGGCCGCCCTGGTTCCTTCTTCCTCTTCTTCCCGCCGCGGGAAGCCCCTTCCCGTGGTGGGCTACACCAGGGGGAGTTCCCCCCAGCTTACCCTGTCCGGCGCCAGCAAGCTGCGGATGACGTTTTCTTCCAAGATGGATACGAATGTGACGATTTCCCCTGCCAGCCCGGAAATGAGGGAGTTTTTCAAGAGAGAATATCCGGGAAGCCAGGATTGGGAGCAGAATGCCGGAGAGTCCAGGGTGCCTGCCGCCAAGCTGGGGGGGCTGGGACAGTACAGCCAGGCTTTTTATGATGCGGGAAGGAAGTATGGCGTGGATCCGAAGCTGTTGATGGCTATTGCCATGCACGAGACCGGCAAGGGAACGAGCGCCGCTTTCCTGCGCAAGAATAACGCCATGGGCATCAGCCCGAATGGAGGGGGACCGCGCACTTTTTCCTCCGTGGAAGAGAGCATTAATTACGCCGCCCGCCTGTTGAGGAAGCATTATCTGGACCAGGGGTTGACGACGATTGCCGCCATTGGAGGGAAGTACGCTCCGGCAGGAGCCGGGAATGATCCGCGCGGATTGAATAAGCATTGGGTCAACGGCGTAAGCAAGTATTACAAATCATTTTAACATTGAACATATTATAAATATTTTTCACTATGAACGACAATTTTTCCTTTGACGGGGCCGACGCTGCGGATATGCCTCTGGATCTTTCTTTTTCCTCCCTGCCGCTGCCGGAGGGCGAGGCTGCCGCCGGATTTCACCTGCCGGAGATGGAACCGGGAACAGGACAGGAGCAAGCAGCAGCCGACATTAATCTTTTGAATGGAAGCGACGTGATGGAAACCACTCCTTCCCCTTTTCCTGCTCCGGAAGATCCTTCCGAAACGGAGTTCCGTCCGCAGCTGACGGATCCTGAATCCCTGCATGACCAGGGGGCTATGATGATGTACGGCGCAGCAGAGCGAGAAGAGAGGCGCAGAAAGGATAAGCAGGCCCGGCTGATGGATGTGCTGCGGGCCGGGGCCATGGATGGAGAGGGCAGAAAGAAAGCTGCGGAACTCTGGGGCCAAGATGCTCTGAACCGCCTTGATCTGGCTAGCGAACATGACCGAGCTTATATGCTTGGGAATCGCCTGATGGAGACCATCGGTGACGGAGATAGAGATGTAGGCCGCCAGATTTACAAGAACGCCAACAATTTGTGGGGAACAGATGTTGTTACGGCAGACCAGATTTGGAAGGATTTTCAAGGGAGGCATCAGAAGACGCTGGACGCCTATAATGAAAATCTGAAGAGGGTTCAGACTGAACAGGAGGAGATTTCCCGCCGGATAGTGGATTGCGTAGCCGGGAAGGAAGGCAGCTGGGACGCGTGTCCTGCCGATTTGCTGAAGTATGCCGAGAGTCCGCAGAAGGCTGCCGATTCCATCATGAGGGCGCGGCGGGCGTATGCTTTTGCCGAGAGGCGCGGGTTTGAGGATGTCTGGCGCTCCGACGCGCTGGACATGGCCGATCTGCTGACAGTGAATGTCAACGGGAATGAGGTGCTGGACCAGCAGGCGTTGATGTTGCTGATGACCGCGATTGACCGGAAGGTTCAGGAGAGCCAGACGGATTCCGCTGCTTTCTGGCGCAATTTGTATAGAAGTTTTGCCGACACGGCGCGCGGCGCGGAGAGCCTGGGCGTGAAGGCGGTTCAGGCGGTGAGGGGCATTCCCGGCATGAGCGGAATGGAAGAGTGGTATTCCAATAATATTGCTCCCCTGCAGGGGGTGAAGGATACGTTTGACGGACAAAGGCAGCTCTTCGACCGCTACGAGCAAAGACGCGAAGCGCTGAATACGATGCAGGATGTGATGCACGAGTTCGGACAGCGGATGCGGGGCACGAGCCCTGATGCGTCCTGGTACGTCAAGGCGATTAACGGAGCCGGGAATATCACCGGGCAGAGCCTTTCCTACATGGCTCCCGGCGGCTGGGCCCTGGCGCTGGCCGGGGATATGGGGCACGCCGGGAATGCCGCCTCCCGCAACGGGGATTCCCTGGTGGACGTGACGATCAACGGGCTGCGGAATACGGTGGAGGAAAAGGGGTTTGGGGTGTTTTCCGTGTTCGGGCGCATGGGGGCCATCAACAAGCTGATGACCAGGACGGGAACCGGCGCCCTGGCGAGACTGGCCGCGAAGGTGCCGGGGCGCACGTTTTTTGCCGGGACGAGAACCGGCAAGATGCTTTCCACCCCGGCGTTTGCCTACGTGGAAGAGATGGCGGCGGAACCTCTGGCCGGGGAGTTGTTCGAGTGGACGGCCCGGAAGTTGTCCGGGATGACGGGAATGGAGGTGAAGCCGAAGGATTTCGAGGTGGTGGGCCCCGTGCTTCAGGCGATGGGGGATGTGGAGCAGTCCGGCGGATGCGCGTTGTTTGTGGCGGCCATGGCTGCCGGCCACGCTCCGAGGATGAAGCAGGAAGTGGCGGCGTTCGTGACGGATGCGCAGCGGGCCCAGCTGGCCGGATATACGAAGAAGCATGCCGAAGAGATGGCGTCTTTTTCCACGGCGGAGCACAAGGCTGCGCTGGCCCAGAAGTATTTCGAGACTGATGTATTGAAGGATCCAGAAGGAGCCGCCGAACGGGCGCGGAAGGCCGGCGCCGAGCTGGCGGACCGGCAGGAGGCCCGGCTGTACCAGATGTCCGGCGCTCTGGACAAGGTGCTGGAGAAGGCCAACATTGGCCGTATCCGCAAGCTGGAAGGAACGGACAGGTACGAGGTGAGCCTGCGGGAGGGCGCTGTAGTGAACGGCGTGAAGATGGAGGAAGACAGGAGCGTGGAGATGAACGAGGAGCAGACGGACGCCCTGGTTCAGGTAGTGCTGCAGGGGGCTTATTTGAATGGCGTCCGCGTGATGCAGGATGCCGTGCTGGGGAATGCCGCGATTTCGGAAGCCGGGAAGATGGATTTTATTGAGACGCTGGATATGTTGTCCGAGGAAGCGCCTGCGGAGTACCGGAAGGCGGCCGCCGAAACCGGAGGGATGACCGTCCCGGGGTTGATGGATGTGGCCGCGCGAGCCCAGGCGAGGATTGACGCGATTGTCCGGGAAGAGGGCGTGTCCGTCCAGGAAGCCAGAAGCAGGACGGATGCCGAAGTGATGGGGAAGGTTCAGCTTGGTTCCATTGCCGATTTGGCGGCGGCTTTTGAGAGGCGTCTTGATCATGCAGTGCGTTCCGGAGAGATTACGAGGGGGAGATCCGAGGAGATCAGGAACGGCACGGCGGCGGCCAGCTTCGCCCACCGGTTTACGATGGCGACCGATCCTGGGAGTTCCCTGCTGCTTTACGCAGGAGGCCATGCCACGACGGCCAACGTGATGGAGGATGTGCAGGAGTCCGCCCTGGTTCATTACATGAACCTGACCGGGAAGGATTGGCAGGATTTGTGGGAGCATTTGCAGGCGGCGGACGCCGTGTTGGGAAGGTACGGCGTGAGTCTGGGGACGTATGAGGGCCCGGCGCATGATGCCAGGGACGTGGTGGAAAGTTTTTCCAACCTGTCCCTGTCTTCCTCCCTGGCGGATATTGAGAGCCTGCCCGTGCCACAGTGGGTGAAGGACACCGCGGAGTTCGCCCTGAAGAATCTGGAGGATTCCGCCCGCATCATACGCATGGGCGAGCAATGGAACGAGTTTGCCGCGACGGACGAGGGGAAGAAGTTTATGGAAGAGCACGGAGGCCTGGCAGACGCCCTGCAGGCCGTGGGCGTGAGTACGGAGAGCGTTTTCCGCCAGGCGCGGATGGATGCCGCGCAGAAACTGGATGTGGAGATGGTGCACGCGGACCTTGCTTCCCGCAGGGCTCCGGGGGATGCCACGATGACGCTGGGCGAGCTGGAGGCACTGGAAGAGTCCATGGCGCGGATGGATGCCGCGGAGGATGTGGAAGAGACTGCGGAAGAGGAGGATGAGACTGATCCCGTGACCGGCATTGCCGGGAATTCGGCATCCCCCGCTCCGCTGGTGGAGGATGCCGGCGGCTCCCTGGAGGGGGTGGGGGAAGAGGCCGAACACGATGAAGAGGCCGGCGCGGAGTTCCGCGATCACGCGTTTGTGCGGGTGGCGCCGGATTGCGTGTTTGCCCAGGTGCGGGTGGATTCCCTGGCCCTGGCGCCGGATGTGGAGCAGTTCAAGCAGGGAGATCATAATGAACGCGGAGCCGTGAAGGGGCGCGAGCTTCAGGGACGGTTCCGGGAAGACGCCCAGCCCATTTCCGTGTGGCGGCGCAGGGATGGAGCCCTGCATGTGATTACCGGACGCCACCGGTTTGATTTGGCCGTGCGCGACGGGGTGGAGTTTATTCCGGCTTACGTGTATGAAGAAGATGATGCGCATGACGCCACTTGGGCGAAGATGCACGACGTCGGGCAGAATATGCTGGACGGTCAGGCGTCCGCGCTGGAGGTGGCTTTTTTTGTCCGGAATTCCAATATGGGCCGGGACGAGATGGAGGCGCAGGGGTATTTGCGCCCCGGTTCCGCCAATGTGATGGGCTGGGATATTGCCACCCTGGCCGGGGATGAGGTGTTTACCCGCCTGAAGAACGGGGTGATTACGGATAACGAGGCGTGGAAGGTATGCCGCCTGTCTTCAACGGAGGCGGGACAGATGCTTGCCCTGCAGCTGCGCGAGAAGGGGAAGCCGTGGGATTACGTGGCGGCCTATGTGAAGGAGGCGGACCGGGTGGCTGCGGAGAAGTCCCGGGAGGGAGAGGCGTTTGATTTGTTCGGCAACGATACGTCCTGGCAGGAGGATTGCGAGAAGGTGGCCCGCTTTGCGGCCCGGGGGATTTCCCTGATTGCCGAACGCCTGTCCCTTCTGAAGAAGTCCAGAGGCATCAGCCGGCGGAAGGATTTGGCGGGCAGGATGGGCATCCGCCTGGAGACGGACGCAGATTTGAATGCGGCCATTCATGATTTGGAAAGAGCCAAGGGGGCATGGCAGTCCCATGACCCGGCGCTGCACCTTCATGACCGCGCCCTTGCCTGGGACGGCACGAGTGAAGTGAATCCGTTCGAGCGTGTGCCCGTTTCCGGGGCGACGTTTTCCGTGGTTGCCATGGATAGTTCCGGAACTGTCCTGGCTCCGGAGACGTTCGTCACCCGGGAAGACGGAAGTCCTGACTGGTTTGTGATTCCGCGCCGCAAGAGGCAGCCAGCCATGCCGGTGCGGCTGCTGGTGGGTTCCGATGTCGGGGAGCATCGCGGCTATGGACTGACCCATATCCTGGCTTCCCGCGGGTTTTCCTTCTGGAAGGACCGTTCCCCGGAACGCTATATCAGTTCCATTCTGGCGAATGTGAGCGAGCTTTACGAGGTGGCGCCCGGGCGTGAGCTGCTGGTTAAGGGAAGGCAGCCTTCTTCATGGATGCTGCTGCAATTGGACCGGAAGGACGGGTTTTATTCCATTGTCTCGGCTTATCCAGTGCGGCAGGGCAAGAAGCCGCTGGGGAAGAAGCTCCCCCTTGCAGAGCGACAACCTGCAAACGCGAATAGCGGCACCGCGCGCCTAGGTCCAGGATCGGCAAGCAAGGCCGCTCTGCCGTCCCAATCCGCTGGCGGGGGAGATGGTTTTTCCTTACCACAAGGGGCGCATGTTGTCAACGTGAATGAAGTGGAATGCCGGTTTGACGACGGGGCTATTGTTCCGGCGACGTTTTCCCTATCTCTGGAAAAAGAGGCAATCAAGAAGGAAGCTGTGGCTGCGGGCACGTTCATGAAGGCCCCGAACGGGAAGGAAACGAATCTGACGGAAGACCAGTGGCTTGCCGTGCGCACGGCGGCGTTTAAGAATTGGTTTGGCGATTGGGAGAAGGATCCGCAGAATGCTTCCAAGGTGGTGGACGAGAACGGGGAGCCGAGGGTGGTGTATCATGGGACATACGGTGATTTCACGGTGTTTGACAAGGCCAAGATTGGATCTGCTACTGATTATGGTATATGGGGTAGAGGATTTTATTTTACCAATATGGAGAATACTCCGTACGGGAACAAGAAGCTGGCTCTGTTTCTGAATATCAGGAATCCGTTTATTTTTAATGATTACAAGTCTGCTGAAGAGATAGGCGATTATTTAAATATTTGGGATGGGAATTTTCATGAAGATGACAGGTTTGGAATATTCCGGCCGTATGCGACAGGAGCGGCCCAGATAGCCGATAGTGCTCAAGAAAGAGGACATGATGGACTCATTGCTGTACTGGGTAAATGGACGGAGTACATTGCCTTTGAGCCGAATCAGATCAAGTCCTCCACGAACAACCGGGGGACGTTTGATCCGAAGAATCCGGACATTACGTTTTCCATTGTTTCGGCACAGGAACAGGGCTTGTTCCGGGACGGCCATTTTGAGGCGGGCAACGCTGTGATTACGGAACCGGGGGTGACGTTCTCCATTACTGCCCTGCATGCTTCCCCTCACAGTTTTCGCAAGTTTGATACGGCGTTCATGGGCAAGGGGGAAGGAGCGCAGGCGTATGGCTGGGGACTTTATTTTGCGGAAAATCCGGAGGTGAACCGGAGTTATCTGAACCAGTTCGCGCAGGACAAGGCGACATGGAGGTTCAGGGAGTTGGAGGCTTCCAATGTGGATGATATGGCCAGAGGGTTGCGCGACCGAATAGTTTTCCCGGAACATGTCAATCGGTTTGAACCAGGCGTGTTGGATGCCGTTTATAGTGTTCTTGGCGATTTGTCTGACGCCAGAGGGGATAAGGGGAAGATAGAAGCGATTAAGGAGGAATTGAGGGAAGATATCCGCATCAATGAAGGTTATTCTGACCAATATCCCCAGGCAAAAAGACAGGCCGATGCTGAAAATATAGCTTACCAATATTTGCTTGATCATCTGGACGAGATAGAGGTCAGGACGGGCATGCCTTCCAATTACCGCGTGGAGCTGAATGTAGAGGATTCCGAGCTGCTGGGCTGGGATTACGTGGACGAGACGGTTCTTGCCTTGTTGAAGGATTCCCCGGTGGAAGAGGTGCGGTATGCTTTGGAACGTGCCGAAAGACGGGCGGATTACCGCGGCGAAAACGTGAGCGGCAAAGATGTTTATCAGGAGTTGTTTGATGCTTTTTGGGATGGAGAAGATGGCACGAAACAGGAGGCACAGAAGGCCGCCAGCGTGTCTTTGCTGTCCAGCGATATTAAAGGCATCAGGTACGCAGACGGGCTATCCCGCTGGAAAGAGAAGGAGAAGCAGACGTATAATTACGTGATTTTTGACGGCAACGATATTAAGATTACGGCGTTTGCGGACGAGTCCACCGGGGGAGCGTGGGCGGATTATGAGGATCCGACGGCGAGTTTCTCTCTTGCCACGAGAGAAAGTGTCTGGGTGACGCTGGAGCGGGAGGCGCAGAAGAACCGTTTGGAGGTGCTGCGCAGCCAGACGGCAAAAGCGTTGGAGACATGGCGCCGGGTTTGCGCGGCCAACGATGTGAAGCAGGGAGACGGCGCGGAGGCGTTCGGAAGGGTCATGGCCGTGGTGGCTTCCATTTACAAGACGCTGCCGGAGGGGTACAGGTTTGGCCTTTACCCTTACATGAGAGCTGCCGAGAATCTTGCCACCCGTCTGGAGGACGGTCAGGTATGGCTTTCCGATGAGCTGAAGAAGGAGACGCTGATGGACGATACCAGCGAGCGCATGGATGCCGTGATTGACAAGCTGCTGGCCCGCACGCTGGAACAGGCAGACCGATATGCCGTCGACCAGATGCGGGCGGAGATGGTTGCCCGCATCAAGGCCGTGCAGCCGACGAAGAAGGCCAGCGGGAAGTTTAACAAGGGCAAGTTGAGCGCGGAGGATTACAGGCATTTGCACGGGATAGTCGCCATGATGAATACGGACCAGGAGGCGAAGGAGAAGCGAATGCTGGAGCTGGAGGGCGTGCTTTCCAGCAACCAGTCCACCGAAGAGGAACGGGGTGCGGCCGAGCTGGAATTGAAGGATTGGCACACGTTCGGATATCTGGCCGGGATGGGACTGGAGCAGACGCGCGCCTGCGCGCGCGCCCTTGCCCTGTTTATCACGACGGGACGGACGGCCTGGTCCACCCGGTTGGACGAGGAGAGGCGCCGGACGAAGTTCAAGGCCGAGAAGATTGTGGAAGGGCTTGGGCAGGCCACTCCCCAGGGAGGACGTGACGCGGAAGAGGATGCGAAGGCGTCTACGAGAACGAAGGCGGCCAAGTACCTGAAGTACGGTTTGCAGTCTTATTCCCAGCTGTTGAATGGATGGAAGAAGATTCCCGCCCTGCGCGGTCTGGCGCATGCCGAGGTTACTGCGATTGCCGAGGCGAATGTGGCGTTGAGGAATATGAAGCACGCCCGGGATCGGGAGGTGACGGCCCTGGTTAAGCGGTGTTTTGGCGTTCAGCGCACCAAAGATGTGGCAAGGGTTCTTTCCGATTTCAAGAAGACAGGGGATTCCGGCGTAGTGCTGAATCCGCTGGTGAAGGTGGAGCGCACCGTGAGGATCGCCGAGGCCCGCGAGTGGGTGGGGTTGTCTTTTGAGGAGAGGGAGGAACGACGCAAGGCAATCAGGAAGGAGTACAATGACCGGGGGCTTTCCGACGATAAGGCGTCCGTGCCGGAAGCGCTTATTCCGGAGATGCGCCGGCAGCTTGCCGAGCTGGATGAATTGGTGAAGGCCGGAGACGGACGGGCCAGAAGGAGGAAGAATATTACGGCGAAGGAGGAAGTGGTGCGCCCGGGCAGGAAGGGCGAGACGTTGAAGGTTTCCCGCGCCCAGGCGATGTATGCCATTTTGCTTTACGAGCAGGCCGAGTACGTGGAGACGATGCGGAATGAAGGCATTGGAGAAGCGGAGGTTGCCCGCCTGCGCGAGTTTGTGGGCGCCGAAGGGCTGGCGTTCGGCTACGGCCTGCGGGAGCTGATGAACCGGCAGGGAAAGCTGCTGGCCCGTGTGTATGAGGAGCGTGAGGGGGTTCCCTTCCCCGCGGTGGAGAATTATTTCCGGGCCGTGTTCCGGGCGGACCACAAGCTTGATACGAAGGCGTCTTTCGGGGAACAGACGAATGCCGTGGCCGGCGGGGCGAAGTACGGGATGCTGATTCCCAGGCGGAAGCACAATTTGCACCTGGCCTGGAATATGGATTGCGAGGCCGTGTTCCAGGCGGCGAGCGCCGAGGTGGAGAATTATATTTGCACGGCGGATATTACTGCCCGCTGGCGCGGCATTCTGGCGGACAAGGAGGCGGCAGCGTCCCTGAAGGAGCACATGGGGCGCCACGGGATTGATTCGCTGCGGCACTGGCTGGATGTGATTGACGGGGCCGGAGTGATGGAGGGGGGCGCCCTGCTGGCCGGAGCCCAGGCGACAAGCCGCTTCCAGAGCGCCAAGGCGGTGGCCCTGCTGGCCTGGAACGTGCTGACGATGCTCAAGCAGACCAGCGGCCTGATGCACGGGATGTTTGCCGGGGAGGTTGGCATGGGGAGTTTCCTGCTGCACCTGGGGCAGACGATGTCCATGACCGGACGCATGGGGGTGTTTGAGGTGATGAAGACGGAGGCTTTCCGGGCGAGGACCAATGACGCTCAGGCGGAGCTGGTGAGCCAGCTGATGGGGTATGCTTCCGATCAGAATTACACCGGAGCGATCAGGTTTTCCATGGCCGGCATGAGGGCTATTGAGAAGATGGACGTGTGGAGCAATGCCGTGTCCATGGCCGCCCTGTATAACGCGAAGTGGGCCGAGCTGGAAGAGGCAGGAAAAAGGACCGGCGTCCCGATGACGGATGATGAGATGCACGCCCTGTGCATGCAGAGCGTGACCCGGGCGCTGGAGCTGGTGGCCCAGCCGCTGACGCAGAGCCAGAAGAGCATGCTGGGGGCTTCCACGGGCCTGTTTGCGAAGATGGCCTGTTTTATGAGTTCCGAGGTGTTGAATAAGGTGGGGATGATCGTTTCTCATGTGAGCTCCGGGAATTGGGGGCAGGCTCTTGCTTTATATGGAATGATGTCCGTTGCCGAACAGACGGTGATTGCCCTGTGGCACGCCCTGCTGGATGACGAGGACGAGTGGGAGAAGAACGGCGGATGGTTCGGCGCCATGCTGGGGGCTCCTGTTGCCATGATTGGCGGGGTGCCGATGCTGGGTGCGGCGGTGGAGTTTGGCTACAAGCAGGCGACTGGACAGCGTATTTACGCAGGCACCGCGTCCGGAGTGATTGATTATTCCGCGATTTACCGGGCGGCCAAAAATACGTGGAAAGCCGCCACCGGGGAGAAGGAGATGACGTTTGCCGATTGGGCGGAATTGATTCTGCTGGATGCCAAGGCGGCCGCTTACGTGGCCGGAGCGGGCGCCGGGAGCCGCAGCAAGGCGGCTGATTCCGTGGCGTCCTGGCTCTTGTCCGTGGCTGGGGTGGCGAATTTGTCCAAGCCTGGGTTTAAGCTGGCGGAGTGATTCCAAAATATTGCAAGCTTGTGTTTCATTTTGTGCGCCATTATGGTGTGGACTCATGAAAGGCTTGCTGATTGCTGTTTGCGTTCTTCTGGGGGTGGCGCTGTTGCCGATGCCTTACGGGTATTATATGTTCCTGCGTTTAGCTGTCTGTGCTTATGCTGTCTTTGTATTTGCACAGGAACAGAAGAAGGGAGTTTGTTTTGGAAGCGTGTCAGCCGCCGCTATTGCCCTGCTTTACAATCCCATTTTCCGGGTGCATTTGGAGAAAGAGGTCTGGATGTGGGTGAATGCCGGAACCATTGTTCTTTTTTTGTCCATTATGGCGCCATGGTCCATTATCTGGAAGAAGGTGAAGGGTCCGGTTAAAGTCCTGTTTGTGCTTCTGGTAATTGCTTCCGCCGCTTTTGCTGTTGTCAAATATAGAGAGAATGAAAGGCTGGAGAAGGTGGCCACCCATGAGCGAATGCAACAGGAGCAGGCGAGAGCAAAGCAGGAAGAGAAGATGGAATGTTACAGAGCAAGGAAAGGATCGAATACCAAGGAGATGGTCTTGATGGATCTTGTGCTGTTTGCTACCGGAGATGAAGGGGCGAAAGAGAGATTCCGCGTACGTTGGGGCGAAGATGCTGTTTCCCGCCTTGATCTGGCTAACGAACATGACCGGGCTTATATGCTTGGGAATCGCCTGATGGAGACCATCGGTGACGGAGATAGAGATGTAGGCCGCCAGATTTACAAGAACGCCAACAATTTGTGGGGAACAGATGTTGTTACGGCAGATCAGATTTGGAAGGATTTTCAGGAGAGGAATGCATGCGTTGTGGAGGTAGAAAAGAAGATGAACGCGATCAACGCAGAAGACTGGAATAGTAATGGAGCCGAAGTTTTTGCTAAGAGCTTTTTCAAGAAGCAGATACAACTCAAGATTCCGAAGTAGGGAAATAAGTTCAGTTTTTTGAAAAGAACAAAAAAGCCCCTGACCCGGAGGCCAAGGGCTGAACAGGAGCACTTTTCTGGGAGGATGCTACTGTACGCAGATGTAATGGCAATAAAAAACCCACGGAGTGATCAGCTCCGTGGGGTTGTTGTTGGATCTCCCCATCACTCCCCCCCCTCCGTTGCGCATGGTTCAGACTGGAGGTCTGTTCCCGGAGAAGTAGCCCGGTGAATTCATGGGACGAACCGACCCTGCCGAGCATGAACGAATGTTAAGTCATCATATTGTTGACGTCAACAATATGATCCTGCTACGTCAAGCTTTCTCCCACCTGTTCAGGTTTTCCCGTCTCTTTGAAGCCACTTCTTGACGTCACTCTTCGAGTGCATTCGTAAAAAATATCATACCAAAAAAGAGAAAACAAGAGAGGACGCCTTTGAGAGAGCAACAAAAAAAGCCCAGAAGGTGCCGGGCTTGAGTTCATGTCTTTGATAGGAGGTTTAGAATGGAATTTCGTCCTCTGGTTTCATACTCGATTTGATTTTATTAAAGATCGCTTCCTCAGCTTTTTTATCTAAGACTTCATTAGCCCATACATTGACATTTTCCTTTTTCATTCCACATACAACTAACCATAAGTACGCATTAGCTTGGGTGAAATAATAAATATATTCTCCTGCTTGCATTCGATTATTGGCTTCATTCTCCGAGATTCCGTCGTACTGGCCTAATTCCACGTTTTTCAACGAAAAAGAATTATTTTTTTCTTTCTCTTGAGCAATAATTTCTTGAGCTTTCTGATTTAATATTTTTTCTATAATAGAAGAAGGGTCTATTTTTAAATTGCCATACGTCCTCATGAAGCCAGTGTCAGCAAAAAAAGCACTTCTCCATAATAGAAGGGAATTTTCAGCAAGGGGATGTATCCATATATGTTTCTCTGCATTTGCATCATCCGGTAAAATAACTCGGGTAGCCCATTCATTCAGCGTCTCTCTAGCCCACTCTTCAACAGAATCGGAAAATTCCATTTGCGAGGCTTTTTCCCACCTATCCCACTCTTCCTTACTCTCAGGAAAAATTGCACAATTCTTTTTGTCCCAAAAAGAAGAATTTATGAGGCCGTTAGCATGGTCTTTTATTATCTCATTTATTTTAAAAAGGTTAGTGTCGGATATCTTGGTACTGCTATAGAACCAGTTTTTGACTGTCCCTTCAGATAACCCTAATTGTGCAGCAAGCCATTTCAAAGATAGCCCATTGTGTTTAAGATATTCCTTGATTGTCGATTTTTCAGGCTCTTGAGGATCTCTAGAGGCAGGCACTATCAAGTTTTCATCACTCTTCATGAATGCCATTTTATATGCAGAATACCCTAAATGTCAACTATTACTATCTATTATAGAATCTTTTCTATTCTTCTTATTGCATGTATTTGTAAATATGTTATTACTGTGCACATGGAACAGGTTTTAGGAAAAGCAAGACTACTAAATCAGCGCGAACTGGCAGCCTCCCTCCGGGTCAGTAAGCATACTGTAATAGCTTGGACAAAAGAAGGTTGCCCGTGTGTTTACTATGGAATCAAATGCTCTCCTGGGCGTGGTTCCCGTCCCCGTTACGACCTTGAAAAAGTGAAAGCCTGGCTGGAAGAACGGAGCAAAAAAAGAACTTCCGTGGCTTGAGCAAGCCACCTGTGGACATGCGGCCCATGTCGAAAACAACGAAGGCCACCTGCGCCAACAGATGACCTTCAATAACGGGCATAAGCCCAACTAACAAACAAGACAATGAGTACTATACAATGTACGAAAGCGCAAGCTGATTACGCCAACATGACGGGGAACGGCATTAAGCTGTTCCAGAACTCCGATCTGAATTGCACGATTGAAGTCATCGAAAGAAATGGTGAACCTTGGATCTTTGCCAAAGAAGTATGTGAAGCTCTCGGTTACTCGAATATTTCGAAAGCTCTATTGAATGTAAGAGAAAAGTGGAAGGGTATAACCAGCAGGGATACCCTTAAAGGAAAGCAATCAGTTTCAATTATCAATGAAGCTGGCTTGTTCGCTCTTGTGATGAAATCCAAGATGCCGAAAGCGGTCGAGTTCCAGGATTGGGTGTGTGAAGAAGTTCTCCCCTCCATCCGGAAGCACGGCCTGTACGCCACCGGGGAGAAGCTGGAAGAGATGCTTTCCGATCCGGACACCATGATTCTGACGCTTCAGGCATTGAAAGCTGAACGGGAGAAGAGAAAAGCTCTTGAAGCAAAAGCTGCGGAAGATGCTCCCTATGCACATTTCGGACGATGCGTGGAAGTTTCCGAGGGCTGCATCCTGATTGGAGAGTTTGCCAAGATTCTTGCTCAGAATGGAATGGAGACAGGACAGAACCGTTTGTTTGAGTATCTACGCAATGAAGGTATTATGGGGAGGCACGGCAATCGTCACAATGTTCCGGCCCAAGAGTATATTGAAGCTGGGTATTTCCGTCTCACTTACCGAGTCATTCAGCGTTCCGACGGTTCACAACAGTCTAAACCGACACCGTATTTGACGCCCCGCGGTCAAATATGGTTGATGAAACGTTTGGGATTAACCCTTGAGAATATACCTGCTGCCTAAGATTTTACATCTGGTGCGTGTATTGGAATTTGGAGCAACCAGAAAAATTCCCCCGTTTCCTTTTGGAAACGGGGGCTTATCCTGAGTTCTGCTGCCTCAATCTAAATCCAAGTTATGAAGATAACAACCCAACATCACCTCAGAATCCTCAATGAGGATTATTCTCCCGCGTCTTCCAGCGCAGCACTACGGATGAACTCCTCAATAGTTTGCCCGCTGATTTGTGCGGCCTTGGAAATGAGTTTTAAATCATCTTCCGAAAGAGGAACCGCTACCGCTGCAACACCATTCAATATAGGGACAGAGGATGCTGTCCTGGCCGCTTCTTCTCCTTGCCTATTCATTTCTTTCCGGATCAGCTCAAGCTTGGCCGGAGGAATTATGCCTTTAGATCGAAACCAATCATCCACGGACGCCTTTTTAACAAAGCATTTCTGAGCCAACCATTCACGGCTTTTTTTATTTTTCTTTAGCCAAGATTTGATGAGTTCCTTTTCATTCTCCATGAGGAGAGTATGAGGAAAAATCCTCATTATGCAAGTAAAATATTTGATGCTTTTCCGCAAAAATAGATTGACTAGTGATGAAAAGTCCTCAATATAGAAATATGAACGCGACAGAAAAACACGAAGAACGGATTTCCCTTCCCGCATCGGTCCTCCTCTTAGAGGAGGGAATCGCCCGGGGATTGGGAATAACGATAGGAGAACGCATGAGAGCCTTGGCAATAGCGAAAGCTCAAAGAGTGCTCACCTCGAAAAAGAACTCCGAACCCAAGAAGCCGGCGGCATGAATATGAACGAACACATTCAATACCTGGCAGATCATGCGGCATTTCTTTGCAGCTTGAGCCGTCTGTCCAACCAGACTGATGAGATGAAAAAACTCATGAAGAGCAGCGCAGAAGCCGCACTCAAGGCAGCCGGAACCATCCTGTCCATGATGGAGGATGAAGAAAGGAAGTCCAGCAACCTCGAACCCAAGAAGCCGGAAGCATGAACTCACCTCTCACTCAAAAGCCCTCTATCAAAGAGGAAGCGTCTTCCACTCGTAGTAATACGACAGCGGTAGATGCCAGCAGGGTTGTAGCCTCCAGAGATCAAGTCGGATTTTACGGCTTTGGCAATAACGATATCCGTGAATTCCGTGTTCCAGTTGAGGCTTTGCGCAACTTCCGATTTACTCCACGGTTCATGATTCAGAGCAAAAAGGAGGAGCTTCTCCTGCGCCTCTCCGAGCTGTTTTTCTTTCTGCGTCGCCTGGAGTTGTGTCTTGTTGATCTCTGCTTGAAGGATTCTGTTGACCTGAAGAAGCTTTCTGTTCTGGCGGATGATGTTACGGAACTCAAGGGTGTGGCGCGGGAAGCACTGGCTTATTTTCATGAAGCGGCGCAGTCGATTGAACCTCCTTTTCAACCAAGCGGCAATGATTTTTCTGAATCGGTAGATAAGAGCCAAGACGACTGTGGAAGCAACTGTGATGCAGATTCCTTCAATGATGTTGGACCAACTAATTCCTCCGAACATGGAGGAGAATGTATCTGATAATCCTAAATCTTTCAAACCTAACAATGATGATGAATACAAATACTGAATTACCGAAGAACGCGAAGCTGCTTACCGTGGAGGAAGCGAAGGAGCTAGTGAATAATAATTACCGCTATTATGTTAATGGTGATGGTCTGGTAAAAATACAATATTCCATCTCTCCGCAACCTCTACATGGAACGGAGTTTCTTGTAGTTGGAAGTGAAGAAGGCAAATGCCTTATCGTCCAAAGAAAGGAATTTTCAGCTGCGATAAAATCGCAGACAACTTGCGATCAATAGTTTCGGCCTGAGATTTGCTTGCTGTGTTTTTCTTTAATACATCAACATCTTTTTTCAGTTGAATGATTTTTCCATTTATATCTATAAGGGCCTCTTTGACAAATTGCTGAAATTGATATTCTTCCATATTCATAGCGGACTAATAATAATAAAATAAGACTATTTCACAATCATAAATGCTGCCAGGGGAATACGAAATCCATATTCATAGCACTCTATCCCTCAAAGCGAAAGCAGGTAGCACCAATTTCCAACAAATAACCAATGATGAACTGGACTGAATTTATAGTTGTGACGCTGCTTAACCTGGCAGGCTACCTGTCCGCGTTGATGCTTGGTATCAGCCTGGGAGAGAAACACATCATACGCCAGGTAAACAGAACCCTGGATCAGATGAGAAAGGAGCGGGCATGATTATCGAATACGACGACGAAGACCGGTGCATCCGGGTGGACGGTGAACCTATTTCCTACGGCGTCGCGGTTGGACTCCTGGAGCAGATAGAGCAGGCCATTGACGAGTGGGATTTTGACCACGCCCCCCAGTGCGACAACCCCGACGGACATTACGACGACTGAACTATGGAAGAAGATCTGATCGAAGAATTGAAGCTGCTCGGCTGGTACGAGTTTTAACAATGAAAATATTATGACCTACCCTGAATCAGAGTTTTACGACTGCAAGACTTTGGCCCTGATGTACGATTCCGACCGGGATGTGATCAAGCGGACCGTCCATGAGTTGAAGGACAAGGGGCATGTGATCGAGATCCTGTACTGGGGCAAGCAGGGGAAGATGAAGGTGCACGGCAAGCAGTTCCGCCGGGCGTTGCTTCGAGAATATGGAGAAGGAGGAGTGAGCAAATGAATACCTTTTTCAAGTTTTTGGGTGCCTGCTCCTTTGGTCTTTCCGCTGCGTGCCTGTTCTGGCTGGCGGTGGAGCTGGATAACGCCGAGCTGCAGGCCGGCAAGAGCCCGCATTCCGGGTTTTGCCCGGAGTCTCCCACTCCCATGAAAGCTTTTGACGGTTTGGAAAAACCGTCCCGCCCTCACGGTATGAGGAAACAATGAGTTGGCCGGGGTCAGTTGGCCCTGACTCCCGGCCTGTTACAAATGCAACCTACAAAATTACAATAAGTAACGAGTTATGAATACACCAAGTGAAGCCACACGGCAAGAGAAAGTAATGGATCCCTCCAAGTCCACCGAGCTGGCCGTCAGCCTGGACAATCTGGCCCTGGAAGCCCAGCAGGCATTGAGCTGCAAGGGCAGCTTTGAAAAGGCCATCAACATGGGCATTGCCATGAACCGGCTGCGCGACGCCCTGACTCCCCCCATCATGGAATCCATCATGAAGCTGAAAGGCTCCCAGCTCGGCTTCCGCACGGACGAGTGCGCTGCGACACAATACAAAGAAGGCGTGACCTATGGCGTGGATGCGGTCAGGGAATGCCTGATTGTGGCCACCTGCATGGGCCTTTCTCCGGTAGGTAATCAGTGGAATATCCTTGCCGGGCGCACGTATGTGACCAAGGAAGGCATGACCTACCTGTTGAAGAACCTGGAAGGCCTGACCAATTTGAAGATGGTTTACCATCCCGCCGAAATCAAAGAGTCTTCCACTTCCGGCATCAGCAAGAGCGGGAAGGAGTACCAGAAGATTGAGCGGGAAGGTTTGGTGAGGGTCGATATGAGCTGGGAGTTCAAGGGAGTCCCGGATTCCGAAACTCTTGAGTTCTGTATCCGTGTAAATAACGGCATGAGCCAGGATGCCATTATTGGCAAGGCCGAGCGGAAGGCCAAGGCATGGCTTTATTCCCACCTGACCGACACGATTATTTCCGACGGCGAAGTGGAAGACGGACGGGAAATGCGGAATGCTACTCCGGAAGCCGGAACGCAGAAGCCGAAGGCCGGCAATCCTCTTGCGGGCGCCGCTGTACCTCCGCCAGTGGCGGCGGCATCCAGGCAGGAAGAAAAGCCCCTTGAACCGGAAGTGGTTTCTTCGCCCACTCCTACTGATGATTTGAAGCTGGAGCCGGAATCTGCCGTGAGCGTGGCAGACCTGGAAAAACTGCTGCGAGACCACGGCGTGACGATGCCCCAGGTAGTGAATTTCTGCCGGGGCCGGCAGATTTATTACGTGCAGGGAGCCAGCCGGGAAGAGACGTTCCCGCCCAAGACGCTGGAGTGGCTGGTGGCGAATTTCAATCAGGTGGTTGCCTGGGTGGGGGCCTCCGGGAAGTAAGCATGCAGGATAGCAAGGATCTTTAGCTATGAATGTTTTAGATTTATCGGGCTTTGCGACTTTCGGCGAGGCTTGTGGCCGGGTGGATAATCCGCAGGCGTACCACGATTCCAAGAAGGGGATTCCTCACTGTGTCTCCAAGTCCATGCTGACGGATTTCGCCCGGAATCCCTATAAATGGAAGTATCGGCAGGATGAAGGGATTGAGAAGGTTTCCCAGGGGTTCCGGTTTGGTTCCCTGGTGGATTGTCTGGCCCTGACGCCGGATCAGTTCCAGAGTCAGTATCTCGTGGAAGAGTGGCTGCCGGGGGTGAATAAGAACGGCTCCGTGTCCAAGACGAAGCAGGACGACGGGCAAGCAGCCCGCTGGGCGGCGTTTGCCGACCGTGGGGGAGCCGTGCTGACGCCGGAGGAGTACGCCGAAGCGCAGAAGGCCGTGGGGATTTTCAATAATTACCTGCGAACCGAACATGGGCTGGTGCTGGGGGATTCGTTTGATTCCCAGGTGGCGATGTATAAGACGCTGCTCATTGAGTACGCGCCGGACAAGCCTCCGGTTCCGATTACGATTACGGGGATGATTGACATTCTTCCTCACGATGAAGAGATGCCGATTATTGATATGAAGACGACTTCCACGCCCGTGGAGGATTCCGGCCTGATTGACCGGGATATGGCCCGCTACGGGTACGGCTGGCAGGCTGCCTTGTATTGCGATTTGTATGAAGCGATTTTCGGGATACGCCGGAATTTCATGTTTGTGTTCATGGAGTCGGCAGCTCCCTATTGCATTTCCGAGGTGCGGATGGATCAGGAGGCCCTGGAGCATTACCGGGGGCAGTATATGACCGCCCTGCGCCAGTACGCCGAGTGCGTGGCGACGGGGATTTATCCGGGGGCTGTGGCCTTGCCGCGGTATTTCCGCATTCCGCGCTGGGAACTTAAAAAGGGATGGGAAGGAGGTGCGGCATGATGACTACGCTGACCATTACTTTGCCCCACACGCCGCGGTGTTTGTCCCCCAATGCGAAGGCCCCTCTCACGCAGAGGGGGGCCATTGTGGCCGGTTATAAGAAGACGGCTGCCAAGAGCCGCGCCCGGAATATAGCCTGGGGCAGGACTTGTGAAGCCCTGAATGGCCGGAGGATGCAACCGACGCATTACCGGGTGGTCTGGTTTTACAAGGGTAATAAGCCGGATGCGGATAATTGCCTGGCACGTTGCAAGGCGTATCTGGACGGGGCCTGCAAGGCTATGGGCATCGACGACCGGACGCTGGACTGCGCCGGGATTGACCGCGTGCATGACCTGGCCCACGCCGGCAAGGTGGAAATCGTGTTTGAAAGGAGGGACGATGAAAACGCCTAAATGCCCGCTGTGCGGCACACCTTTGAAAGCCATACGAGGATATGATGTCCATGGGATAACAACCGATTGGGTTGCTGGTTGCTACAACTGCTTCTTCCAGAGTTCCCATTTTTGGAAAACCAAGAAGGCATGTATTGAAGATATGGATAGGCTTGTTTCTTTGTTTCCTCCCATCATGAGGGTTTGGCCGGGGGACAAGTTGCAAGTAGAGGATGGAAGCATTTGTGAAGTGATAAACGTTAATAAAAATCTAGCAATGATGGACGTGAGGAGAGGTGAAGGAAGACCGGTATTCACGATTGCAGATACTCATGTCATTAGATGGCCTTGGGAACTCGAACAGGAGGGAGGGACGGAGCAATGATTAACATCCTCTTATCCGTCAGGCGGCCTTTCTCCGGTTTTATCATGGACGGGGAAAAGAGATGGGAACTGCGTAAAAACGCACCCCGCATCCCCCGCGGAGAACACGTCACACTGTGGCTCTATGAATCCGGCCAGTACGGGGCGCGGGCTATTATCGGCAAGTGCCGTTTAGTTGTCACTGCTGGACTTCGACCATATCCCCCAAAGGGAATTTTAGAATGGACCATGAAGCAAGCTTGCGTGACGGAAGAGCACCTGCGGAATTACCTGCCTTGCTATGTCTGGGGCATCCAAGACCCCGTGAGGATTTCCACAGTGCCGCTCTCTGACATCGGCATGACCCGCCCGCCGCAGTCTTGGCAGTACCTTACTGACGAGCAAGCAGACATCTTAGAAAGGAGGGAGAGTGAATGAGCTACATCTTTTCGCGGGCGCTGGTGGAGGCATACTTGGCAGCGAGCTGCTCGGAATGCGAACCGTTTGCGCCGTCGAACTCGAACCCTATCCCGCAAGCGTGCTGCTCGCCCGACAAAATGACGGCTTACTCCCGCCTTTCCCGGTTTGGGATGACGTACGCACCTTTGACGGACGACGATGGCGCGGCCTTGTTGACGTGGTATCTGGAGGCTTCCCGTGCCAGGACATTTCAGCCGCAGGAAAAGGTGCCGGCATTGACGGCGCCCGCTCCGGCCTCTGGCGGGAAATGCACCGAATTATCAATGAAGTACGACCGGAATTCGCATTCCTGGAAAACTCACCTTTGCTTGTGGGACGAGGACTTGCCAGAGTCCTCGGTGATCTTGCCGAAATCGGGTACGATGCGGAATGGCTTGTGCTGGGAGCGGACGATGTGGGAGCCCCGCACGTCCGAAAGCGCATCTGGATACTTGCACATGATCCCCACGCCAACGGCTTGCAACGCCCCCAACAAGGGGAGCCATTCACGGGGTCCCAAGAGCCTGATGGATGTAGCGACAACAGGCTGGATGCCGGGGATGATGTGGCCAACGCTCCGTGCGGGGAAGTCCAGCGGGGAAAACCCGGAGTCATGGCTGGCCCGATATGTAGCCGGAAAAGTATCAACTCCACCGCTGGGACTGGACGTGAAATTTGCAACCCCGCAAGCCAGGGATTTCAGGACGGGAGAAGCCAGAAGATGGGAAGTCCCCGAATTTGGGAACTATAGCCAGCAGATTTCCTACCCCAAGAACAAAAGGCATGTGCGGGGGGACGGGGAGTTATCGGAAAATGAAAGACCTGGAAGCCAAGGGAATTATCAGCAGCGAGGAACGCAGGCAAATGACTGCGGGGAGTGGTGGTCAGCTGAACCCGACGTGGGTCGAGTGGCTCATGGGGTGGCCGCTAGAGTGGACCGCCTTAAAGCCATTGGCAACGGACAAGTACCGGCTGTGGCAGCAACTGCATTCCGGGTTTTGCTTGGCAGATTCCAAGAAGGAAAGGAGGGGGAATGAAAGCCATTCTTGACGCCTGCTGCGGCTCCCGCATGTTCTGGTTTGACCGCCGCCATCCTGACGTGGTGTTCATGGACCGCCGGGAGGAAACGCACATGCTTTGCGACGGGCGAACCCTGGAAATCAAGCCGGACGTCGTCGGGGACTTCCGGAAGATGCCTTTCAACGACGGGGCGTTTCGCCTTGTGGTATTCGACCCTCCGCACTTGATTCACGCTGGGGAATCATCCTGGCTGGCCAAGAAATACGGAAAACTGGACAGGGAGACTTGGCAGGAGGATTTGAAGGCCGGTTTCCGGGAGTGTTTCCGGGTTTTGGAACCGGGCGGCGTTCTGGTGTTCAAATGGTGCGAGGATCAGGTTTCAACCGCAGAAGTGCTGAAACTGGCCAGCCATGATCCTTTGTTCGGGCACCGCCGCGGGAAGACCGTCTTCCTGGTCTTTATGAAATCTACAACCCCCAACTGACGCTTTTTTGATATGGCACGTAAACCAACATCTTTAATACCGAGGACGCACCGGGAACTGTGCGAAATCGCTGAACGATGGCTCCTGGGCTCCCAACGTTGCCGGGTGGCGATCGCAGAGCCGAACTGCATCGTTACGGACGAGCAGCCCGACGCCATAGGGTTCAGCGGGGAAAAAAGTGTTCTTGTGGAGGCCAAAACCAGCCTGAACGACTTCCGGGCAGACCTCAAAAAGCCGTTCCGCGTTTATCCACAGAAGGGGATGGGGCAGGCACGCTATTACATCTGCGAGCCAGGGATCATCATGGAAAATGACCTGCCGGAACGGTGGGGCTTGTTGCATGTCCTACCTGGCGGACGGGTTCGGATAGTTCGGTACAGTGGACACTTCCCCGAATCAAATTACGCCGCTGAAAGGAGGCTTTTGACTGCATGTCTTTACATCCAGAAGCCGCTAAAAATCAATACTGTCCAAGGCAGGAAGATACAACTCTCTCCTACATTTGGAACCGAATCAAAAGAGACGGAAGGGATATAGAATAATGGAATACATCAATATACCACTCTACGTTATCCGCTCCAATGAGTACATAGGCGCCGATCCTACCCAGCGAGCCACGTGGCTTTCTTTGATCGCCTGGTCTTGCGACCAGGAGAACATGGGGCGTATTGCCGGGGCACGGTCTTGGGGAGACCGCCGCTGGATGCAGTCTTGCGGGGTCATGGCTTCCGAGGTGGCCGATTCCTGCGGCCTTTTCCATTGGGATGGAGATGATTTAATTGTCACCTTCTACCCGGAAGATGCCCAGCGAGAAATTGAGCGCAAAAGGGAAATCGCGCGCGCCAACGGACGTAAGGGAGGCCGGAAACCAACGCCGGAACCTATACCGGAAACCAACGTTGGTTCCGACGCAGGAAACCAACGTTGGATAGCAAATGAAGCTTCGTTGGAAATCGAAAAGAAAGGAAAAGAAAAGAAAGGGAATAGAGAGGGAGAAACTACTACGGTGGACAGTACACCGGGGAAAGAAGAGCCCGCTGCTCCTGTGCTGCCTGCCCAGTCTTTCCCGAACCGGGAACGCCTGAACGACGTCCGGGGGATGCGCTGCGCCGACAATCACGCGGATCTGGGGGCTTCTCCCGGCGCCGCCAGGTTCATGGCTGCCTGTTTGGAAATCAACCCTTCATGGTCCCGGACAATGCCAACCGCCATTGAGCAGGCAGCCGCGCTTGAGGCTTACTGTTCCGCACAGGGACGGGTGACGCCGAGGGATATGGAGATGTTGAGGGATTATTACGCGTCAGGACTGACGGAGGACTGCAAGAAGAAAGCTTTTTGGCGCCCGGACAGCCGCAAGAAGTTTTGGGAGTGCTTCGGGGATGTGCTCACCCACGCGGAACGCTGGGCCAAAGAGACACGCTGGAAGCCGGCATCCGCTCGGAAGAAGCTGAAAACAGAACAAGCCCCGCAACAGCCGGAAGGGCCCGTTGTGGACGTCGTGGACGCTGCGGCAGAAATTGCATCTCTGCGGGAGGAAATGGGAATAGGAGGTGACGAATGAAGCAGGAATATAAGAATCTATTGAGGAACATTATACACCGGAAGGTGAGTCCGTCGCAGCTGCTTATTCTGATGGAAATCCGAGACCATCCGGGCAGGATGTCGCGGGAGATTGCCACCCGTTGCCATTTGGATCCCAGCAATGTGTCTCACCGGCTGGATTATCTGGTGCAGGCCGGCGACGTGATCAGAACCGGCACACGGCCTTGCGTGTTTTATATCAGCAGGCAGGGGCGTGATTTTTTAGAGAGTCTTGAGGATTCAAAGCCAACAGGTTGATTGTCTCGGGCAAGAAGTATTGATTCTCACCAAATTGACGCGCTGAAAATCAGGAGGGTAAAATATTGGTATGAGAAGGAAGGATAACAAGACCAAAGTGACCGAGAAGAAGAAGGAGTTTGCGAGGCTTCTGGTTGCGGAAAAGTTGTCCAAGGCGGACGCTTATCGTAAGGCCTACAATCGCAAGGATATGAGTAATGACGCAGCCAGCAAGGCGGCATCCCGTTTGTCCAAAGATGGCGAAGTTTTGCGAATGATTGACGAATTGAATAAGCAACTGGATAAGTCTGCTGTGCTGACCAGGCAACAGCGCATGGAATGGTTGTCCCGCGTGGTGACAACTCCCATCGGCAATGTTGATAGCGCATCCGATCTCTGTCAGGAGGTTTCCATGGATGAAACCGGAGCGAAATTTAAGATGCCCTCAAAAATCGCCGCTATTGCCGAGCTTAACAAGATGGATGGCGCATACACTCCTCAGAAGATGGAAGTGGATGCAGGAGAGAATTTTATAACCCTGCTGTCCTCCCTGCCTTTTGAGCCTCCCGTGAAGCAGGGATAAAAACGTTGATTCTCGCCAACTTGCATTTCCCGTGTTTTGTGGCTCATGATTGAGCCATGTTAAATTTTCTGGGAATGACGCGCCATTTGTCCACGACGGCAGGCTATGCCAAGCGCATAGGCTGGCTTTTGTTCGAGGATGTAACGCAATCTCCGTTCCCGGTAACAGGAGTTTCTTTCACCGGTGTGGTGATGACGGAACAGGGAGACTTGCCCGTTGTCATTGAACACGGCGAGCAAGAACATTGTTTGGAGCTTACTTTTCCTGCCCTGCCTGTTGGCCGCTGGCCGTATGCCATTCATGCACAGGATGAGTCCGGAGAGGATTTGAGGCTGTTTTCCGGTTATATTGGGGCCGTGGATTCTGTGGCTCCTGTTGAGTCGTCCACAGTGTACGATATTCCTGCAATGGGTATTACGATACCTGTTGAGGCAAGTAAGACGATCAAGGCCCAGTGGCTTTCCAACACGGCCTCCATTATCGCGGCCCAACAGGCGCAACAGAATGCCAACACATCCTCCACCAATGCAGAAACGGCGAGCCAGGCAGCCAAGACGGCAACGGACGCGGCAGCCACCGCTGCTGCACGGGCCGAAGAGGCGGAAGGCTATGCAGGGTCTGCCTGGGCCTCCAAAAGTGCTGCCGCCGATTCTGCGACTGCCGCCGGCACGTCCGCAACTAACGCAGCCCGTGACGCCAAGAGCGCCAATGACGCTAAAACGGCTGTGGAGTCGCTGGCCGACGCCTGGCCGGAAACGGTCAGCGAAGCAAAACAGGACGTCCACGCGGTCAAAGAGGACGCTCTGGCTGCTATCCGGGACAAACAGGCCGATGCCGTTCTTGCCGTAGGCAGGGCGCAAAAAACCGCTACGGACAAGATTGCCGGAGCGCAGGCGGACGCCGTTTCCGCCGTTCAGGAGGCGGAGGAGGAAGCGCAAGGGACGATCACGCCACTTGTCCAGCGCGCCGAAACCGCTAAAGAGGCTATAGATCAGGCGGAGGGGCGCATCAATACGGCCGCGACGAATGCCGCGACCTCTGCCACCAGCGCAGCCAACTCCGCCACGGTGGCCCAGCAGGCCCTTGAGGCCATACCTCAAGTAGATGATGCAGGCAACATGACTCTGGACGGAGGTCTGACGGCGGCCGGGGCTATTAACGCCAACGGCGGCGTCAACATCCCTCTTGCTGTGGGGGCGCCGACCGATACGGGCGCAGTCAACCGCCTGCATGCCGCAGGCTTGGCCGGAGTGACGGACATTTTTTCCCAGC
>OHBE01000100.1_pt1 | contig 90489 bp, 99 predicted proteins | sample 1577231 | NCBI WGS metagenome assembly OHBE01 (sample SAMEA3541506, study PRJEB24748) | human gut metagenome | biome: human gut; feature: human-associated habitat; material: faeces | place: China | collected 2012 | reverse complement strand
GCGGCTTTTACGGCATTTTCTGCGACTTCATCCGGCATTTTCCATGTGCCGAAGCCTATGCACGGTACTTCTACGCCGTTTCTGAGTATATATTTGTCCTGTAAGCTTTTCAATTTCTCACCTTCATTTCAAAGATGAGTATATTGTATCACAATATGCGGCGATTTTACACCTTAAATTTATCGCCGCTGTCGTTATATCTTATCATATTTCGGTTATGCCGCCTTTAAGAATCCCCACATTGTCGCTGTATATTTTGTCAAACTGCGTAAGGGGCAGGGGGCTTTGACCTAAGCCTACCTCTATTGTGTATCCGGGTCTGTCATAATACTGTATAAACCAGTCCTTGTACCCTGCAAAGCCCGAATTATACGGTGTTTCCTCTACCGCATAGCCGCTGATTTGCCCGAAATATTCTGCGATTTCACGTGATTTTTGCGGCTCAAAGTCAAGGTACTTCCAGTATATGATTTCACCCTGGCTGTGGTATGACAGGGTAAGCGCAAAATTATGCTTCATTGTAAAATTAAACACAGCCTCGCTTTCGGGGGCGGAAAGGGGAGCCGTGCCGACAAAATCGCGCGGAGCGGGAGACGTAAAACCGAGCGAATACTTAATCTTTTTTGCTTCGTCCCAGCCTGCCGGATATTGAAGATTAAGGTCAACTCCCGCGATGTTCGCTTTCCACCCGTTCGGATACGGTATGTCGGGATAGCGTGCCGAAATTTTGAGCGTCTCATTTTTATACCTGTCGTTACGGAGTACACCGTTTACAAGGTCAACGCCGTCGGGGTTAACCATGGGAACAATATAAAGAGTTGCCTTTTTAAATAACTGTACCGCGAGAGTACCGTACAGCGAGCCTCCGTTTGCAAAGCTTTCCGAATATTCTTCGATGAATTTTAAAAGTAGGGGAGTTGTTATCCATTCGTTTGCGTGGTGCGACGCGTTGTAAAATACCTCGTCTTTGCCCTGACCTATGCTTAGATACGGTATGCTTTTTCCCATAACGCTTTTTCCTATAACTCCGCCCGAAAGGAACGGATATCGCATTAAAAGTCCTTCGCAGATGTATGTTAAAAGCATATATGAATACGGCACGTCGGTGGGAACTACCGAAAAAGCAAACGGAACGGTTAAAATTGTGCCTATCTGCAGATTCAGCGGATCAACCGTCGGATTTGCAAGCATAATTTTTCTTATGCTTGTATTGTGCATGGCGGCAATCGAATAGAGCGAATCTCCCTTTTTTACACGGTGAATCGTGTACCCTTTGAGATACGGTAAAAGTGCGGCGTATGTTTTCGGACCGACAATTCCGTCGGGCGACAGAGAAGCGGCCTTTTGAAAAGCAATTACGGCGTTTCTTGTATCGCTTCCGAAAATGCCGTCGATTTCACCCTCTAAAAGCCCGGCCCTTTTAAGTGCCAACTGTATTACGGATGTTTCTGTTTTGTTGTTTTGATAATTCATAAAATGTTCGTGCCTCCCAAAACGTTTATTATATTATACGAATTCGGCGGCACTTTGTTGCAAAACGGCATAGCTTGATTTTTGCGGACTTATGAATTATTATAAAATAAAGATAATATGACGGGAGACGATATTATGACGCCTTGTGAGCTTTTGATATGCGCCGAGGATGCTATGGTAAATTCATATTCGCCGTACTCGGGCTTTTCCGTCGGTGCGGCGCTTATTACCGCAGACGGAAGAGTTTATAAGGGGTGCAATATCGAAAATTCGGCTTTTTCACCCACGATATGTGCCGAGCGAACAGCTTTTTTTAAGGCGATCAGCGAGGGTGAAAACGATTTCGAAGCTATTGCGATAGTCGGTAAATACAAAAACGGCGAATACAAACGCCTTTGCTATCCGTGCGGCGTTTGCCGTCAGGTTATGGAGGAGTTTTGCGGCGGTGATTTCAAAATAATTCTCGGCGACGGCAAGGGCGAATATGAGGTGCATACGCTCTCGGAGCTTTTGCCCGGCGGATTTGATTTGCGAAAGGAATAATTATTGAAAATCGGCACAAAATAATTCCGAAAATCGGAAGGGGAAATGTTTTTTGCTGATTTTTCTTAAAGCGTTTTTTGTCGGCGGACTCATATGCGTTATAGGACAAATACTGATAGACGTGACAAAGATGACGCCTGCAAGAATACTCGTTACCTTTGTTGTGCTCGGAGTTATCCTCGGTGCGACCGGAGTATATGATAAGCTTGTTGATTTTGCCGGAGCGGGGGCTACGGTACCGCTTACGGGCTTCGGTAATGTCCTTGTGAACGGAACCAAGGAGGCAATCCGCGAAAAAGGCTTGCTCGGTGTTCTTACGGGACCGTTGTGTGCGGGCTCCGCAGGAATTGCGGCGGCGGTACTGTCGGGACTTGTGGTTTCGTTTTTTGCAAAACCGAAAAGCAAATAAAAAACACCCGTTCAAAGGCTGAGTGTTCGTAAGAAGACATTGGTTTCCTGCATAAAAAACTCTTATGCTTTTGTAAAAAAGGCTCGCAAGGCGACAGGCTTGCTTAGTTTCCTGCCTTCGGTATAAAAAGATTTTTACGCCTACGAAACTGCAAAGCACTTTAAAATATTATATTTTTGATACAAGAAAATGAAAACCCCTCAGATAAGCCGGAGCTCATCTGAGGGGTCAATTATTATTGCACAAAAAATATTGTTTTGACGCAAAGCTTCCTTATAAACACTCAGCAATCGGGCGTTTATAATGCGTTTTTATTTACGCAACGGTTTCGGAAACGAAGTTGTCGTCGCAGCAGGAGCATGAAACATAATTTTCAGCGTCATTGCCGATAACTACTTTTTTGCTGTCAACATATTTTTTCACTATTACATAAACGCCGAAGATAGCGCCTGCAACAGCGGCGATGATACCGATAACTTTAAGAACTTTTTTCATAGGTAAAATGCCTCCCTTAATTTTTGTAAAACTATGTGTTTATTATATACGTAAAAAAGGCAAAAGTCAATGAATAAAATGTAAATTTGACCGAAAAAGCAAAACACCCCGGTCTAAAGACCGAGGTGCATTAAAAACAACATTAAGCCTTGTTGAGTTTGCAAACGAGGGCTGACTTTTTGCGAGCGGCGTTATTCATATGAATAAGACCCTTTGCAGAAGCCTGGTCGATTTTCTTAACTGCAGCTTTAACAAGAACTTCTTTGTCGGCAGCGTTTGACTCAATAGCGGCATTAGCCTTTTTGATAGCTGTCTTGAGAGCGGTGTTTCTTGACTTGTTGCGGTCTGCTCTCTTGTTGTTAACGATTACACGTTTTTTAGCTGATTTAATATTCGGCATAGTTTAACCTCCTTTGCGTATCACATTAGCGGAATATATAATACCATTCTTTCCGAAAAAAAGCAAGTTTTTTTTCATAAACAGCCTATAAAATTTATGCCGGTGCAAATAATATATCGTAAAGCGCGCCCGAAATTCGCAAAATGCGGCAAAACGGGCTGCAGCACACAAACATTTATCGAAAGAAAGGCAGCAGTATTTATATGATTTTCGGAACCGATCTCGCAATTGAGCGCAGAGAGATAACAAACAGCGGCAAAAATGACGGCGTGACGGTAAAAAAGCGAAGGGTAAAAAGCGCGTCGGTCACCGAAATAGAAATTACAACGGATGCCGGTGCCGAAAAGCTCGGCAAACCCGTCGGCACATATGTCACGGTGGAGCTGCCGCCGTTTTCATCGGAATTTGATGATGCAGACAGCAGAATGCTTGCCGTGAGAGATGAAATTAAAAAGCTGTTGCCGAAAAATACCTCGGGAGTTCTTGTGGTGGGGCTCGGTAATTCGGATATTACACCCGACGCTCTCGGTCCCAAGACCGCAAAAGATATATTTTCAACGCGCCATATCACAAAATCGCTCGCGGAGGAGGTGGGTCTTCCGTCTCTTCGACCCGTATCGTCCGCATCTCCGGGAGTGCTCGGTCAGACCGGCATAGAAAGCGCCGAGATGATTCGCGGAATAATGAATGAGACTTCCCCCGACGCTGTAATAACCGTGGACGCGCTGTCGGCACGCAGCATAAAAAGGCTCGGCTGTACGGTGCAGATGACAAATACCGGTATAGTTCCGGGTTCGGGAGTCGGCAATCATCGCGCCGAGATAAGCCGAAAGACCCTCGGAGTGCCGGTAATAGCGATAGGGGTGCCGACGGTGGTAGATGCCGCCGCACTTGTCTATGATATAACGGGAAATGAAAATATACCGCAGCCGGAACGCGAAAGAGCCGAAAAAATGATGGTGACACCGCGCGAAATCGACGTTATGATAAGCCGTGCGTCACGCCTTTTGGCTCTTGCGATAAATTCCGCTCTGCAACCCGATATGGATATGAAAACTCTTCTTTCTCTCGTATAACATCGGAAAAACGCGCATATAATCTTACAAAGGTCATATGCGCAGCTGTGTGATATTGCCGTATCGTCCTAAGCCTTTTGTTATACGCCGTATACGGCTGCAACATACGGCGTATGACTTGCGAAAAAACAAATTGCGGCCGGAAAGGCTATGTAAATCAAATGAAAAAACGAAAAAGACATACGGGTAAAATTCCGAAAAAAAGAAATGAGGTGCTTGTCGCCCTGCCGATAATCATAATATTGGCATTTGTGTGCGGAAGCCGTTTCGGAAATGCCGTCGGCAGAACCGCCGTTATAGGCGCGGGGCTGATGCTGCCGGAGGGTGCCGTTCTGTCTGCAAAAAGCAGTGCGGTAAGGTCAATCGAAAAAAGCGTTTCCGCGCAAAGCTCACAGCAAAACGCCGTAATTTCATTGCCGAGCGAAAAAAACGAGCAGAGCGAAAGCGTCGTCGGAAGCACTCCGACTGTTCCTCGCGATATAGTTAAAATGATGGCTGACGCCGAAAAACAATACGCCTCGGCAAATCATGACGGCACCATAGTCGAAAAGAAATTCGATGCATCGTCCGCAACATCGACATATAAAAATATAACGGTACGAAACACAACGCCGTCGCACAGCATAAATATCGAAAGCTCGTTAAACGGCGAGTGTAATCTCAATATTGCCGATAAGAGCGCGCCAACGGTTCTTATTTTTCACACCCATACCACAGAGTGCTATCAGCTTATGGATAAGGGCTGGTATACGCGCGATTTTGAACTGAGGAGCGATGACCCGTCGCGAAATATGGTGCGCGTGGGCGACGCCGTTTCGGAGGAGCTTCAAAAGGCGGGAATAGGCGTAATACATGACACCGAGATACACGACAGAGCGTATACCGGTGCATATGACCGCTCGCGTGAGACAATACTTAAAATAATGGAAGAAAATCCGTCAGTAAAGATAGTTCTTGACGTTCACCGAGACGCGATTGAGCAAAGCGACGGTACGCGCATAAAGCCGACAACCACGGTAAACGGCAGAAAAGCGGCGCAGATAATGATAATTGCAGGCTGTGAGGACGGCAAGGTCACGTCGTTTCCGACATGGGAGCAAAATCTTACATTCGCGCTAAAGCTGCAGCAGACAGCCGAAACCATGTATCCGGGGCTTATGCGGCCGATATTGTTTTCCGCAAGAAAATACAATATGGACGTAACGCCGTGCTCGGTGCTGCTTGAGTTCGGCAGCGATTCAAATACAATAGCCGAGGCGGAATATTCCGGGCACCTTATGGGAAAAGCTCTTGTCGAATTTATAAATTCCAACGTCTGAAGCATTAAATAAACGAAAGGAGTATTGTGCCGTATACGGAGGTGACCCGTTGCGGCAAAATGACCGTATTAAAATGAAGAAAAAAGACAGGATAATTAAAAAATATCTCGCGGTACTGACCGTTGTTTTGTGTGCCTTTGCGCTGTTTGCGGGAGTGTCTGAGTCGGCAAACAGAACGTCTCAGCTCACTCGCGGAGTATCGGATTCCGTTTATACCGAAAAGCAGATACTGGAGAGCGTCGCGAAAGAGGCGAAAAACGGCAGAGAATTTCTAAATGCGATAGATGAAAAAATAACAGAGATGATTTTCGGCTGAATACAGAAAAAGATACTTTTTTTGAGGGCTGTAAAGCTTTTTACAGCTCCTTTTTTATGGCGTTTTAGTAATAATATAATTCTCTTTTAATATTTTTTTGCCAAATAAATACTAAATGAAATTAGTGATATAGCTAATAAAGCGCATACAGTGCCACTCGTGATAAACGATTTAGACGGTTCAAGTATGCAAGTTGATTCTTGGGGTATATTAGGATTATATTTTATTTTTAAAGGCTCACCGATATTTATTCGTTGATTCTGTTCTTCGATTATTCCAGTATAAGTTTGATCATCAACTACATATTCATAATAAATGTCAAAATAAGTAGATGTATGTCCATAATTTGATCCTCTTGCTCCTTCAACTTTTGTTTCTACATGACTTATTGTTGCGTTTGTAACAATCCATTCTGTTTGCTTATTTTGTATTTGATAGTCGATGGATCCGTTCCAAAAAACTATCACAGAACTTATCAACAAGATAATTCCGACCGTTATAAGAAAAGCCGGTGAGCGTGTTTTTATTTTCCTTTTAGCATCATTCAAATTACTTATCGTCATTTATTCTCTCCTTTAATTATATCAATAGGAGAGAGCGATTTTTGGCTCTCTCCCACCAATGAAATACTTCATATTACAATAAACTGTTTGGAATAAGAAACACTAAAGTTCGATGCATCTGTTACATTGACTACAACTGTGTAACTGCCGGTTTCAGTCGGGAGCCATTCGCAAAAATTTATTGATGTGTTATTATTAGAGTAACATATTTGGTCTTCCTTGTAAATGCAGAATTCCCATTGGTATGGCTGATTACCACCTTCTGTTGAGGCAGTAAAAGTCAGAGTTTCGCCTAACTGAAGATTTCCAAATAATTCTATATCAGTAATCAAAAGATTATTGGGTATAAACTTAGCCTTTAGCGTTCGATTGGATAGAACGATAAAAGAATATTCCTCAGTAAGATTGTCAAGTAGTTTCCCATTTTCATACCACCCAGCATCTCCATTGAAATAATAAAATCTTTTGTTTTTTATTCAAGACAGTTTTTCTTCTTTGAAATTCATCTAATATTTTATATTATACCATGAGCTACTTCTTTTCCCACCCCAATATTATTAACAGTTATAGGGCAATACTCCTTTATTTAGTATGTACTGCCCTACATAGAAAGAATTTATGTAATTGTTATTGAGTGGGAGTAAGCTACTTTTTGTCCTGTCGCATCAGTTTCATAAATCAAAATGTTATTTTAGGATTTATTTTTATGAAAATTTTTTTTGAAAATAAAAGGAAGTATCATCAATAATATTCCGCTTATCCCTAAAATCACTCCAAATATAATGAAGTTTACATTTGGTTTTAATACAGAAGTGGATTTTTCGGGAGATTGTGGATTGTATTTTATTTCAAATTCATCTCCGATTTTTTTATAATTTACAGACTCGATTAAACCGGTGTATACATTTTCTTCTGCACTGTATTCATATAAAATATCATATATAATATATTTATTTCCGTTTGTTGTCATACGCTCATATACATTAGTAACAGTTGCTTCCGTCTTTATCCAGTTTAATTGTGAAATCTCTTCTTTATATCCCGGAATTCCGATTATAATTGTAACCACGCAACTAAAAGACAGAACAATTCCCACAAAAAAAATAAATCCCGGCATAATATTTTTCACTTGTTTTTTGAATTCTCCAAAATCCGTATATGTCATATAAATTTGTATCGATCCTTTCTTGGCATTATTTATATTAACGCTTCTAATGTTAAAATACAGAATATTTATATTGTATTATTTGCTTGTATTTCACTAAATTTAGCGAAGAGCGATTTCACTAAAAAATGCAATCACTCTTCAGCATTTATATTTATGTTATAGTAAATTGTTTCGTATAAGATGTAACAGAATTTGATGCATCCGTTACATTGATCACAACTGAATAATCTCCAACTTCTATATTCTTCTCCTTAAAATTAATTTTTTTGTAATTTGGAATGTCAATTTTTATTTTATTCCCATCAGAATCAATTGTTATAGCGCCTTTTTGCTTGTAAGTATTGTATATATGATTTAATCCAGTATTATTATTAAAATCACTAACCAAAGATTTTTTTGACACTATTCGAAGATTAATTAATGGTAACATCGTTTAACGTACAATGCCTTCTCTGCGTAGAATAGAAACAGGGGAGGCAGATAAAGTAATGAAAAGGAAAAGCTGTGCAAAAAGAGTGTTCTTCTCTTTTTTCGTGTTCGTTATGAGCATTTCGGTGCTTGTTTTCACCTTTACCTGTCGTATGCGCCCCGTCATTACGAGGTACAGCGAGACAGTAGCCGAAAGAATACTTTTAAACTCGACAAACAAAGCGGTTGCCGAGGTCCTCGCCGAATCGGAAACAGCATATAACGATATAGTTAAAACAGAAAGAAATGCGGAGGGAAATGTAACTTCTCTCCACGTTGATACAGTTAAAATAAATTTACTTCAAAGCAATATTTCCCTTACCGTATCCGAAATCGCCGCAGAAAACGAAACATTCAGCATATCTATACCAATCGGAACGTTTTTGGGAAGTGAATACACAAACGGCTACGGCCCGCGCGTGAAATTTAATGCTCAGCTGACCTCCGGTACGGTTGTGACATTTTCAAACGAATTCAGGGAGGCCGGGCTCAACCAGGTAATACACCGCATTGTTTTCAATATAGAGACAAGCGGCAGGCTTGTTATGCTCGGAAAGACTGACGGCTTGTCCGTAACAGCGTCCGCCGTTGTTGCGGAAACCGTTATAGTCGGCGTGCTGCCGGAGGCACTCACAAACGTGATAGGCTCGCCGAGCGAGCTTGCCGGAATTATAAACGACTACGGAGCGGCGTTTGATTAAGCGGGAATATCAAATATCCGCCACAAGCTCCACGGGACAGTGGTCTGAGCCTTGTATATCCGAGAGAATGTCGGCGGAAACGAGCTTGTCTTTGAGAGCTTCCGATACAAGAAAGTAGTCTATTCTCCATCCTGCGTTGTTTTTACGCGCGTTAAATCTGTAAGACCACCAAGAGTATCTGCCCGGCTCGTCAGGGTGAAAATACCTAAAGGTGTCTATAAAGCCGCTGTCTAAAAGGGTCTCGAATTTTTCTCTTTCTTCGTTGGTAAACCCGGCATTACCCATATTCGTTTTCGGATTTTTCAAGTCGATTTCTTTGTGTGCCACATTGAGGTCGCCGCAAAGAATAACCGGCTTTGTCTTTTCAAGCTTTTTTAGATACGACAGGAATTTTTCTTCCCACGACATTCTGTATTCAAGCCTTTTGAGTTCGCTTTGAGAATTCGGTGTGTAGCAGGTTAGAAAGAAATAATTTTCGAATTCGAGCGTTATGACTCTGCCTTCATTGTCGTAAAACGGCTCGTTTATGCCGTAAAATACGTCTTTTGGTTCCTCTTTTGTGAATATCGCTGTGCCCGCATAGCCTTTTTTTTCGGCATAGTTCCAATAGCTTTTGTAGCCGTCAAATTCCAGGTCGATTTGACCTTCCTGAAGCTTTGTTTCCTGTATGCAAAAGATATCCGCATCAAGAGAATCGAATACCTCCTTGAAATTTTTGCCGACTGCGGCGCGCAGTCCGTTTACGTTCCATGATATCATCTTTTTCATTGCGGTAATTGCCCTTTCGGGTGCTCCTTTTTTATAATAATATTTGCTTTAGGCGCGGCGCTGCAAAACGCAAGATGTATTTTTGCAGCCTACTGCCTTTTTATGTAGCCCGTGCCGAAGCCGAGCTTGTTTCCGCCGAGCATATATTCCTTTGCACTCTTTTGTAAAGAGGTATCTTCGCAGTAGTCGTTTATATCGCTTTTTCTTTCTCCGAATATGCGCTCTATTGCCTGCGAATCGTTTTCCGTCGAATATGCCGGAGTGAACAAGTCCATAAATTTAACTATGTTGCTGTCTTTTGCCATAAAGCTTCGGTTGCCGGGAAACAAAAGCCAGCTCTCACAGAAGAAGTAATCATATTCGTAATTCGGAAAATGGCTTCTGAAAAATTCCTCGGCACGCCTTACGGAGTCCGTACAGCTCTCCCTTGTCAGCTTTTCTCCCTGAGGAATGTGAATGTATAAGAGGTTGTCGCCTCTTTTAAACGGCAGCTTTGTGTAGTCTGGCCCCATGGGGGCTTTATACATTTGGAATTGCAGCCTGCCTATTTTAAATAGCTTGCCCGATGCGTGATTATGAAGCCAACGGTAGTTTTTAAGACCGTTGTTTTGATTGTTTTCGCACCAGACGGCTGCATCCTTTATCGTATCGTAAAAAACATCGTCACTTATTATTTTGCTCTTGTAAAAATCGTGAGTCCGCTCAAAGCTCTTTAAAACAACCGCGAGTCTAACCATATCCGATTGTCCCTTAAGTATGTCGGGAAATGGGAAAAACAGCTTCGAGAGCGCATTGATTTTAGATTTGCTGTTTGTGTATATATCATCCGCTTTTTCGCGCAGCGACTGCGGCAGTCCTACTTTTTTTATGTCGTAATTCAAATTTAAGAACCTCTTTTACAGCAGCTTCTGAAGCTCGTTCAGCTTTTCCTGCGGCATTTCCTCTCTGTCGCCGAACGGGAAGAAAATATTTAAGCTTTCATATTTTTCTTTGCAAAGCTTGCGGAACGGCAAAAGCTCTGTTTTTTCAACGCAATTAAAGGGCTTTAGTATTTCGCGAAGCTTCAGAACATCGTCTTCGGTATCGTTAATGCCGGGAGTTATAACCTGTCGGATTATAACTCTTTTTTTTGCCTTTTCGCATTCCGCAAGAAACGCAAGCGGAGCGGAAAGGCTCACTCCTATGTATTTTTTATACAGGTCGTCACGTGAAAATTTTATGTCGAGCAAAACTATATCGGTTTTGCCGAGAAGCTTTTTTACGCTGTCGTTCATTATGACGCCGGAGGTGTCAAGCGCAGTACCTATGCCTTCCTCCTTAAGCCTTGTAAACAGCTCGTATACAAATTCGACTTGCAAAAGCGGCTCGCCGCCCGATACGGTAACTCCGCCGTCCTTGCCGAAATATGAGCGGTATCTTAAAATCTTCTTTACCGCGTCATCAACAAAAATATCTTCTCCGGCATTTTTGTCCCAAGTGTCCGGATTGTGACAGTATGGGCAACGCAGGGGACAACCCTGCAAAAACAGAACTGTGCGTACTCCGGGGCCGTCTACTGTACCGAGACTTTGAAATGAATGGACTTTGCCTGTCATAAATTCACCTTGCATTTTGTCGTAATAATGTTACAATATATTGTATTTGTTTTTTAGGAGTGTCAGCTTTGTCAAATTCAGTTTTTGCCGAAACCAAATATTTTATTATAGATATGGACGGCACTTTTTACCTTGACGGTAATATTATACCCGGTTCTGTTGATTTTCTCAATACGGTTAAGCAAAAAGGAAAGGATTTTCTCTTTTACACCAACAATTCGTCAAACAATGTCGAGGTTTGCAGAACAAGACTTCACAATATGGGTTACGATATTTCGCCGGACAAAATCGTAATTTCGTCTCACGTTACGATTGATTTCCTCAAAGCCAACAGGAACGGCAAAAGGGTGTACCTGCTCGGCAACGAACGGCTCACGGCTGATTTTGTGAATGCGGGAATTATTCTTGACGACAAAGACCCGGATATAGTGGTGCTCGGTTTTGATACCACTCTTACGTACGAAAAGCTGAGACGAGCCTGTCGCTTTTTGGCGGAGGGGAAGGAGTATATTGCGACGCATCCCGATTTCAATTGCCCCACAGCTGACGGGTTTATGCCCGACACGGGCTCTATGATGGCTCTTTTTGAGGCATCAACCGGCAGAAAACCCGATATGATAATGGGCAAGCCGCATAAATACACGGTCGATTATCTTACGCGGCTTTTGTCTTGTAAAAAAGAGGAACTGTGCTTCATCGGCGACCGACTTGAAACCGACATACTGATAGGGCAGGCTAACGGTATACCGTCTGTGCTTGTGCTGTCGGGTGTTACGAGCCCCGAGCAATATAAAAAGAGCGATATTCGTGCGAGTGAGGTCGTCGGCTCGTTAAAGGAGCTTGCGACTTTGCTGTAAAGGCAATTACAATTACATATTTTCTTGTGTGCAAAACATATCACATTACAAAAAACAACCGACAAGCAGCAAACAGTGCCTTGCCGGTTGTTTTTTGTTACAGAATTATGCAGATAAGCCCGTTGCAGCCTTCGTTTATAACTCGTTCGAGCGTCTCTTGAAGCTTCATTCTCGCGTCTGACGGCATATGATTGAGCTTGCCTCTGAGCCCTTCGTTTACAAGCTCGTGAAGCGATTTCCCGAATATATTTGACTCCCATATCTTTTGCGGGTCTTCCTCAAAGCCCTGAAGCAGATATTTTACGAGCTCCTCCGACTGGCTTTCGCTGCCGACAATCGGCGCGACCTCGGTCTTTATGTTGGCTTTGAGCATATGAATTGACGGTGCGCTGGCGGACAGCTTAACCCCGTATTTGCCGCCCTGCTTTACAAGCTCGGGCTCTTCAAGCGTCAGTTCGTCTATCGACGGCATCACTATTCCGTAGCCTGTCGCTTCCACCTCGTCAAGCGCGCACTTCAGCCTGTCGTATTCCTTCTTTACCGAAGCGAGCTCGCGCATTGTGGCCATAAGACTTTGCTCGTTTTCCACGGTAAGACCGGTTGATTCGGAAAGAACCTTATAAAAAAGCCCCGACCCTACGCGTACCGAAATAATTGCGCTGCCGCACCCCAGCTCCATGCTGCTTACAGAACAGTCATCCGTATATTCGCATTCCTTCAGGCGCTCCGTCATTAAGGATACGTCGCGTACAAGCTCCATTTCGTTTGCCGCGGAAGCTACTGCGCCGAAAAGTGCTTTCCTCAGCCAATGGTCGTGCGGCAAAGCCGTCAGCCAGAACGGAAGCTTTACCGATACCTCACGAATGGGAAATTCAAACAAAAGCTGCGTCATTATCTCTTTAATTTCTGTTTCGGTAAGCTCAAGGCAGTTTATCGGAAGCACGGGAACGCCGTATTTTTCGGAAAGCTTTACGGACAGCTCCTTCGCGGGAGCCGCGTGTGGGTACATACAGTTTAAGAGGACTATAAACGGTTTGTTTAATTCTTGAAGCTCGCTTATTACGCGACCTTCCGCCTCTTCGTATTCGTCACGCGGAATGTCGCTTATGCTGCCGTCTGTCGTTATGACAAGACCTATTGTCGAATGTTCCGCTATGACCTTTCGTGTACCGATTTCGGCGGCCTTGTCAAACGGCATTTCCTCCTCCGCCCACGGAGTGTGAACCATTCGCGGCCCGTCGTCCTCAATATAGCCGAGCGAGCTCGGAACAATATAACCGACACAGTCAATCATCCTAACCTTAAAGCTTGCGTTATCCGGAAGATTTATCTCTACCGCATTTTCGGGGATGAATTTCGGCTCGGTCGTCATTATTGTTCTGCCGGCGGAGGATTGCGGTAATTCGTCTACCGCTCGGTCGTGCTGACCGGCGTTATCTATATTCGGTATCACAAGGGTGTCCATAAATCGCTTTATAAACGTTGATTTTCCCGTCCTCACGGGACCTACGACGCCAACGTAGATGTCGCCGTCGGTTCTTTTTGCAATATCGTTGTAAATACTTGTTTTTTTCATTTTCGGCTCCCCCTTATGCACGCGGAATGAGCAGCCTGCATTTTTCGGTGACGAGCATGCCCTCAAGATTGTTTTCACTTATAATTTTGTCGGCTGTCGTGTTGTAATGTCGCGCTATATCCCATACTTTTTCGCCCTTGTCGGCGAAATATACCGTAAGTGCGGCTTCGGACGGCTTTTTCGGCCTTTCACTGTCAACGGTAATATCCGTAATGACGTTTACCGTGCTTACGGAAAAAACAGCTGCGGATATTGTAATTTCCACACGGGCGTCAAGAGTGTCACCGGAATTAAGTATATAATCAGATCCCGTGACGGTTATAAACGGCGAAAACTCCGTTCTTTCGCCCGAGAATTCCTCGCGGCGTCGGTATTCAAAATCAAATTGCCGTTCAAAAAACGATATTTCGTTTTCTCTGCTTACGGTGAGCAGATTAACTTTTATTGCGCCCGAGATTAAAAGCTCGTCTTTTACGCGTGAGGTATTGTACTCTATGCCGGCGACTGACATATCTAAAATTCTCTCGGTATCGGTACCCGACAAATCGAGCCTGCCCCTGCAAAGATGAGTGTCGGTAAAGCTGTCGTCAAGCCGCCGTATCTCCGTCGGTGTCAGCTTTGATTCGATTTCGTAATTTACCGAATATGCGTCCGTCACCATGCTCATTTCTTCGCTTTTGTATGTTTCGGTGTATGCGCGTATTTCGGCTCCTGCGTCCAAAAGGCGAAGTGCTCCTGCGGCGTCTGTCTTGGCAGATACGGCTAAATCCGAAATCACAAGCTTTATTATATTGATGCTTTCGTCATCTGCTTTTTCGACTTCAACTATTTGATTTATCGGCATGGTGTGCTCGGTTGTTTGCAGCTCGTTGTCATTTGTCTCCGCAATATAGAGAGTTTTTACGGTAAGCTCGCCTTTAATAAGAATTTTTCCCGATACCGCCTTTGTATCCTCTATTACGGCGCTTGCGTAGGAACGCACTATCTGCGATATCGCCGGCTTTGCATCTCCGATTTCGTATATTTCGCTGACGGTGAAGCCCTTTTCCGAACAGCCGAGCATATTGCACACTTCATTCTTTTCGCATTTGGTTTCGACCCCGCCGCCGCTGCAACCGCAAATAAGTTTTTTACGCTCGCACGAATAGCATGAAAAGGTTATGCTTATACTGCCGTGAATATCAAGTCGCCTGCCGGAAACGGCACGGCAGTTGACATATTCCGTTTTCGCTCTGACGCAGCATTCGCATTCCTCAACCGCTCTGTTTTCAAAAAAACGAGAAAAGGGGACGCCCTGCTCAAGGCATTGCAGCTTTCCGGTATCGCTCATGTATAGTACCGAGAGTCGGCCCGTTCCGTCTGCCGTTACCCTGTCACCGGTTTTCTGAACGCTGCTTATATGTGCAGTCAGCGAACATTTTAATACTCTTTGAATATCGGGGAGGTATTCGGGCAGCGTTATATCACACTCAATAGGTTGCTCCAAAGCTTCCCGACAGGCTGTTTTTCTTTTTGAAACTTCATTCGTTTCCGCACAAAAATCCATTACTGTCTCTCCTCTTTGCTGAAATGTATTTTTCGTTTCTAAGAATATTTATTCAAATCCTGTCCGCAATATTACACCGCTGTGCAAATTGAATATGCCGTTGATTTTGCGGCTTTGAAAAAATTTTAAAAAAATTTCAAAAAACACTTGCAAAAATAAAAATCTGTGTTATTATAATAATAACGATAATCGTTACTGATTATTGAGCGGTTACAAGCCGCAACGTAAAACGCAGTTAAAGCCGATGATATAGACACGGCTTTTTACGGTGCACGTTATCCGATATATTAAGAACGGAGGCTGAATATTGCAGGAACAGCGTTACAGTCGGCAAAGGGAGGCAATCCTTGAAAATTTAAAAAACAGGTATGACCACCCGACTGCCATGGAGCTTTATCTCTCCGTCAGGGAGGATATTCCGAATTTAAGCCTCGGTACTCTCTACCGCAATCTTACTCTTCTTCGTGACAGCGGCAAAATCATAAGCCTTACCCTCGGCGGGGAGGAGCATTTTGACGCTAATACAAATCAGCATTATCATTTCAAATGCACATCATGCGGCAGATATTTCGATTTACCCTCTGAGCCGCTTGACTCGTCCGTTACGGCACGTTGCTTGGGTGATTTCAAGGGCAGGGCAGAGGGGTACAGCCTAATCTTTTACGGCAAATGCGAAGAATGTTTAAAGCATTTGTCCGTGTCAAATAATAAAGATAATAATTAAATTCTTGGAGGAATTAAAAATGAAAAAATTTGTATGTCCCGTATGCGGTTATGTTTATGAAGGCGAAAATCCGCCTGAAAAGTGCCCTCAGTGCGGCGCTCCCGGTTCAACCTTCAAAGAGGTTAAAGAGGAGTCAAAATCTTGGGCTGCAGAGCACGTTGTAGGTATTGCGAAGGATGTTCCCGAGGATATCCTTGAGGGTCTTCGCGCTAACTTCACAGGCGAATGCTCCGAGGTCGGTATGTATCTTGCAATGGCAAGAGTAGCTCACAGAGAGGGCTATCCCGAAATCGGTCTTTACTGGGAAAAGGCTGCCTATGAAGAGGCAGAGCATGCCGCTAAATTTGCAGAGCTTCTCGGTGAGGTCGTCACAGACAGCACCAAAAAGAACCTTGAGATGAGAGCCGAAGCAGAGAACGGTGCTACACTCGGTAAGTTTGAACTTGCTAAGAGAGCTAAGGAAGAGGGCCTTGACGCTATTCACGATACCGTTCATGAGATGGCTCGTGATGAAGCGAGACACGGCAGAGCATTTGAGGGCCTTCTCAAGAGATATTTCGGTTGATTTTTTAAGCTTTGCCAAATAAATATAATGTTAGGAAGTGTTTGCTTTGAAAAAATATGTATGCCCCTGTGGCTATGTTTACGATCCCGCAGTGGGAGATCCCGATAACGGCGTAGCTCCCGGAACCGCGTGGGAGGATGTTCCCGAGGACTGGGTTTGCCCCGTATGCGGTTTGGGTAAAGACTCCTTTACGGAAGAAGATTAATTTGGCAAAAGTCGGATTGCGTTTTTAGTGCAGTCCGACTTTTCTTTTTGTATGCAGTTTTGCTAATGTCGAAATTTGTTGATTATTACGTCTTGAACACGGTTTTGCGCTGTGATAAAATATCTTCAGAGATTTGTAAACGGAGGAGACATATGGAGAGACGCGATAAGATAAATTATTATCTTGATTTGGCTGAGGCGGTGGCTCAGCGAAGCACTTGCCTGAGACGTCATTTCGGTGCGGTCATAGTAAAGGATGATGAGGTTATATCAACCGGTTACAGCGGCGCACCGAGGGGCAGAGAAAACTGTACTGATTTAAATTACTGTGTCCGTACAAGGCTTAATGTTCCGCGCGGTGAGAGATATGAGCTTTGCCGCAGTGTACACGCCGAGATGAATGCCGTTATAAGCGCGGCGAGAAATCAAATGCTCGGCAGCACGATGTATCTCGTCGGAATAGAATGCGATACCGGCGAATACGTAAAAGAGGCGAGCAGCTGTGCACTTTGCAAACGAGTGATAATAAATTCCGGAATAGACCATGTTATTATCCGTGACACTCACGATGATTACCGCATAATCAATGTGAAAAAGTGGATTGACGATGACGAGACCTTAACGGGCAGCGTGGGATATTAATTACGTAATCAGTATATAAAAAAGACGTGAAGCGAGATTTTTCTCATTTCACGTCTTTTATTGTTGTGATTTTGCCGAAGCGTCAGTTGTCGGCGTTTACCGGAATTTCGCTGTTTGCTTCCGAGCTTTCGAGTGCTTTTTCCTCCTCGGTCATCTTGCGTACTCTCTCAAGGCGTCTCTCTTCAAGCTCTTTCATCATATCTTCCTTGAATTTGCCGTGAACGTTAAAGAATATAAGTATTATACCAAAGAGAAATCTTGCAATGGCAGGCATAAGGGCAAATACCGCAAAAAATCCCATGAGAACCTTCGGACTTGTGTCACGTATTACGTTACCGAGTGCGTCCTTGTGCGAGGTGTAGCCGACGAAGGTTATGACAAGACCCGAGAGAAGTCCGGTAACGGCATTGGCAAGCTTTGTAAAATAGTTTGATACCGTTGCTACAAGGCCCTCATTGCGGACACCGTATTTCCATTCGCTGTAATCGTAAACATCGCCCTGCAAAACCGCCTGGCAAACACGGATTATACAGTTCGGCAGACCGCATATTGTCAGCATTATGGTAATGTAAACCATATTTGCGACTCCGCTGCCGCCGCTGTAATTCTTGTACCTTTCCGCACCGGAATAGCTTCCGAACGGAGCATAACCTATTATGAACATCAGCGTGTATGCTATGCCGCCGAAAATGCCAGCACCGATTGCGGTGTTTCTGGCACCGAATTTATGTATAAGCTTCGGCGTAAGCGGCGTTATTATGAAGTTGGGCATGCCCGTGAATAAGCCGGCTATTGTGCTGTTTGCAAGGCTGCCCGTGTTGTGAAGCCAAAAGAAGCTTTCGGTAGAAGCTCCGACTGATTTGAATCCGTTGAAAAAGTTTGCGAGCATAAGTATAAACATAGGCTTGTTTTTGACCGCATTTTTAAACGAATCAAGAACGCTGATTTCCTGCATCTGCTCACGAGATGCGAGCGGGACTCTTTCTCTCATTGCAAAGAATCCGTATATTGCCGTGCCGCAGGCTATTACCATCATGGCTACGGCAAATCCGGAGTAGACGTCCTGCATACCGATGCTTTCCGAAATCTTCGGCATAAACGAAACAAATATCGGCACAAAAGCCGGAATCCACGTTCCGAAAAGCTCAAAGAACTTTGAAGTCGCTATAAGGTTGTCTCTCTCGCGAAGGCTCGGGGTGATGTTGTAAAGAAGTATTTGCCAGGCATTGAAATATGACATACCTAAATTGTATGCGAATATTGCAATTACCGCCCAAACTATTTTTGATGTGTTACCCGAGAGGAACTGCGGCGTTGTGAAAAGCATCAGCGTGGCAAGACCCCAAATCGGTACGGTGATTATCATGTATGGGCGAAGTCTGCCCCAACGAGTTCTTGTTCTGTCAATAATAAGACCCGAAAGAGAATCGTCAACGGCGTCGTATATTGATTCGATAAAGACTATAAGACCGTAGGCACGTCCCGAAATTCCGAGAAAGCTTATCATAAAGAACTGCCTGTATGCGTTTACAAACTGGTCAAGGTTCTTTTGACCGAAGGTCGTAAGCAAAAACGCTACGAGCTCGCTCGGACGGATATAACGTCTGTTTTGCTCGGAGGCTTTTTTGACCTCTTTTTCAAGCTCTTGCTCGGACGGCTCAGCAACAGTTGTACTTGTGGCATTTTCTCCCAAAAAATCACATCCCGGAAATCATTTGTAAAAAATAAAATATTTTTATTATTTTAGCATAATGATTTCCTTAATTCAATAATTTTACGGTAATTTATTTTATATTTATCATATGGTGAACATTCATATGGCGAATATTGCCGCAAAGCACGCGAACTTTTTTACAAAAACCGGCAGTAATTGACTTTTTATGCGCACAATGCTAAAATTATTTAAATTGATTTCCAAGGAGGCTGTGTCATGCTCGAAACGGATACGGAAAAGAATTCATCATACGGCAGCAAGCCTGCTTTGCCGCGTGCGGGCGAGCAAAAAAAACGTGCCTGCGAGGAATTTCAATATGATTTTTCGAACGGCACAAAGCGAAGCGAGGCAAGACCCGAGGAAACATATTTTTACGGCGAAAATCAGCCGATGATGTTTGAAGAAGCTGTCAAAGCAAAGAACGGCGGCGGAAGCAAAAACGCAGAAAAGGGGCTTGCGGTGTTTTTGACCGTGGCGGCGGTGCTGCTTGCTTTGGTAAGTGCCTTTTCGATTTTAACCGGGTTCGGCATCATAAAAAATTATACAGGCCTTTTTGAGGAAACAACGACTGATGCCGCGGCGGATACCGACAAAGGCTCAAATTACATATACAACTCCGGTATTTCCGCAGAGACTTCGGAAAGCGAGACTTCATCCGGAGAGAGCATCACGACCGGCCAATGATGTTGTTTCACAATGCTTTTTATGCGAGCCGATAAAAAACCGCTCGCGGCAATGAAAGCTGCAAGCGGCACAAAAGCTTTTACGGCAAACGCTCTTTATGTGTAAAAGCTTCTGCATTAAATAATATGCTCCGAAATCGGCGATATATGCAATGAATTTTCCCTGCATATAAAAAAATTATAAAAAAGACTTGCATTTTTACACCCAGTATGATAGAATGCTTTAGCATTCTGAAAACGAATTCAAATTTGAACGGAGGAAGAAAATGTCGGCTCTTGAAATAATTCTTGCTGTATTACTTATATTATCATCTGTTATACTGACCGTTGTTATCCTTATGCAGGAGAGTCGCCAGGCAGGCCTTTCCGGTGCAATCGCCGGCGGTGCCGATACCTTCTTCGGTAAGAATAAAGGCAGAACCATGGAGGCTAAGCTCAGCAGATTCACGAAATACTTTGGTATATTCTTTTTTGTGCTTGCACTCGGTGCCACACTTCTGCTTCTCTTTTTCTAAAATATAAAAGCGGTAAAACGCTTTTTATATGAGCCATTAGCTCAGTTGGCAGAGCACTTGACTTTTAATCAAGGTGTCCGGAGTTCGAATCTCCGATGGCTCACCAAAGCAATATTAAACAAAGTCCCCAAGAAGTATTCTTTCTTGGGGGCTTTGGCTTTTCTAAATATTTATACTGACAATTGAACATAATTGTATTAAGAGCAATATTGTAGTTATGCAGTATTGCTCTTTTTATTTATTAGCCTTCATATTTAAAAGAGCATTAAAAGTTCTTCAAATGATAGTGATACATTTTTAGACGCCGTATTTAAAGAATATTGCTTACATCCCTGTTCAAATTCATCTTTTGGAAAGTTACTATTCATATAAGAGAGAAAACTGTTAAGCACTTTATTTGTAAAACGATATTCATATGACGACCTTTTAATCAGTTTATGATATTCTGTTCCCATATCATCCGCTGTCAATAATTCTGTAATAATTCCAACTCTCTTTTTCTTTTGTTCAGGATATAAATCAATTTCCACTAAATCATACGGTACGACATTGTTTTTGATAAATTCCATAATCTGAGCCTTATTATTATACTCGGATTTTTGAATACGAATTTGCCATATATTATTGCCGATAATTTCGGTGGCTATAAGTATATAAAAACTATGTCCGTGAAATTTGACAAACTCCCGTTTTATTTCTACGATATTTTCTAACTTTTTGTTTCCGCATTAGACTCCGACTTTTCTGTTTTCTTTGAATATAGCATTTTGGCTTTTCTTAATGTTTGTAGAATATTTAAAGCGGTTCTGTTACTTCCTAATTTTAATTCCCTTTGAAGAAAGGTAGCAGTCATTTTTTTTTCACATTCTGTAAAATACCATATTGCAAAAACCATTTATACAATGGCGTATGCGAGCCTTGGAATGCTGTTCCTGATGTAACGGACATTTTGTGACCGCATTTTGGCATTTGAATTTAACTTCATTTGTTTTCCAATACGTTTCGTTTTGACAGTAAGGACATATTTATATTGTTATAATTAAAACGGCAGACAGACGGTTTTACGCCTTATTCAGCGGTATTATCATCTATGCCTAAAAGAATATCTACAGCCGGTTGTAAATCCTTTTTGGTACGGTATGCCTTAATTACGTTCTTTTCGTGAACATTCAGTTCATTATCCGTCAAATGCACATCAAGCAAATCGCTCGGCGACACATTTAACGCACGGCAGATATTTCCGATAATATCTGCGTCGGGTCTGTTTATGCCTTGCTCCCAATTTGATATCCGGCTTTTTGTCACATTTATTTTATCAGCCAACTGTTCTTGCGTCAGCCCACTTTCTTTTCTGTATTTCCGAATCTTATTGCCAATCCTATATTTCAAGAAAATCACCTCGTTTTATAGATATTATACACGAAAATAGGTAAAAGACAATGATTTTGTCAAGATATCCTGTACTTTTTCGTTGACATAACAGTTTATCTGTGATATTATAAATAAAAGTACAGTAATTCTGTATTTGGGAGATATATAAATGGAAGTATATAAAAAAGTAAGAGAATATATCGAAGAAAACGGCTACAAACAGTTGGCGGTTGCACAAAAGGCAGGATTTTCAAAAGTGACCTTTAATGCAATGATGAATGGCAAACGGACTATGTATGCAGATGATTTAAAAGCGGTTTGTTTAGCCTTGAATGTCAGCCCCGAACTATTTATAGAAATACCCAAAAGTTGTTAATTAAAAATAAAAAAGGGTGATTTTCTTGGAAAATATTGAAACAACGGTAAATGAGACTCTTTTTAAAGATAGTCAAAAGTTAGCACTTGAATGTGAAAAAAAGCTTGATTGGCATTTAAAACCGGGAAAGGAATACACATATTCAAGTTTGGTATTCTGTATAATTGATGCTGTATTCTCTATTGGTGTTCATTATTCCTCTGCTGAAAAAGTAGTAAATAATTATGCTTGTTATTACCACTTGACAAAATACAATACAGAAGAAGTGAACCCAAATCACACAGTTTCTGATTTTATTAAAAATTATGAAAATATAGGCGATGTTAACCGATTTGCGTCTGAAGTACTTTGTAACTTACAAAAAACATCGTCAATAAAAGGTATTACCAAAGCAGAAGCTTGCTACTTAGTAGCTAAGGTTTTTCAAAAATACAGCATAGAAACGATTTCAGATTTCCGATTAATTCCTTTAGAAAAAGAAGCAAGCTTGATAAAAGACATACGAGCTGTTAAAGGTCAGAGAAGCGGTATTATGATTGAATATCTTTTTATGCTTATCGGTGACGAAAACAGGTGTAAGCCCGACCGTCATTTAGTTGGTTTTGTTTCAGATGTGCTCGCTAAAAAATATCAACACTCAGAAATATCAGAGTTGATATATGCGGTGTACAACATACTAAAGACCACTCATTCTAATTTGACTGTCAGATACCTTGACTATCTTATCTGGAATTATCAGCGTAATAACGGCAGTAAATAAAAGAGATTATTTATTAAAATACAATGTTAGTATTAAAAAGAGAGGAATATAAAAATGGCAGGTATATTTGAAAAAGGATTTAATAAATTTGCAGATTTAGGTAATGCACTGAACAAAGGTGTAAATAAAATTGTTGGTAAAGAGGTTTTCGGAGAAATACAAAAGTTTGAGGCACCAAAAGATTTCCCTCCATATGATAGTTTCCCTAAGTATAATTTTCCCGAGCCGGAACAGTGGAGTGCTCAAACAGGAGAAGAAAAAAGTTTTCCATTAGACGGGATCACGATTTCTGTTTCATCTAATTTAGATGCTTGTATAAAATACAGAGAATTTTTCATATCATCAGCTGAATATTATACGGAACAATTTAAATTTAAATACAATAATTGTGTGAAGGATTTTGATTCGTTGATTCATTATTTTTCGGATATATACTTAGAAGGTCTTAACGAGATGTCAAAAAGAGCATATAGCTTGTTATTACCATTCGGCGTATTTTCCGCAAATATTAAAAATTTTATATCTCTGCATATCGACAATTACCATAGGGCGATTGATTCTTATGAAACTATGGCTGGTATTGAGCGGACAAGAAATCAGTCAGCAGCTAACCTTGGTAGCCAAGTTGGAAATTCCATACAAATGCAAGGCGGTGGGCTTGGTTTTGAAGGTGCAATGAAAGGAGTAGCACAAGCAGAAGCATTCAATTTTGGAATGGGGTTATTAGGTAGGTACATAGAAAATCAAACTAAAATGACTCAAGAAGAAAAAGCAAAATCTTTTGCAGCGTTTAAAGAAGATGTATTTTTCCAAGAAGTATACAGCGATTATTCTAACACATTTTTAACATTGGTACAAACCTTAGCCGATAACGGTGTTCTTGGCGAAATTTCAACAGTGGTCAGTGACGAATATAATACTATTCTTCAAAATTTAAAGAATCCGATGTTCCCCAAAGATAAATTTGCACCAGCAATCGCACAATTAATCTCCACTAACCCATTTGTACCATATTGTTATGAATTACTGAAAAAGCAATATGGAGAAACGGAAGAAGTCAAGCAAATTATTAATTACTTTAATATTTAATTGCTAATAAAGTAAAACATCTCCTTTTGTTTGTATTTTTTTGATTGTCAAAACAGTCGTAATCTGTCCGATTACGGCTGTTTTTTATAAGCGAAACAACAAATACATTTTCTTTTATAATCACTTTATTTGCGCTTATTTTTGCTTCATTAAACTGTCTCGCAGCTTCCTTAAAATATTTTAATGCTGACTTGCCTTTAGCGGTACTGCTTGTTGCTCCTCTGCCACCGAAATGTTGTAACTCTATATTAAGCATTGTCAATTCTCCTTTTGAACATAAAAATACCGCTGACTGTTGAGTCAACGGTAAACAATAAGTATATTTACAGCGATAGGCGCCCGGATTTCCACCGGGACCTCAACACGATGGAAGGTACTCATTCTTATACTACTACCTATCGCCTTTTTTATTATGCCATATTTTTTTTACTTTAGCAACCATTTTCTTTTCTTCTGTTGTTAAGTTGGCGTATCCCTTTGCCGTGTCATTTTCATTATGCTCATATCCATGATGAGTGTGGGGCAAAACTCCATTGTGCGCTTTTTTTAAGTCAACAGTTTTATTTCGCTTGTTTTCATTATCATGATAAGAAATATAACGAGGTTCGCCATCACTACCGAGAGTAACATATACACGACCTTTTGTCATTGTTTCCAATGGTGTCGAAGCGGATTCGTCATTTTTCTTAACAAACTTTATGTTGCTGCTTTTCAAAACTGATGTATATTCTCTTCCGTAAGGAACATCTTTATCAGATATTCCGCTGCTTGCTCCTCTTCCACCCATTATATCTTATCCCTTTGCATTTTTCAATCTCTCGGTAACCTTGTTTTCGTAGTAATATACAGAAATGTCCTTATAATCGTACTCAACCTCTCCGCCATATACTAAAATTGCATACGGTTTTATGCGTTTTATCATTTCATCCATGCCGCTTCGCTGTTTGATTAACGGGTTTTGTCCCGTGATTTTATATTTAACAGCCGCAAAGCTGAAAAACAGCATTAAAAAAGCACCTTGCATTTCTGCAAAGTGCTTGATGTATTTAATTGTTAAAATTTACGACCAAGCTTTTTTAAGTATTCAATAAATTCTTCGTGATCCTTTTCATACCCTTTTGGATTGGGCTCTGTATATCCTATTGTTTCAGGCAATGAAGTATCATTCCACCTTGGGTGTGAATATGGTTTGGATTTATCGTTGTTTTTTATCATTTTGCTCCGATGTTTTTTCAACGTATTCGTCAAAGGTAATCGCTTCATCAAAGAAGTGACCGGGCGTTACGTCGATTATGCGGTCGGCAACCGTCTCCACAAACTGATGGTCATGCGATGTGAAAAGTATTGTTTCGGGATATTTGATAAGACCGTCGTTTAATGAGGCGATGGATTCAAGGTCGAGGTGGTTTGTCGGCTCGTCAAGCAAAAGTACATTTGCGCCCGAGAGCATCATTTTGCAGAGCATACATCTTACACGCTCTCCGCCGGAGAGCACGTTTGCCTTTTTGGTGGCTTCTTCTCCCGAGAACATCATTCTGCCGAGCCAGCTCCTTATATCGGCTTCAAAAACAAGATTAGAGTAGCTCCTTACCCAATCTATAAGAGAATCTTCACAGCCGTCGAAATAAGCGGAGTTGTCCGTCGGCAAATAACTGCGTGATGTGGTTACACCCCACTTGAATGTGCCCTCGTCCGGCTCGATTTCTTCCATGAGAATTTTGAATAGTGTTGTTTTTGCAAGTGGGTCACTGCCGACAAAAGCAACTTTTTGTCTCGGCAGTATGGTGAAGCTTACGTTGTCGAGAACTTTTCTGTCACCTATCGTCTTTGAGATTCCCGTTACAGTCAGCACCTCGTTGCCTACTTTGCGGTCGGGCTTGAAGTCAACGTATGGAAAACGTCTTGACGATACGGGAATATCCTCAACCTTTATGCTGTCAAGAAGTTTTTTGCGGCTTGTGGCCTGTTTCGATTTTGATGCATTTGCGCTGAAACGGGATATGAAGTCCTGAAGCTCCTTGATTTTTGCCTCAGCTTTTTTGTTTTGCTCGCGCATCTGACGCTGAGCCATTTGTGTGTATTCATACCAGAAATCATAATTTCCCACATACATGGTGACTTTCTTATAGTCAATATCTACCGTGTGGGTGCAAACCTTGTTTAAAAAGTGACGGTCGTGCGATACAACTATGACGGTGGAATCAAGGTCGATAAGAAATTCCTCAAGCCAAGCTATGGCTTCAAGGTCGAGGTGGTTTGTCGGCTCGTCCATAAGAAGTATGTCGGGGTTGCCGAAAAGAGCCTGCGCAAGCAGAACCTTAACTTTTTGGTCGCCCGTAAGCTCGCTCATTTTGAGATAGTGGAGGTCGTTTGTTATGCCGAGGCCGTTGAGCAGTATTTCGGCGTCGCTCTCGGCACTCCAACCATCCATCTCGGCGAATTGCTCTTCGAGCTCGCACAGTCTCATACCGTCCTCGTCTGTCATTTCTGCCTTGTTATATAAGACCTCTTTTTCGTCCATTATTTCGCAGAGCTTGGGGTTGCCAAGCAAAACGGTGCGTATAACATCGTATTCGTCATAAGCGAAGTGATCCTGTCTGAGAACCGAAAGACGCTCGCCGGGTGTGCGGATAATCTCACCCTTTGTAGGCTCTATTTCGCCCGAAAGAATTTTTAAAAATGTGGATTTGCCGGCGCCGTTCGCACCGATAAGACCGTAGCAGTTGCCGCTTGTGAACTTCACGTCCGCGTGCTCAAAAAGCGTCCTGCCGCCGTATTGTAAACCTACGTTTACCGCTTCTAACATCTTTTGCTTCACCTCATATATTACTCACAAAAAACCGCCTTAGCGTCACACAAAACAGCGCAAGACGGTTTTTAATTTAAATTTTACTGTTTGCTTTCTTGCTCGCAGACATTTGATTCTGCGTTTTCGGGTTCGCCTATAAGCTCTGGAGACTCGTCCGCGGTGAAAAACTCGTAGCTGTCGCTGTGGTGGAATGCCTCTGTGCTGTCGTCGGCTTTAAAGAATACCGTAAGCGTCTGGAAGATAAGCTTAATATCCTGCCATATGCTGTATTTCTCGATGTACATAAGGTCGAGCACGAGCTTGTCCTTAGGCGAAGTGTTGTATTTGCCGGCGATCTGTGCAAGACCCGTAAGACCTGCCTTGACGCGCAAACGGTAGCTGAATTCCGGCAGCGCCTGTGTGTATTCGTCTACATTTTCTATCATTTCCGGACGTGGGCCGACAACGCTCATTTCACCCTTGAAAATGTTGATTATCTGCGGCAGCTCGTCTATGCGGAATTTGCGCAGAATTTTGCCGACCTTTGTAATTCTGTCGTCATCCTCGGTTACGGATTTGTTTATTGAGTTCTTTTCTTTCATCGTGCGGAATTTGTAGACCTTGAAAATCTTTCCGTCCTTTGTGGCACGTTTCTGCTTGAAGAATACCGAACCGCCGTCCTCAGCCTTTATGGCTATTGCGCAGGCAAGCATTATGGGGCTTGTAATAATTAAACCCACGGTAGATACAAAAAGGTCCATGGCACGTTTCATTATGCGCTGTTCAACCGTAAGCCCTTTAACGGTTGAAGCTATCATCGGCTTGTCGTCAAGCATTGCGTTTTTGCCGCGAAGCGAAACAACGTCGCACATCTCAAAATTATAGTAGATGTTTTTGTTGTTTGCGTAGCAGTATTCGACAATCGTTGTGCGTGAGGCTGCCGGTACGTCATATACAAATACAGTGTCACAGCGGTTTATGATGTCAAACAAATCCGGATTTGTGAAAAGTATTGCGTCCGTTATTAAATACTGCTTTTTATACTTCTTGATTTTAGGTACGATGTTGTTTAACGAATACTTTGAAGTCGTTATAACACAGCATTTTTCGGGAGAGTTTATTGAAAAGTATACGAAATTTCCGAAGTATGCGAAAAATATAATAACGAGTATCTGAATGACCATAACAAGCAGTAAAAGCAGGGGGTGCTCATACTGGAATTTTTGGTTGTTTGCCGCATTTGTATTCATTATGCAAAGCTGCAAATGAGTTACTATGTCGGTGAATACAGTGGAGAGCGTCATAGAGTAGATTATAGGCTTGCTTTTTGTTATTCCCACGGAATATCCGCCGTATATTGACATAAGTGCCGAGCCGAGAACGACAAATGTAAGCATGGTTACCGCGGCGGTTCTCGAAAGGCGCAGCAGCCATTCGTTTTCAATACCGAAAAAAACAAAAAAAGTGGCAAACAAAATAAAGAATAGCAGTACCTTTAAGAGAAGCATAACCGTTCTTTGGGTTTTCTGTAAAAACTTCATTATATTTACTCCCTGTCGGAAACATATTTTTTTACACAGATATATGCGATATTTTACGCTTTTTATTGTCTTTTGTCAACTTGCAACATAGTTTTTCGGGCTTGACGCGCTTAAACTTCACTCTTTATTTTGTCGCCGGGGTGTTATATAATACAATTAACTCGGTAAGCTTAACGCGGATACGTTAAATATAACGATTTGGAGAAAAGAAAATGGTAAAAAAAACAGAGTACAAGATTTATACGGAACGCGAGTGCAAAGAGGAGCCGTACCGCAAAAAAGTCCAGCTTTTCGGATATGTTGTCGGAGAAAATGCCCCCGTGGTGCTCATATGCCCCGGCGGTGCGTATAAATTCATCTCGGATTTTAACGAGGGAGAGCCGTTTGCGCGCGAATTTAACAAAAGGGGAATAAATGCCTTTGTGCTTTTTTACAGCGTGGGCTACAACGCGAGGTATCCGCGCCCCGTTAAAGATGTGGCAAGAAGTATGCAGTTCGTAAAGGCAAACGCCGAAAGGCTCTGTGTTGACGGAAGCAATATTTCTCTTATGGGCAGCTCTGCGGGCGGCCATCTTTGCGCTTTTTTCTCTTCACAATGCGAAAGATACGAAACCGAATACTGCGGCAAGGAATACTCTTTAACCCCCAAAACCCTTATGCTCTGCTATCCGCTCATAACCATGGGCGAAAAAACTCATAAGGTATCGCGCAGGAATTTTCTCGGATTGTTTCCCGGCAAGACCGAGATTAATGCTTCAAGCGTTGAAAAGCTTGCAAACGGGAACTTTCCGCCGACGTTTGTCTGGGCGTGCGAGGATGACGGTACGGTCGATTACAATAACAGCGTAATGCTGTGCGACGCGCTTCGCAAAAACGGTGTACCGCATGAATTTAAACTCTTTAAAACCGGCGGGCACGGCATAGGCCTTGCAAACGGCAAAGAACCGGAGGGGTGGTTTGACAGCTGCTTTGAATTCTACAAAAAGCATATTTAATGTATATTTTTCATAAAATTGCATATTTAAAGTGCAAAATAAATGTGGTAAAATAACTATAATGAGAATTTGAAAGGGGTTGTACTTATGAAACATTTACCCGCATATCCGCTTGTGACGGTAGATCCGTATATCAGTATTTGGAGCATGAAGCACAAAAAGCTGTATAAGGATAATACGAGAATGTGGGCAGGGTATCAGAAGTGCCTCCACGGCCTTATGATGATAGATGACAAGCCGTATCGTTTTATGGGCGAAAACGGAATACATCATATGCACCAAAAGGTGCTTAAGGTCACTCCGCTTTGCACTACATATGTGTTTGAAAAGCACGACGTTCAGCTCAAGGTCGATTTTTGGACTCCGGCTTTTCCCGATGACCTTTTGCTTTTGTCTTTGCCGTGCGCCTTTATAGATTATGAGGTTACGATTCTTGACAAAAGACCGCATTCCGTTTCAATATCGCTTCTTGTGGATGAAAACTTTTGCTATGACAGCGAAAAGGGAAAGGAAATTATCGGCGATGCGGTTAAGACCGACAGCTCATACTACGCATATATGAGGCAAAATGAGCAGAACGTTCTTGAGTATTCGGGTGATTTCAATGCCGTAAACTGGGGAACGGTTTATGTTACGGGCGGCTTTGTCTCATTTGGCAAACCCACAATTAAGCGCAATAAGCGTGACGGCTTTGTAAACTACATTCACAGCGAGCATAAGGCATATGAGCCTGTAAGCGACAAATTCTGTGCGCACGACACATTATTTTTTGACGATGGCTTCAGCATAGAATATATGGGCAAAAAGCTCCGAGGATATTGGACCGAGAAATTTCCCGACGCCGTTTCGGCACTCAAATACTGCGACGAAAAACACGACGAATTGAGGAAACAGGTTTCTTTGCGAAATACGCGGATTTTGCGCGACGGTCAGCGTTTCGACGATGATTACTGTATGCTTTTGTCGGCCGCGTACAGAGAGGTCATAGCGTCTCACAAGCTTGTAAAAACCGATGACGGAAAGCTTTTGTATGTTTCCAAAAACTGCACCGCCGGCGGATTTGCCGCCGAGACCGATGTAACGTACGCGTCGTCGCCGCTTTTCCTTTTGTATAATCCGAGTCTCGTTTTTGCCGAGCTTAACGGTATATGTGATTTTGCGCGTTCTGCCGCGTGGAAATTTGATTTTGCGCCGCACGATATAGGCACATATCCCATAGCTGACGGGCAGACATACGGTCTTAAAGCCGACTTCGACGGCGACAAGGCTAAGGTATATTCGACCTCGGACAACATATATGACGAGAAGGAGCAGATGCCCGTCGAAACAAGCGGCGATGTACTTATACTCGCTTATGCCGCGACGGTTCTTTCCGGCGACAGGAGTTTTATTGCCGAAAATAAAGCTTTGCTTTTAAAGTGGGGAGATTATCTTGCCGAAACGGGCAATGATATAGCTAACCAAAAGAATGCCGACGACTATGCAAAGGCGATATCGGGCAGCGTAAATCTTGCCGTTAAATCCTGCATAGCACTGCGCTGCTGCGGAGAAATATGCAAAATGCTTGATTCTGACGGAGAAAAATATCTTAAAGCCGCCTCTGAGAACGCGGCGGATATTCTCAAAAGAGACGAGGGCAGGGAGTGCCTTTCGTTTACTCTGTTAAAGAAGGAGAGCTGGAGCCTTAAATATAATCTTGTGTGGAATTATATATTCGGGTTCGATTTGTTCCCGCTCAAAACGGCCAAAAATGAAATTGCGCGATATATCAAAATTAAAAACGAATACGGCCTGCCGCTCGGGCCGCGCAGAGACTATGCGCGCACCGATTGGACAATGTGGGCGTGCGCTCTTGACGATACCGGATTTATGACCCAAAAGCTGTCGGTGGATATAATGCGTATGCTTGACCATACCGAAGATAAATATCCGTTTACGGATTGGTATGATACAAAGAGCGCAAAGTCAAAGGGAAGATATCACCGACCTGTTCAGGGCGGACTTTGGATGCCTGTACTCGCAAAAAAGTGGAATGAAATTTTGCCGTGAGATAAAATGCCCGTGCGTTGCCGACAGCGATATATAATAAGTAATAACAAATAAACGGCCGCCCTCGGAAATGCTTCCGAGGGCGGCTTTCTCTGTTTTGTTTGATTTTAGGATTCGTATGTGCTTTCATATTTTTCGTAAAGCCATTTTATGCAGCTTGTAAGACCGTCCGGCGTCAACGGAAAATCCTCTTTTTTATCGGTGACGGTGCATTTTTCGTAGCAGAGATCCTCGTGCCATACCTCACCGACTATGTTCTCGTCGGTGTGCGAAATTCTGTATCTGAATTTGCTGCCGCTGCTTCCGAAATAATCATTTCCGCTTGTAAAAAAGTTTATTGCGGGGACGTCAAATATTTCATCGGCTTTGCCCAAATCCCTTTTCATATGTTATATACCTCTCTTTTGATGTGTTATTACTGTTTTGATTATAATATTAACGACGAAATTAAGCAAGAAATTTATCAAATTAGCACTCTGTGTGGTAGAGTGCTAATAGTTTACAGTTTGTTCATATTTATATAACAAACGGATAACATTACAGGGTATAATGATAATTGTAAACAGAAAGAGAGAGCGAGAGGCCGAGAGGCCGACGGAATCTCTTTTTAGCTTGCGGCTCGCAAGTCACCTGACCGAGCGAGCAAAAAATAAATCGGGCAGCATAATTCAACTTATATCGGAGGAATTTATATGTTTGATTTAAGACCTTATAACCGTAAAAACAATGTTACATCCTATAATCCGTTCCGCGAAATGGACAGCTTCTTTGATGACCCGTTCAGATTCTTCGACGGTAAGGCGCTTGCCGAATTCAATACCGACATTATTGAGAGCGGCAATAATTATATCCTTGAAGCAGATCTTCCCGGATTTGAAAAGGGCGACATTAAGCTTGATGTCAAGGACGATATCCTCACCATCAAGGCAGAACGTCACACCGAAACCGAGAAAAAGGACAAGGACAGCAGGAGTATCTGCTGCGAGCGTTCCTACGGCTCATATTCAAGACAGTTTGACGTTTCCGGTATTGATACCGATAAGATTTCGGCTAAATACGAAAACGGTGTCCTGAAGCTCACAATGCCTAAGAAGGAAGCTCCGAAAGAGACTTCAAAGCATCTTGAGATTGAATAATCAAAAGATAACGCGACCCGGAGAGCGACAGCTCCCCGGGTCTTTTTTTGCTCTTAATGCTTATAACGGGCAATCCATATCCATATGCGGAATGTGTATATCGAGATATTCATTCCCGTATGCCCTGAATCCGTATTTTTCGTAAAACGGAACGGCATATACCTGTGCGCTGACGTATATCTTTTTTGCGCCGAGAGCCTTAGACCTCTTTTTAAGCTCTTTTATAAGCTCTGCGCCGAGATGCTGACCGCGGTACTCCTTTAATACCGCAAGTCTGCCTATCTTTGCCGTCTGCTCGTCCGTCATAAAAACGCGCGCCGTTGCGGCAGGTGTGCCGTCAACCATTAAAAGCAGATGATCGCATGTTTTGTCGTGGTCGTCGAATTCGACGGAAATTGGGTATTTCTGCTCATTCACAAATACCTTTTTTCTGATTTCATCGCCGTCGGGGCAGGGTGTGCCGCCTAAAAACCAAGTGCTTTTTATCATAGCTTAAAAATAACCTTAACCTTTCCGGCTCTCTCGGGAGCTTATCTTGCTATCGGCTTCATGGCAAAGCGGAATTCGATCGTGTCGTCTAATACAAATCTGTATTTCATAAGCGTGTCCTGACCGCAGCTCGCCGTGCCTGTTCCGCGAACAAAACCGTCAATTGAAACAAACGTGGTGTCCTCGTGTATTACGTCCTCGCGGTGACGTGCCGCGCAAAGGATTTTTTGTGTGTAATCATGTGCCGAGAAGCTGAATTTCGGAGCACCGAGGAACGCTAAGCCTTTTCCGTTACCGTCGGTAAATTCCGCAAATCTTACGGCTCCGTGGTTGCCGTTATCCTGAGGCTTGATATAGTCAACGTGCATTTCTTTAACGGTTGTTTTATATAAGCCTATCGGGGATTGACCGTTAAAATCACAGAGATTTTCATATGGCCCTCTGCCGAGGTATTTCACGTTTGAAAATTCCTTCGGGAGCTCCGCTGTAAGGCCGAATCTCGGCAACTCTTTCCAGCCGTATCTCTTCCTCGCGAGAGAGGAACGAACTTTAACCGTGCCGTCGGAAAATACGGTGTACTCTATAAAGCTCTTGTAGTAGAGCCTTTTACCGTCAGTCATATCGTAATAAGCGGTTATTTTTACCTCTTTTTCCTCGCTCTCGGCTCTCATTCCCTTGTAGACCGCTTTGACCTTAGCAAGCTTTTCGCGATTCCACTTCGGTATGGGATTTACCTCTTCGTTGTCTGACGGAGCACGGTAAATATTCGGTAAGAAGCCTGAGATGCCGCTCAACGGAGTTTTGCTGATAAGCTCTGTGCTGTCTGCCGTATATGAGAGAATTTCTCCGGTGGAACGTGAGAATTCGATTTTTCCGTTATCAAATTCTGCCGAGTAACCGGAGTCGCTCTCTGTGAGAAGAACTTTTTTATCGCCTGTTTCGATTGCGGCAGGAGCGTCACAGAGTACGTGCTGCTCTCTGGATATTTCGGCTCCGTTCTTGTCTTCGTAAAATATGTTGAGCGTTACAAGGCGGTCGCTCGGTATTCGGCCGAGCGGCAGCGTTACTTCCGCGGTAGCAGACGGGGCTATTACCTTGTCGATAACGCCGTCCTTTACCTTTTCGCAGTCGAAACAAAGCTCCCATTTTACGGTAAGAACATCTGTGCTTAAAAATCTGTATGTGTTTGTAAGAAGAAGTGTGTTGCCGCCCGATACCACTGACCTTACGGGTCTGTATGCGTGCTTCATTTCAAGCGCGCCGGTATGGAGCGTGCGGTCGGGGAATACAAGGCCGTCTACGCAGAAGTTTTTGTCGTGCATTTCCTCGCCGTGGTCACCGCCGTAGGTGTATTCGTACTTGTACTTTTTATCATCCTTGCCATGGTATACCGCATGGTCGCACCATTCCCATATACAGCCGCCCATAAGCTTGTCGCTTGAATAAAAGACGTCCCAATATTCTTCGAGCGCGCCGGGGCCTACGCCCATGGCATGGCAGTATTCACAGAGGAAAAACGGCTTTTCAAAGTACTTCTTGCCTCTTGTGCCCTTTGCGGTTTTTATAACGTTTTCTATGTCGGTATACATTTCCGATATTACGTCATACCCGACTCTCTTTGTGCGGATAGCGCCCTCATAGTGTACGGGTATTTCCGGACATACAGATTTCAAAAATTCATAGCATTTGTCCTGGCATTTGTATCCGCCGGATTCATTGCCGAGAGACCACATCGTGATTGACGGGTGGTTTCTGTCTCTGAAATACATACGGCTCACTCTGTCAACGTATCTCGGTGCCCAAGAGCGGTCGTTGCTTATGAAATTGGGCTTGTAGAGGTTGTATTTGCCGAGACTTCCGCAGCCGTGTGTCTCGATGTCGGCCTCGTCTATTATGTAAAATCCCATAATGTCCGCAAGCGTAATGAGCATCGGGTCAGGCGGATAGTGCGACGTTCTTATCGAGTTTACGTTAAGCTCTTTCATAAGAACAAGGTCTTTTTTTATGTCCGCGGCACTCATCACGTAGCCGGTTTTTGCATTGCTGTCGTGATGGTTTACACCCTTGAATTTTATTTTTTCGCAGTTGAATTTAAATACGTCGCCGAGAATTTCTATATGCTTGAAGCCGGTATAATTTCTTACGGTACATAGTGTATCGTCACCGTCTTTAAGCGTTAAATAAAGCTCATAAACATTCGGCGTTTCCGCAGTCCATTCCTTTACGTCGAGTGCCGAGAAGGAAAATTTGACGCAGACGTCGGCATCCTTTTCGACGGAGCATATCTTTTTTCTGCCTGAGAAAAGCTCTGCCGAAACTTTTTTTCCTGCGGCTTCGCCCTCAAGGAATACGTCTATATCGAGGTCGTATTCTTTTCCGCCGTTTAAGCGTGTTTTAACCTCGTAATCGTTTATATATGCTTTGTCATATGTGTAAAGCAGAACGTCGCGGAAAATTCCGTTTTCTCTGAACATATCCTGGCATTCGAGATATGTCCCCGTGGACCAACGGTAAACAACGCAGAGTAGTTCGTTTTCACCGGAAATCAGCATATTTGAAATGTCAAATTCCGCACTGTTGTGTGAGCCCTCGCCGTAGCCGCAAAACTCACCGTTTACATACAGCTCAAGGCACGCGCTGAAGCCTAAAAATGAAATGATATGAGTTTTGGTTTTGTCGTCAACGGTTATCTTTTTTCTGTATACGCCTACGGCAACCTCTTTCGGAAGCTCCGGCGGAAAAAGATGAAATTCGTATCTTGTATTTAAATATACAGGCTCTCTGTACCCGGTTCTCTGCCATGTGGACGGAACCTGTATCTTATCAAAACGGATACGCTCCGTGTCCATTTCATACGGTAAAACATTCTGCGTTTCGTAATATTTAAAATCCCATTCTCCCGAGAGGACCGTAACCATATCGCTCTTATAGCGTTCGGTCAGACAATCGGTCTTTTTGAGACGCGAAAGCTCTCTGAAGGGAATCGAGTAAGCTCTTCCGGGCAGTCTGTTTATGTTCAGTGCCGAAAAATCTCTGTAATTATCTCTGTTTAGCTTGTATATCACAAAATTTTCCCCTTTCTGCAATCTGTAAACAGTTTAACACAGAATTAAATCATTTACAATTAAATTGCGATATATTATACTTTTTAAGGTAAAAGTATCAAGCGCTTTTTTATGCAGTTTGCGTAAAAATAAGTCGAAAGGACGCAGGTGGATTTTATGGAGCTTTCTAAGGTACAGTGGAACGGCAGGGCATATGCGGAATTCAGAGATTATCTATTGTCGTTTTCAGATGAGAAATACAGAGCTTTTCACAGCGGGCTCTGCAAGACATCGAAATATCCGATAATCGGAGTAAGGCTCCCGATAATGCAAAAGATTTCCTCCGAAATAGTAAAGGGCAAGCCGCTTTATTTTCTTATGGCGGCCTCTGTGCAGTCGTATGAAGAGATTATGATAAGAGGACTTGTCACGGCCAAGCTCAAAATGCCGTTAGCCGAAAAATTCGTATATATAGAGGAGTTTTTGCCGTATATTGATAATTGGGCGGTATGTGATTCGTTTTGCACGGCGCTGAAGCCTAAGAAGAACGAGCTTTATATGCTTTTTGAATTCTGTAAGGAGCACGCTTTTTCACAGAATACGTATGAGACTCGTACAGCTGTTGTTTTGATGATGCGCTATCTTTTAACGGACGAATTCGGAGAGGATGTTATTTCGATTTTGGAAAATATCGATTGCACAGAATACTATGTCGGTATGGCGGTTGCATGGGCTCTTTCGGAGAGCTTTATAAAATTCCGAGAGAGAACGCTTGAAGTATTTTCGTCGGGGATTGTAGACGCCGCAACTCAAAACAGGGCGATACAAAAAATCAGAGATTCATACCGTGTGTCCGACAGCGATAAAGCATTTGTAAACAGCTTGAAAAGGTAAAAAACAATATACGGGTTTCGGTAAAATTTGTATAAACTCTCAATTTTTCATTGCCGCTATTGAAGAAGAATACAAAAAAGATTATAATGTTTACGAAACGGAAGCATACCGTTACTGTAAAAAATAAAGGAATGGTAATTTATGAAGGCACGCAATCTTATTGACCTTGAGGACATCAGCCTTGAGGATATTGACGAGATAATTCACCTTGCCGGTATGATAAAGGCAAATCCGTCGATTTTTACCGACGCCTGCCACGGCAAAATAATGGCGACGCTTTTTTATGAGCCGTCAACCAGAACTCAGATGTCGTTTAAAACCGCAATGCTTCGTCTCGGCGGTGAGGTTATAGGGTTTGACAATCCGTCTAATGCGTCCGTGTCAAAGGGCGAGAGCTTGAAGGATACCGTAAGGGTGGTCAGCAATTATGCCGACGTTTTGGTTATGCGTAATCCCATAGAAGGCTCCGCTTATGCGGCATCGCTCTATTCCAAAAGTCCCGTTATAAACGCAGGTGACGGCGGCCATCTCCATCCCACTCAGACCTTGACCGACCTTGTGACCTTGTCGCATGAAAAGGGGAGGCTTTCCGACCTCACCATAGGCCTTTGCGGCGATATGAAAAACGGCAGAACCGTACATTCGCTCGTTAAAGCTCTGTCTAAATATAAAAACAATAAATTTGTTATGATTTCCACTCCCGAGCTCCAAATGCCGGAATATATAATTGATATTCTTAAAAAGAGCGGATGCGAATACAGCTTTTCTTCAAGTCTTGAAGAAGCAATTTCTTCGCTTGACGTTCTCTATATGACTCGTATTCAGCAGGAGCGCTTTAAATCCGAAGAGGAGTATGAGCGCCAAAAGGGCGTTTATGTGCTTGATGAGGAAAAAATGAAGCTTGCAAAAAAAGACCTTGTTGTGCTTCATCCGCTCCCGAGAGTCGATGAGATTACCGTAGGAGTTGATGATGACAGCCGCGCCAAGTATTTCGAGCAGACCGAATACGGTATGTATGCGAGAATGGCTCTTATTATACTTATGCTTGAAAACCGCGGTGGCAAAGTTCCCGAAAAGACATACAGTACCCATGATAAGCAGTGCAAAAATCCGAGATGCGTCACAAACAGCGAGAGCTATGTACCGCACCTCTTCTACGAAAACGGAGGAAAGCTTGTCTGCAAATACTGCGACAGCGAGACGGAAGAATGAAAATACTTATCCTCTTCGGTTCGCCGAAGACAAACGGCAGCACCGCAAAGCTTACCGGTGCTTTTATGAAGGGCATAAGAAAAAGCGATGATGTTGAAATAGTCCATCTCTTTTCATTGCAACCGACCCCGTGCAATGCTTGCGGATATTGTAAGGCGGCAAACGGTTGCTCTAAAAAAGACCTTGAAAAGTTTATGGCAAAGCTCGAAGACGCCGATGCGGTAATTGTTGCAACTCCGGTTTACAATCTGTCTTTTCCTGCACCTATGAAAGCCCTGTTTGACCGCTTTCAGCGTTATTACGAGGCGCATTTCAGAAGAAAAATTGCGCAACCTATAACGAAGCACAAAAAAGCATTGCTTTTGGTAACCGCCGGAGATGACGAGGACGACGGATACAACATAATAGAAAAGCAGGTTAAGCTGTCTTTTTCTGTTATGAATACCGAGCTTGTCGGCGGCGTACTTGCCAAAGATACCGATAACGGCGGTGTCAAAGAGGACGATTTGCGCCGTGCTTTTGAGCTTTCAAAAATAATATACGGTTAAAAAAGTGCCGCTTTTCGGCGCTTGTGAAAGGAAGATGAAATATGTCCGTGACAAAAATAACGCTTCAGAACTATGCTGACGAGGTATCGCGCAGCGAAAAACCCGTTCTTATAGATTTCTATGCCGATTGGTGCGGTCCGTGCAAAATGACCGCTCCCGAGCTTGAGGCGTTTTCGCAGGAATACGACGACGTCAAAGTGTGTAAAATAAATGTGGACGAGTCCGCAGATCTTGCCGCGATGTACGGTATTATGTCTATACCGACGATGATTTTGGTGAAGAACGGCAAGGAGGCAGACCGCCACGTGGGTGGCTGCGAAAAGGCTGATATCAGAGCGTTTTGCGATAAAAATATGTAGGGTTGTAATTTTTACCGATATATGCTATGATAAAAACCAATAAATGCGGTTTCTGACGTCGAAATCTGTTTTGAGACGAAAGATACGGTGAATAAGTAAAACTGCTGTGTGTTTGCACGGCATACTTAGGCTGTATCTTTAAAGATACAGCCTTTTTATTTTGATTACAGGTGATAATAATATGGAATCAAGAGTAGCCCTTATAGGGATAATAGTAGAAAACGAGGACGCTGTGGAAAAACTCAACTGTGTTTTACACGAATACGGAAGATACATTGTCGGCAGAATGGGTATCCCTTACAGAGAGAAAAAAATAAATATTATAAGTATAGCGGTGGACGCTCCTCAGGATATAATAAGCGCAATGTCAGGTAAAATCGGAAAACTCGACGGCATAAGTGCCAAAACCGCGTACTCAAATGTGGTAACAGAGATATGACAGGAAGAAAAGAATGTAAAGGCCTGGAGCTTTCCACGCTTTCGAAGGTCCTGCTTTTAATACTGCCGCTTGTTGTCGCTGTTTTGGCGCTTTGCATAGGCAGACTCGGTATTTCTCCCGCCGAGGTGATAAGATCGATATTCGGTAAAATAACGGGAAATGCTGATTTGGAATCTAAAAACGAGCTTGTTTTATGGAATATAAGAATGCCGCGAATAATCCTTGCAGCCCTTGTGGGAGCGGGACTTTCGGTTTCGGGCTGTACATTTCAAAGTCTTTTTTCCAATCCTCTTGCCACGCCCGATACAGTCGGAGTTTCAAGCGGAACCTGCTTCGGAGCGGCTGTTGCGATTTTTTTCGGGGCTGATTTTATTGTCACTCAGGCAGTTGCTTTTTTGTTTGGAATTATTGCCGTGTTGCTGACTTATCTCGCAGGTAGCGGTAAAGGCAAATCACTTAACAGCGTGGTTTTGGCAGGAATTATGATAGGCTCGCTTTTTTCGGCACTTGTCTCGTTTATAAAATCGGTGGCGGACGTGAATTCCGTGCTTCCGGTAATAACCTTTTGGCTTATGGGCAGCTTTGCGGGCGCAGGCTATCGCTCGCTTATGCTCGGTGCACCGGTAATGCTTGTCGGAATGGCTGTTTTGTATGTTATTAGATGGCGGCTTAATATTTTAACTCTTCCCGATGATGAGGCAAAGGCGACCGGCACGGATATTAAGGCTCTGCGTGCCGCTTCGGTAATATGTGCAACGGCAATTACCGCCTCGTGCGTTTCAATGTGCGGTCAGGTGGGCTGGGTAGGGCTTCTGGTGCCGCATATGTGCCGTATGAAATTCGGAAACAATCATGTGTCGCTGCTGCCTGCCTGTATCAGCATGGGTATGACCTTTATGATAATTGTCGATACCGTTGCGCGAAGTGCCACAGCCGCCGAGATTCCCATCTCTGTGCTGACCGCAGTTATAGGCGCGCCGTTCTTTATAATTCTTATGCGAAAAACAGGGGGGTGGCAGCTGTGACCCTTACTGTTGAAAACGGTTGTTTTTCATATGACGGCAGGCACACGGTGCTGTCAGACATAAGCTTTTGCGCGTCACCGGGAGAGATAGTGGCGATTCTCGGGAAAAACGGCTCGGGCAAAACAACGCTTCTCAAGTGCAGCGTGGGTTTGCTCAAATGGAGCGGTGGACATAGCTTCCTTGACGGCAGAGATGTTTTGCATATAAAAAGCAGGGAGCTTTGGAGCAAAATATCATACGTGCCGCAGGCAAAATCCTCATTCGGCGGCTATACCGTGCTTGACAGCGTTTTGCTCGGCTTCGGGAGCAGCATCGGGATTTTCGGAAAGCCGCAAAAAAGCGATGTGGAAAAAGCACTTTCCGTTTTAAGAAGGCTGAATATAGAAAATCTCGCCTATAAAAAATGCTCGGATTTATCCGGCGGCGAAAAGCAGATGGTCTTGATAGCGAGAGCAATAGCGTGTGACCCCGAAATTTTGATTTTGGACGAGCCGGAGTCGAACCTCGATTTTAAAAATCAGATAACGGTTCTTGACGTTTTGTCAAAGCTTCGCGACAGCGGGATTTGTTGTATATTCAATACTCATTTCCCCGATCACGCGATGAGAATAGCGGATAGGGCATTGCTTCTCGGAGATGACGGAAGATGTATTTGCGGCAAAACAAACGATATAGTGACAGAGAAAAATATACAAAAGACATTCGGTGTGAATGTTAAAATAGCCGAGGTCACGTCGGGCGGCAGAACCGTTAAAACGGTAGTGCCCGTAAGTGCGGCCGACGGTTCCTAAAAAAATCCGAAACAAATGCGAAGAGCATTTTTAATATAATTAAGAAAGAGGTAATGTAAATGAAAAAAGTAAAAAGAGTATTAGCTTTGCTTCTTTGTCTTGTGCTTATTTTGTCGGCGGTAGGCTGCTCCGCTAAAAAAGACGACGGCAAAAAGAGCAGTGACAGTGAGGTTGTCACCGTTGTTGACAATAACGGTAATACCGTAACCGTTAAAAAGGACATTCAGCGAATAGTGGTATGCGATATTTACCCTATACCGTCGGTGCTTGCCGTGTTCTTTGATTCGGCTTCAAAAATAGTCGGTATGGCACAGCCGAGTATGGCAGCTGCAAAAAACAGCCTTTTGTCGGAGCTTTATCCGGAAATACTCAATGCCGAGACCGGATTTATAGACGGAACAACCGTTAATATGGAGGCTCTCGCGGCTTTGAATCCCGACGTTGTATTTTACAGCTCGGGCAATAAAGAGCTCGGCAAGCAGCTTACCGACGCAGGTTATGCCGCAATAGCGATTTCAGCGAATAAATGGCAATATAATGCCATTGAAACCCTCAATAACTGGATAGACCTTCTCTCTCAGCTTTTCCCCGAAAACAATAAGTCGGAAAAAGTAAGAACTTACAGCGAGAGTGTCTATAATATGGTTCAGGAAAGAGTAAGCTCAATTCCGGACGCGGAAAAGGCAAAGGTATTTTTCCTCTTCCAATACAGCGCGTCAAACATCTCCACTTCGGGAAATTCGTTCTTCGGTCAGTGGTGGGCAACTGCCATAGGCGCAAAAAATGTCGGCGAGGAACTCGATTCCGATAAATCCACCAATGTAAATATGGAGCAGATTTATAAATGGAACCCCGATTTTATTTTCATCACAAATTTTAATACCGCAAAGCCCGACGATATTTATAACAATACCGTAGGCAGCTTTGATTGGAGCGGAATAAAAGCAGTTAAGGATAAGAATGTCTACAAAATGCCTCTCGGTATGTACCGTACCTACACCGCAGGAGTTGATACCCCGATAACTCTTCTTTGGCTCGCAAAGGCGACTTATCCGGAACGCTTTGAGGATATTGATATAACCGCAAAGACCAAGGAGTATTACGGCGATGTGTTCGGTATAACTCTTACCGATGAACAGTCCGCGCGCATTTTTGCACCGCTTACGCAAGCAGGTAAGCTATCGGTTAAATAAAGTCGGAACAAGACACAAAGCTACGGTTAACCAAAATAAATAATGATAAAACGGACCGTTTTTCGCGGTCCGTTTTTTTACTTTTACGCCTGAATTAAAAGATGTATTTGACGTGGGGACAGGGAAAAATTCTCATAGCTCACAGAAAAAATGTTACGTATAAACACAAATGTAGTTAATAAACATCTAAAGTGTGCTGATACGTAACATTTTATTAGCATTTACAACATCTTGAGTTTCTATTTTTGATGTATCAAATGACATTCTTTACACCTCTTCTTTCTTTCTTTATTTTCCTTTCTCTCATCATTCCTTTGTCTCCTCAACCGCAAATAATGCAGATTTCAGATTTATCCAAATCTTACACGTCCCCTTGTATTTTATAGGGCAAAAGTTTTCACATGAGCAAATACAACACGGATTGCTTTTCACAAAAAACGCCCCTACTTTCGTTTTGAAAGCAGGGGCGTTTTGCGCCTGTATCAGTTTTTAGTTTGACTGTTTCCTCACTATTTTACCGTCAAACAGTTCTTTGAGCCGTTGTGTCTGTTAAGCATCGGCAATCACCGCCGCTCGAATACCACGGCACTTGTCAGGAATAATCCTAAAACCTTTATTCGGTTGGAGTATCCCAACAAACTGTCCTTTTGTCCCAAAAAGAAGACGTTTACCGGTATATGTTAATGCCGATACTGCATCAATATAGATTCCACGAGTATTGCAAGCCGATAGTACACTACTAATTCATCTTTTTCCATTCCTGTTGATTGATTTATCAATTTTGAAAAAGTAGTTTTTTCTGCTTTAGAAATAATCTCGCTTGCTGGAAATTCGATGAACTTTACTCGCTTTACCAACTGTGTGCAATACCCACCTATAATAGAATCTATAACCATAAGTTCAGGGGAACACCTACGCATTACCGTAGGAATATTTGATTCTAGAAATGCTTTTAAAATGTATTCATGTTGTTTGTTTTTCATTAGATTCACCTATACCAGAATGTTAAAATCTTGCCAGCTGATGTAAACATTCCTCCCGGTCCAGTTGAATAAGTTAAATTCCAAGATGCATTTCCATAGTTGTAGTTGTAGGTATACTTCAATATAGAAGAATTTCGATTGGCAAAACCCACTGCATCTTGTGTATATTTGAGCACATTGTTTCCCTTTGTCAATCCTTCGCTTACTACGTGCTTATTGTAGTGGTATTTCATTGATTGATAGCCTGATTTAAAGGTGCCACTATTCCACGCTTTTGCTGCTTGTGAGACTTTTACTGCACTACCGGCAGCGCCTGTTATTGCGCCGGTAACGGCACCTGATAATGCACCGTCGCCCATACCATTCAAGGCTGCCGTGCCTGCTCCGCGCCAGCTTCCCTTAGATGCACGATGTCGCAATGCTCCTGTTGCAGCGCCAATAGCGGCGCCGGAGATCATTCCGATTGCAGCTCCTTTGGCGGCTCCTACCGCAATGACAGCTGCCGCAGTTCCTGCGCCCGCCGTTGCAACAGTGACAGCTGCTACAGCAGCAACGACAGCTACAACTGCAACTGCTACTACAACTTTTTTAGCCCAACTTGGCCAAGCGCCATTTTCATCAGACAAATTAACCGGGTTATTGAAGCAGTAGGCAAATACGTTATATCCATGTATGGATTCTCCCGCGTTTGAGATTGCAGTATCCGCATTCAAGAACCTGCCGACTTCAGGAGAATAATAGCGTGATTTGAGGTGGTAATAACCCGTCTCGCTGTCGTAATAGTAGCTTCTGTACCGCAGAGGGTTCGTTTGAGCCAAGGCGGTGTTGCCGGTTATTTGGGTTACGTTACCCCAAGCGTCGTAGTAATAGTTTGCAACTACGGTGCCATTTTTATCGGCTATTGCGACTATATCGTTTTGTACATTCTTTATGTAGTAATATTCTTCGCCGTTATAGTTGAAACCGAAAGCGTCGCATCGCCGCTCGGCACTTGTCAGGAATTTCCTCTAACCTTTTCATCTTATAATGACGCAATAACTAAAATACGAATTCAAAACTGTCAATGATTGAATCACATACCTTAACTTCTTTGCTTTTTCGTTCGCTTTGGTATGTGGAAAACACTATTTTAGGATATTTGGCAACAACCCACAGCTTTATAAACCAACCGTCAGCTGTTGTGCCTGTCCCATATAAGATTGTTTTGCCGTCTCTGTCACAAAGCACTAAAGGGGAATGCAGACTTATATTGTTATCATCAATAAATCTTTTAGCCATTACACTTATCTGCATATTTAAAGGCTCTTCAGTATCTAAAATGCTGAAAAAAGATATTGTTATCGCACCATTGCCCTTGGGATTATACAGAAGAAGGTTGTCTGTATCTTCTTCGGCACACCATTTTTTTGGTAAAGAATAATTTAAATAGCCATTGTAATTACACATGGTTCGTGTTACCTCTAATAATATAATTTAAGTGCACCTGCCACTTTTCTCAAAACCGTCGGCTTGCGTCTGATGTAATTTTGCTGAGCCGGTTAAAACCTTGAGACAAATAGTAAATCCGGCTGAACAAAATTGCTTCATTGCTTTTTCTTTGTAATATATGCCACAACAATTAGTGCAATAAAAAATATACCGCCGATTGTTAAAGTTACAGCAACGCTGACGTTATATAAATGAGTATCTGGTGCGTATTCCTCTATAACTCTGTTTATGGCCAAGACAATCAATATGACCGGATTTCCATATATCAACACCTTCCAAGGAGCCTTTACTTTCCTGTACTTTATAAGACTGTAAACATTCAATCCCAAAGCTGTTAACAACATCATCAAGTATGTTGGTACATCCATAGAATTTATTATATGAAACAATATATAATCCTCCTTTCGGTGCCCGAATTGTTTTGTTGCAATCAAAAACAATTCGCCGAAAAATAAAAAACGGACAATATCATAGATATTATCCGTGCGTAAATTTAAAGTTTTTTAATTTGCCGCACGTTTTTTATCAAGCCGTGAAATTTTACCGCATGGGGCTTGCACTCCCGTTCAGCTGTATTTTAAACGTTGTTTGCCGTAACGTTATGTTTTCATATTAACATTAACAGAATGTATAAAAAAAGTCAACAAAAAAGCAGACGATATGTGCCGATTTTTGGTTACAGTACTTTTATTCGCTGCCGGAGACGATATTTAACCTTAAATAAATATCACCAAAAAATCGGCCGCGATTTTTCACGGTGCGTTTTGTATTAAGAGTGAGCTGCACGGCAATAATCCTAATGACAATAGTTATAGGAGAGAGCGCCATGCAGTACAGCAAGGTTGAGATTTGCGGTGTCGATACTTCTAAGCTCAGGGTCCTTAAGGAAAAGGAAAAGCTTGAGCTTCTCAAGAAAATCAGGGAAGGTGATAAGTCTGCGCGTGAAAAACTGATAAACGGCAATTTGCGCCTTGTGTTAAGTGTGATACAGCGTTTTACAAACCGCGGAGAAAACCTTGACGACCTTTTTCAGGTCGGCGTAATAGGACTTATAAAGGCGATCGATAACTTCGACGTGTCGTTAAAAGTGCGCTTTTCCACTTATGCGGTTCCCATGATCATCGGTGAAATACGGCGATACCTCAGAGACAACAACACAGTGCGCGTCAGCCGCTCTGTAAGAGATACGGCATACCACGCCCTCGGGGCAAAAGAAAAATTACAGGCAAAGCTCGGCAGAGACCCGACGGTTGACGAAATAGCAAAAGAGCTTGGCACGAGCCGTTCTGACGTAGTATTGGCACTTGAGGCGATAGTGGAGCCGGTTTCGCTCTTTGAGCCTGTATACTCTGACGGCGGAGACACCATATATGTTATGGATCAGGTCGGAGGAAGTGAGACGGATACCGATTGGCTTGACGAAATATCCATTAAGGAGAGCATAAAGGAATTGTCACCGCGCGAAAAAAAGATACTGGCACTTAGATTTATGCAGGGGAAAACGCAAATGGAGGTGGCGTCTGAAATCGGTATTTCACAGGCGCAGGTATCAAGGCTTGAGAAGGGGGCCATCAGGAAAATCAAAGAATAGTGTTATTTTTTCGCCCTTTGCGTCATACGTATTTACGGCGGAGGTGTTTTTATGGTTTGCAGTGTGCAGGATTTGAGAGAACGTGAAATTATAAATTTAAAGGACGGCGCAAGGCTCGGCTCTGTCTGTGATGTTGAGATTGATACCCTGAGCGGCTCAATCGTTTCAATAGTCATATACGGCAAGGGCAGATTTCCGTTTAAGAGCGGCAAGCCGAAGGACATCAAGATAAAATGGGACGAAATTGAGGTCATAGGCGACGACACCATACTTGTAAATTTTGACTGTCCTGAAGAGCTTATGCCGCAAAAGCCGAAAAATCCCATAGACACGCTTTTCAGACTTTGAATTTGAGGGGATATTATCATATAACGCAAAAGGGACTGTAATTGCTTTATGCTTTACAGTCCCTTTTGTGTTTGAATATGGGTTATTATTTTGTTGTTGCACGGTGCTCTTTAAGTATTTCCGCAAGGCACAAAAGGCTCTCTGCAATAATGCCGGCCGCTATACCCGATGCGGCGGAGTACACTTTAAAGACAAGCATAATGATTGCCGTCAAAAGCGATACCGCGCAAACGAGCCGACATATTCTGCGATAAGCCGTTATTCTGCCGTCCTCATATCCCGTTCCTGTCGGTGCAAGAATAAAAAGAACCACAGTACCGGCTGCCGCCGCAAGCAGCATGAAAAAAGAAGCCTTTTGTACGGCGGTCATTTTTACCGCAATTATGAACGCCGTTATTATTGCGAGAGACGTTATCTGGCATTTTAGTTCCGTATCCATGTGAAAGCCTCCGCCGAAAAGACGCAGCAAAAGAAAGGATATAAAAAATGCGAGCGCCCCCGGTAAAATCCTTAAGACCGTGCCGAGAATGACCGAAACAAGCAAAAACTCTATTATATTGAGCAGCCAAAAGATGCCGTATCCGCAGACATCGACATCCTCGGCCTCAATAATTTTTTTGCTTTTCAGCCATTTTGCGATCTGTTCCGATAAAGAACCGATCATTTACCGAGCTTTGAGAATTTCTCAAGACCTTCGGGTTTTTTCGGCTGATACATAAATGTGGTAGCCGCCGAATTGGCGCTGCCCTTAACCGATGCCGTGATGAGAGCTTTGGCGAAGCTCTTCATGGTTTTTCCTGTCTTTTTCATTTGGTACTTCCTCCCTGTGTTTTTTTTGGATTGAGGTGTTGACCCTCTTTCCAAACACGATTATATGTGCTATAATAACACAAGTCAATGCAAATTGCTAAAGTGTTAAATCGTTGAAACTAAAATGCTTAAAATTAAAGTGAAAGGGTAAATTACACTAAAAAGAGGGGCTAAACAATGAATATTGACTACAAAGCGGCGGGGAAAATGATGGGTTCTTATCGCAGAAAGGAGAAAATCAGCCAAAAAGAACTTGCTAAAGCTGTGGGGATAAGTAACAACTATTTATCTAATATCGAAAACGGGTATACCATACCGAGCTTGGAAACCTTTACGGAGCTAAGCGTTACATTGGGCAAAACGCCCGACTTCTTCCTGCTTGGACACATCAGAGATGATATTGTCGGAAATATCGAAGATTCTCTAAAGCTTTGCTCAAAGGAAAGGCTAAACCTTATCTATAAGATTGTCGAACTTCTTAAAGATTGAAATTAATCGGATTTTGTAATATAATACAATATCGGTAAAGGCAAAGCGATATGCCTTATTTTTTATTCGGAGGGGGAGCTAAATGAATATTGCAATATGTGACGACGAGCAGCTTTATGCGGACGAGATAAAAAAGCACGTCGAATGTTATTTTACGCGCAGAGAGGTTCCGCACAAAATATATGTGTTCACCGACGGGCAAGAGGCTGCTCGGAGCGAAGTAAAATTCGACATTGCCTTTCTTGATATCGAGATAGGGCCTGTCAGCGGGCTCGATGTGGGAAAGGCGATGCGAAAAAACAATCCGAATATCGTTTTTATAGTTGTTACGGCGTTTTCAAAGTATCTCGATGACGCGTTGGATTTAAAGGTTCTGCGATTTCTCGAAAAGCCGATAAACAGCGAAAGGCTATATGCCGGTATAGACCGCGCCATAGACACTTTAAACGATACCACGGTAGGCTTTTACCTGCGTGACGGCGATATGGACTATAAAAAGATACTGCTTTGCGACATTATTATGATAGAAACGGACAGGCGCAGAACAAAGGTCTATACCGATGCGGAAGTTTTCCGCACAAAGAAAACGCTTTCCGAGTGGCAAAGAGAGCTGACCGAGCCGTTCTTTATGATGCCGCATAACAGCTTTATCATAAATATGAATAAAATAGTAAAATTCTCAAGAACGGAAATCGAACTTGAGGGCGGCAAAAAGCATTATATCGTGTCGGTGGCACCCAAGCGTCAGGCGGAGACAAAGCGTATACTTATGAGTTATTTTGAAAGCAGGCGATGAACTATGCTCGGCGAGGTAACAACCGTATATGTTTTTCTGATAGAGCTCGGTTCCCTTCTTTTGTATTGCTATCGAGTGTTCGGAGTAAGACGTAGGATACCATCGACGCTGCTTATGGGCATAGCCTGTTTTGCCGTTTATTATGCCGTAAATAAGATTGCCGATAACAATGTGGCGGTAAATATTATCTTTGGCTTCTTGGTAAATTACGTGATATTGAAGCTCGGCTTCAAGGCGAATGTCAAGACGGCGGTTTTTCACAGCGTCTTGCTTGCCGGCGTACTTACGGCGACGGAATTTATAGGTATACTGTTGATTTCGGGCTTCTTCGGAATAAATAAGCCGATTACAGGTCAAACGATGTGCTGTATGCCATGGCGGCGGTAATCGCCAAAACATTGTACCTTATTTCCTGCCTTGTGATTTCCAATTTCACCTCGCGTGAAAAACAGCATATAGATCACGGCCATTCCTGGTATCTGTTGATTTCTCCTTTTTCAAGTGTGTATATCATAGTTCTTATAGCGAAATTGTCACTGCTCGTTGACATAAGCGGCACTCTTGCTTATGCCTGTATAGGCGGCAGTGTTTTGCTCTTCATATCTGATATAATGGTATTTGCGGTATACGAAAATATGCAGCGCAAATCCGAAGAAATAATGAAGGTCAATATGGAACGCCAGAGAGAGGATATAAACAGAGATTATTACGCCGTGCTTGACAAGCAAAATGAGAATATGCATATTATGGTTCACGATATAAAGAATCATCTCGGCGTAATAGAGAGCATAGCGGATAATGACAAGGTTACGGCTTATATAGGTGAGCTTTGCAGTAATATCGGTAAATACTACGCGGTATCACAGCTTACCGGAAATAAGATGCTTGATATTATCATAGGCAAATATACGGCTCTTTGCAGTAAAAACGGCCTCGATTTTAATGCCAAGGCTTTAACCTCGAATCTGTCCTTTGTGCATGACAGCGATATTTCGGCAATGGTTGGCAATCTGCTTGACAACGCTTTTGAGGCGGCGAAGCAAGCAGAAAACGGTAAAATTGAGTTTTCTCTTTATACCATTGACGGTAAGAGCTGCGTGGTCAGCGTCATAAATACAGCCTTGACGGCACCAAAATGCGAAAACGAAACTCTTTTGAGCGCCAAGCCGGACGCAAAGTCTCACGGATACGGAATAAAAAGTATTAAAAAGACAGCTGAGAAATACGGCGGCAGCTATTCGTGGTTCTATGATGATAAAAACAGGGAATTTCACGCTATGGTTATGTTTCCGATACCGTCTGTAAGCTGTTAAAGTAATCAGCTTTACATATTATTTTAACTGAAATGACTGTAAAACTCCGATAGGCACTCTGGTGCCGGTCGGAGTTTTTTGTTTTAATGACGCAATACTCGACGCTGTTTATTTTGGCATAAAACAACGCTATTGTTATTTATTTGCCTAAAAAGTACGCTTTTGTTCATATTTCGTTCACAAATAGACTGTATTATATTTATCAACAAATGTCTATAAAGGGGAATAACTTATGGAGAAAAAGAGGCTCGACAAGGAAAAAATAAAAAACGCAAATCAAAATTTTAAAAAGAATTTTTTTGAAACAGATGACGATAATCATCTCAGCGGCTATGAGGTTTTCTATATCTTTATGATATGTAACGTTATAGGCTACTGTGTGGAGATGGTGTTTTGCTATCTGAAGCACGGATATTGGGAAAGTCGCCAATCTCTTATCTACGGGCCCTTCGGCCTTGCATACGGTCTCGGAGGCGTGCTTTTGAGCTATCTTCTGTTTAAGGATACAAAAAAGGCTTGGTGGAAGGTATTTATCAAGTCATATATTTGGGGCACCGTTGCCGAATACATCTGTTCCCTTGGCGAAGAGTTGGTGTTCGGTCACGTATCTTGGGATTACAGCAAAATGCCGCTTAATATCAACGGCAGAGTTTGCGCTCTTTATTCGGTGTTTTGGGGGATTATGGGTCTTGTATGGGTTAAACTCATATATCCGCTGTTTATGAAGCTGATACATAAAATACCGCTTAAAATAGGTAAGGTGCTTTTTTGGATAATGTTTATTCTTATTCTCATAGATATTATTCTGTCCTGTGAAGCCGTATCCCGCAGAAATGCTCGTGACAAGGGAGTGGCGCCGCAAAATCGCTTTGAGCAGTTTATGGATAAGCACTATACTGATGAATTTCTCGACAAGGTTTACGCAAATGCCGTTGCAACGTCATGATGGTGCCGCGAAGCAAGCACGGTTGCCGATACCCCCTTTGCTGCATAGTATATACTGTGCAGCCCGATATTAAGTCTTGAGCAAGCGGCGGCGAGATGCGCACTCCGGAGTCATCGCGCGGCATTGTGCTCCGGCTTTTCTAAGAGAGCAATTAAATATAGCTTACACAAACGCCGAAGTGACGGCTGAGCGTTCCTTTTGAACGTATACCGTCTCTTCGGCAATTTTCATATTCCGCAGCGGCAATATATGTAAAGCAATATACATTTACACGTCATTGTTCGTTATATTTAACAAATAAGGACATCTTGTTTTTTACGTGAATTTAACATTAAAATGTGGTACTCTTTATATTTTTATGTTAAAATTAGATAAATTTATGATTGGGAGGAAGACAATGGAAAACAAGATGCTTGATGACCCTAACAGGAAATACGTTCCTAAAAAAGAATTTATAACATATTCCGTTTCAGCACTCGGGCAGGGCATGATATATGCTATAATGTCGTCGTACATATCCGATTTCTATTTGAATGTGCTTCGAGTAACCCCTATATTCGTATTGCTTTTAATGTTTTTGGCAAGAATATGGGACGCAATCAATGACCCTCTTATGGGTATGATAATGGACGCCCACGAGCCGAAGCACGGCAAAATGCTGACTTATATTATCGCAACGCCTATTCCGATAGCTTTGCTTACGCTCTCGCTGTTTTACGCTCCCGATATTTCAATGACCGCAAAGATGATATATGCGTCGGTTACGTATGTTTTATGGGGAATGATATACACAATGTCCGATGTCCCGTTCTGGAGTCTCCCGAATGCGATGACTCCGAATCCTTCGGAGCGCGGCAGTATACTGTCAATAGCGAGAACGACCAACGGTATAGGCTCGGCCGTACCCATGGCTATATTTATGATACTCGGCTTTGTACTTCCGTCTCTTACAGGGCTCTCGGGGCTTGCGCTTGAAAAGACAAAGTATATGTCGATTGCTTTGGTGGCATCCATAATAGGTAATTTGCTTTTTGTAATGACGTATTTCAAGGTTAAGGAGCGCGTCAAAATACCAAAGCCGCCGAAGCGTAAAAAGGGTGAGCCGTCCTCTTTAAAGCTCATATTTAAATGCAAGCCGCTTATGCTTGTTGTTATAATGGGCATATTGGCGTCGGGCAGATATATGTATCAGGCGGCGGCAATACACGTTGCAAGATATTCGTTCTATATCGGAAAGGATATTACCGGCCTGTCGCCGGAGGAGACTGAGCAGGCTTTACAGTCGAGTATATCGCTTGTAAATACGGTGTTTGCAGTAGCGACGGCTGTCGGTATGTTCGGGGCAATGCTTATAGTTCCGAAGCTTATCAAAAGAGTGTCCTACAAAAAGCTTATAGTCGTTTCCTGCATACTCGGCTTTGTTTCGAGTTTTATCACATTCTTCATAGGCTACAATCATTTCTGGGCGTGTATACCGTTTGTTATTCTTTCTTGCGTTCCGTGCGGAGTTATAAACTGCGTATCTTCCGCAATGGTCGGCGATTGCCTTGACTATATGGAGCTGACCACGGGCCGCAGGCAGAATGGGCTCGGAAATGCCTGCCAGTCCTTTGTAAATAAGCTCGGGAATGCGGTTTCAACAAGCGTCATAGTGCTTATGTATATCCTGACCGAGCTTGATCTTAATAAAATAGGAACCTCTTATACGGTAAATCCGCTCACCATGTCGCACGGCATAAGAGTGGGTATGTTCTCGCTTATTTCGATAGTTCCGGGCATATCGCTTCTTCTTTGTATGATACCGATGTTCTTCTATGACCTCACCGGCGACAAAAAAGAGCGCGTGACAAAAGAGCTCGCCGAGAAGCGCGTGAAAGAGGGTATGGTAATAAGCGAATAATGCCTACTGCCGCTGTAAGCCTTAAAAATGCAAGGAATATCAAACTTTAATTTATTTTTAATAATTTTAATCTTTACAATCCTTCCGAATGTGTTATCCTATAAGAAAAGATTTGACACAATTTTAAAATGTGTTGAAAAAGAATCGGAGGGGTAAATACGAAGGCTTATATAAATCGTATATTGCACGGTGAAAACAAGGCGAAAAAATGGGAAATAATATATTGGTGGGTTCTCAGAGCCGTTATGGTTGCGGCGTTCATTGATTCGGTTTTTGTGAGAAAGGACGTTCAGCAGAGCTTGCAAACGGCGGCCAATTTGCTGCTTATGTTCCTGTGGGAAATATTTATGATTTTTCCGGAAAAACGATGGATGCATTATGTCCCGTCGTATATTCAGGACTTTTTGGCGGCAGGGCTGTTTATGGGGTCGTTCGGCGGCGCATATATGGACCTTTATTACAGCTTCCCTGCGTATGACCTTGTAATGCACAGCGTAGGCGGAGTCCTTTGCACATTTGTAGGATACGAAATACTGGTATGCATGCAAAAGCGCGACAAGGTTAAGGTCGATTTGCCGATTGTGATTTTCGGAGCGTTCGGTATATCGTTTTTTGCCGGTACCGCATGGGAGCTTTTCGAGTTTGTGTTCGACCAGGTGGCTCCGCAGATAGGCGACGCTCAGCATTGGTCGCTTGCTCTTGCCGAAAAGGCGGCGGAAGAGCACGGCATAGGCCTGCCGAATGTCATAGCTGCAAGAGATCCAATGCGCTATGCACTTATTGATACAATGGAAGATACTGTGTGTAATACGGTAGGTGCTGTTGCGGGCTGGATAATTTTAAAGCTTCGCCCGTATCACCACACAGGTAAGCACAATGTAAACGACCTTTTTAATACATATGAGGCCGAAAGCAAAGAAAAAGTGAAAAGCTAAACTAAAAGGCAAATAAAAAATCCGATACGGCGTATACCGTATCGGATTTTTGCATATCGGGGCTTTGTCGGCACAAAATACTGAATGCAATAAAAAGTGTCGGGGTGCTCATATGAAAAAGCTGTTTAAAATGTCGGCTGTGATTTTGTTTGTACTTATTGTTTTTTCAGCGTGCGAAAGAAACGAAAGCGTCAGCGGAAAAATTACATCATTTCCGCCGTACGGCGAGCGAGTCGTTACAGCGATAGGCGATTCAATAGCCGCAGGCTACGGACTGGATTCACAGGAGGATAATTATTTGACGCTGTTTTCCGATAATATCGGAGCGGTATTGAATAATGACGCCGTCAGCGGTTATGACAGCGGCGAGGTGCTGAAAAGTCTGTCGGACGAAGAGACTGCGGCAGATATAAAAAATGCCGATGCGATTGTTGTATCCGTAGGCGGGAATGATTTTTTCCACCGCAAGGACATTATGATAGACGCACTTAAAAACGCCCTGCTGCACGGCGAGGGCTTCTTCCCGGAGGAAGTGACAAATATATACGATGAATACGAAAAAAATCTTTCGCGCATAATCGATGAAATAAAAAATATGAATCCCGATGCCTATATCATAGTGCAAACGGTTTACAACCCGTTCCTAAAGCAAACGCTCAATTTTTCATATATAAACGTCGGGAAAACGGCAAACAGATATGTTACGAGACTTAATGACTCGATAAAAAATGTTTGCAAAACAAAAAACAGGGTTTTTGTTTTTGATGTTGCTCCGGAGATGAATGAGGATGCCGAAAACTTTTACGGCACGGATGAAAAGCTTGATATTCACCCCACAAAGCACGGGCACGCTACGCTGGCAAGGGTGTTTACCGAAAATTTCAACGGGCTTTTAAAGGATTGAGCGGCAGCGTTTTCGGGAGCCGAAAATTTAATATCTGAAGCCCTCGCCGATTATTTCGTCAGCGCCCGTAATTACGGAAAAAGCCTTTGGGTCGGTCTCCTTGACTGCCGCCGTAATAAATGCTGCCTCCTGTATTTTTACGGCGGTTATTAAAACGCTCTTTTCTTTATCCGTGTATCCTCCGCGTGCGTTTAATACGCTGACGCCGCGGCGAAAACCCTTTGTTATTTTTTCTTTTATTTCCTCGCTATGCTCCGTCACTATGAATATCAGCTTGCCGTCGCCTGTACCGTAGAGCAGGTAGTCAATGGTTTTTGAACTTAGATATATTACGATTATTGAATAAAGCAGGTTTTCGACGCTTCTGTACACGAAGAATGACGAGCCGACTACCAAAATATCGAAAAATAAAATGATCCGTCCCATAGACAGGTGCGGATGCTTCAGCTTTATAAGCTTTGCCGCCGTATCAACTCCGCCCGTGGTTGCGTTGCGGGCAAAGACAAGCGCGAGCCCTGCGCCTCCGGTAACCGCGCCGAAAAGGGACGAGAGAAGTCGGTCCCCCGAATATACCGGCAAAAAAGCAGAGGTGTAATCTATTATAAACGATACTGTAAATGTTGCGAAAACCGTTTTGACTATAAAGCCTTTGCCGAGCTTTTTGTATGCCAAAAAGAAAAGCGGTATGTTCATAATGAATACCGCTGTGCCGATAGGCAACGAAAAAAGCCTGTTGAGTATGGTGGCTATCCCTGTAAAGCCTCCGTTTATTATACCGTTTGGCGCAAGAAAGCTGTTTACGGATACGGCATACAAAATGCCTCCGGCCAAAAAATAAAATATGCTGACCGTAAATTCTCTTGCGATTTTATAAGTTATTTTCTCTGTCCGCGTTTTCTTCGCCGCCTTCGCATATCATACGGAACAGCTCTTCAAGACGATTTTCTTCGCCCTTTAAAAACAGCCATCCGAATAAGCTTTCAAGTCCGGTGGCATAGTGATAATCACCCTCGGATTGGTTTTTAGGCGTGTGGTTGGTGTGAGCGTTTCTGCCGCGCTTTAAAACCGATAGCTCGTCGTCGGTCAAATGCGGCATTATAAGCTTTGCCGCATTTGCCTGAGCAGCGGCGTTAACCGTCTTAACCGAAAGCTTATGTAATTTATCGGCGGGGCGATTCGCTTCAAGCACAAGGCGTTTTCTTGCAAGCAAGCCGTAAACCGCGTCGCCGAGAAACGCAAGAGTCAGGGGACTTAAATTATTTATATTATTTTCCATTATTTATTCCTTATTCAAAAAATTCGGCTTTGTATTCGTTGAATTTTTTAAGTAGCTCTTCCTCAAGTAGATACTCGGTGAGGCAGCCGACGCCCGTTACGCATTTACCACCCGTTAAATTCCCGAGCAGTATGCAGTCCCTGAACCGGTAATCGTTGAAAAGTCCGTACATAAATCCGGCAAGAAATGCGTCGCCTGCTCCTGTAGAGTCCACGCGCACATATTCGTCTATTACGGGAACGGTAAAGACCTTGCCGCCCTCCATACCCATACAGCCGTTTTTGTCAAGCTTGACCATGGGATTTTCAATATATCTTGACAGCACCGAAATGGCGTCCTCGGGCGATGCTGTTTCGGTTATTTTCATAGCCTCCTTTTGATTTGGGACATAGTAGTCGCAAAGCTCTATGAGGTCACGGTAGAGCGAAAGGCTCATATCGTCGGTATATCCCGTGTCCAGCACCAGAAGCGTGCCCTCGTCTTTTAATTTTCTGTATACGTCATAGTATCCGTTTTGAACCTCAACTATTTTGGCACCCTTTGACATTCGGTAAATTTTTTCCGCGGTAGCATCATTTTCTTCGACGTCGGGGCCGTAGGTTACAAATGTACGGTCCTCCGGAGTTATCATTGCCGACGTTATGTTAAGCGGAAGTACACCGCCTTCATAAAGGTTTGTGATTTCCACGGAGTTGTCGCGGTACTCATTGGACGCAAAATCCGAAAACATATCAAGACCGAGCCACGTGGCGGTTCTAACCGGAATGTTCAGTCTGCCGAGATTCACCATTGTACCGGGGACTCCTCCGCCGAGACACAGCTTGAAACCGTCTGAATAAAGCTCTTCGCCCAACTGCGGCAGCCTTTTAAGACCCGCATAAAGAATATCAATGTTTGTTTTACCGGTACCGGCTATAAAAGACATTCGTTTTTCATCTCACTTGCTTTGAAAATATATTTTATTTTGTTATCATACAACATTTTGTCTCATAAGTCGAGGCATAAAATGCATAAATTGACAGTTCACAACATTGTATTGTACTACGTGAATATAAAAAATCGTTTTAAAGGTAATTTTTATTGACTTTGCACAGTTTCTATAATAAAATATTAGATATACTTTTGAGAAGGAGAGTTCATATGGATTTAAAACCGCTTATTGACAAAAAAGACGAAGCAGCAAAGTACATGATTGACGAAATTACGCATATCTGTAAGGATATGGATACCCGCAGCCCCGGCACTAAGGGAGAGAAAGAGGCTTGCGAGTATATGGCAAAAGTTCTTAAAGAGGATTGCGGCTGCGAACGTGCGGACGTTGAATCGTTTAAAGAAAACCCCGGCTCATTCTTCGGCTGGATATACTTTACGATTACCTTCGTTCTTCTGGCAATCGCGCTTTACTTTGTGGCACCGATTATTTCGCTTATTCTCATTGTTGCAGGTCTTACAATAGTATTTTTACAGTTCGGCCTTTACAAAAAATGCGTTGACCGTTTCTTCCCCGAGCTTACCGGTCACAATGTTACCGCAGTTAAAAAGTGCACCGGCGAAGTAAAACGCCGCATATTCTTTAACGGACATCCGGACGCTGCTTGGGAGTGGCCTGTAAACTATGCGCTCGGCGGCATAGGCTTTGAGGGCCATGCCATAATCTGCGGTGTCGGCGCAGTTTATTATATGGTAATATCCATTATTTATATGGCTCAAAACGGTATTTCCTTCGGCGTTATAGATACTTCCTCTTATCTTTTCAAAATGGCTCTTTGGGGACTTCTTTTTGTTCCGTTCCTTGTAGGCCTTTATTGGATGTGGAATAAAAACCGCATTGTTGACGGCGCCAACGATAACCTTTCGGGCTGCTATATGGGTATTGCAATTCTCAAGGCTCTCAAGGATAACGGCATCGAGCTTGAAAACACAGAGGTAGGCGTTATCCTTACCGGTTCAGAGGAAGCCGGCCTTCGCGGAGCAAAAGCTTGGTGCGAGGCTCACAAGGGAGAGTTTGACGACGTTCCCACATTTATTTTCTCGTATGATACAATTCATGACCCGAAATATCTTATGACGAATTATCGCGACCTTAACGGTACCGTTAAAGCCGATAAGGACGTCTCCGACCTCTTTATGGAAGCAGCAAAAGAATTGAAAATTCCGTGCAAAAAGGGCTGGGTTCCTCCGCTCGGCGGTGCTACCGACTCTGCCGCATTTGCACAGGCGGGCTTCAGAGCAACAGGCGTTACGGGTCTTAATCATAAGCTTGAGGATTACTATCATACTCGCCGCGATACATATGACAATATGAACGCCGAGGGCCTTGCAGGCTGCTATGCTGTCAGCGTTAAGGCTCTTGAGATGTTTGATAAAGGGGCAAAACAGTAATCCGGTTGTAAAATACAACAAACAGGCGAACCGAAAACGCTTTAGTTAAGTGAAATGTTACGAAATATGACTTTGCGTCGCATTTAATCTTGACTAAACAATATTTTCGGTATAAAATCTAAGCATAAACAGCGAAGGCGTTGTGATGTAGTTCACAGCGCCTTTTTTGTTTGTACGAGAGCTTTTAAAAGGATTTGTTTTAAATCCGTATTACATTTAACTCTCGTGCTAATCGACAGGCGTTTGGTTCGTACCGATTGATAGAAACGCCGTCGGTTTCTGCCTTACGAAAAGCTTCGGGCTTATATTCCGAACGGCTTTTCCGTACATTTTCCTCATCCCCTTGCAGCTGTCTCGGCGGCTCTGCCCTCTTTTTCCGCCGAGGCAAGGGGGGCAAACCTGCCCTTTTCATTTTAATTTATTGCATAGGAAACACCGCCTCGGTAAAACGGGGCGGTGTTTCCATTATGTTCTAATGTCCGCAAAACAAAAGAGGACTGCAAAAACATAAGCTTTTACAGTCCTCGAACGCAATATTAAATTTATTTTTTCATACCGACAAATTCATATCTGCGTATTATTTCTTCTACCTCTTCGAGTACGCCGCTCCAAAGCTCCGAGCCGAGGGAGGCGTATTCCTCGTTTTCCTTACCCTTACCGCATAGCATTGAGAAACATTTACCTATGTTTTGCGATATGTCGTCGTTTTTTCTGACGGCGAGGTAATAAAAGCTGTACTCGGCACCGTCGGAGAACTCTTTGTAGAATTCCTCTGCCTTGTCGTGTATGTCATCGTACAGGGCATTTATTGCCGTGTTCCGGAGTATGTTATTTGGCAAAAGCGAGTTGAGCTGATACTCGGCGGCAAAGAACATAAGAATTTTTATCTGGAAACTCTCGGCCTTTGTGTACTCCTTATCGCCGATAATCGGACGAAGCTTTTGAAGCAGGACGTCCTTGTCAAGAAAAATCGAAGCAAGATAAGAGCCGAGCCGCTTTGATTTGTCGATGTTGCCGTTGCCTCTCTCCTCGTTCATTTTGGAGATAAGACCGATCTCGTCGAATTTGTCATCTCTTTTTTCTTTTTTGAAAATTTTTACATCGCTGTCGTCCATAGTAAACCCTGCCTTTTAAAGGCTGCCTTTCTTAGGTTAATTTGACTTTGCGGCTTCCTCAGCGGCTTTTTGAGCCTTTTTCTGCATTCTTCTGATTTTGGCCTTGTATCCGAGAAGCTTTGTAACGGCATCATCGGGAACATCAATGTCGCCTACGGAAACCGGATACCTGTTGTAAAGACCGCAGAAATCTGTTCCGCCTGTCATTAAAAGCTTGTTTTTGGTAGCGAGCTTTTTAAGCTCGGCGCGCTGTGCTTCGGTTGCCGACGGATGCCAAACCTCAATTCCGTCAATTCCGCATTCTATAAGACGAGGTATTGAGTCGATGTTATCGTATAGATACGGGTGAGCGAGAACCGCTATACCGCCCGCGTCGTGAATCGCACCGACAACCTCCTCGATATCGGGGTATTTCGGCGTTACCAAAATGTTGCCGTCGGACTCTTTGTTGAACAGCTTGTTATAAAGATCACCGAAAATGGTGTTTGTATAGCCGCTCTCCATAAGAGCCTGCATTATATGCGGAATAAAAATATTTGTTGACCCGGTGGCGCATTTGATGATAAATTCGGCCGATACCGGATAACGCTTTGTAATCTGAAGCATCATAAAATGAGCTGCTTTTTTACGGGCAAGCGAGTTTTTGTGGCAAAGCCCCTGGAGCCTGTCCGGTGCGTCGCTGAGATAGCAAAGTATATCTACGTATTTTCCTGTTTTTTCGTCTCTTGATGACAGCTCTACCCCGGGAATGACATTCACCCCGTATCTGTCTCCGATTATTTTTCCTCTTACTGTACCTGCGAGACAGTCATGGTCTGTTATGGCTATTGTCTCGATTCCCTTCTTTTTTGCCAAAAGAACCAAGTCCTCTATTCCGAGTGAGCCGTCGGACAGCTTGGTGTGGCAGTGTAAATCTCCGCCCAAAATGTTCCTCCTTGAATTACCTTACATGCATACATACTGTTTTTACACTGAATGAGTAATTTACACCAAAAAAATGATAAATAAAGCGCAAAATCCCTCAATATAATATGACATTATTATACTCTTTTCGCGAAGTTCTTGCAAGTTTAATATTCTTTTTACGGGTAATTTGTAGTATTTAGACATACAATATGTATAAGTGACGATATTATTGTTACATTTTTGTGAGTTCGCACAAGAAACAGACGACTTTTTGTATATGTGGAATTGAATTTGCGGTTGCTTTTGTAAAATATCCGGATATGTGTAAGCTTAAAAAAAGTATATTTTTTTGTTTTTATGTCGAGCTCGGGGAAAATAGACTTAAAACAGCCCTGTTTCGCACTTCTATGAAAATTATTGACGTAAAAGCCTCTCCTTATTCAAATTAAGTGTTGACAAAAGGGTAGTTCCTTGTGTATAATATTCAAGCATTCGCAAGTAGTGCGGTTTGCTGATATGGCTCAGGTGGTAGAGCACATCCTTGGTAAGGATGAGGTCGGCAGTTCGAGTCTGCCTATCAGCTCCAAAAAAGGACTAAGCAAGAGCTTAGTCCTTTTTTATTTTAAAAAGCCTGTTTTTATAAGCTGTTTTTGTAATCGTCTATCACAAGGCGGTGAGTAGACGGGATGTTTTTCGGTATCTCTTCCGGACAGAACCACTCGAGAGCCTCCGATTCGCCGTCGTTTATCATAAGCGTCCCGCTGAAATCCTTTGTGGTGTAGGCGGTCACGACAACATACCATTCGTCGCCGTTTTCCGCTTTGCAAAGATGATCCTTACCGGAATACACACCGAGCAGCTTGAGATTTTCGACGGTAAGATTAGTTTCCTCCCGAACCTCTCTTACAGCTGTTTCAACGGTTGACTCGCCCAATTCCATAAGACCTCCGGGAAGCCCCCACTTGCCCTTCGGATATGTTCTTTTTTGCATCAAAATTTTTCCGTCTTTGTTTTCTATGATTACAAGGCTGCCGTTGAGAACAATTCTTTTGTGACCTATCAGCTTGCGTAAATCTTCGATATAGCCCATTTTAAAGCTCCTTATACATAGACGACGCGCTTTCCTTTGTTGCGTATTCGGTTACATTCAAGACCTGATATTTTGTGACCTTTTGCCCGAAGGTGATTTCAATAACATCGCCCTCTTTTACATCGTAAGATGCTCTTGCCGGCTTGCCGTTTACGTTGACATGCTTTGCGTCGCACACCTCGTTTGCCACAGTACGCCTTTTTATGATACGCGAAACCTTTAAATATTTGTCAAGTCGCATTTCTTCACTCCCTTTACAGCTTAATTTTAAAATAAGAGCCGCCTTAAGTCAAGAAATTAAATTGTTGAATTCCTACTGTTTTTGTATTATTATAAAAAAGAATGTAATAACGATTTTTTTCGGCACAGAGGATGTTTCACTTATGGATATAAACACAAAGGAAGTTCTTCGCTATCTCGGCTATAAAGGTCGTGAGGCGGACGAAAAAACCCTTGACCTTATCAATCACGTTAAAATTGAAATAATTACGTCGATTCAGCCGAGAAGTCTGTACAGAGAGTGCAAACTCGAATACCTGTCCGACAGTGTCGTAAAGCTTGACGGTATCGAATTTCACTCCGAAAAGCTTGTGAAGCATTTGAGAAATTCCGACAGAATATTGCTTTTTGCCGCAACGCTCGGTATGCAGAGCGATATTCTCGTAAGACGGTACGCGGGGGTTGACACCGCGCGAGCGGCGGTTATGCAAGCGGCAACGGCGGCGGCTGTCGAAAGCTTTTGCGATGACGTCTGCGAAAATATAGCAAAGGAAGAGGAGAAGCAAGGCTATTATTTAAGACCGCGCTTCAGCCCCGGTTATGCCGATTTGTCGCTTGAGAGCCAAAAGGAGTTTTTTAAGCTGCTTGACTGCACCAAGCGCATAGGGCTTACCCTGTCGGAGAATTGTATGATGATACCCACAAAGTCCGTTACGGCGTTTATAGGGCTTACCAAGGATAAGGACTGTAATTTTAACGCCTGCGCCGCATGCGGAAATAAAAACTGCGAATTCAGAAGAGGTTAAGCTATGAAATTTATCGACCTTTTAGGTAAAGAGAGGTTGTTTTTTGACGGAGCCATGGGTACAATGCTCCAAAAAAACGGACTTTCTGCCGGCGAAATTCCCGAAACATGGAATATTACTCATCGGGATACCGTTTATGCCATTCACAAGGCGTATGCGGACGCCGGCTGCAATATAATAAAATCAAACACCTTCGGTGCAAACGCGCTGAAATTCAAGGGTACCGATTACACGGTGGAGGAAATTGTTACTTCCGCGATAGATATAGCTAAAACGGCCGTGTCCGGCAAGGATAAGACCTTTGTTGCTCTTGATTTGGGACCTACGGGAAAGCTCTTAAAGCCGTACGGCGAATTACCGTTTGAGACGGCATACGAGCTTTACAAGCAGCAGGTTATCGCGGGCAAAAAAGCGGGCGCAGACCTTGTGCTTATCGAGACGATGGGTGACACATACGAAATAAAAGCGGCGGTTCTTGCCGCCAAGGAAAATTGCGACTTGCCGATAGTCGTAACCATGATATTTGATGAGAGCGGCAAGCTGCTTACCGGCTCCGACATCAAGACGGCGGTATTTATGCTCGAGGGGCTCGGTGTTGACGCAATAGGCTTTAACTGCGGACTCGGACCTCGTCAGATGCTTTCTCTTCTACCGGAGCTTTTAAAATATTCAAGCACGCCTTTGGCAGTAAATCCCAATGCGGGGCTACCCGAATGTGTTAACGGAGTCACGTTTTTCAATGTCACACCGGAGGACTTTGCCAATGATTTAAAGGAACTTGCCGAAATGGGTGTCTCGCTGCTCGGCGGTTGCTGCGGAACTACGCCTGAGCACCTGAAAGAGGCTGTAAAGCTGTGCAAGGATATTCCTGTTTTACCTGTAAAGCAAAAAAACATTACAGCAGTCACATCATACTCAAAAACGGCTGTAATAGGCGAAAGGCCTATAATAATCGGTGAAAGAATAAATCCGACGGGCAAGAAAAAACTTAAAGCGGCACTCGTTTCGGGCGACAGCGGATATATCTTTTCCGAGGCTCTGTCTCAGGTCGAATGCGGAGCGGATGTACTTGACGTTAACGTCGGTTTGCCCGAAATCGATGAGCCGAAAGTAATGTGCGATACCGTTAAGGGCATACAGGGAATTACAAATCTTCCGCTTCAAATAGACACCTCCGATCCCGCGGCAATGGAGCAGGCACTTCGCATATATAACGGCAAGCCGCTTATAAATTCGGTAAACGGCAAAAAAGAGAGCATGGAAAAAATCTTTCCGCTCGCTAAAAAATACGGCGGAGTCGTGGTTTGCCTTACGCTTGATGAAAGCGGTATTCCCGAAAGTGCCGAGGGCAGAATCAAAATAGCCGAGAAAATAATAAATACCGCAAAGGAATACGGTATAGATAAAAAGGACCTCATAATAGATACGCTTGCTATGACCGTAAGCACCGGGGCTGAAAACGCAAAGAGAACGTTACAGGCTCTGTCATATGTTCGCAACACCCTCGGCGTAAATACGGTTTTGGGAGTTTCAAATATTTCCTTTGGTCTTCCGAAACGCGATAACATAAATGCGGCATTTTTCACTCTTGCCATGGGCAGCGGACTTTCGGCAGGTATTATAAATCCGAAATCCGACAGTATGATGAATGCTTTTTATTCCTATTGCGCGCTTAACGGGTACGATGAAAATTTTGAGACGTACATAAGCAAGACGTCGGATTCGGCGCCGACGGCAAAAAATGATAAAACCGACCTTAAAACCGCGGTTATAAACGGGCTCTCCGGAGCGGCAGGGGAGAATGCAAGAGAACTTTTAAAGACGGAACAGCCTCTTGACATTATAAATCTATATTTGATACCGGCACTTGATGTTGTCGGTAAAGGTTTTGAGGACGGAACAATCTTTTTGCCTCAGCTTTTGATGAGTGCTGATGCGGCAAAGGCGGCATTTGACGAAATCAAGGCAAGCATACCTGCCGAAGTGAACGGCAGCGAGAAAAAGAATAAGATAGTTATAGCCACCGTCAAGGGCGATATTCACGACATAGGGAAAAACATTGTTAAGGTATTGCTTGAAAACTACGGCTTTGACGTAATCGACCTCGGCAAAGATGTTGACCCGGAAATTATAGTTGATACAGCAATAAAAGAGAAGGTCAAGCTCGTGGGTCTGAGTGCGCTTATGACTACAACCGTTGTGAATATGGAGGAGACCATTCGCCTTTTAAGAAAACGCTATCCCGAATGTAAGGTGATGGTCGGCGGAGCCGTTATGACTCAGGATTATGCCGACAGAATAGGCGCCGATTCTTACGCAAAGGACGCCATGGGTTCCGTGCGATACGCGGAAAGGCTGTTTTCCGATGGGCAATGAAATAAGATTGATACGGCAAAGTGTAATTTATAACTAAATATATTTAAAAAGGGTTTTGCGGATTCTTGTGTCCGTAAAACCCCTTATTTATCAGGAATTATGGGAATTTTACTTTATACGTTTCCTGCTTGTGCAAATTGCGAAAAAATATCCTTGCAAACGGATTTTATATATGGTAAAATTACCGTTACAATGTAGTGAAAGAGGGATATATATGTTTTGGTTTTTGGGAGTCCTTGCGGGACTTCTTTTGAGCGTTGCGGATATTTTTCTGTTGACACGCAAGAGAAGCGCGCCTGCTTGCATTATTGCTGTGTTACGCGATACTATCGTGAGTAACTTGGCGTCACTCGGAATTATGTCGCTGATACTGAGAATACCGAATGTGCTTTTGACATCGGTGCACGGTAAATGGTATCCGCTTAAGTATTTTGTATTTGTTTTGGCTGTCGGGCTCGTATTTTTGTTCGGTCGCGGTGTTGTCGAGGGTGTAATATCCTTTTCACACACAAAGCCGAAGCACAAGGTCGGCGCATGGATACTTCGTATTTTGTCGATGCTTTTGTTTGCTCTCGGTATGGCGGCATTCACGGCTTCAATTTGGGCGGCAGATACATTTGCCGGACTTACACCCGACCAGATGATGATAAATTTGAATACCGACACCGGCGGCGCAAGCCCCGAGGTTATGAATACGCTGTTCCAAGGTCCTGTTTTGCTTACGGCTGTGGTAACAGTTCTGTTTTGCGTATTTGCTTTTTCAACGAGAAAAATCTTATACAAGCTTCACGAAAAACAGCGCACCGTATTTTCGGGACTTGCAAGACGTCTCACGGCTCTTTTCTTGGCACTTCTTATGCTTTCCGGCGGCGTGGCGTTCGGTGTAAAAAAGCTTTCTCTTCAAAAGCTCTATGCGGCTTATACTGATGATTCGCCGTACATAGAAGATAATTTTGCCGATCCCAAAAAGGTTAAAATGACCTTCCCGGAGAAAAAGCGCAACCTTATCCATATTTATCTCGAATCTATGGAGAACTCGTATTTCTCAAAAGAGCTCGGCGGATATATGGACACAAATCTTCTTCCCGACCTTGGAAAGCTCTCAAAAGAGGGCTACAATTTCTCGGATCTTCCCGAGGGCTTCGGCGGTAATCCGTCCTCGACGGGCGCCAACTGGTCTGTGGCTTCAATGGTGAATATGAGTAGCGGCTTGCCCATGAAGGTGCCGGTCGGCGCCAATGCATACGGCTCTGCCGACAACTTCCTGCCGGGAGCTACCACAATAGGTGATATATTAAAAGAACAGGGCTATAATCAAACCGTTATGTTCGGTGCAGATGCATCCTTCGGCGGACTTGACTTCTTCTTTAAGGAGCACGGCGATTACAATATAATGGACTACAAGCGTGCGAAGGAAGATAACTTTATTCCTCAGGATTACAGCGTTTGGTGGGGCTATGAGGATGATAAGCTCTATGAATATGCAAAGATGGAGCTTACACGCTTGGCAGGCGAAGACAAACCGTTCTATTTCGTTATGGAAACGGCTGATACGCACTTCCCGGACGGCTACCTTTCTCCCAATGCCAAGACTCCGTTTGATAAGCAGTATGCAAACGTAATATTCTACAGCCAGGCAGAGACGGTTAAGTTTGTACGTTGGATACAGTCTCAGCCGTTCTATGAGAATACTACCATTGTAATTAACGGCGACCACCTTAGTATGGATCAGAATTTCTTTAAGGACTTTGACCCGAATTACAGACGTACATGCTTTAACCTTATACTTAATCCCACACCTAACTGCACCTCGGCTCCCGATACTCGCTTCCATAACCGCGAGTGGGCGACGTTTGATATGCTGCCGACAATGCTCGCAAGTATCGGCGTTGAGATAGAGGGCAATAAGCTCGGTATAGGAACAAACCTCTTCTCTGATACACCGACTCTCTTTGAGCGTGACGGAACCGATTTTGTAAACGAAGAGCTTGAAAAACGAAGCAATTTCTATAACGAGCATATTCTTGTCGATTGGTCAAGAGTAGGCGGCGATAAAAAAGACAAATAATAAATTCGGGATGTAAAACATAAGTTTTACATCCCGTTTTTTGCTTATACGATTTTTGTATACTGAACCTTGTAATTACTAAATAACTATGCCGCCGTTTACGGACAGTACCTGCCCCGTGATATATGACGCTCTGTCATCGGCTAAGAATGAAACCGCATTTGCCACGTCTTCGGGAGTACCGAGCCGCATTACGGGGATTTCTTCACGCAGCATATCTACGGTGTCTTTACCGAGCTTTGTCACCATTTCGGTGTTTATAACGCCGGGGGATACTGCATTTACAGTAATTCCGGACGGAGCAACTTCTTTTGCAAGTGCTTTGGTAAGACCTATAAGGCCTGCTTTTGCCGCGGAATAATGTACCTCGCACGAGCCTCCGGTCTCGCCCCACATAGAGGAGATGTTTATTATCCTGCCCGATTTTCTGTGAATAAAATAGGGGAGTACGGCACGGCAAAAGTAAAAAGCACCGCTTAGATTTGTGCTTATCATATTTTCCCAATCCGAATCCGTAATATCGGTGAGGAGCTTTTGCTCAGATATTCCGGCATTATTTACAAGTACGCTTATTTCGCCGAAGTCACGCTCTATTGCTTCAATAGTCGAGGTTATTTCCGAGCTGTCACGTACATCGCATTTATACGTTTTTGCGCTGCCGCCCGAAAGAGTTATTTCGTCAGCCGTTTTCTGTGCTTTTTCGGCGTTTCTGTTATATATAAGTGCAACGGAAAAACCATCCTGTGCCAGTCGTTTTGCAATTTCGGCACCGATACCTCCGGAGGCACCGGTAACTACGGCTATGCTCATTATATTACCCCTTTAAATAAAAAGTACAGCTTGGTCGCGAAGTAATCGGAAAATCCGATTACAGACAGCCTGCAAGCTTATAATATATTATCACATATACGGCGATTTCACAATCCAAGATGATATGTTTGTCAAAAACTGAACTTTTTTGCTTTTTACTATTGCAAAAACAGCGCGGTTCATTTATAATATGTGAGCAGCTAAATCAAGGCTGTTTTTGTTTTGAATAACATTTGCTACTGTGGCTCAGTTGGTAGAGCAGCTGATTCGTAATCAGCAGGTCGCCGGTTCAAGTCCGGCCAGTAGCTCCAAGGGCAGAGATAATCTCTGCCTTTTATTTTTTCTTTACAACCTTATCAAACGGCTCAGTTGGGCGAAGGCGCGAGCGCATCCTGTGGATGATGAAGCGAGCGTAATGAGGTGAAGAAACAAGGAGCAATGCGAAGCGCCCCAAGCGAGTAGTGTGACTATGTTTCTGAGGGAAGAGCAGCGCATTCGTAATGCGCAGGTCGCCGGTTCAAGTCCGACCAGTAGCTCCAAAGGCAGAGATTATCTCTGCCTTTTATTTTTTCTTTACAACCTTGCCAAATGGCTCAGTTGGACGAAGTTGCGAGCGCATCCGACAGATCCAAAACCTGCGTAAACACGTCGTTTTCGCAGGTTTTTTCTTTTTCAGCAATGCATTTCAAAACTCATTACGCAATAAAAAATCTCACTCTTTTTTACAGAGTGAGATTTTGTTTTTTTCGATTTTCAGCTCAAGACCATCTGTTGACCATTTATGAATGTACCGCATTTCCGCCGAGCAAATTTCCCATTGTGTTTGCAACATTTTCTTGCATGGAATCCGTTGCCATTCTATAGTCTCATTTCTGCTTTTGGCAACTCAAACATTACCACAAGCCCTTTTCAATAGCCAGATAATTATCTTTTTGATTTTTCATCAATCCATTCCTTTAGCTGTTCTTTTGGAATGGATTTTCTTCTGCCCAACTGAACAATGGGGAACGATTTATCTTTTTCAATCAGTTTATACAAACTGACATTTGATATGCCAAGCACCTCTGCCGCCTGATTGACTGATAGCATTACGGGTATTTCATCAAAATTTTTTACACCTTGTTTTCATTTAATTTCACCACAGCAAAAAAATACCCCTCTATAATACGGAGAAAAATTCAAGTTTTGTTGATGTGTTTTCAGAAAAAATTTATAAATTATTTTCACGCAAAAAGAGGTTCGCCCCATTTGTAGGTCGAACCTCTTTTTATACTTATAAATGAAGTCTTTGCAAGTTAATATACACAAAAAACAAAACCGTCATGTTGAAACTTTATGGTGAGTTTATTTGCAAAAGTGGATAATAATCAAATCGCTTTGATGATTTTCTTCAGCTTGTTAAGCGAGTGAATAACAAATTGAATCTTATGAACACTTTATTTTTTTGTAAATTGTACTCAAACAGCGTATAGAAACAATCAAATGTTTTAGATATAATAATCAGGAAATGAATATTGATTATAGTTTTGTCTAATAATGTTGTTTTTCTAAAAATAAATCAATAATCAGTTAGTGAGTTATTTATGTGGATAGTAAGTGAGAGGCTGTGTGTTTTTTTGGGTGTTGAAGTATTAGATTTAAAGTGCCGTGGTTGTGGTGCACCTATAACTATTAACGATACAATTTGTAAATATTGTGGAGGACCGGTTGCAATTTCGACTTTTAATAGTGTTAATAGTATGCCTCTACCTATGGTAAATAAATATGCAAATTCATACAGAAAAGATTTACGAAATAATCCATTTGATGTTAATGCAAACAAAGCAACTGCATACTGTTATTTGAAATTGAAAATGTATGACAAAGCATTAGATTGCTTTGAAAAAGCAGTAGAAGATAATTTTGATGATTCGGAAGTATATTTTTATGCGGCAATTTGCTGTTTAAAAGGCAAAAAAGCATTTTTGGCGCAAAGAGCAGAGATCAATAAAGCGGAAGAGTTTTTAAATGCTGCGCTTATGATTGAACCGAAAGGCATTTATTATTATCTATGGGCCTATATAAAATATGATTATTTTAAAAGAAAGTTTTTAAATACAACTCCTAATTATTTGGATATGTTGAATTCTGCAGAACAATTTCAAACATCTGAAGTAGATAAACTCAATTTGTTTGAAATTTTAAATATTGAAAATCCCTTTGAAAAATAATGGTAAAACAAAATTTATACTGGAGGTTAGAATATGGTAGGAGAAATTACAGGACTCATTGCCGGTGCAGCAGCGAATGCCGCACGAGCAAGAAAAGCTCTTGCAGATGCAAAGAAAGGAAAGTCTAAGGAACAAAAAGATATTATAGATTTTTTTGCTTCTGAATATGGCGGCGCAGGTTGTGGATGTCTTAGAAAAGGTTTTAAGTCAATGTCGATGGACGAATATCAAAGAAAAATCGGAGCGCGTTGCAATTCTTTAAACTTAAAAACTAAAGCAATGGAAAAAATCGGACTCGATGAAAGTGAAATTTCGGAGATATCTCCTATTTGTTTGAGTTCATATGTATTTGATGATGATGCGTGGGTTAAGGTTGAAGGAAATATTGCTGTTTCTTCAAAATACTGTGTTTCATGGATATTCTTTAGTGCTACTCAAATGTATACATATTCATATACATTTGATATGACGAGTGATAATACTTGGGAAGTTACAAATGACTTCTTTTATCAGGATATTACTTGCTTTACAACTGAAAATAAATTGGTTGAAAGAATAATGACTGAAACAGGTAAAGGATGTTTTGGTAAGGGCGAATCTTCTTATAAACAAAATTATATAGTAGATACCTTGAAAATTACTGTTCCGGGTACATCATATATTGTTTCAATGAAAGATGCCGGTGCACAAGCTCAAAGTATTCAAGCTGCAAAAGCAATGCTGAGAGAAAGAAAGTTTGTTAAATAAAGACAAATGCAAACGGCAACGCAACTGCGTTGCCGTTTTGAGGTTAGTATGGAAGAATTTGAATTTGATGTTGGTGGTGCTCCGGTAGTTTTTTCTAATAAAAAATCGGCACCATATAATCCACTTAACCGTCCTAAAATCTGTTTTAAAAAATGTATTCTGTGTTTGATTGGCTTCGGAATGTTGATAACTGTGTCGATATTTATATCTAAATTTATATTTTGTAAATGGTGGCACAATTATATTTCTTTAGATGAAAAATATTTTGTTATTATTTTTACTCTTATAGATTCGTTGATTTATTGTTCGATATTTTTAAAGCGATCACTTATTTGGTTTGTTCATTTATATCAGCATTATGCGCCTGACAGAATAAGACTTAAGTGTGTATTTGAACCAAGTTGCTCTGAATATATGATTTTGTCTATTGAAAAATATGGAGCGATTAAGGGCTTGATTAAAGGTTGTATTAGGTTATTAAGGTGTCATCCGCCAAATGGTGGTAGAGATGAACCATAAAATAAGAAATGTGTTTTAGTATATTTTATTTAGACGATAGAAATAAATTTGGACTACTTTCCTCTTTAGTATATTTTGTTGTTACATTTATATCTCAATTATTGATTTTATTAACAATATACGAGGTATGACTTATTCACTTGGATATAGTAGTGCACCAATTCTTTCTTTTTTAATAATCTCTGTTATTGCCTTATTAGTTGCAATTTCATTGGCGAAAGATTTTTTAAAAGATAAAAGTGTTATCACATTTTTCATAGGATTGTTTTTATTTATCGGTTTTTTACTTGCTTCCATTTTTAAGTATTTTAGACAATTTGGAATTTTCGAATTTTTTGCTCTTGTTGGAATTGTAAGTTGTATTTTACTCATGTCAATAAGACTTATAAAATCACAAAACATAGGAAAAAATTGTAGGTTTTATAGGAATATTGTTTATTATTGCATATTTGGTTGACTTTATTGGCGTATACTTCGGAAATGTTTATATTGATAGTTTGCGTGCAATGCTGTCTGTAATACCATCCGGTATCTTTTTCTCATATTTTATGTTTTATTAAAATGTATAATTACGGTGAATAGTATGATAAAAACTACATTATTACAAAATGGTGAATATGCAGGAATTTGTACACTTGAAATAACTTCTATACCTCATATTTCTATTTTAGAATCAGAATACAGTAATAAAACAAAAGAAGAAATATTGTTTAAGTATAAAGTCGATATGCAAGCATTGATTTCCGAACTTTATCAAAACTACAAATTAAATGATAATAATGATATTTCGTATGAACTGTTATGGATTACTACTCCTGTAGAGAATCAAACATTTAAAGCGAAAATTAAATTGTTTATAAATGTAAGAGTTGTTAACAAAAGTAATGATGCATTAAAAGCTTCAATTCAATCATCAATTCAGTTGATAAAAAACAGCCTTACAAATAATAAGTATGATGTTGAATCTGTAGTTGATGATACCGAATTTGATCTGTTAAGAAAGAAAAATAATATATTTTCTCTTTCAAAAGAAACAAGAGTTATCAATTTGCAAAATCAAATGGTTCCTTATTGCTATACTGCAGATCGTTTATTGGAAACTCAGTTAAGTTTGGATAAGATAGTTAATACTATTGTAGATTATCCTTACAGCATTTTATCACTTCAACTAACACCGATTTTACTTTCAGATGAAGAAAAAACAACGGTAGAACAAATGGGGCAAGTGCTTAATTCGCTTTCTCAGGGAATTATGGAAATGGGTAATATTAGTATTTCTGCTGCACAAAAACCAGCAGAAAATTATAAATATTATGCCGAATTGAAGGATGGCCCTTTATTTAGATACTCAATTAATGTTTTTTCTGATGATGTTGGTACTTCAAATATTTCATCAAGAGTTTTTGGCCAATTGGTCAGTGTTACGGAAGAAAAGAACTACTTAACACAAAATAGAATTGACAATTTATCATTTGATAATGAACAAAGCTATTTTTTGCTTCCGTGGTTAATTAATCAGAAGTTAGATGAAATAAATTCGAAAAGTTCTATTTGGAGTATCGGGGTATTTTCTAAGATTCGCAGATTTCCTTATATTGTTACCGATGAGGAGGCATCTGAATTTTTTAGATTGCCGATAGGTGATGAAAATGTTTCTGCCGGCCTCAATGTAAATGAATCCGTTAAAACCGCAAAAACTTATGCGGATAATATTATTAACGGTGGCGATATAGAAGTCGGTAAGCTTCGTTCGTCATCAAAAGGCGATACAATCGGCTTCAACCTTAAAGACCTTGCAAAACATATGCTGGTTGTAGGTACTCCGGGTTCGGGTAAAACCACGTTTTCCGTAGGTATGTTAGACAGGCTTTGGAAAGAACATCATATACCGTTTTTAGTAATTGAGCCTGCAAAAAATGAATACAGAGCTTTAGTTCAAAGCATTCCGGATTTACAGGTGTTTACACCGGGAAAGAATTTCATTTCTCCATTTGTATATAACCCGTTTGTGCCACCGAAAAATGTCAAGCTTGAAACATATAAATCTACATTAAAAACAGCATTCGCAGCAGGTGTTTCAATGACTACTCCGCTTGATAAAATTTTTGAGGAGGCAATTAATAACTGTTATTCAGATTTTAGATGGCTTGATACATATACCACGGATAACAAAGGAAAAATTTTTAATATAACAGACTTTATTAAATGCTTTCAGCAAACATTTGATGAAATAGGCTATACAGGCGATGCTAAAAACATAGGCAGGGCAGGTGTTGTTAGACTTAACAGCCTTGTGAATTTATTTGACAATTATTATTCGATACCTATTGAAGATTTGTTGTCAAAACCGACGATAATTGAATTGGCGGCAATAGAAAATGCTGAGCAAAAAGCGCTGATTATTTCATTGTTGTTACTCTCAGTTTTATCTTATGTTAATGCTAATTATGTTGGCGAAGGCGGGTTGAAAAATGTAATTCTCCTTGAAGAAGCACACGTGCTTTTGGATTCTAATATGAATTCGGGTCAAGGTGAAGCTAATCCGAGTTCAATTGCTCAGGGGTTAATAAAGAGAATGCTTGCAGAGATTCGTTCATATGGTGTCGGATTGGTTATTGCGGATCAATCGCCTAGAAAAGTGGGGACTGATGTAGTAGCTTTAACAGACATGAAGGTTATATTCAGGCTTGTAGAAGCGGCAGATAAACAAATTATTGCTGATAGTTCTAATATGTCTGATGCTATGATTCAGCGTATGTCAAAGCTAAAACCGGGTGAAGCATTCTTGTTTTTTAATAAGCTTGATGAGCCGGAGGAGGTTATTACTCCTGATTATCGCTTGGAAAATAATATCAGCATTTCTCTTTCGGATGAAGGAATAAAAAGCCTCTCGACATATTGGAAAAATAAGCCGGAAATGCTTAAGCCATATCCTGAATGTAATGTGATTCATTATTGTAAGCAAACTTGTGATTATTCGCAAAGAATTCTTGCCAGAGAAATAGCAAGAAGAATATATGTAAAAAATTTCAAACCTGACTCAACAGATTTTGAATTAGTTAAAAAAGTATTCTCAAGAATAAGTTTGCTTATTAAAAATGAGCTTAACGACGAACCGTATACACGGGAATTATTATCCTGCGTAAAGGTGCATTTGTGGAGAAAAATTAAGTATTCAACAAAAATTAAAATTAACGAAAAACTCATTGAAAATTCATTGAGAAAATAGAGGTGATCATATGTGCGATGACTTAGGAACGGAATTTTCTTCAGATATCGATACAAGTAATACCGGAGATTTTTCCGATGGCCTTGACACTGCCTCGGATGCTTCTTTTTTAGATGAAATAGAAGACATACCTGAAGATGACTTTTCAGACGATATGGTGGATGTGTCTGATGATCTCCCTGAGGACGATTTCGAAGACAATATGGTTGATGTGTCCGACGATCTCCCCGAGGACGATTTCGAAGACGATATGGTTGATGTGTCCGACGATCTCCCGGAAGATGATTTTGAGGACGATATGCAAGACGTATCGGATGATATTCCTGAAGATGAAATCGTTGATGATATGCAAGACATATCGGACGATATTCCTGAAGATGAAATCGTTGATGATATGCAAGACATATCAGACGATATTCCCGAGGATGAAATCGTTGACGATATGAAAGATGTATCGGATGATATTCCCGAGGATGAAATCGTTGACGATATGAAAGATGTATCGGACGATATTCCCGAGGATGAAATCGTTGACGATATGAAAGATGTATCGGATGATATTCCCGAGAACGAAACAGCTGACGATATGGAAGATATATCAGACGATATTTCCGAGGACGAAACAGCTGACGCTATGGAAGATATATCAGACGATGTTCCCGATAATATTATGACAGATAATTCCAATAATATTTTAGGTAACAAATTTTCAAATGATACATCTTTAGCCTCTATGAGTGATCAAGAATTAGGCAACTTTACAGATTGGGAAAATGCTTATGCATCAGAAATTGATAATATTAGAAATGATCCAACTTTGTCTGATTTGGAAAAATCTGCTTTACTTGAATCATCATACAATGAATTCGTTGAATCAAACGGAATAAATAATTATAGTGATGCTGATATAGAAGATGGTGGACCGGTTAAGGTTTTAACTTACAAATCTAACCGATATTATAATGACGGTGAAAGTGTCGATTTAAGTAATGATTTCGCAACTGATACGGCACCACGAAGTTCATTGGATTCTCATGAATATACAGAAATTGTAGATGCATTAGACAATATGAATGTTGAATATCGACCGATAGCCGAAGCTGATACAAATCGAACAGAACAAGATATAATTGACAGAATAAGTGGTGGTGATGAAACTGAGGGGTCTTGTTCTTCTTTGGCACTTGCTTATGCCGGAAATAAGGGTGGATATGACGTTCTTGATTACAGAGACGGAAACAGTAGAGAATACTTCGCAACTCGCTTATCTATTGAAGATATTGCCCATATTCCAGGTGTTGAATCTTTTGTTTTAAATGGAACAAACGACTTTGAAAGTGTTAGCCAGCTTCTATCCGGTGTTAAAGATGGTGAAGAATATTATCTCGCATCAGGTCAACATGCGGCTATTATTCGACATAATAATAATCAGTTTGAATATTTAGAATTACAGCATCAATCCGATGGAAACGGTTGGCATAGTTTAAACAATGACATATTGAAATGCAGATTCGGATGCGAATCAGATCGTTTAATACCAAGTAAAAGCTATATGATGAATGTAAGTTCATTGTCTAAAAATAATGAATTTAAAAATATTCTTGGTTATATAAATACTGCAGAACAAGATCAAATGAAAGGAACAAAAGGTTATGTTAGATGATTTAATGGAATTCAGATGGATAGAAAATCCAGAAAAACTTGGTGAAAGGCTCTTTACTTTTGATGGAATAACAATTTTTAATTTGTTTAAGGATTATCCGTACAAACTAACCCCTGAGCAAAAAGAAATATTTGATAAAAAGAATCCTTATTGGGCGGAATTCTTTAAAGATAGAATTTATGAGAAAAAATAACGGAGGATTAATTATGGGATTATTCAATAACAAAAATCCAAACGAAGCGGCTTATGTCGGCGAAAAAAAGCATTTTACCGATGTAATTAAAAATTCAGGACCCGGTGAACTTTTGCTTTGGAGACAGCCTGAGGAGGATTTTAATACAAATTCAACTCTTATTGTAATGCCGGGCGAAGAAGCAATCTTTATTAACGGAGGAAATATAGAGCAAGTTTTTACCAGTGGTACATATAAACTCAACACGAACAATTATCCTTTTATTAGTAGATTACGAAACGCTTTTTCAGGTGGAATTTCTACTTTTAATTGTGTTGTATATTTTGTCAGAAAAGCTGTTTCAATGGAAATCTATTGGGGAACAGATTCTCCGATTCAGGTTCGTGATCCTATTTTTCAAATTGCTTGTGATCTACAGGCTCGTGGCTCATATAAGGTTTCAATCGAAGACTCTGCAAAGTTTTTGACCTTAATGATTGGCAATAATGTTTTTTTGACAACGCAGGCTGAATTAACAAACTTTTTTAGAAGTCAATTCTTAATGCATATCAAATCAAATCTTGCCAAAGCAATAAAAAACAGCGGTGAAGAATTAATTGGAATCAATGCACAACAGGAAGTAATTGCAAATGAATTGTCAAAAATTATTTCCGGTATTTTTGATGAGTACGGAATATATTTGCAAACTTTTTCTGTTGAGTCGATTGATGTTGTAGATAATGAAAATAGACAAAAACTTGAAGATGCAATTTCATCAAAAGGAGTTATGGGAATTCTTGGTGATAATTGGGAAAGACAAAAACAATTTGAATTGATGAAAGATGTTGCCAATAATCCTACTAATCTTGCCGGAATGGGAGCAGGAATCGGAGCAGGAATCGGAATGGGAGGAGCATTCAGTTCAATGACAAACGGAATGTTTAATAATTCAAGCGGATTTAGCCAAGGATCAAATGTTGATAATCCTCTTGACAGAATTAATCAAAATAATACCCAACATACCAATACAACACAACAGCAATCAGATGAAACATCTCAGTCTGATCCGGTAGAGACATTAAAAAAACTTAAGCAAATGCTTGAATTAGATCTGATTACGCAGGAAGTGTATAATGAAAAATTGACTGAAATAATGTCAAAAATGTAGGTGGCTGATTATGAAAAGCAATATATATAAAATTATTTCGGGAATATTGTTTCCAGTTGCTTTTGTATCCTTGTTTTTTGTGATAGGAGGAACTGAACACGGAACCACATGTTGGATTGGGTTTGCTTCTATAATACTTTCATATGTAATATTGATAGCCGTCCCGTTATTCATACCAAATTCACAAAGTTCATATCTTTTTGGCACAACAAGCGGAACTGTTACAGGAATATTTTTTTCCGTGCAATTTGTAATCGGTTTGATTTTTGTGATTTGCGATTTTGATAAATGGAAAATTGCTTTGATTATTGAAATGGTTTTATTTGTGATAATGATATTTTTTACGATTCAGCTATTTCAAATAGACGAAGCAACTGCAAAAAAAGAAGTAAAGCATTCACAAGAAGTTTATTCGGTGAAAAACTTGTCGCTTAAAGCAAAGATGATTTTTAACAGTACAACTGATATTGAAATTAAAAAGTATGTAAAAAGTGTGTGTAATGAATTAAATTCTTGCCCGACTTCAAGTAACTTTCAAGTAATGGCAATTGATGATTCAATAGGCTTTAGTTTGGATGCGCTTAGCCAATCGGTTATGTCTGGTGATATAAACAGTGTTAAGGCATCTGCTTCGTCGGTGATTGCATTAATAAGAAAACGGAAGTTATTGTCAAAATAAGGAGAAAATATTATGTATAAAATGTGTGGTAAATGTGGATTCTTTTATGATGACGTAGAGAATCCTCAATGTCCTCAATGTGGTGAAGCAAGTGATGTGAAAACTACAATCGGAAATCAGCCTACAGATATCAATGAGGATTATAGTGCAAAATGCCCAAATTGTGGAAATGTACAATCCAAAGATATTCATAGATGTTTAAAATGTTCTAAAATCATAGATGACGAAAAGCAAGAAATTTCAGAGCCATTTAAAGGCAATAATGACAATACTGATATTGAGTTGCCTCCTTATAGCGGAGCGGATGATATTTCTTCTTCAAAAAAAGAATTCACAGAGCATTCAAATAATAACGCTTCAACTGTTAATTCTAATAATGATAATCATAACAGCATTTTGAACGATTACAGAAAAGTTGCGGCAATTGTTTTAAGTGTTATTTTTGTATTGATAATCGTTGTTATCGTTATTGTAGCAAAATCTAATGGGCCGATAAAAATAAATTTAAATGATTATATAAGTAATAATATTTGTACAGATCAAAATATTCAAACTGATATTGATTACGATGATGAATATGATCAACGTAGTGAGGTGGCATTGTATTATTCAAATTATACGGAAGGTCCTGGATTGCGTATATATGGATACAACCAATATGCTTCATTAGAAACAAGTGATTTGAAAAATATTATAGATTGGGATTCTCTTAAAAGAGATATTGATGAACAATTAAGTCATAAGAGAAAGTATGAAAAAAGATATTTAGACTTTTATGATTTCTTTGATGTAGATTCATTTGACTTTTCAGTTGATAATAGTGACAATATAAGTAATGGCGACTCAGTATGTGTTACTGTTAATACTAAAGAAAATTATATGTTTAATAATGTTACTATTGAACTTTCAGGCTGTTCGTATACATATGAAATTGATGGATTAAAAACAGTGAAGGCTTTTGATCCGTTTGATTATGTAACATTTATTCATGATAATGCAAATGGATATGCAAGTGCCAGATGCCGAGTAAATGAGGATCTAAATGAAAATATAGAAGGATTGGATGGCTTTAAAGTTACATACTATAGTGAAGATACAATCGCTATTGAAAAAGATGATTATATTATTGCAAAAATTAAGTTTTATTTTGACGATGATACAAATTTATATCATAATTATAAAAACGGCGAAACAGTAACTATGTATTGTTCATGCTCAAATTATAACTTGACGGATGAGTATGATATTTATATAGGGGTATCTCAAAAAGAATATACATTCAGCAATTTAGGCGAATATGCAACAAAGTCATCAACTATTTCTGAGGAAGAACTTAGTAAATTTGCTGATTATGCAAAGAGTTTGATTAATAAAAAATATGGCGATTATGACTATTATTCCGATTTCAAATTAAATTCTGCCTATATAACTGATCTAAAAGATAGAACAAAATATATTTCTTGTCATAATAATCTTTGCTTGATATATTCATATACATACGAGACTTGGGATGACAAAAAAGAAACAAAATATTTATATGTTATGTTTAGTGATTTGATAATATCAAGTTCAGGTGAAATTGAATTTACTCCTGAGGATTATTATGATAGAATAAATAATGATTATGACAGCGTTGATGGGATATTATCATATTGCTTTGGAGATAGTTATAATATAGTTAAAATATGAGATTAGTTACAAATATTTAGAGGATTAGTATTTTTTGCATTTTCCATACTCAACAATAAAAAAACTTAAACAAAAAAGCAATCCGGCAATTAATTCCGGATTGCTTTTTTGATGGTTACGGTGGTGTGCCAATTCCACATTTCTTCTGACCCAAAGGGTGCGTAGCAGCACAATCTTTACTTCTAAACCACCTTTATTGTATCTTTATTATAGCAGAATTATTCCTTGTTGTTATTTTTCTTCAAACGCTTCAAGGTCTTTGTACCTAATTGATAAGAAGTGATAATTGAATTCTTTTTATCATTGCCTTTGATTTCAAGCGATAACCTTATGACAATATTTAAGTGCGTTTTCTCAATATATTTTTATGTAAAAAACCGTGTTTTGATTCTTTGGGTCCCTTAAAATAACATCAGGAATATTTACTACATCATGAACGCATTTATGAAATAAGTTGTAATCTTGGGCATGTCTTTCTTTGATATGCTCAGCCCGTACGTCAGTTAAAATCAGTTCATTTGTTGCAAGCTTACCAAATTCTATTTCGAGGAATTCTGTATTCAGTTTTCCGATAAATTGATATTTGCTAAACTCCATGTTTCTGCCTCTTTTTTCGTATTTATTATATCATACATTATGCCAAGCACATCTGCCGCTTGATTGACTGATAACATTACGGGCATTTCATCAAAATTCTTTACACCTTGTTTACATTTAATTTCACCACAGCAAAAAAATACCACTCTATAATACGGAGAAAAATTCAAGTTTTGTTGATGTGTTTTCAGAAAAATTATAGAAACTTTTTGCAAGATAAAAAGCGGACATCATTTGAGTTATCATATAAGCAGAAATAAAAAACATGAAATTGCGGACCAAGTTTGGTGTGTGTTTGCGATTATGTAGATGAAAGCGGAGAAACTCTTTTTTTATCTATATTTATTTTCGGAGGCTTATTATGAAAATCAAAAATCCAAATGCAAAGCGTGTCGCACATTCAAAGGAATTAACTGCTTCGGCACAAAAGAAAACGGACGATGCCTTAGCCGATATGCTCAGCGGTAAAGATTGATGAATGTTGTAATTAACTGTTTGATTTGTTATTATTAGGCAGGTGATGAAAATGTTTAAAGGTGTTTATGAAGGTAAAAATGCAAAACATCAAAGTAAAAGAATACTTATATTAGGAGAGTCGCATTATGATAAAGATGGGTATAATGATTTTACTACTGATTCAGTAGTTCAAAATTTTTATTCAAATCCAGGTGAAAAGAAATATCAATTTTTTCATAAAATTGCTAAATGCTTTTTTGAAAATGTAAAGGATATTGATGATGAATTTGAAAGTTTTTGGAATAATGTATATTTTGCAAACTATGTTGACGGATTGTGTGGTATAGGTGATTCAAAAGCAAAAATTTTAATTAAAAACAATAAAGAAATATACAATAATGAATTATTTGAATTTATAAATAAAAATGAAATTGATATAGTATTTGTTTTCGGTAGAGCAGTTTATAATAATCTGCCGAGTTGTTCCAAAAATAAAACAGCTGCTGAAAAACAACCTGATTTAGATAACGGTAATTTGTTTGTGGGCAAAAAAAGAGATTTTATAAGACATTGTGTTTATTTAAAAGGTGAACAACATAAAAATGCAAAAACAATGCTAAAGAGAGATGTTAACGTTTATGGGCTTCGTCATCCTTCTGCGAGATGTGGTTTTAATGCTGAAAATTACAAACCATATTTGAAAAATCTAATATAACATTAACACCACGGTGAGAAATTACTGTGGTGTTTTATTATGCCCGAAATTCGGCACATGGCTTTTTATATAATCACATCAAGAAAGGGTGATGATATGAAGCAAGGCGTGTTTTGGTTAATTGATAATAAGTTGCTTGCAATTCCGTTTGACAAAAGTAAATATCCCGACGGCATTGCAAAATCCGCCGACACATATAATCACGAAAAACTGTGGAAATATGTTAAGCCCCAAAATTGCAACAAGCCGTATAATTACTACTCTCGTGGCAGAGTTGTCAAAGGAACTAAAAACAAAGCGATTATTTATATGAACCCAAATATAACAAACGAGTTTATTTCAAGCATAAAAGAAGCGTTTGAAATTGAGGGCGAACCGATTATTAAGTTGGATTTCAGCAAGCATTATAAATGTTATTTAGATTAAGCAAAACGGAGGAGAAATTATGAATCGCTCAAAAAACGATCATATAATTGAAATGGCAAAAAAATTTATTGATAATTGCAACAGCTTTGAAATTAAAGATTTAGATGCCGACAAACAGTATCTCAACAATTTACCCGCAATAACTCCTTTCACCGATCGTATTAAAGAATACTTAAACCCGTTTGAGGAAGAACAAAATCAAAATCTTACAAAAACGAGTAGCGATGATTTAGATGAGCTTTGCATATTTGAAAAAGATATGTTTAAGTTGTTTTGTACCGATGAATTTAATACATATCTTATAAGAATGGTGAACAGTTTTGTTATCGAAGCCGTTAACGTAGGCAAACGAGTTTTAATTATATCGCCTTTTTCTAATGCAATTGTTCGCAATTTCTTAAAAGCTGTTGGACGAAAGGATCACCAAAACAACCTTTTTTGGTTTGATGATAAAAAGCTCTATTTTTGCGAGTGTATGCCCGATGATAACATAATTGGTTTTACAGAGGATATTAAATCAAAAATTCTCGATTTGAATATAGATATTGTCTACATTCCGTATCTTGAGGGCTTGCTTAAAAAATACAGCTCAAAATTACAAATTGATGTGTTGAAATACTTTTATGATTTTGCTTTTGATAAGAAAATTTGTATCGTTTCAACCTTGTCGTCATTTGAACAATACAAAGGCGCAAATGATGATTGCTTGTTTTATCCGCAGCATAAATTAGATGTTTGCGTGTTAGGGAAAATTCTGCCTATGGAGGCATTGTACATTACTTCGTTTTCAAATAATACAGCGAGCTTTGAAAACTGGAGTATGTGGAATTATATTAACGATACCCCGTCAAGAGTTTCGGTGCAAAGCCTTGATAATTTTTATACCTTTGATTCAATAAAGATAAATGATGAAGAATTTAATAATATGCAGTTTTAAAAAATGTTTTATGTCCGAAAAAAGATAAATATGTGGGTGTTATGCGGTTGTTCGTATAAAACGGCGAAATAAGTGCCTCGGATGGCAGTTGACGAAAAAATACAATTTGCTATAATGAAAGCAAATAAGCGAAGGGGGAATTTATATGAGTTTTGATTTAAGTGCTGTTCCGACCTGCAAGCTTGTCGATGAGCTCAAGAAAAGAGAGGGCGTTTGGGCAACCTCGGTCGAGCCTTACGAGAATTATTCAATTACTGTCGGCGAAGAGAAAATCAACGATGCCGGACCGGTTGTTTTATTAAAGGTTTGGGATTGAATTTTACAGCATAGTTTTCTTATAATTTAAGTTTTATTATAGAGTATGCAATAATGTAGAAAAAATAAAAGGAGACAGTTGAGATGGATGAGTTGAAAAAACTAGAGGATATGGTATATGAATTAGAAGTAGCACTAGACAATAAAGCAAACAAAAAACCAGATGATATTGTTCCAATATTGCAAAAAATCGGTAAGTTGCTATTAACGGAATATATTATTCAAATTGGCAACTTGACTATTAAGCCGTTATTAGTCGAAGCATATTATAATAATAGTAATTTCAAAGATAATTCTGTGCATGCGGCTAATGAAAGTAATGCAAAAACATACGAACTTGCTAGGGCTAGGCAAGAGAATAACTTTGGTGAACTGTATGTGCATTATGGCACTAAAGATGGCATTGATGTCGTTTTGTCTAATGGAAAATATTATTTATCATTTCTTATAAAAAATGCTTTAATAAATAATAAATTCGCTGCACAATGTAAAGTTTCACAAATACTTTGTGGAAATTGTGACTATATCGATAAATGTGACAAAGGTATTAATTGTAAATATTACGGAACTAAGATTTTGATGCATAGTGATAATACAGATAATTCAGAAATTGTATTCGTAAAAAGGAAAGGTCTAAAAAATGAATACAAAAACAAACTCTTAGCGGCATTACCGATATACAAAATAAAAAATTATGCATTCACTTCCGGAGAATGCAAAACAAATATTGTTAAAAAATATATTGAATCACAATTAAAAACAGAATCATACGATGAAGAAAAATTAAAGGAACTTGCGTCAGGCTTGATTGCTTGGAAAAAGTTGAAGGGATAATCGCTTTTTATGCTCTATTTTTCATCTCAATTAAACACACCAAAATACAAACCTGCGGCGGACAGAATGTTCGCCGCACTTGATTTATTTAATATAAAATATAAATTATTAAATAATACAAATGATATTTGGCTGCGGGATTTTATGCCAGTGAAAACAAAGTCGGGCAAATATGTATCATTTCGATACGAGCCGAGTTATCTTGCAGACGATCCGCAATTAAGAACGAATTTCAAAACCGATATTGCACCGAGCTTTAAGGTCGATAACCTTGTTTATTCCGATATAAATTTAGACGGCGGGAATATGGTCTTTTCTCCGTCCAAAGAAAAAGTTATCATAAGCGACAGAATTTTTTCGGAAAATCACGGCATAAGTGAAGCAGAACTCACAGCCAAACTTGAAAAATTGCTCGAAGCAAGCGTACTTATAATTCCCTCGCTCAAAAGCGATATGACAGGGCATGCCGACGGTATGGTGCGTTTTGTTGATGAAAATACGGTTGTAACAAATGCTCCGCTGTCGCCGTATGGATTTGAAACGAAAGTTAAAAAGTCTTTGCAAAATTACGGATTTAATGTTATTGATTTTCCGTATTTTTACTCAAAGGGTGAAAGTGCCGTCGGTTGTTATCTTAATTATTTAGAAACGGAGAAATCTATATTCCTGCCGGTGTTCGGCGTTGACACGGATAACGAGGCTATAAATAAAGCAAAAAACATTTTTGATAAAACAATTATTCCGGTTAATATAAATGAAATTGCCGAATACGGCGGTTTGCTTAACTGTATCAGTTGGGAAGATTAAATCAAGGCAAATATAAAAAGAGGTTTGCTCCGATTGAAGGGCAAACCTCTTTTATCGTTAGTGATTAATTCATTCCCAATATCTATTAATAAGTCGTTGCATATTTTCTCTGCCGACCGGATTCATTGTGTGCAACTTGACAGGATAATATTGCTCGGTTTCTGCAAGATAGTCAAGCAATTTAATTCCGTCACCGCCGTCAAAAGCATAGTCGCCTAAATCATGATCTAAGTCAAGTTGTTCAATCGGTTCTTTTGCGTTTTTAATCAATTCAATTGCTTCATTAACGCTGTGACAATGAACATAACCGTTTGGAGCAGGTCTTATATCGTCCAGCCAAATTTTCATTATATATACCCTGCTTTCTAATTTTTTGATAAATATTAAATCAGATATTTAGCATACTGTTTTTGTAAATTATAAAGGTCTTTATGAACGAAAAACGGTACAAATGATTTATTAAAGTGTTATTAGAATGAAATGCGGCGGAACTTATGTACTGAAAAAGTCGCATAGCCTATTGCATAATGTGAGCATAAGATATAAAATAAGTTTGAGGTGAATATTATGCTTGGAAGCAGACCAAAGAAAATGATGAATATGTATGTTTACGATATACTAAGGCGAAACACCGATGCCGAGCATCCTATGACGCAGAGAGAAATTCAAAAGCGGCTTGAAAGCGAATACGATATGACGGTTGATAGGAAAGCGGTCAAAGCTAATCTTGAAGATTTAATCAATGACGGCTCATACAACATTGAATATTCAACCAAAATTCGTTTTACCCCAAATCGTTCAACGGGAGAAATTGAGAAAAGCGAAATTTTAACCGGCTTTTATTACAACAATGTATTTACAGATTCTGAGCTTCGGCTGCTTATGGACTCGGTTCTGTTCTCAAAAAGCATTCCGATGGCAAATAAAAAGGAACTGCTTGTTAAACTCAAGGATTTATCAAATAAATATTTTAAATTCAGTACGGCAAATATTCGGTTCTATGAAGCAGCCGACAGAGAAATTAATAAAGAATTATTTTACACTATAGAGGTGCTTGACGAGGCGATTTCAAACGGCTTACAGGTTAAGTTTCTCTATAACGAATACGGTGTCGATAAAAAACTTCATCACCGTATAAACAAAAACGGTGATGTCAGAGAATATATAATCAATCCATATACTATGGTGGCAAACGGCGGTAAATATTATCTTATTTGCAATTACGATAAGTACGATAATCTTTCTCATTATCGTATTGACAGAATCAGTAATATTGAAATTTTAGACACACCCAGAAAGCCTAAAAAACAGGTTGAGGGGCTTGTGGGTCTTGATGTTGCAAAGTATATGCAGGAGCATATTTTTATGTTCGGCGGTAAGTCAATCAGGGCAAAATTTGAAATGCCTAAATATTTAATTTCAGACGTGCTTGATTCGTTCGGAGCGAATGTTAATTTCACTGATATCGGCGACGGCAATGTGCTTACAAGCGTTAAGGTTAATGAAAATGACATACGCTATTGGGCAAGACTGTACGCAAGCCAAATCAAAATCACCGAACCGAAAGAGCTTGTCGATATGTGCAAGCAGGATATGATAAATGCCTTGAAATTATATGATGTTTGAAAATAATTAATTTCCAATGATATAATGATATATTATATAATATCGAACATCAAAATATTTGAATTTGGGACTATGATAAAAAAGAGTACATCAGTATAGATGATATTAAAAATTATATAGGACTAAACGAATTGTATCTATCTTTTTGCAATATGCTTGAAAATTTGCGAGGAAGAAGTATGACCTATGTAATATCCGACCTACACGGTTACTCGATAGAAAAATTAAAAACATTGCTTAAAAAAGTCGGGTTTTGCGAAGATGATTTTCTTTACATACTCGGTGATGTGATTGACAGAAACGGTGACGGCGGTGTTGGGATTTTGCGGTGGTTGCTCTCCCAATCTAATGTTCAGCTTATTCTCGGTAATCACGAGGCAATGCTTCTTGCTTGCGAGTTTTTGTTTGATGAAATCACGGACGACAGCATTGCTGATTTTGACAGCGAAAAAATAGAAATTCTATCAAATTATCAGCTTAACGGCGGTGATGTTACGCTGAAATCGCTTGCAAAACTTAACAAAGAATCGCCCGAAACGGTTGCGGATATTCTCGATTATCTGCGTGACTGCCCGCTGTACGAAGCTGTTACGGCAGGCGGAAAGGATTATTTCCTTTGTCACAGCGGCATTGATGAGTTTGAAAAGAGCAAAAAAATCAGCGACTATCCTGCCGATGCTTTTATTTGGGCGTGGCCTGAAATTGGCGATGATTATTTTGACGATATTATAATCGTTTTCGGTCACACACCGACAATGAATTACGGCGAGCAATATCGCAACAAAATAATCAAAACAAGAACTTGGATTGATATTGATATGGGCGCAGCAGACGGCAAAATCGAGCCTGTCCTCCTCCGCCTTGACGATATGAAAGAGTTTAGAAACTGAATATAAATATAAAAGCACCACGATACTTTTTATCGTGGTGCTTTTATATGCAAAAAAAGTGTTCGGTGGTGTTTTCAATAAAGCGGATGGTCTATTTTTGTCCCACTTGCTTTTGTGTACTCCTGTTAAGGTGGTGACAATATGAGCAGCAGTAATACAAAGAATATATTGGACGAGTTTTTTCAAAACTTAAAGGATTTTGGCGATAGACTTTCCATGGAAGATATAGATGTCGCCGTTGAATCGCTCCAAATTGCATTTGATGATTTGAAGCTCATGAAAAAAGCAGCTGTTGAAAAGAAAAAAGAAGCCGAACGCAAGCAACGAGAAGAAGATGAAAAGCGAGAAAAAGAAGAAAAAATCCGTAAGCAGAAGGAACATATTAAAGAAGTAACCTGTATGGATCTTCCACTTGACTGGAACAATCCTTTTAATGCGGATGAGCGCGCATCCGGAATATATATCGAAAGTATCTCAGACGCACTTGTAAAATCCTTGACCACTCTCGGAAGGGTCGATATTGAATTCATTGCATCGGTTACAGGCAGTGATTATAAAACCGTTATAACCACCATGAAAGGTTCAATTTATCAAAATCCGTTAACTTGGAACGAGTGTTTTTATCAGGGCTGGGAAACAGCCGATGAATATCTTTCCGGCAATCTTATGCAAAAGTGGAAAGAGGCAAAAAAGGCAAACAAAAAGTATAACGGATATTTTAAAGATAATGTCAAGGCCATTGAGTCGGTTCTTCCGCCGACTGTTGCAACTGAGGATATTTATATAACTCTTGGTTCACCGTGGGTGCCGTCAGATGTTATTGATGATTTCATTGAGCATCTTTTTGGAGGACAAGCAAAATACTGGAGTAACAGTAAAAGCACACAAGAATACCTTTCTGTAAAACATGACGAGCTCACCGGAACATGGGAAATACCGGAAAAAACTCGCTATGGACATGGCGTGACAGATACAGACTCTTATGGTACAAGCAGACTTGAGGCCTTATATATTCTCGAAAGAACGCTTAATATGAAAACGATTGCCGTAAAGAACGAGGTTGCTTGCAAGATAAATGCTTCGGGCAAAAAGCGTGTTATCAATAAAGAGGAAACTTTGCTCGCACTTGAAAAACAGCAGAAAATGATTAAAGAGTTTCAGAATTGGGTGTGGAAAGACGAAAAGCGTAAGAAACGCCTGGAAACCATATTTGAAAACAAATACAGCTGTGTTCGCAGGAGAATATTTGACGGTTCGTTCTTAACTTTTCCGGATTTATCACCCAATATAACTCTTTTTCCATATCAAAAAAATGCAGTTGCAAGAATTATTTTCACACCGAATACCCTTCTTGCTCACGATGTCGGAAGCGGAAAAACCTATATAATGATTGCTTCCGGTATGGAACTCAGAAGAATGGGGCTATCCAAAAAGAATTTGTATGTTGTTCCAAACAACATTGTCGGTCAATGGCAAAAAATCTTTATTGAAATGTATCCTAATGCAAGGCTTTTGACTGTTGAACCAAAAAGCTTCGTTCCTTCAAAGAGAGATACGGTGCTTGAAAAAATCAGAGACGAAGAATTTGACGGCATCATTATGGCTTACAGCTGCTTCGAACAGATACCGCTTTCGCAAGATTTTTACATTGATGAGCTTCGGGATATGAAAGAAAAAGTAAATGACTTACTGAGTGATTCGAAAAAGGTAACCAAGAGTCTTAGGAAGAAAAATGAAAAATTGGGGAAACAACTTGCCGAACTTGCGACCACGCTTAATAATATTGATTGCGGCGTTTTCTTTGATGAACTTGGTATAAGTCGTCTTTATATTGATGAAGCACACAATTACAAAAATGTGCCTATCGAAACAAAAGCGGACAATGTGCTTGGAATTACTCGCAGCGGCTCAAAAAAATGCAAAGATATGCTTGATAAGGTTCGTGTAGTTCAAAAAAGCGGAGGGGGAGTTGTTATGGCGACAGGAACACCGATAACCAACTCAATAACCGATGCGTTTATTATGCAAAAATATTTACAAAACGGAGAACTCGGACTTCTTGATTTGCAGAACTTTGACAGCTGGACAGGTATGTTTGCCGAAAAATCAACTGAGTTTGAAATAGATGTTGATACCTCAAGCTACCGCCTTGCCACAAGATTTTCAAAATTTCATAATCTGCCGGAGCTGACAACGCTGTTTTCACAGATTGCCGATTTTCATCATATGGACGAGGTTAACGGAATCCCTGCGTTTGATGGCTATTCGGATGCGCTTATCGGTAAAACGCTAAGCTTTGAAAATTATTTGAATCTTATTTCTTCTCGCGCGGATGATGTCAGAGCCGGCTTTGTTAACAGAAGCGTTGATAATATGCTTAAAATCACAACAGACGGTCGTAAAGCTGCACTTGATATAAGGTTGGTTGATTCGAATGAGCCGTTTACACAGCAGTCTAAAGTGTATCGATGTGCCGAAAATGTTTTTGATATTTATCTAAAAACCGACGGAACGCAACTTGTCTTTTGTGACACATCAACGCCTAAATCAAGTTTCAATATGTATGACGAACTCAAACGGCTGTTGATTGAAAAAGGCATATTGCCGTCGCAAATTGCGTTCGTCCATGATGCAACAACTGAGGCAAAAAGAAACACATTATTCAAGATGATGAGAAACGGCGACATTCGTGTCTTAATCGGTTCAACCTTTAAGCTTGGTATAGGTGTTAATGTTCAGGATAAACTGATAGCAATTCATCATCTTGATGTTCCGTGGCGACCGGCTGATGTAGGACGGATTTTGCGGACATTCAAAATAAAAAAGAATGTGGAGGTAAC
>OHBE01000088.1_pt1 | contig 94735 bp, 90 predicted proteins | sample 1577231 | NCBI WGS metagenome assembly OHBE01 (sample SAMEA3541506, study PRJEB24748) | human gut metagenome | biome: human gut; feature: human-associated habitat; material: faeces | place: China | collected 2012 | reverse complement strand
CGGAAGCGAGGACTTCATTCTCGGAATGGGTAAAGCCCTCGCTGTCCTTGACTTGGCGGGTTTCCACGATGTCGGCGAAGCCGTTCATCTTTCCGAAACTCATACCTGCCACCGCCTATCCAGTCGAAGCAGCAGATTGACCGTGTTCCACACCTGCTGTGCCGCTCCGGTGTTATCCGCAAAGAAACCGCCAGTGCTGCCGTCCCGACTTTCGTAGAAGTGGGACGACAGCATAATGACGGCTTGCTCTGTAGTGGGCGGCATGGGGCTCTCTTTGTAGTAGCCCTCCGGGATGTGCTGGTAGCTTTCGGCGTAAGAAACAGCGGCAGTGATGTAGCTTTTCAGCAGGGCATCATCCGTCGTGTGTTCCAGAATGAGATTGGCTTTCACTTTGGAAAGAAGCTCGTCCATCACCGCCGCCTCCTTTCATTAGGCAGATGCCATTTTGAGCAGCTTGACTGCTTCGGGCAGCACCAGTTTTCCGTCCACACGCTCCTTTGCGACAAAGCCGACCATGCCATTTCCAGCAAACAGCTCTTTCAGTTCCGCAATAGAACGGGAGCCACGGTCACCGATGTTGTAGTAACTGAAGTCGCCGAATGCGACTGCGGCCTTGCCGGGAGCAGGGACAGGGAAACATGCAGAGGTGTAAACCTTGTAGCCCAGCACACGGTCAGGCTCACCCGCCTGCAGAGAGGGCTGCCACAGATACTGACCCGTGCTGTCCTTCAGCTTGCGGAGCTCTGCAACGCAGACATCGTTGGCGAGGAACACGGCGTTCTTACGGTAGGGACGCTTAAGGGAGTACACCAGGTCGATGATCTCGTCGGCAGTCACCTTGCCGGAGGACTTCGTTGTCACACCGACCTGTGCACCGCCGGTTTCAGCGAGGATACCCAGAGGCTGACCGGTGCCGGTGCCGTTGAGGAACGCATCCTCCTCGGCATTGGCCAGAGCCTTGCCGAACTGCTCCAGAATGTAGTTTTCCAGATTGAATGCGTTATCGTAGAGCAGCTCCTCGGTCACCTTTACAGCAACATGGAGCTTGTGGGCATCCAGGATGATCTGGTCGAAGGTAGCGTCACCGAAAGTCAGTGCGCCGCCCTCCTCGATCCACGCAGCCGCAGGCTTGGTGGCTGCGATGTTGATTTTGTGCTCACCGCTGGTGGTGATAGCAGTGCCGAGAGAACGCATAACATTTTCCTCGTTGAGCACCTGAATGAGACGGCTGTCATACTCATCCGGCACCAGATAGCCGCCATTGGCATCGATGCCCTCCTGCAGCACATTACTGATCTGACGGAAGTTGGTACGCAGAGCGTTGAGCATACCGCTGCGGTAGGCATCGGTGGCACGGAAGCTCTTAGGCTGCTTATCCTCGGTGGTCTTTCCGTTCAGGGGCTTTTCGGTGATGGGCGCAGAAGTGGGCTTGGAAAGCTGAGCCTCCATCGCTGCCATAGCCTCCATGCGCTCGATTTCAGCACCGTAGTCCTGAACCTTCTTTTCCATCTGGGCATAGGTCGCAGAATCCTCATCGGAAAGCAGACCGTCCTTGTCACGCTTGGTCTCCACAAATGCCTTTGCAGCGTTCCAAGCCTGGTTGCGCTTTTCGCGCAGTTCATTGATCGTCATATAAATTACCTCCAGTTTTTAATGAGATTGAGCCGCTCCATAAGGTCATCGGCTCTGTGTTTTGTTTCGGCTTTGGGTTGAATGGCGCACTTTGCTGCAATCTTATCCATGAGAGAATTCACCACATTTGCCTTGGAATACAGCATGGAAACGGTGGGTGCAGCAATATTCTCGGTTTCCGTGCTTCTCTGCATAATTTCATCCGCAAAGCCAAGTTCCACAGCCTTGTTTGCGTCCATCCAGGTTTCCGCATCCATGAGGTGGCTGAGCTTCGCACGGGACAGACCGGTCTTGATCTCGTAGGCGTTGATAATGGAATCCTTCACGCTGCCGAGCATCTCAATAGCTCTCTGCATCTCATCCGAATTACCAAATGCCGCCGTCATGGGGTTGTGGATCATGAGCATGGACACCGGGGACACCAGCACCTTCGTGCCTGCCATAGCGATGACGGACGCTGCGGATGCCGCAATGCCATCGATTTTCACGGTCACATCGCCCTTATAATCCATGAGCATATTGTAGATTTGAGCCGCCGCCACGCAGTCGCCGCCGGGGCTGTTGATCCACACGGTGATGTCACCGCTGCCGCTGTTCAGTTCATCCTTGAAAAGCTGCGGCGTGACATCATCGTCAAACCAGCTTTCTTCGGCGATGGTTCCGTTCAGGAACAGCGTCCTCTCCTGAACCTGCTCCTGCGTCTCCTGATTGGTCATCGTTCGGGTCTTCCAATTCCAGAATTTCTTCATCGGATTTTTCCTCCTTTCCGTCATCGGTAGTTGTATCTGCAAAAGCACCCGCATTCTTCAGCGGGAGCATATTGCCGTTAATGAGGTACAAGTCGCCGCCTTCCTCGGCTGGAATGCGGTCGAGGTTTTCCAGTTCCCGGATGTCATTTGCGGACATCCAGCCGTTCTGGCGACCGATGGCGTACCCGTTCATGCGGCTCTGGTAATCGCCGCGAAGCAAGCCTTCCAGATTGAACTTCACGAAATACACGGCTTTTTCGTCCTGCGAAAGGAGTGACCGCTGAATGGACTGCTCCCAGCGGATGACCCAGGGGTCAAGGGTGTATTTCACAAACTCAAGGGATTGCTGCTCAATGTTAGAAAAGCTCGACTTTTCCAAGTCACCTACCATGTGGGGCGGGACTCGGAAAATTCGAGCAATCTCATTGATTTGAAACTTTCGTGTTTCGAGAAACTGCGCCTGCTCCGGCGAGATGCCGATGGGCGTGTACTTCATGCCTTCTTCCAGCACGGCGATCTTATTGGCATTGCCGCTGCCGCCGAAGGTAGACTGCCAGCTCTCACGCACACGCTGCGGGTCTTTGATCGTACCGGGGTGTTCCAGCACACCGCCGGGAGCAGCACCGTTGGCGAAGAACTTGGCTCCGTATTCCTCACAGGCAATAGCCATGCCGATAGCGTTCTTTGCCATAGCGATGGGACTGTAGCCGACCAAGCCATCGAATCCGAGTCCCGGAATATGCAGCACATCCGATGGGAGCAGCGTTACGGTGAACTCTTTATCCCGGATGGCTTCGTCCTGTCCACGGTAATAGGTGTAGTACAGGCGACCACCCTCGTCTCTGTCCACCGACATCTTGTTCGGCATCAAGGGATAAAGAGCAACGATTTCATTTTTACCATTTCGGATTATCTGTGCATAGGCGTTACCCCAGAGGAGCAGGTGTGTCATGAGTGTTTCCCGGAATACGAAGGAACTCATTTCCGGGTTCGGCTCATCGTGAAGCAGGTGGTAGAGCGGATGGTCGTGGGCCATCGCCTTACCGCCGTTGTCCGTGTATTTATAGAGGTGTAGCGGCAGTCCTGCCACCGCCTCAGACAGAATACGGACACAGGAGTACACCGCTGTCATCTGCATGGCAGACCGCTCGGTCACCGCCTTCCCGGATGTCGTACCGCCGAGGAAGAAGGCGTAGTTACTGCCTGCTGTGCGGTTTCGGGGCTTGTCCCTGGATTTGAAAAGTCCTGAAAATACTGACATAAATCCTCCTTCTGTCCTGTTTATGGGACACTAAGTGTGATATAATAAATTCATAAAGAAAGGAGCGATAGCATGAAAGAGAAAATTAACGATATAAAAGAAGCTGTGGCAAATAAAGCTTTTCAATCCGCACTGGCATTAGCACTGACTCTCCCAGATATTTGTGGAGAGATTGAATATCCGACTGAATCGAGTGGAAGAAAACGCTACGCAAAATGGTGCGATAACTATTTTGACTTCAACGATGGTCATGTTGGATTTGGTACCGAAAAAGCCGAATTGAATGGAGACTTGCTATATGCATTACGCTGTGCGTTTTTGCACAGCGGAAACGACGATCTCCTTACACAACCAGCGGGAAAAAATGCACAGATTACGAAGTTCAGTTTACTGTCTCCGGATCAGCTGAACGGTTATGGCTATCAATATAAGGTAAATTCAACTTCCGCTGAGACATCCATTGTTGTCGATTATCTTATAGATAAACTCTGTTCAGCGGCAGAAAACTACTATGATTCAGCAGATGATAAGTCTGTTTTTGAGAGCCATAACTGTACATTTAAATAAACAATAATCCTCGGTTATCATAAACGGATTCGGCGGTGTCGTTGCCGCAGCGGATGGCTCTATCCAGTGCCATGATTGTTGCCACGGCACCGTCGATTTTCTCTGTGGATTTCTCTTTGTCCGGCTTGATGTTGCCTGCCGGGTCGGTGCGGATGAAAATGTTGTCCATCATCCAGCGGAGGACAGGTTGCCCGCCGTGGGCAATGCGCTGTTCCAGCACCAGTTTCATCAGTTCCTTGGTGGGTGGGGACATATCCTTGAAGCCCTGTCCGAAAGGAACGACCGTGAAGCCCATGCCCTCAAGATTCTGCACCATCTGCACAGCGCCCCAACGGTCGAAGGCTATTTCTCGAATATTAAAACGCTCACCCAGGCTTTCAATGAACTTTTCGATGTAGCCGTAATGAACGACATTGCCTTCCGTGGTCTGTAAAAAGCCCTGCCGCTCCCACACATCGTATGGCACATGGTCACGCCGGACTCGGAGGTCGAGGTTGTCCTCCGGTATCCAGAAGTACGGCAGGATGATGTATTTGTCGTTCTCATCTTCCGGCGGAAACACCAGAACGAATGCTGTAATATCCGTTGTGGAGGACAAGTCCAGACCGCCGTAGCAGACGCGACCTTCCAGATCATCCTCGCAGACAGTGAATTCGCATTTGTCCCACTTGTCCATCGGCATCCAGCGCACCGCCTGTTTCACCCACTGGTTAAGTCTCAGCTGCCGGAAGGAGTTCTCCTCGCCGGGGTTCTGCTTGGCAGACTCGCAGGCGTCCTTCACCTTGTCGATGCCGACCGTGATGCCGAGGGACGGATTGGCTTTCTTCCAAACCTTCGGGTCTGTCCAATCGTCCGATTCCTCCGCACCGTAGATGACGGGATAGAAGGTGTGGTCGATCTTGCGTCCCTCGATGATGTCCTTGGCCTTCTGGTGGATCTCATAGCAGATGGACTTTGTATCGTTTCCGGCTGTAGTGATGAGGAAATACAGCGGCTGCATCCGGGCATCGCCGGAGCCTTTGGTCATAACATCAAAGAGCTTGCGGTTCGGCTGCGTGTGCAGTTCATCGAATACCACACCGTGGGTATTAAATCCGTGCTTGTTGCCGACATCGGCAGAGAGCACCTGGTAGATACTGCCCGTTGGCTGATAAATGAGCCGCTTCTGGGAATCCAGTATCTTGACCCGCTTGGAGAGCGCAGGACACATCCGCACCATGTCAGCCGCCACATTGAAAACGATGGATGCTTGCTGACGGTCGGCGGCACAGCCGTAGACCTCGGCGCGTTCCTCTCCGTCACCGCAGGTGAGCAGAAGTGCCACCGCAGCGGCAAGTTCGGACTTGCCCTGCTTCTTCGGGATTTCGATGTATGCGGTGTTGAACTGTCGATAGCCGTTGGGCTTGAGGACACCAAAGATGTCCCGAATGATCTGCTCCTGCCAGTCAATAAGCTCGAAGGGCTTTCTTGCCCAGGTGCCTTTGGTGTGGCAGAGACTTTCGATGAACATGACGGCATAATCCGCAGCGTCCGTATCATAGTGGGAAGTTTTCTCCATGAACCTTGTCGGCTTGTAGTTCTTCAGTTTTCGCAATTTCTCACCCCCTCCGGCAGAGCAATAAAAATAGCCGCCACCGAAATCGGTGCGACCTTCCGTATAACGAGCAGCAGCCCCTCTCGGAGCCGTTGCTTTGAATTGTTGTGGCTTACCAGTTCTCGCTGTGGAGCAGAAGCTCCAGCGCAAGTTGTGTGTTTTCATCGGTGGGCTCAATGTCCCAGCCTCTGTCGTAGTTGCAGACGATTTTGCCGTCCCGCTTGAGCATGAGCTTGGAAATGCGTCCGCCGTCGATACCCCACTCGGAGCCCTTGTCGTACTGCCTCATCCAGTAGTGAAAAGCCTCACCGTTAACTCTGATGCTGCCTTCTTTCCACATAATCGTGTCCTCCGTTTCTTTTGTTGTGACTGTATATTACCGTCAATTAGAGGATATATCCAGTCATTTCGGAGATATAAACTACACGATCTTTGGGGCGGGAAACTGTGTATCTTACAGATTTTACATCTCGCCGGTCAGAATGAAACGCACATATTCTGAGCGATGCTCCTCCAGAAAAATTACCAACTCATAGAACTGCATTTCATGGGCAATACGCAGAACGACATGGATGTCAAACATATTCGTTCTGCCCGTTGCACGGACGGCAAAAATCTGCTGACGGATTTTCTCAGTCATGGTCGCACCTCCGGCAGATATCCTCGCCGTAGGCAACGCTTAAGCCACAGCCGTTATCCCAAGCGACCATGATGGAGCCGATGTCGTCCACACCCAGTACAGTGCCCTTTGTGCCGATGGGCGGCGCCTGGGGATCGTCCATCTTCACGAGCTCGACCCGTGTGCCCTTCGGAAACCGCCCACGGAGGGCTTGTAAGGCTTCTTTTGAGATCATTCGCATGGTTCAGCCTCCTTTGACTGGCCGCTCCTAAAAGCGGAACTGCCTGTCAGGTTGCGGAGCAGGATTTTTCTTGCCTCTTTGTACTCAGCGCCGATGAAGCCCAGCCGCAGCAGAAAGCAGCGGAATGCGTACTTCTCATTGTCGGTGGGCTTTTCGGTGGCAGAAACTCGCTTTTGCGTCCGTGCCAGTTCGCACAGCTTGCAGATGAAGGTATCGTAGGCTTTCAGTTCCTCCGGAGTAGATGTTGCTGGGAACCAAGGGAAGGAAACCTTCGTGTCCGTGATTTCCAACGGCAGGGCATCAACGCCGAGGGCTTTCTTGATAAGGCTGCCCTTGGCGGCAATGAGTGCCGTGAGGTTTTCCAGTGCCGTGTCGGTAAAAAGGCTTCTCGGCATGGAAACGCAGACCGCACAAGGCTCGTCCCCATCCTCGGTATGGCTCTGGTCGATGTCAAAGCCCTCATCGTAGATGTGCTGCAGCAGGCGTTCAATGACCTCGCTGTCGGCACGGTCATCAAAGGAAAGGCTGCCATTACGGTCGATGGTGAAGTAGTCCACTTCGTAGTTGAAGGTTGGCGCACCGCAGTATTTTGCGGGAACATCGAGCCAATCGGAAATGCTCTGAACCAGCCGCTTGCGTTCTGCACCTTGGGCATGGATGATAATCGTCATTTCAGTGACCTCCTTGTTTTTTGGTAGTCACATATTAGCGTCAGTGGCGGTATATATCCAGTCATTTCTGCACATTTGCGGTGTAGATCATTCCGGCGCATATTCGCCCTCAGACTGTGCATACCACACAATGCCGGACAGCACGAACCATACGCACGGAAGCGCCACGCCGTTGCCCCACATCTTATATTCCGCACTGTCGGAATACGGGCCTTTCAGCCACTTTGCGACCTGCTTGTCGGACTTCATCTTGCAGCCGGTCACTTCGGAGTAGGTCTTGAAAACCTTGTGCCAGAAGTATTGTTCCTCATCGGATGGCTTTTCTGTGCCGAGATTGGCGCACCAGTTGTCTGGGAAGCCTTGAAGTCTGGCACACTCGGTAGGGGTCAGCCGTCTGACGGTGTATCCGCTTTGGATTGCGCCGGGGCCTTTTGCCACCAGAGTCGGCTGAAGCTCCTTTTCAAAGGTCGGAGAGAACTTGGCGTTCTGCCCATGGTTGAAGGTGTCTCGGCCAATGCCATAGCAGACGGCGGTCGGGTCTTTGTAGTCCCTTGCGAGGACAGTCGGTGCTTTTTCCTTAGAAACCTGAGTGAAGCTGCCCGTTGTCATGCTGTACACGGCATGGCGGTCAACGGTATTGAGGGTGAAAGAAACATTCTCATTGATGCCGTCGCCCTGGGGACCGTTCCTGTCCTCGCGACCGATCATGGAACCTTGCAGCACAAAGGTCTGCTGTTTCGTCCCTGCGTTGGCGCACACAACAGCGGAGCAGTCGCCCAGGTTACGCACTTCGTCACGCTGATTCTGCTTGAAAGCAACAACGGCAATACCGCCCTGGTTGCAGGAAGGGTTACCGCCGTTGCCGTCAAGCGTCCGTGCGGTTTCGGCTTCGTAGATGCCGCTGTGGGGATTATCCGACTTCATGGCGTTGGAATCCTTGGAGGAGATGCCGAAGGGCTGAAGGACACAGGTAAAATTGTCCTTGTCCGGCATTCGCTGATTTCCTCCGGCGTTCTGTTTGGTGAGCGTCGGAGAAATCTGCCCGCCGTCCCAACCGCAAGGCTCGAACAGCGTCTGGTCGTTGTTGCAGGACAGCGTTGCGGATTTATTCTCCTGGATGAGCGGCCCCTTACCGCCGCCCTCACAACCGGAGCGGATCTTCATGACAAGCGGTACATTGTTACCGCCCGTCCCCATGCGTGAGGTCAGCGTCTGCACATTGCCGTCCTCGGAAAGTTTGACCCTGCTGTCGGTCGGATGGTTTTCCAGCGCCACCGCCGCAGGAACAACGCCTGCACGGAGCGTGGGAGAACACTCTTCCTCATAGCCGATGGTGCGGCTTTTTGCGGAATGCTCGGTGCAGAAGCCTGCCGACTCCATCACGCAGGGCGGATGCCCGTGTGTCTCCGCACGGAGCGTAGCTGCGACATCCTTCGAAACATTCATGCGGTCGCCGCCCTGGTCGTTCAGCACGATGCCGTTGCGACCTGTTGAGACTCCGCAGTTTACACCGAGTGTGGAAGAAACCTCTTCGGTCAGACTGCCGTTGTATCCGTCATAGCCTGTCGCTCCAGGGCAAGGCGTAAAACTTCCGGCAGCTCTTTGCCACGAGCGGAAGCCCTCCGCAGAATACCCAGACAAGCCTTCTGACTCAAATAGTATTTTTCCGGCACCTCCGCCTGCAAAATCTGCGACAAGGTAGATGCGGCGTCTTCGCTGGGGAACTCCCCAGTATTGTGCGTCAAGAGTTCTGTACGCAATGCTCCATCCGTCTCCCATGTAAAGGTCGGCGTATGGCCATCGTGCCTTTTCAGGCATAGGCACCTCGGTCTCCGGCTCGGCGATGCCGATGACCGCTTCGAGGACAGCTTTGAAGTCCTCGCCCTTGTTCGAGGAGAAGGCGCCGGGGACGTTCTCCCATACAATGTATCTTGGATATCTGCCATCGGTGGCACACCTCATTTCTTTGATAATGCGGACGGCTTCGTAGAAAAGACTGGAACGCGCTCCGTCCAAGCCGTCTCTTCGGCCTGCCACGCTCATGTCCTGGCACGGTGAGCCGAAGGTGATAATGTCCACGGGTTCGATTCTGCCACCGTCCATAGCGGAGATGTTCCCGTAGTGCTTCATAAAAGGCAGACGCTTGGTGGTCACCCGAACGGGAAACGGCTCGATCTCCGAAGCCCACACGGGAGTGATACCGGCAAGCAGCCCTCCCAATGGAAAGCCCCCGGAGCCGTCAAACAGGCTTCCGAGGGTCAAAGTCTTATTCGTCATGGGGCGTTACCTCGCTATACTTGTATTCCTTGCCGTCACGCAGAACACTGACCTTCTCATCCGTGCCGATCTGCTCTATGTATCTGCGGACTATGACATCGCAAAATTTCTCGTCCAGTTCGATGGTACAGCAGATGCGGTCGGTCTGCTCACAGGCAATGAGCGTGGAACCGGAGCCGCCGAAGGGGTCAAGCACCACGGAGTTTGCCATAGAGCTGTTCTGAATGGGATAGGCCAGAAGCGGAATTGGCTTCATGGTGGGGTGGTCGCCGTTCTTCTTGGGTTTGTCGAACTCCCAGATAGTGGACTCCTTGCGCCCCGTATACCACTGATGCTTGCCTTTTTTCTTCCAACCGTAAAGGCACGGCTCGTGCTGCCACTGATAGGGACTGCGACCCAGCACGAGGGACTGCTTTTTCCAGATACAGCAGCCGGAGAGATAGAACCCTGCGGCATCAAACGCCTTGCGGAAATTCAGCCCCTCGGTGTCGGCGTGGAACACATAGATGGACGCATCATCCGCCATGACCTTCTCCATATTGGAAAAGGCATCGAAGAGAAAATCAAAAAACTTCTCCGATGCCATATTGTCATTCTTGATTTTTCCGGCACTGCCCTCGTAGTTCACATTGTAGGGCGGGTCGGTAATAACGAGGTTCGCCTTGTGGCCGTCCATAAGTGCGGCGTAGGTTTCCTCTTTTGTACTGTCACCGCAGATGAGCCGATGCAGTCCCAGTGTCCAGATGTCACCGTATTTTGAGAAGGTTGGCTTTTGCAGTTCGGCATCCACATCAAAATCATCCTCTTCGGCTTCAATGCCGTCGTCAAACAGTTTTGACAGTTCTTTCTCGTCAAAGCCGGTGAGGAGCGGATCAAAATCTGCTGCCTGCAAGGACTCGATCTCCACACGCAAAAGTTCTTCATCCCAGCCTGCGTCCATCGCCATGCGGTTGTCGGCAATGATGTAGGCTTTCTTCTGGGCTTCGGTGAGGTGGTCGGCGAAAACACACGGCACCTCAGAGATGCCTTCCTCCTTGGCGGCAAGAATACGGCCGTGACCGGCAATAACGCCATAGTCACGGTCGATGATGACGGGATTGATAAAACCGAACTCACGGAGAGAGGAGCGGAGCTTGTTGATCTGCTCCGGCGAATGGGTACGGGCGTTATTGACATACGGCACCAGCTTCGTAATGGGGACAAGCTGCATCTCAGTCGTTGTTTTCATCAGACCAGCCCCCATTCCGCAAACTTTTCGAAGCCGCCTACCGAGCGGATGTAGTTTCGAGCAATCTCCACGATCTCGGCGTAGGGTCTGCCGTCAACAGTATCGTCCCCAATGGCGCAGCAGAGCGTCACGGGCTTGCCGGTTTTCTGTGCTTTGAGAAAGACATAGATATTCACGGACACATCTGCCTTGGACAAATCTTTGCCGTGCAGACCGCCGCCGGTAACGGAGTCTGCCATATCGCTGCCCAGCTTGCGGTTGGTTGCGCCGGTGTCCACATCGGTGCCGCCCGTCCAGTCACCGAGCGGATTGATCTCCGCATCGGGATAAATCTCACGCAGATGCTGTGTCTCTGCATTGCTCTGGCAGAGGATGAGCCAGTCACCGTCCAGAATGTATTTGCCGTCAAAGGGATACACGGAGAAAATATTCCGTGCAATCTGCGACAGCATTTTCTGCTCCTCGGTTACGGGCATTCCTTTGAAGATGCCATTGTCACCGCAGCGGACGCCGTCTGCCTGGTTGTCGGCAAGGTGACTGTCCTGCGGAACTTCCACATAGTCAATGGTAAGGTTTCCTGCAATGCGGTGAACGGTGGCAACAACCTCCGACTTGTCCAGCATGACGGAGGTTTCCACTATGATGTGGCACACTCCGTGGCCGATGAGGACTTCAACAGCAATGCGGGGATTTTCTGCTTTCTTGTATGCCAGGTCGACAAGCGCACCGGCAATTCTGTCTGCCACCTTATCCGGGTGGCACGGATTTACTTTTTCAAACATGGTGTTACCCCTTTCTCGCACGGAGCAGGCGTTCCATAAGGTCGTCCTGCGGTGTTGACTCGCCGTATTCCGTGCTGCAGTTTTCTTTCACGATCTGGAAAATCTCATTCCAGAGCCGAACCGCCTGGTTCATGTAGTTGATGCCGATGTTAATAAACGGAGACGGGATCGGCTTTCCCGTGGTGGGGTGCTTGGAGAGGAAACCCATGCGGTTGGTCATTTTCTCGCACTGCACCCAGCGGGCGGAACACATGGCATAGCGCTCCAAGAGCTGCGGCGATACCTTTGCGGCGCAGCCGATGCCTTTGAGCCATTGCCAGGTTTCCGTGTAGATTTCCTGCGCCTGCAGGACACTTCCGTCCCGCTGCTCGGCAGAAAGAAAATCATGGGGCCTTGGCATTTCAACACCCTCGACTTCGGGAATATCCAGCACTTCAAGTTTTCTGCCGCCGGGATTCCCGTTTTCGGCTTTGTCCTTGACTGCGGATTTCTTCCTTCCCGCACCGGGTCTTGCACCGCCGCGCCCGCCTGTGTTATTCGATTTTGTGGGCATTCGAGTTCACCTCCCTTAATTACCCTTTTGATTTCGCCTTCTTCGCACACGTGACCCCGGGCCGTTGCCCGACCGAAAAGGTCCCAGAGATTTTCATCCCCCTACCGAGAGATGATTGCATTTTTTCTGTCTTGTGATATAATGTATTTATCAAAACTAGTTGGTTTTGGCTACGAGCATTTTTCTGTTAAATGGAATCCCAGTCGACACAGTTTCACTCTTCCTGACCTTAGTTCAAACACTAATTGCAGTCAGAAGTCTAAAGGAGGAACTTGAGATGGTAAACAGACATGACACGGTGGTATGCGGCGCGCACGGAGTGGCCTAGTTGTAGCTGTGGTGAACGCAGGGAAAATGTAAGGAGCTTTAACAAGTGCCGATAGCAGGTTCGAATCCTGCCCGCTCCGCCATATGAGGTCATCCTTCGGGGTGGCCTCTTTTTATCTGTCGCCGAGGTCATGGTGTATTTTCGTATGGCAGGACTGACAAAGGCTCATGAGGTTGTCCCTTGCGTGAGTGCCGCCTTTGGAAACGGGCAGGATGTGGTGAACTTCCTGTACCGGAGTCAGCCGACCTTCCTTGAGGCACATCTCACAGAGGGGATGCTCCGCCGCATAGCGGTCACGGATGCGTTTCCATGCTCTGCCGTACTTGCGGTTGACATCGGAACTGCGCTCGAACTTGTCATATTTGCGGCGTTCCTCCGTGCGGTGCTGCTCACAGAACTGTCCGTCACAGAGGTTGGGGCAGCCGGGGTGAGAGCAGGGTCGCAGCGGTTTCTTCGGCATCGTTTCACCTCCTTCGGGCATGAGAAAAGCCCCACGGGATGCTCCCATGAGGCTCGGTTCATTCTGTTTTTGCTGATTATATCATAACATAAACGGTAGGTGCTTATCTCTGCTCAAAGGTGTTTAAACCGTTGCGAGTTTCAGATAATAACGGGGTCTTCCGGCATGACGACGTGCTGAAGCGCCGAGCCGTGCCACCGTCTGACCGTGGATTTGTCGGCGTGCAGCTCGTCGCCTATCTGCTCCCAGGTCATGTTGTGGATATAGCGGTAGCGGAGAACCATCTGCTCGTCCTTGTCGCGGACGGTGTCGATGACGCCGCGCATCTGCTCCTTCAGCACCACGAGCCTGTCGATCTCGGCGTTTATTTTCTCCTCCAGTTCCATGACCCGCATGATGCACCGCACAAAGGGCGCTTCCGTGGGACGGTTCGGATTATGCCGCTCCTCCAGGCTTGGAGAGGAGACGCTTCCCGCCATATCGCGCAGACGCTCCATCTCCTCAATGTCGGAATTAATCCGGTGGTCGAGGCGGTACGCCTGTCTAAGGTATTCTTTTGATGTCATAATTCTTCCTCCTGTAATTTCCGTAACAGCATCTCGCCGTCGAGTTCGGTGAGAGCCTTGAACCAGTCGGAACGGAAGAATGCCTCACAATCCGCTATCATGAGCTTCGCGTCTTCGTTCTTCGGCCGTTTTTTGTGTTTTTTCCTCGCCTCACGGTAATCCTTTACGGCTTGCAGGATGATTGCGTTTGCGAGGTTTTCCCAGGGGTCGGTCATAAGGACGCCCCCAGATTCGCCTTGACCGCGTCGATGAGCGCGTTCTGCGTCCGCTCCTTTTTTCGGAGCGCCTTCATAACGTCTTCATCAATGGTGCCGGCGGTGATGATGTGGTGGATGATGACCGTATTCTTCTGTCCCTGACGGTGAAGGCGGGCGTTTGTCTGCTGATACAGTTCAAGACTCCATGTAAGGCCGAACCATATGAGCGTGGAACCGCCGGACTGGAGATTCAGCCCGTGACCTGCGGAGGCAGGATGGATGATTGCCGCAGAAATCCTTCCCGCATTCCAGTCATCGATATCCTTTGAGGTCTTGATCTCCCTTACCGGAAATCTCGCTTTTATCCGCTCCGCGTCATGCTGATACCAGTAGGCGATCAGTACGGGCTTGCCGTTCGCGCCCTCTATGAGGTCTTCCAGGGCGTCAAGTTTGCGGTCATGGATGTAATGGCTGTTTTTATTCTCGTCATAGACCGCGCCGTTCGCCATTTGGAGGAGCTTTCCGGAAAGCACCGCCGCATTCGCCGCATCAATCTCCGTACCCTTTATCTTTGCGACCATGTCCTCTTTGAAAGTGTCGTATACGGCCTGTTCCTGCTCGTTCATATACACGGGAACGGCGTTTATGACGCATTCCGGCAGCTTGAGGTAGTCGCAGGACTTCATGGAAATGGTGATGTCCGATATCTGCCCGTATATCCGTTCCTCCGCGCCGGGGAGAGGCTTGTAGCTGAACACCACTTCGCCGTTCCGCTTGTCCGGGGTGAAATAGGCGTTCCGGTAATGCGTGATATACCGACCGAGCCGTTTTCCGAGATCAAGCAGACGGAACTGCGCCCACAGATCCATGAGACCGTTGGAGGACGGCGTTCCCGTCAGCCCCACGATGCGCTTTACATGAGGTCTGACCTTCAGCAGGCTTTTGAACCGCTTCGCCTGCCATGATTTGAATGACGAAAGCTCATCAATGACTATCATGTCATAATCGAACGGCAGACCGCTTTTGTTCACGAGCCAGTCCACGTTCTTGCGGTTGATGATGTACACGGAAACCTTCTGCATGAGCGCCGCTTTCCGTTCAGCCTCCGTACCGACGGCAACGGAATATGTCAGTCCGTCCAGGTGATCCCATTTCCGTATTTCCGAAGGCCAGGTGTCCCGCGCCACTCGCAGTGGGGCGATCACAAGCACTTTCCGTATAAGGAAGCTGTCGAGACACAGGTCATAAAGCGCCGTCAGCGTGATCACGCTCTTTCCGAGACCCATTTCAAGCAGTACCGCCGCTATGGGGTGTGACAGGATAAACCTCGTCGCGTATGTCTGATATTCATGGGGTTCGTATCGCATTGAGTACCTCCTCGATTTGTTTTGTTCCGTCCACGCAGAAGACTCTGAAGCCGAGACCTTCCAACTGCCGCTTCCGTCTGACCTGCAGTGGACGCATTGTTTTGCCGGGGCTTTTCAGTTCCACAAATCCGGCACAGCCTCCGGGGAAGAGAACGATACGGTCCGGCACTCCGTCAAAACCGGGAGATACGAACTTCAGCGCGATACCTCCCATGTTTTTCGCTGTTTTTACGAGTTTTCTCTCGATAATCTTTTCATTCACAGTCAGCCTCCGGTCTGACACAGGAACACAAAATCACAACTTTTCCCTATATATTTGTTTACGCGTGTGTGCGCTCACAGGTTTTGCTTCCCCTTTTGTGAAAGCCGTTTTGAATATAAGGGGAAAAGTTGTGTTGTGTCGGAATCTTGTGTCGCTTACATGGTTCTCCGGTACAGACGCTGCCTGCCGTACAGGGGCTGACGCCTGATCTGCGAAGTACGCTCCCAGCCGGAGACCTGGGACATCATGGCGGCAATACCGTAGCTGTCCGAAGGCTTGAGTTCCTGCAGGTTTTTGCCGAAGCACTCGCACCAGATCTCCGCGTTGCTGACCTCCGTGCGGACATTTTTTCCCGTATGAGCGGGAGCGCCGAACTCCGTACCGCTGAGATAGTTCCTGCGTGCATACAGATCCATATCGTCCCAGCCGTCCGGCAGTGGCGTGTTCAGGTATTCTTCGATCATGCCGACGCGCTCGTCAGCCTCCATCGCGCCGCGCTGCGCCTTCTCGGCTTCATCGAGATCGTCGCCCTCCAGGTAGAGCGTTTCGCCGGACTTCCAGATCTCCTTTGCCTCCGCCCAGAACTGCGCCCGGAAATCCTCATCAAAGTTCCAGACTTTTTTCTGCCGTTTCTGATGCACCTTGATGATCCAGAATCGGCGGTTGCCCGTGATGTCGCGCAGATATCCTCTCTCGCCGTTGACCGTGGCGATAATAACGCACTGACGGGGATGGCTTTCGACCACCTTGCCGTAAGAGGGGCGGTACTTGTCATCGGAAGTGGAGAGAAACGCCTTGACCTTCTCGATATCCGCCTTCTTCATGCCGGCAAGCTCACCGATCTCGATCACCCAGAATCCCTGCAGCTTTTCCGCGCCGGACTTGTCGTCCATATCGGTCAGCGACAGCGTTTCGGAGTAGTATTCTGACGTGAAAAGGTCTTTGACGATGGTGCTTTTGCCGATGCCCTGGTCGCCGTCCAGCACGGGAACGCAGTCGAACTTGATGCCGGGGACATAGATACGCGCCACAGCCGCAGCGAAGGTCTTTCTGGTCACGGCGCGGACGTAATCAGTATCGTCGGCTTTCAGATATTTGATAAAAAGATCCTCCACGCGCTTTACGCCGTCCCAGGCGGGGAGGCTGTCGAGGTAGTCCCTCACAGGGTGGAAATGCCGGTCGTCGGCGATCTTCGTGAACGCCACGTCATGGTTGCGGCTTGAGAACGGCAGATAGCGGATGTCGATGACCGACTTGAGCTGCGCCGTGTCCGCGTCCCGCCAGAACTGGTTGCCCTTCGGCCGTTCCCACGGCAAAGGTCCCGTGACCTGTATGCGGTTCGCCATGTCATTGAAGGCGAAATTGCGGAAGTCCGGGTCGTTGGCGAGGATCAGATTGAGGTTGTACACGCTGTTTTCGAGCAGGCTCGTCCGCGGCTGATATTTGAGCCTCTTTTTCCAGTCATCGTCCCCGGCGTCTGCGAAGTCAGCCTCCGCTTCGGCAAGGCGCTCGTTGGCGGCAAGCAGCTTCACGTCCTCCTGCTGCATGGCGAAGTCGCACATGACGCGGAAGGAAGTCTTGTCATCATCGTCGCCGAACCTGTGGATGCGGACGATGTCAAAGGCGTTGCAGAGCTTCAGATATGCCGGATCCTTCGCATGGTGAGAGTATACGAACTTGTCATCCTTGATCTCCACACCGGCGATGCTGCGGGACTCGATCAGATGCCAGCGGTTCGGATTATCGGTCGGCTCATAAACATCTGAAAGGAACGCCTCCAGCGCCTTCGTCACAGGGAAGAAGACCCTGTTGAACAGACCGACCACGCCGTCCTTTGATAGCGGATCCTGCACCTTCTGCTGCGTGACCGTGTTCGCCTTGCTCTCGCGCGAGGAGGTCGGAAGCTGTGTGGGGTCCGTCCATTCCGGGTGCGCTGAAAGGATGACGTCCGGGTCAAGCCATTCTTTATCTGTTTCCTTATATACGAACACTCCGTTCTGCGGCGTGGACGGCCAGTACATCAGCTGATTAGGCTGATAGCTGCACTCGTCGAAAAAGTCGATGCCAAGCGCCTGCGCCACATAACGGGACACCGCCACGAACTCCTCGGAGGAGACGTCGCGGGTCATGGGAAAAATGATGCGGACACGCGGAGAATCCTCCGTGCTGCTGTGGGTGGTGTACAGCACGGAGGTATACGGCGCGGTGGTTTCATAGTTGTCGAGGAAGGCTTTGTCAATGCGGTCGCCGTCCAGGGCGATCATGGAACGCAGCTCCACGGTGTCGATCTTGCGGCGGCCGCCTTTCAGCGTACCGCCCACAAAACCGCCGTGATCCTTCGCCGCGTCCCTCTGCGCCTTGGACATTTTCGCGTATTCCTCCGCCGACTCCGTTGTGCGGATGGTGGTCTTCAGCCGCTCCTTCAGAGCGTCGAAAGATATCGTCTTGTTGACCCATTTCTTCGCCTGCCGGCTGTTGCCGTAGGATATGGCAAGATCTCTCATCATCTGAACCTCCTGACTCTCGGCGTCTCGCCGTGTTCAAAGCGTGCCTGCCTCGCCGCCGCGTATGCCTTCAGCGTAGCGCCGCGGTTCATATCGCCGAGATAGCCGGAGTCGTCGCCGAACAGCTGAAAACCGCAGTTCCGGTCGATGCCGGGATACGCAGCAAAGTAGTCGCCGTCGATGGTTTCAAAATTGTAGTAGTTTGGCCACCCGTGATGATCGTTGTAGGCCTCGCTCTGGATATCGTCGAGCAGACCGTAGAATGTCTCGCCCCAGGGAATGTTACCGACCACAAGCACCGGCGTTTTAGAAAGACCACACATGCCGTCCTCCGGCATACCGGCTTCGGCGAACCGCTTGATCTTGTCCGCGTCGGCGTCATTCATCTGACCTTTGACCTCAACGTAGATATCGCAGTTTTCAGCGTAGGTGGCGTGGTTCACGGTCACGCCATGGAGCAGGAAGTCCGGCAGATAATACGTGCCGTTGCCGAGGTCATATCCTTCCGGCTCATACTCCCACTTGACCCCGCAGGCATCGAAGAACACAGCCCACCGCGCCTCAAGGCGGGAGCGGAAGCGGTAGCCCTTGTACTCGGTCTCAATTGCTTTCAGTCCGTTCACAGCGACTCCACCTCCTCAAACTCAGCGTTGAAATACCGTACCGGCTGTCTGCGGCGTTTCGCCGTCTCAATCTCCACGCTCATGCCTTCGGAGATCACGTCGCCAAGAACCCACAGCTCCTGGCATTTGCCCTGCAGAACGATATCCATGAACAGAGCGAGATTCCTTTCCTCCGGGTCTTCGTCATTCACGAACTGCGGAAACATCAGGTGCGGAGCAAGCGGGATCTGCCCGTGTTCCAACGCAAAACGGCAGAACTGCCGGGTGCGTTCCATGTTGCCCCCGACGTCCCCGGAAAACGGGGAGCAGATGTAGACAAGCGGACGGAACGGCTTTTCATTTGTATCGTTTCTCATTCAAACGACCTCCTTGTAAAGATTTGCCGAGGCCATGCCTCTAACGGGTAGCCTCGGCGGGAGGTCAAAACTGACGGTTTTTATAATTTTCTCTCAACTTTTTTTCTGCGCGGCGCAGCCAGTGCGTGACCGTGGTGGGGTCGACGCCGATGGAAGCCGCGTAATCCTTCGTCTGTTCGCCGTCCATATGTACCGCGATGAATGCCGCCGACCACCTGGGCTTGTCCGCCAGAACACTGCGGACCCATTCGCAGATGGCTTCGTACTGCTCCCGCTCCTCACGGGCAAGCTCGTCCTGCCAGAAGATACGGTCATCTGCGACCTCACTCATCAACGGCTCGGAGGTGTCAACGTCATCCTCGATCTCATCCTTGCCGGGTTTCGCCTTCGATTCGCCCCTGTGGCGGTTCAGCTTGCGCCAGGAGTTATACTCCGGCCTGTTGTACTTCGCATCAAAGGCTTCCTGGATACGCTTCTCGCGCTCCTCCTGTGAAAGCGCCTCGCCGCTGTCCATGTCAAGGGAGACCCACAGCTGTTCGGTTGCCTGCTCGTCCAGGTCAAGCACCTGGTAGGCTTCGTCGTAACGGATTCTAAGTTTCATCTTTGTGTTCCTTTCCGTCCGGGGCAAGGTACGGTGGGACACAAAGAGAGCCTGCGGTGAAGATGACCACAGGCTCCGGCAATCCGAAAATGGGCGCAGGAAACTAACGGTGGGTGCATCCTCACTTCAAACATCGCCTTTATCGCGGTGTTCTAAGTTCTCTATGCATCCCATCGTCCTAATGGCCATCTCGGACAATTGAGATTTAGGTTTGCGGCTGTCTATCAGTGTTCTGTAAATAGAAAATTTACAATCACAGATTTAACTTTCACAGAACCAGTAGATTTTTTCGGAAAAGTGTGATATAATGAATATCTACAGAATTTTTCATATATCACAGAGTCCTATATCCCGGCTCTGCGCCGCTCTCCGCAAAGCGTGAACTTTATGTTCGATTTAATTATAGTGTTCAGCATTGGCAGCATTAGGTGGTCGCGGACAAGCAGGGATAGGCTCGGATAGGAAAGGATAAATAATGGAATTTTCTGATTTCATAAAAAGACTGTCCTCTGCCATAAGAGCCGGAAGCAATACCTCGGCTTTCACAAAATCAGTTATAGAGTCGATTCTCACAGAAGAGGGTCAGGCTATTCTGGAGGAATACTCTGACAGCAGTTTTAAAGGTTTTTATAATGGAAATACCGCCGTTACTCGGCTTGCCAATAAAGTAAATGCGTACATCGAACCCATGAATTTTTCTGAATACATCAATCAGTTTTCAGATGCCGCAGTTCAAAATCTTTGCGGTTTGTTTTCTGATGTATTGCCGGACATTACTCCTCACAATGCCAGTGAACTGCTTGCTGACCTCTTTGTTTCAATACTTACTGCCGCTGCCGGCACAAACAAAAAAAGCACCCCGAAGGGTGCAGACATAAAACTGGATGGGCAATTAGCGCTTATAACCGATCAGGCGGATATTGCCCCAGACATTTCAAAATTCAAAGACGGCGTTTTGTATATAGGTGCAGTTCCTGACGATGAAAGCGATGACGACCCATTTAAAACCTATCTTGAAAAGGCTGTCGAGTACTATTCTCTGAAAAAGACTTTGCTTAACCCGGAAAAACCTCGTAACTTTTACGATATATACGTTTGCAATGATCTGAAGTATCACAAGTGGCGCATGACAGGGGCGCGTGATACAAAGCCCGAAATCACTATAAGTGACGGGACTATCGAGCTGCTTGAGAATGAGTCCAAATATATTATTATTGAAGGCACCGGAGGAATCGGAAAGTCGATGTTTCTTACGCATCTGTTCCTGTCTTCTGCCGAATCGTATAGTTCACCGGATGAACTTCCAATTCTGATTTCACTTAAGGATTACAGGGAAGAAACCACAAGCATTGTCGAATTCATATGGCGCACAGTAAACGCTTTTGATGCAAGCGTAACACAAAAACAGATAATCGAAGCGTTGGAAGAAAAGCGGCTTGCTTTGCTGATGGACGGTCTCGATGAAATACAATCTTCGCTTCGGGATAGCTTTAATACGGATTTGGAGGCATTTATAAAGTCCTATCCGGGCAATACAGTTTTTATTACCTCCCGCCCCGTCTATTCATTTGTTTCATATACGCGGTTCTCACTGTTCGATCTCGAACCATTGACAAAAGAACAGGCGCTAACCTTGATTAGGAAGCTGGAGTTTTGGGACGAAAAGGCAAAGGCAGATTTTATTAGTGCGTTGGATCGTAATCTATATTGGTCGCATTATCAGTTTGCCAGCAATCCGCTGTTGCTGACTATTATGCTCATGACCTATTCTTCCTTTGGTGAAGTACCCGCAAAAATGCATGTATTTTACTCAAAGGCATACGAGACAATGGCGCGTCTTCATGACGCCACAAAGGGCTCTTTCAAAAGACCTCTCAACACAAAGATGACACCAGAGGAGTTTTCAAGACACTTTGCTCAGTTCTGTGCCAGGACATATACAGACGAAATCTTTGATTTTGACGAGCGCACATTTTCGTCATATATGGATAAAGTCCTTAAGGGAACTGCCGCCAAGGAGAATGGAATCACTCCAAGAGACTTCCTGCTTGATCTCACCGATAACCTGTGTATCATGTACCAGGAAGGAAGCAAGTATTATTTTATTCACCGTTCTTTCCAGGAGTACTTCGCGGCTGTTTACTTCGCATCGGATTATGATGCAAAGCTGAAAAAAGTCGGGAATTTCTTTGAAAAGCAACAACATCGGTCTTATTCCGACAGAACGTTTGGGATGCTGTATGACATGATCCCGGAAAAGGTTGAACGCTATATTTTCCTGCCATTCCTTGAAAGTTTAATTACTGCGTGCGAAAAAGAAGGCAAATCAGAGGAATACTGGGCTTTTCTGGAGAGTCAATATCCGGCATTGTATTATGAAGAAGGCCGTACCGATAATGGATATGTTAATGATCCGCAGTCTTTTTTGTATAAGACAATCGTTCGAGAAAAACGGCTTGGTTCTGAACCTGATCTTGAATTGCTGACCTGGCCAGCGCAACTGTTGGATTTACCCAGGAAAAACTGGGTCACGGTGTACCGCGAATTTATGGATGCTGACGCATATGAAAGGAACCCTGATCCAGATGCCATTGATGAGGCGGATCTTGAAGAAACTGATATCGTAGGCCAGGATGATGTTTATTATCGTTACGCAGATTACTTTGGAGAGCCGGAAATAGAGGGTTTTACGATCGAAATTGAAATTTACGAATTACGGAAAAACCCCAGCAAATACTTAGAGCTTCGTGGCTTTATGGAAAGTGCAGAATTCCCGCTCATGGAAGAATACAGAAATGTCAAGCGGTATTATGCAAAGCTTAAGGCCAGAACAGAAAAAGAAAACGAATCGGATGACTTGTTTGAGGATTAAGGGAAAGTGAGGACGGTGCCATGAGAATAAGCTATAACAAACTTTGGAAACTTCTGATTGATAAGGGTATGAACAAGCACGATTTGAAAGTCAAATCCGGCGTTAGTTCAGCCTCGATTGCAAAACTTGGCAAGTGCGAAAACGTAACGACGGATGTACTGCTCAAAATATGTGAATCGCTGAATGTTCGTATTGAGGACATATTGGAAACCGTAGATGACTGAAGGGGGCGGACTTATGAAGATTCTTTATTCTGACATTCTTCCTCTTTCTTTGGAAGAGGGGCAACAAACCATTATTGACTGCTTTCATGAGCAGGCACAAAAATCTGACAGTATCGAAATCGCTGTCGGCTACATTTCCAAAGCCGCTCTCGATGAGATAGAGGCTATAGTGGAACAATACGGCATCTCCCATGTGACAATAACGATTGGTATGTATTTCATTGAGGGAATGCCGGAGAATTCATTCCACACTGCTAAAAAGCTGAATAAAAAATGGCAGGAAAGCGGCATAGGTGAGATCCGCCTTGTCAGAGCCTTCAAATATCATGGTAAACTGTACTGTTTCTCGAAAGACGGCACTGTTATTTCTGCAATTATCGGTTCTGCCAATATGGGAGTCATAAAGCCTGATGCCGCAAACCGAAGACAATATGAGATTGCTTCTCTTGTCGAAGATCCATCAGACTGTGCTGAATTTGCGTCATTCATCGACAAACTGAAAACGCCTCGCTGTTCTGCAAATATAGCTGACATCACTGGAATGACGCTTATACGTGAGCAAAACGTTTCCCTTGATGGTGTTGACACAGTAACGCAGGTAACTCCTGCGGGTGTAAAGCTCTATTATCAGCATAAGACTGAGACTTCTTTTGTTCTCCCGATAAAGGTACCTGCTTTCGAAGAACGCTTTATGGACGATGGAAAGCATTTTACAAAATCAAATATCAATGTCTGCTATGCTGCTCCGAGAAGCAAACGTAAATCCAGGGATTGGTACGAGGTTCAGATGACCGTTGCAAAGGAAATAACCCGACTCGAAGGTTACCCGGAGAAAAACGCGCCGTTCTTTGTCGTTACAGATGATGGGTATTGGTTTAAGGCTCACACGACAAGTGACGGAAACAAGCAATTCAGTGCAGTCGGTGATGAACTGATTATGGGAAGATGGATAAAAGGCCGCCTTGCCGCCGCCGGTCTTGTTGACCCCGTAAATGACAGCCAAAAAGACACTGAACGGCTCGGCATGATTACGAAAGAAATGCTCGAAGCGTATGGCTGCAACGCTGTCGTTTTTACAAAAACGGATCAGAAGGCATTGGACGATGACGGTACTATGCTTGATGTATGGACTCTGTCATTTGAAACTGTCACTGAATAAACGGAGGTCCCCGAATGAAGTATTTAGAAACGTATTTGAATAAAATAATCAGCCGTGGAAATGTTCAGCTCGCCGAATCCATCAGTAAAACGGCGGAGGAAGTCGGCAATGCACACATTAAGAACTTTTCTTTTGTAAGTCATGAAATCGGTCTTCTCTTCGGAAATGTCCAATCTGGCAAAACCGGTCAGATGTTTGGAATTTTATGCAAAGCAGCAGATTTGGGTTTTCCGGCGTTTGTACTGCTTACGACCGATAATGTTGTGCTTCAGCAACAGACCTTAGACAGAGTAAAAAGTGACTTGGAGGGTTTCTGCATCTGCGGAGAAAACGATTCCGGCCTGTTCATTGACAACTGTCTCAAAGACCCGGTAATTGTTGTGCTTAAAAAGAATACTCGTATTTTACGGCTATGGGCCAATGTGTTCAGCACAACAGGGTTTATGAAAGGCAATCCTCTGTTTATCATTGATGATGAGGCCGATGCAGCATCCTTAAATACACTTGTAAACAGAAAACGTCAGTCCAGCATAAATAAGCATCTCGACACAATTAAGAATGGGGCCTCAAGCAGTCTTTACCTGCAGGTTACAGGAACGCCTCAGTCGATTTTCCTTCAAACGATGGCATCAGGATGGCATCCACTGTTTACTCACTACTTTAAACCCGGCAAGGGATATCTCAGCGGAGATTTCTTCTTCCCGAAAAACGGCAATCCAGAATGCGTCACCTATGTCGATGGAATGAAAAATCCTGAACGCGATGTTGTGCTTCGTCATCTGCTTGTTTCGGCGCAAATGCTCTCATCGGGTGAAACCGTCTGTAACTGTCTTGTACATCCGAGTGCAAGACAGGCAGCACATCAAAGTTTCGCTGACAGCATTTCAAAAGAACTGGCTTGGTGTTCAGACAACTTAACGGGAGATTTCGCTGCCGAACTCAAAAAACTGTATGCGTTTCTGAACCCAACAAAGAGTGAGAAAAAGCCCTTTTCGGAGATTCTGGCATACGCGCAAAAAATCGTGAAAGGCAATGAGTCAAAGATCATCGTGATGAACGGCAAAACCGACGTGGACAGCGACGAATACTCCTCGGGCTGCAATTTCATCGTCGGCGGCAATACCTTGGGCCGTGGTGTAACATTCCCGCGTTTACAGACCATTTATTACACTCGTTCTGCAAAGAAGCCACAGGCTGATACCATGTGGCAGCACAGCAGAATGTTTGGTTATGACCGCGATCCAGGGATGATGATGGTATTCATTGACGAAAGGCTTTACAAGCTGTTCGCTGACATCAACGCAACGAACAATGCAATCATATCGCAGGTTGAACAAGGCATCGATGATGTGAAAATTTACTATCCAGAAGGGCTGAATCCAACAAGAAAGAACGTTCTCGATACCGACCATGTTGCAGCAATCTCCGGCGGAACAAACTATTATCCGTTCTATCCAGACAATAATACCATTGAGGACATATCAGATTTGTTGAAGCCGTTCTCGGAGGACGAACCATATTATCAGGTAAGCCTGCGGATCATGAAAGAGATTCTTGGCCATGTTGTCGCCAGCCCGGATTTCAAACTGCCCTCGTTTATGGCAATCATTGATACTATGCTTGCTGAAGCCCCTGCCACCCAGGGTATACTGATAGTTCGCAGAGGCAGAGATGTCGCGCAGGGAACGGGTGCTTTGCTGTCTCCGAATGACTGGCAATTGGGCGGTTCTTTCCCGCGAAAAGTCGTTCTTACAATGTATCAAGTAACCGGCACAAAAGGTTGGGGCGGCAAACAATTGTGGGTTCCCAATATAAAACTGCCTGATGGCTCAGTTTACTATGATGTAATCGAGGATTGAAATGGCTGATAATCACTCAAAGGAAATCCGCAGCAAGAATATGTCGCATATACGTGGCACAAACACAAAGCCAGAAGAGAAAGTGCGAAAGTATCTTTTTTCCAAAGGTCTCCGATATAGAAAAAATGTACGGTCGCTTCCTGGGTGCCCCGATATTGTGCTTCCAAAGTATAAAACGGTCGTATTCGTGAACGGGTGCTTTTGGCATAAGCATGACTGCGGTAGATTTGTGTGGCCAGCTTCTAACGAAGAGTATTGGAAAAACAAGATAACAAGAAACATTGAACGAGATAAAGAAAACCGCGCTATGCTTGAATCAGCTGGCTGGAGAGTTCTTGTTGTGTGGGAGTGTGAGTTGAAGAAAAAAATCGCCGAAGAGAACCTTCTGCGACTATACGACGAAATCACAAAATAAAAAGCAGAGGTGCATGACTTCAAAATGGTCAGCACCTCTGTATTTTATTCTTCATCAATATTGGCATCGACCGAATCGTAATCTATTCCCGCGAAAGTTCTTAGTATTGCCTCATAAATAATCTGGGCTCCTTTGCACGGGACTGCCATTCCGATTTGCTTTCTCACGGATTCCTTGCTCCCCTCGAAAACAAAAGTGTCCGGGAACGTCTGGAGACGGGCGCGTTCACGGTTGGTTAATGCACGAGGTTCACTCCAATGGTAGATGTGCGTTCCGCCTCCACCACTTCCTGTGACGGTGTACGCGGGTTTAGTCGGATCAAGGCGTTTGTAGATCTGGCTGATTTTCGCTCCTTTGATGTTAAGTTGCAGTTCTTCCGGGAGATCAGCAGTGAAAGCGTTTTGTCCCGGTTTAATATAACTAAGGCGCTTAACAACTTGATCGCTTTGTTTCGTTTTTTCGTTGTTGGGAGCGTCTTCCGGAATCGGCGGAACTTCAATTGCTGTCCTGCAAGAGTTATCTATATGCTTATACGGAACAGGACTCGGTATTCTAAACTCAAACGGCATATCGTTTCTGATACCCACTATTATTATGCGGTGCCGCGCCTGGGGTACGCCGTATTCCTCGAATTTATACAGATTGGGATAAATTCTATATCCGCAGGCTACCATGTCCTCTTTGATTTTAGCAAATGCTTTGCCTTCGTTAGCACTTGAAAGCCCGCCAACGTTCTCTGCCAGAAACCATAGTGGCTGATATCGTTTCAGCACCTTTATTCCATACGAGTACAAGGGACCATAAGTTCCCTCGAAGCCCTTTTGTTCACCGACCACTGAAAAATCATTGCAGGGGAAGCCAAACGAAAAAGCATCGATTGCACCCAGCTTGCTGATGTCCAGCGTATGCACATCTTCGCAATAAACAGTTTCAGGTGCCTTCGGACAGATGTTGCGCCTATATGTCTGGCAGGTTTCCTTATCAAAGTCGTTAGCCCACGCGTGGACAATTCTGTATTCTGGACGCTCTATCCGTGCCTGTGATGCTCCCCACGCCAAACCGCCGGGGCCGCAAAACAGCTCTCCCATTCTGAACTGTGTAATACCAGCAAGTTTTTTTGCGTTTTTTGCTACCTGGGCATCAATCACACTCTGAACGACTTCAATGTCTTCTTCGCTTAATCTTTCCAACCCTTTTATTCTTAATATGGGGTTGATGTCCGCCTCGCTTATATATCCAGCTTTCAGCAACACCTCGAACGGATGGAAGTTCAGCGCTCGTGCTATCTTGCACAAAGTAGTCCAGTTCGGATTCTTTCTCTGACCAGATTCGATCTTTAAAATCTCACTGTCACTGACGCCGCAAGCCTCTCCGAGCTTCTTGAGAGATATATTCAAGGACTCTCGTCTGTCCTTTATAAATTCGCCTACAGGATTGGTCATATTCATCACCTCAGATTCATTATACCACTAACGCTGCTTATTGTCAATATGATTGGGCAAATTCGCTGCCTAAAAGCAGCATTAGTAAAATGATCTAACTATTTGCAGAAAGGTACATTTTTTAGCTATTTAAGAAACATCAATATCTAACCTGTAGCCTCGCCACACAGTTATCTAACCCGTAGCCTCGCGTTTCGGCATTTTCGGTGAGCAGGTTAGATGATGAAAAAGTTTGAAAGGGATTCCAGGCTGCCTCCGGTTTTTGGGGCAAACCTCGGAATCCCTTTATTTCAGTACATTTCAGCCATTTCCGGCGTCGGTTCTTGTCATCAATACTACCGTCTCCACGTGATTCGTATGCGGGAACATATCGACGGGCTGAATCTTTTCGACTTTATAGCCGCGCTTTGTCAGAAGGCGCAGATCGCGCTGCTGAGTTTCGGGGTTGCAGGAGATATAGACTATCTTTTTCGGCGCGAGGGTCACAAGCGACGACAGGAAGCACTCATCGCTTCCGGCGCGCGGCGGATCCATGAAAACTATGTCCGCTTTTTCTCCGTCCTGCGCCATGCCGAGCATAAACTCGCCTGCATCGTCGCAGAAGAATCGGACGTTCTTTATCCCGTTGCGTTTGGCGTTAGCTATGGCGTCATGGACGGCGTCGCGGTTGAGTTCAACGCCTATCACCTCGCCCGCTCGCTTCGACGCGACGAGCCCTATTGTGCCGATACCGCAATAGGCATCAATAACCTTTTCGCTCCCGGTCATGCCGGCATATTCCATCGCTGTGTTATAAAGCACCTCGGTCTGCACCGGGTTTATCTGATAAAACGAGCGCGGAGATATTCTGAAAGTCAGCCCGCAGAGCTCGTCCTCGATTTTGCCCGTGCCGTAGAGCACATTCTCGCGCTCACCGAGCACAAGGCTCGTCTGATACGGGTTTATGTTATGGACTATCGTCGTTATGTCGGGATGCTCCTTGCGAAGAGCTTTTACGAAGTTGTTCTTCGCGGGGAAAATCGGACCCGATGTGACGAGCACGACCATTATCTGATTTGTCTTGAATCCGCGCTTGACGAGAACATGGCGAAGCGTACCGCCGCCGCTTCGCTCGTCATACGGCTGTATTCTGAAACTTTTCAGCATATTGCGGATCGAGACGATTATCTCATCCGCTTTTCTGTCCTCAGTGAGGCACGAATCGACGCAGACTATGCTGTGCGTGCCGGACTGATAGACGCCGGAAATTATCTTCCCGTTTCTCGCCGTGGCAAACGCCGCCTGTACCTTGTTGCGGTAATGATACGGCTCAGCCATGCCGATTATCGGCTCGACATGGGCGAATTCTCCGAGCAGTTTTTCCACCTTGCGCTGTTTGAATTTCAGCTGCTCCGCGTAGCTCAGATTCTGCAGCTGGCATCCGCCGCATTTTTTATATAGAGGACACTTCTTTTCTTCAGTCATGTTTAATTCCGTTTCAGTCGGGATATCTCCGAAAATTCACTTATTTATCCTGCTGAGCTTTGTGCTCGGCTTTTTCTCTGTCTTTCTTTGCAACATCGTTGGTGTTCATGGAATTGCGGAACACGACGAAGCGATCATACAGGAACTCTGTCACGAAATTTGTCACCATGCAGAGAGCCTCAACAAGATAGTTGTTCCACATAAGATCGGTAGTGGCATACTTCGTAAACCACGTCGAGAGCGGAGTGAACACGCAGTAATAAGCCGCGACTTTGAGCATGGCTATCGGGACATTGTTCGCAGATTTGAAGGTGAATTTGCGGTTGAAAGTAAAATTCCAAAGCACGGAGAGAACAAGCGAAATAAGATAGGCTATCCACTCTTTGAAATGGCATGCCTCATAAAACAGGGTGTATGTTGCTATTTGAATAATTCCCGCAGAGGCGGAGAACAGCGCAAATTTGACAGTCTGAAGAACATTTTCCTTTGTGCTGAGCTTCTGATTTTCGGCAGCACCCTGCGTTTCTTTTTTTTCGTCTGACATAAATTATCTCCCCTTTTATGTTTCTACAGATTCCCGGCATTTCTGAGCATCTCTTCCGCCGATTTGAGCTGAAGTTCGGTGACATCGAGTCCACCGGTTATCCTTGCTATTTCATATTTTCTGCCCTCGGTATCAAGGCGTTCGACCTTTGTGTAGGTCTTGCCGTCCGAGACGGATTTGCTGATTCTCATGTGGCAGTCCGCCTGCGCCGCTATCTGAGCGGAATGGGTGACGCAGATGACCTGCCTGCCGCGCGAAACTTCTTTGAGCTTCATGGCGACTTTCTGCGCCGCTCTACCGCTGAGTCCCGCGTCTATCTCATCGAATATCATCGTATCGAGTCCGTCTCTGCCGGCGATAACGCTCTTTATCGCGAGCATTATGCGCGACAGCTCGCCGCCAGAAGCGATTTTCGCGAGGGGTTTGAGCGTCTCGCCCGCGTTTGCGGAGATGAGAAATTCTATATTGTCCGCACCGTTTATTGTAAACGGTGTTTTTTCTCTGTTGACTTTGAAGCTGACCGACGGCATATCGAGGAATTCGAGCTGTTCGGTCACTCCGCACTCAAACTCGCGCGATGCCTTTTCGCGCGCCGCAGTAAGCTTTTCGGCGAGGGCGCGAACCTCGGCTTTAGTCGAGCTGACGAGTGCATCGAGCTCTTTGACCCGCTCATCCGAAAGGGCTATTTTATTGCGTTCTTCGCGTGCGGAATCAAGGAAAGAGAGCATTTCATCTTCCGTCGAGCCGTATTTTACCGAGAGGCGGAAAAGCTCATCGAGTCTCGCTTCGATCTCTTCGAGCTCGGACGGGTCATAGGAAAAATCTTCAATAGCCGAGCGAAGTTCTCCCGCGCAGTCCTCAAGCTCATAGCCGACATTGCGAAGAGTCTTTGCGGCGGGCTCGACGTCTTTATAGAATCGGGCGGCGTCCTCCGCATTCCCGGCGCAATCGCCTATCGCGCTTATCACACCGAAGCTGTCGTCGGCGCCCTGGAGAATATCATACGCCGCTCTGAGCGATGCCGTGACACGCTCGCAGTTTTGAAGAAGCGTCTTTCGCTCGTTGAGTTCGTCGCGCTCTCCGGGTCTTATATCCGCCTGTTCAAGCTCGTTTATCTGATAATCGAGCAGATCAAGCCGGCGAAGCTTCTCCGACTCGTCTGTTTTGAGGGAATCGCGCTCCCTGATATATGAACAGAGTTCTCTGAATTTCTCTCTGTATTCTTCAAGCAATTCGGCATCGTCCGCGACACAGTCGATGAACTCGAAGTGCTTTTCGGGCGCCATGAGCGCCTGATTGTCATGCTGACCGTGTATGTTTATCAGCTCATGCCCCGCCTGTCGGAGCGCGGCGACATTCGAGGGCACGCCGTTTATGCGGCAGGTGTTTTTGCCGTCCAAACCAAGGGTTCGGCGAAGAAGTATATTCCCGTCCTCGTCGGGCTCGATATCATATTCTTTAAGCCGCGCGGCAGTGTCGGCGGAAACGCTGGAGAAGAGTGCAGTAACGCTCGCGGACTGCGCGCCGGTTCTGATAAGCTCGCGCGACGTGCGTTCACCGAGCACGGCGTTTATAGAATCGATTATAATCGACTTGCCCGCGCCGGTTTCGCCCGTAAGGACATTGAGCCCCGAATCGAACTCGATATCGGCGCTCTCAATTATTGCTATATTCTCTATTTTCAGACTGAGAAGCATAGCTCAAACCTCATTTTTCGATAAGTCGTTTTATGGAATCTTTCATCTGCGAAGCGTAGCTTTCGCTTCTGCAAAGGGCAAATATAGTATCGTCGCCCGCGAGGGTGCCGACAAGCCCCTCCCAATGCATGGAATCAAATGCCGCGCACGCCGCCTGAGCCATGCCGGTATAGCAGCGGATAACAATTGTGTTGCCTGCATAGTCGGCAGAGACGACGGACTGAGCAAATATGCTGCGGAACTTCGAGAGCAGTTCGTCCGACTCGGTCTTTGTGACGGCGTATTTATACTGCCCGTTTGCACCCATGGTCTTGACAAGGCGCAGCTCTTTTATATCGCGCGAAACCGTCGCCTGAGTGGCATCAAAGCCGCTGTCTTTGAGCTTCTGAAGAAGCTCGTCCTGGGTTGACAGGTCATATTTTTCAATTATTTCGAGTATTGCTTCCTGCCTTCTTTTTTTCAAGGTTATACCTCCCGTTCGTCGTGGGAACTGCTGTTCCATTTCATCATTTTTCTGTTGAGTATATCTACAAAACTGTCGTTCTTGAGTCTGATAAAGCTCGCGCAGATGTCCGCCTTTTCGACCGTTATGCTCCCCTGCGCCGAGACGGTGAACGGCTCGTCGCCGTCGCACGAAACAGAGAGAGGTCCGTCATCATCGGAATAGATGCGCAGCACCGCGTCGTCGCCCAAAACGAGCGAACGGGTGAACACCGAATGCGAACAAATCGGAGTGAGTATCATACACTCGAGCTTCGGATCAACCACGGGACCGCCGGCAGAGAGCGAATATGCCGTTGAACCCGTCGGAGTCGAGAGAATGAGTCCGTCGCCGAGATAGCGGTTGAAATATCTGCCGTCGAGATCGACATTTATCTCGGATATTCTGCTCAGCCTCGACAGGCGCATTACGGTGGAGTCGTTCATGCTGTAGCCGCTCTGCACGCTGTCGCCGTCGGCGGCGGTGGTTTTGAGCATCATGCGCTTATCCATGCTGTAATCGCCGGTTATGAGCTTTTCGAGCAGATCGAGCTCGTGTATCTCGAGACCCGCCATAAACGCAAGGCGACCTGCGTTGATACCGAGGACGGGCTTTGAGTAAACCGCAGCTTTCTTGGCGGAATGAATTATCGTTCCGTCCCCACCGACGGTTATGACCGCCTCGCAGCCGCCGAGCAGCTCTTTTTCCGGCAAAAATTCAGCCTTGGTATCGAAAAACACATTTTCCGTACTGAGCGGCAGAGAATATGCCGCGCCGAGTTCGTCGAGCTTCGCACAGATGAGCCTTGTCACCTGAGCGGCGTTTTTGCGAGTAAGATTTGGAATTATTGCAAACATCATAGTTATTCTCCCGCTTTGAAACAGGCGTGCGCCGCGCTGACGACTCCCGCAACATCGGGTGCCGAAACGGACTGCACTTCGTCCTTTTTCAGATATACGAGGTATTCTATATTGCCCTCCGGTCCTTTGACAGGGGAAAAATCGAGAGCCGACACCGAAAATCCCGCCTGCACGGCATAGGAGCAGACATTTTTGATGACTTTTATGTGCACGCGCGGATCTTTGACCACGCCTTTCTTGCCGACATTCTCCCTGCCCGCCTCGAACTGCGGCTTTATAAGGCAGACGGCACTGCCGCCGTCTTTTAAAAGCGGCGAAAGCGCAGGCAGGATATATTTCAGAGATATAAACGAGACATCTGCGCTCGCAAAATCGGCGCGCTCGGGAATCTCTTTTTCCGTTATGTATCTGAAATTTGTCTTTTCGAGATCGATAACGCGATGGTCGGACTTAAGTTTCGGCGAAAGCTGACCGCTGCCGGAATCGACAGCGTAGACTTTTTTCGCGCCGTTTTGGAGCATACAGTCGGTAAATCCGCCCGTTGACGCGCCGATATCGATGCATAAATATCCGCTCAAATCGAGTTTGAAAACCTCGACGGCTTTCTCAAGTTTCAGCCCGCCGCGGCTGACATAGCGTTCCGACTCGCCTTTATACTCGATTATATCACAGTCACTCGCCAAAAGTCCAGCTTTAGATACAACTTTGCCGTTTAAATATACATTCCCGCTCTTTATCATTTCCTTGGCTTTTTCGCGCGACGGCGCGACACCCAAGGAGACCATCAGAGTGTCTATGCGCTTTCTGTTTTCCTCCACGGTCAATCCTCCGCAGAAGTGACGAACGAGAGCACGCCCTCTTCGTCAAAGCCGTATTTATGTAAGAGCGACTCAACGGACGCCTGCTTGACAAAGCCGTTTTCGATAGCTCTGAGATGATATTTCCCGGAGAATCCCGCTTTCGAGAGGTCGAACAGGAAGCCTTCGCCCGCTCCGCCGCGGCGTATGCCCTCTTCGAAGAAATAGACGTCCCTGCAGTCTTTCGCCGCTTCTACCGCGCCCTCGCAGACGGGAATTATGCGGTTGAGCTTTATAAGCTTCACGGATTCGTCGGAATTCACAAGCTTTTCATATGCGAACGCGCAGGCTGAAAAAGTCCTGCCGTAGGTTATGACAGCCTTTTCGGCGTTCTCGTCGCCGAACACATCGAAGTCGGCAAAGGTAGGTTTGATGCTCTCTGGTATCGCGCGCTGAGCTCCGCGCGGATATCTGACCGCGACGAGCTTCGACTCTGAATAGAGCGCCTGCTGCATGGCGTGCTTGAGTCCCTCATAGGACGAGGGCGAATAGACGGTTATATCCGGCACGCTTCTGAGCATCGAAACATCAAAAACACCCTGGTGCGTCTCGCCGTCCTCGCCGACAAATCCGGCTCGGTCGATGGCAATGACCATCTTCTGCTTCTGGAGCGCGGCATCGTGCAGAAGCTGATCAAAGCAGCGCTGGAGGAAGGTGGAATAGACTGCAAAAACCGGGATAAATCCGCTCTTTGCAAGACCGAGCGCAAACGCAACGGCGTGCTCCTCGGCGATGCCTATATCAAAGAATCTGTATTTATATTCATTCGAGAACCGCTCAAGCCCCGTGCCGATGGACATCGCGGCGGTTATGGCGCACACGCGGTCATCGCAGGACGCGAAGCGACACATGATATCGCCGAAATTGCTCGAAAAGCTCGTGCCGGATGAAAGAGGCTCGCCGGTGTTGATATCAAACTTCGAGATTCCGTGGAACTGCTCGGGCGAACGCTCGGCAAAGTCATAGCCCTTGCCCTTGAGGGTATTGACATGAAGAAGTACGGGTTTGTCATACTTCTTCGCCATCTCAAACGCTTCGCAGAGCTGCTGGATATTGTGCCCGTCGATGGGTCCGATATAGTGAAGTCCGAGATCCTCGAACCACGAATCGGAATAGATAATGCGCTTCAATGCGCTCTTTATATCAAACGCGGCATCCGAAAGCTCATTTCCGATGATCGGGATATGTTTCAGGAGCTTTTCGGTGTGCGCTTTCATGCGGTAATACTCGGGCTTTGCTCTGACGACGGCGAGATAACGCGCCATCGAGCCGACATTTTCGGAGATAGACATCTCGTTGTCGTTGAGCACGATTATGAGCCTGTCGTGCGTTCTGCCGGCGTTGTTTAAAGCCTCATAGAACATTCCGCCGGTCATTGACCCGTCTCCGACGACGGCGACGACGGTATTCTTGCTGCCGCGCATGGTGTTCGCGGTCGAGAGTCCGAGCGCACTCGATGCGGCGGTGCTGGAATGGCCGCTGTAGAACATATCATGCTCGCTCTCATCCGGGCGGCAGAAGCCCGAGAGCCCGCCCTCCTGACGCAGGGTGTGAAAGCGCTCGTATCTGCCTGTGAGCAACTTGTGGGTATAGGCCTGATGGCCGACATCCCAGACAAACTTATCGCGCGGGGAATCGAACTCCTTATGCATGGCGAGAGTCAGCTCCACAACACCGAGATTGGATGCGAGATGACCGCCGTTCTTCGAGACCGTGTCGATAAGAACTGTACGTATCTCGGCGGCAAGTTCGTTTAGCTGAGCATAGCTCATGCCTTTTATATCCGCCGGGGAATGTATATTTTTAAGGTAATTGTCAGATGCCATTTGACTTCAACCTTTCACTGAAAATGGATTGACGGTCACTTATTTCTGGAAAGAAGCTTTTCGGAAAGCGATATCAAAAATTCAGCCTCATCGCCGAAAACTTTAAGCGCGTCTATTGCCTTATCGGTAAGCTCCGCGGCTATTCTCTGTGCTTCTTCGAGACCGAGGAGCGAAACATAGGTGTTTTTGCAGTTTTCGGCGTCGCTGCCTATCGGCTTGCCGAGGGTCGCTTCGTCGCTCGTGACATCGAGGATATCATCGACTATCTGGAACGCTATGCCGAGATTTTCGGCATATACTCTCGCCGCTTCGAGCTTTTTATCGTCGGCTCCAGCGGCGATGCAGCCGAGCTGACACGCGCATCTTATAAGCTCGCCCGTCTTGAGAACATCGACACTGCGCAAATCATCGACCGAAACGGTCTTGTTCTCGTTTTCAAGATCCTGCACCTGACCCGCTATCATTCCGGCGCAGCCCGCCGCACGCGCAAGAAGCGAAACGGCCTTTGCAACGGCATCGGCGGGGATATCTTTCGCTTCGCCTGCGGTCTGGAATGCGAAAGTCAGCAGCGAATCGCCGGCAAGGAGCGCGTTTGCCTCGCCGAATTTGATATGGCTCGACGGCTTGCCGCGGCGCATATCGTCGTTGTCCATGCAGGGCAGATCGTCGTGGATGAGCGAATATGTGTGGATAAACTCGATAGCGCACGCAAGGGGCAGAGCTGCTTCGACGCTGCCGCCGCACATCCTGCAAAATTCGAGAGTCAGCATCGGGCGGATGCGCTTGCCGCCGTTTTCGACGCTGTATCTCATCGCTTCGAGCATTTTTGTTTCACCCGCGCCCGACGGCTCGGACGAAAGATATGCCATGAGCGAGTTATTTATCATAGAGATATACTCGTCGGCTGTATATTTTTTACTCATCTTCATTCTCCTTTTCAAGCTCGGACAGTTCTTTTATCTTCGTCTGGGCTTTGTCGAGATACTCGTTGCAGAAAGAGACGAGCTTCGTCCCCTCTTCAAAGAGCTTCAATGACTCATCGAGAGAAGCGTCGCCGCACTCGAGAGCGGAAACTATATCTTCAAGTCTTTTGACTGAATCTTCATAAGTTTTCTTAGCCATTGCCTGTTCCTCCGTTTCCGACAGATGAAGTGACGCGGGCGGTGAGCTTTATATCTGCCGCAGTCACGGTTATATCGTCGCCCTCTTTGGGGACATTCGTTTTTGATATCAGCTTTCCGCCGCGTTCGACCGCCGCATAGCCGCCCGAGAGTATTCTCAGGGGGCTGAGCGCATCGAGCCTGCCCGCGAGGACGGAGAGATTTAATTTATCCCTGTGATGCGCCTGCAGAGCCGCCGACTGCATATCGGAAAAGAGCGAATCGAGAGTCTGCCGCTGAGAGATTATCTGCTGCATCGGTCCGTATGCCGAAAGTTCCGCGGAGATGCGTTTTATTTCATTACAGCCGAAGCGAATATGTGAATCCAGCGCAGAGGCGCAGCGCCTGCCGAGTTGATTGATATATGCGTGCTGTTCCTCCCTGTCACTGACGGCAAGTTCCGCCGCTGCGGACGGGGTCGGCGCGCGGAGATCCGCCGCGAAATCGCAGATAGTGAAATCCGTCTCGTGACCGACTGCAGAGATAACAGGGATATCGCTCGCCGCAACTGCACGAGCCACTTTTTCTTCGTTAAAAGCCCAAAGCTCTTCGACCGAGCCGCCGCCGCGCCCGACTATGAGCACATCGGCATAACGCCCTGCGTTAAACCGCCTTATGGCATCGGATATCTGACCCGCCGCAGACGCACCCTGCACCTGCACGGGACAGAGGATTATCTGCGTTGACGGGTTGCGGCGCGTTATGACATTTATAATGTCCCTGACCGCAGCGCCCGTCGGCGAAGTGACGACGCCGACACGCTTCGGAAAACGCGGTATCGGACGTTTGCGCTCCTGTGCAAAAAGTCCCTCTGCTTCAAGCTTTTTCTTGAGCTGTTCAAAGGCGATGCTCAGAGCGCCCGCTCCGTCGGGCTGCATATCTTCAATATAGAGCTGATACTGACCGTCGCGCTCAAAGACGCTGACGTGCCCTCTGGCGATAACTTTCATGCCGTTTTCGGGCATGAAGCCGAGGCGCTCGTTATCATACTTGAACATGACCGCGCGTACTGCCGCTTTCTCGTCCTTGAGGGTCATATAAAAATGCCCTGTGCGGTAGTGATTTGTAAAATTCGATATCTCCCCGCTGACGAACACCGTTCGCAGGTTATAGTCCGAATCCATAACGGATTTTATATATCTGTTAAGTTGACTTACTGTTACGCTGACGGTTTCAAGCATTTTTCTGCTCCCTGAGATAAGTCAGATACGCCGTTCCGGCGGCATTATCCGCTGAGAATGCAGGCTCGGCAAAGTATGCGCCGAACTCCTTTGTAAATCTTTGGCGTATTATTGAATTGGACATCACGCCGCCCGCAAAGACAAGCGGTAGGTTGCCGTATTTTCCGAGTATATTCTTCGTCATTTTTTCGAGAGCCGCCGACACGGAATCGAGGCAATAGAGCGCGATATCGCACTGCTCCTCGCCGCTTTTTATCATATCGAGGCACTTGTTTTCAATCCCCGAAAGGCAGCAGTCTGTGCCCTTGACGCAGGGCTTCGGCTTGAATACTTTTTGGCTTTTGAGCGCCAATTTTTCGAGTTCTGCGCCCGCAGGGAACTTGAGTCCCATAGCAACGCCGACCCTGTCAACAGCCTGTCCCGCGTTGAGATCGAGAGTTCTGCCGATGATATCAATATTGAGAAGCTTCTCTTCATCGGGGCGCACCAAGAGCGCCTCGGTCGTTCCGCCGGAGACATGGAACGCGATAAATTCGCGGTCAAAAAGTTCAGTATGCCCGCTCGAATAGACAGCCGCCGCGACATGACCCGCCTGATGCGAGAATTCATAAAGCGGCACGCCCAGGGCAGATGAGAGGCACTTCGCGGTATTGAGTCCGACGGTAAAGCACGGCATATACGAGCCCTCTGCATCACGCGGAGCATATGACGCGCCGATAAAATCGGGCTTGCCGCACTCATCGATAACAGCAGAAACGACCTGCCAGAGCTGCTGTGTATGATGAAACACGGCGTCGCTCTGACGCAGTCCGCGCTCGCCGCTCTTGACGGGCAGAAGCATCTTCTTTTGAAAAACACATCCGCTCACATCATCAAAGGCTGCGGCGGATGTAGTATAGTTGCTTGTATCTATGCCAAGATAAACAGCCATGGCTTATTCCCCTTCCGGGGCGTCGGAGCCGCTTCTGTCGGCAAGCTTTTCTTCACGCGCCACAGAGCCGAGAACACCGTTGACGAACGACGCATCCTCTGCCGTAGCGTATTTTTTGCACAGCTCGACAGCCTCGTTTATTGAGGTGCCGACCGGGACTTCCGGTATGTACATAAGCTCGCAGATGCTCAGTCTCATAGCGGACAGAGCGACGCGGGATATTCTGTGCTTCTTCCAGTTCTTTGAATATTTTTCGATGATATCGTCGATTGAAAACAGCTTGTCCCACGCAGTCTGGGCGAGCATGGACGCGAACTCGTCCGGCTCTATAAGCTCGTTTTCAAGGCTGAGAGATATAATATCGTCCATATCCGTCTCGGGATTGAAGGACTTTTCAAACAGCAGGGCAAACGCCTGCTCTCTCGACTGGCTTCTTGTCATAAACTTTCCTGTACTCCCCTCAGAATTCCGCTCTCGGGCGGTAAACATTGCTCGGCATAAAAACCGAATCGAGCCCTCCCGCAAGAGAGGGCTTGAAAAATTTACTTTTCGCTTTCGGGCTTGATATCCATACCGGCTATCGAGACGTTGACCTTCGAGACCATTTTTCCGGTCATGCTCTGGACGGCGTTCTTGACATTCTTCTGAATATCCGCCGCGACCTTCGGAATCTTTGTTCCGGGCGCAATATTGACATGGATATATATCTTGACATCGTTATCCGACGACAAGACGCGCACGGACTTCGCCGCACCCTCTCCGAGCTTGAAGATCGAATGTACGTCGGGAGTCCTGGCGGCAAAGCTGCTCACGCCTTCAACGTCCTTGGCGGCATTGAGAGCTATCGATGCAATGACATCCTCGGATATTACGAGGTTGCCGATATTGTCAACAGTTTTGTTTTCTTCCACAGGGCATTCCTCCTTCTGCCCTATATTATAACACAAACTTGAAAATTCTCAACTACTTAATTCAACAATTGTTATGTTTTCGGCTGAAAAACCGGTCTGTTTGAGAACTATCTCCTTTATCTGGAGGATAACCGTGTCGTTGAGAGCGCCTTTTGCGACGATTACTTCAGCGGAGTTGTTGTTGATTATCACGACGCAGTCGCCGCCGGTTTTCGCTTTTATCAGCGCTTCGATATCACCCTCGAGCTTTATCGCGTTTGACAGAGCCTTTAGCGCCGTGGTTGCTTCTTTGACGGCGGAGGCATCGGACGAGCTGTCTTTTATAACTTTGTTGAGGGTCTCCGACGCTTCGTCATGGGCGGAACTTCTTCTGAGCTTGGCGGAGGCGAAATAATCGCTGCTCTTGCCTGTTGCCACCGCGCTCTCCGAGACTCCCGACGAATTGACAAGCTGCGCATCGCCGAGATTCCCGCCCGTGTTATCAACCGCCTCGACCGACGGCTTCGCGTTTGCGCTCTTCACCGACGGGCGGTTATAATACCAGTTTATAAACACTGCCGAGCCGAGGGCGAGAACGAGTGCCGCGGCGATTATCTGCCTTTTCCTGACGACCATAAATATCAATCCTTTCGGGTTTCTTTTATTTGAACGGCGCTGTTACGCCGACATTTTCGTGATATATACGCGCGACGCGCTGATATCGAGAACGGCGGTTATCGCCTGGGTTATCTCCTGGCGCACGGCATCCGAGCCGCCGCCCTCGCAAACGACCGCAACGCCGCGGATCTTCGGCTGAATGAGTTTTATTATCATTCCGCCCTCGTTCCCGTCGGTCTCTATAAGAACATACTCCTTTTCATCCGAAAAGTTTTCTTTTTCGAGAGCCGTGCCGCCGGAGGTGTCGCTTTTTATCTTTTCGTTTTTTGCATAGACCTGCTCGGCGCCGCTCTCGAGAGTCACCATAACGCGCGTTTTTCCCGCTCCGTCTATAGAAGAGACTATCTCGGTCAGGCGTTTTTCTATGTCCTCGGCGTATGTCTCCTGGCTCTGCGCCGCAGTGACGCTCTCTTTTTTCTCTGCCTTCTTTTCGCCCGACGGAATAAATTCGGAGATAATGAGCAGCACTACGCCGAGCACGCCGACCGCGCAGAGCACGGCAAGCTTCTTGTCGGAAGTGAATACGGACTTCAATTTTTCAAAAAAGTGTTTTATATCCATCAGCTTGTGCTCCCGGTTCTTATATCTATCACTGCGTCCCCCAACAGGTTTTGGAGTTTCTCGACTGCCGCTTCTTTCAGCACTGCCCCGCCCGGCAATATGATATTCGCCTTTTTAATAAATATGCCGCCCTGCTCATCAATATCCGTCAAAAGATCTATTTCGCAGTAGGGATAGCCGTAGGACGCGAGTATTTCCTGCACGCCGTCCTGCATCTGCTGGGCATATGCGGCGGTCAGGCGGTAGTTCACTTCGTTATTTAGTTCGCTTGGTATCAGAGCTTCTGTGTCGGGCGAGGATGCAGAAAAATTTGTTTTCATTATGGCGCTCGCAAGCGGAAAAACGAGCGCGCATATGATCGCCAGCGCAGTGACGCACCGCATTATTTTCTGCATATTTCCCTTTGGCACGAGCGCATATATGACCGACGAGAATATCGCCGCAGTGCACACGCCGAGCGCCCATTTTTTCAGTTCTTCCATGCTACGCACCCGCTTTCACGGAGATGACTATCCCCGTTGAGATAATAAAGAGAGCCGCCGTAAAAATCACCGCCGCGGTTATCACGGTCAGCGCGGACGAGAGAGTGTCAAGCACCTCGCCCGTTGTGTCGTCACCCATGGACGAAGAGAGCACGCCGAGGAGCTTCAACAAAATAATTCTTGCCGTCAGCTGAAGAACGACGGGCAAGTCTATCATCACAACGGCGATAACGCCGAACACGCCGACCGTGCTTTTGAGCAGAGATACACTGCCGATAATAGACGAATAGGCATCACTGAGCGCGCCGCCGACTATCGGCACGGCGGAGCTGAGCGCAAGCTTTATGCCTTTTGAAGCCAAGGTGTCCGCGCTCCCGGCGAGAAGACTTTTGAGCCCAAGAACAGCCGAAAATGCCGCCGCAACAAATGACAGAACGCCTATAGTGAGTTTTTTTATCATATCCGCGAGCTTTATGAGCTTCAATTCCGGGCTCAGCGACGCGGACACGCCGAAAGCCGAAAACGCGCCGCACAGGGGCATTATTATATTCCCTGCCGTCTGCGCCGCCGCCTGAGCCGCAGCCATGGCAAACGATCCGTAAGTCAGGGCGAGCGTGGGATTCCCCGCGGCGGTTATTATACCGGCAAGCACAGGAATGAGCGCGAGCATAAAATCAGAAGTTGTCTCAACGGCGCTCATCCCCTGCGAGATAACTCCGGCGGACGAGGCAAAGACGGTTATCGCGACGGCGCAGCCTATGACTATATTCAGCGGCTCGGAAAAGTTTTCGGCGGCGGCAGTACCTTTGATAAGACCGACGAGAATAACAACGCCTGCGATTATAACCATGTCTTTTATCGGCTTTTTGAAGCTCCCGCACGCGATATCGGCGAACATGGAGATAATTTTTTTAGGTGATGGTGAGAGCATCGACTGCCAATTTGATATATCTATCCCCGCCGAGTCAATAGTGTCTTTCACATCATCGGGCAGAGAATCGTCGAGGCTGTCCGCTCCGCTCGACTCATAAAAAGACGAATAATTGTCCGTCGTCTCCTCTTCAAGAGCGAAGCACACGGCAGTATTGAGTGCGAACAGCATCATCAGAGCCGCAATCACTTTCAAGCATCTCATAGACGTCCCTCAGATATTTATCAGTTCTTTTGCGAGCGCGACCGCAGACTTTATCAGCGGCAGGGCGAGCGCGATTATCGTCGCCTTTGCCGCAAGCTCGGACACGCCCGCCACGGCGGAATTGCCGTTGTCGCGGCAGATATCGCCCGCGATCTGCGCCGCGACGGCAACGCCGAGCGCCTTTATCAGCACGGATATGCACTCGCCGCCTGTCTCCGACATCCCGGAGAAGAAATCGAGCTGCGAGATTATATTCTGCAAAATGCGCACTGCGGACGCCGCTATCACCGCGACTGCCGCTATCTGCACTATCGGGGCATACTCCGGGCGGTACTGCTTTATCACGGCGCACAGCACGCACACCGACACCGCGAGCGCGGCGGTTTTAATTATCTCCGCCATATCAGCCACCGAGCATGCCGTTGACGGCATCGAGCAGCTGCGAAAGATACGGCAGCAGCATGATAAGCACAGCGGCTATACCCGCCAGAACGGTTATCAGCGCATAATCATCCCGACCCGCTCTTGACAGCACCTGACTGAGCACCGCCACGATTATGCCGACCATTGCTATTTTTATAACTATTCCCGCTTCCATAGACGATGCACGGCAAACGCCGTTCCTTTCCTGAATTTATCAGACAGCCGCTATCACAATGACTGCGCCCGCGAGCGCGCCGAGAGGCGGCAGAACTTTTGCATATTTCTTTTTCTTCTCCCGCGCCTCCGATAGTCTCAGTTCAAAATCGGCACAGAACATATCGCAGTTTGCTATCTGCCCCTCGAGCGCGGTAGTGCCGAGCGAGCGGCCAAAAGAGACAAGCCGCGAGACATCGGACGAGGTCAAGCCGACTGTGTTTTTCCGCGCGGAGAGCGAATCGCTCCATGCCTGCGGAAACGGCTCGGAATCGCAGAGCTTTATGCACTCCGGGATAAACATGAGTTCTTTCAAATCCGGGGTCGAACCGAGTATCCCGAGCACATCGCCGACCGGGCAGCAGCAGCATTCAAGCTGAGTCCGCACAACGCGCAGCATAATGCATATCTTTTCAAGCAGGCTCACGCGCAGGCTCAGCATACGCGCCGCATATCCGCCCGCGAGCAGCAGCGCCGACGCCGTCAGGACGGCTCCGATCATTCGCATAAAAATGCTCCTTCAGATCATATATTCCAGCCGTCTCACCCGGGCGTTCGCCGAGCATGACGAGCTTCGAGAACACACCGGACGAGAGCAGCTCCGCCGCGGCGGGACGGCTACGCAGGTCTTCATCTTTGCCGACATGGACACTGACGAGAAAATTCACGCCCGAGTTCATACCCTCCAAGATGCGCTTCGTTTCGGAGAGATTGCCTATCTCGTCGCAGATGATTATCTGAGGCGAGAGAGTTCTGAGCGCTGTCAAAATACCGACATCTTTCGGATAGCCTGTCAGAACGTCGGAGAAGCCGACATCGCACTGCGGGCATCCGCCGCTCGAAGCGGCTATCTCCCCGCGCTCGTCAACTATCGCCACACGATAATATCTGCCGCCTGAGACGCCCGACAGCCTGCATGCGAGGTCGCGCAGGAGCGTTGTTTTGCCCGAGAGCGGAGGTCCCGCGATAATCGCGGACACGATGCCATGAGAAAAGAGAGACGGATATATTTCATCCGCCGCGCCCGGGACTTCATGGGCGATGCGCAGATTCACGGACGAGATATCGCGAAATGACTTCACCGTCCCGCTTTCCGCCATGACCGCCGTTCCGCAAACTCCGGCTCTGTGTCCGTGGGCAAGGCTTATAAACCCGCTCGCCGCGGCGGCGGAATTAGAATGTACGGAATAGCCGCACATGCGCGAAAAGCTCGCCTGAAGCTCCGCAGGAGTTGCCGCAAGCGCGCCCGGCGAATAGACCGAGCCGGTTCTGCCGCTTTTATAAACAAACAGCGAGCCGCCGCGCGTGACTATAACAACGGGTCTCGCGGCGCGCAGGCGTATTTCATATGCGCTCTCTTTGACACGGCTGTCGACCCCGAGCAGAGCGGTGCGAAGCCGATCATCGAGAAAGTCTACCGCGCTGTCAAATGAATCCGCCGCCCGCATGATATCGCCTCCGTTTCTCTAAATAATATGAAGCCTTGTCCCCGGGTAGAACAAAAAAGCACCCTGCAAAAATGCAGAGTGCCGATATTGATTTGTTTATCTGACTTCGAGTATGTTGCTCGCACCCGTGAATAGGTTGAAATACAACAGTTTTTCTTCGCCGTTTTCGATAAATTTTATCTCATAGTTTCCGTCCGCGCGGGCACCGATGCATTTGACATCGAGAATCTTTGCATCGGATTCTCTGAAAGTCTCTTTGAGCACTTTGAGCTCCGCTTCGCTGTATTCCCCGGCATCGTCGGATACGAAGAGCACACGCCCGAAAAGGTTGTTTATCTTCGCGAGCAGCAGTTTCTGTTCCCATGTAAAAGTCAGATTATGGTCGCGCAGGAAGAAAACATCGGGATCGTTTAAGAACGCTCTGCCGTTGAGGTGGCGGCGGAACATGCTGTTGTTTATGGCATTCTGCGCGCTGGGCAGCTCGTTGTTTATCGACATGGAGTTGTAGAACTTGCCGCCGTAAGATAAATCGACATCGCAGCTTATCCTGCACGCATCGACAACGCCGAACGCGGGACCGAGCGGCACGCCGCAGCCGAGGATGATTTTATCCCCGACGCACTCGCGCAGGAAGTCCATCGCCTCGCACATGATGGTTCCGCGGGTCTTATTATCGCGCGGAGTTCTGCACTGACTGTAGAGGAAGTCGAGCTTCACCATATCGTAGCCCCAGTCGTTCAATACAGTGTCAAAGACCTTTTTAAGATGTTCCCGTACCTCGGGGTTATAGATATCGAGCGTATATGCGCCGCCCCACGCAACACAGCCGAGCTGTGGCTTGCCGTCGGGATTGCGGATGAGCCAATCGGGATGCTCTTTCAATATTCGCGATTTGCCGCGCTGGACATTGAACGGCGCAAGCCATATTCCCGCAAGGTAGCCCTCTCTGTGGACGGCATCGGCTATTGTTTTCATGCCGTTGGGGAAGTCTCTGCCGTTGTAGTCGAGCCAGTCGCCGACAAAAGGCTCATAACCGTCGTCGATCTGGAATATATTGACGCTCTCGCGCGCCCGCGAAAGCCCTTTTAAATCGCGCAGGATTATATTTTCATCTATTTTCTGGAAGTAGTTATACCACGAAGTATAGCCCGTGAGCCTGTCGATGTGTTTCTTTGCAGGTAGACTCATAGCAGCAAAATACTTATCAAACACCTCGTCGTAGCCGCCGACAAAGCGGACGATATCAAACATCTCATACGGTTCGCTTATAGTCAGCCCCTCGACATCCTTTTCGACGGAGAAAATATGCTTCTCCATATCCGAATAAAAAACGGTATAGCCGTTTCTCTCACTCAGCGAGCCGAAGAGCTCAAACTCATCGCCGCGGCGGAGATAGGTATATGTAAAGCTATGGAAAAAGCCCGGGCGCGGCTCATAGCGGGTGAACGCATAGTCGCCGGAGGTTATCGCCATATCTTTCGTATATTTTGTGACACCAGCGAGCGGAGTCGTTCCGCGATAGATATCCTCTGCGGACATCTCGCCCGATGTTGTCCACGACTGATAGCCGTTGACAAAGAATTTTTCGTTCTTTTCATACTCATGCCAGAATTCGAGCGACGCCGAAATGAGCGTTATCGGGCGCGAGGGAATTAGAGTCAGCTTCACTCCGCTCTCATCGTTAACGGTAATGACCGAGAAGTGCGGTCCAGAATAGCCAACGGTCTCATAGACTGCGCCGGCGAGAGAATATTTGAGTCTGAATACGGGCTTGTTCATCCTGTTTCCTCCCTACGATTTTCTCTTCAGGCTCCAGTTTATCATTTTGAGACGAAAAAAACAATAGGAATTTAGTGCCGCATCTATCGATTGAAAAAATTATAGACATAAAAAAACAGCGCCGCACTCAAAACTGTGCGGTGCCGATATATTGGAACCCTTTCGGGCTTGTTTTAGTTCCTGCGGCTGAGAAGCCGCCGCTTAAGTTATATTGTAGCTTTGCTTGCTACAGAACTAAGCGCGAGAAGCATCATGAGCTTGTGGAAGCTGAACTTCTTCTCCTTCTCAATCTCACCAAACAGGTCCTGTTCCATCTTGTAGTACTGCTTCATCATCATATCTGTCAGTCCTTTCATTTGGTATGCTTTCATTATACTCAGTTTCCGCTATTTGTCAAGTAATTTTGCACAAACAAGCGTGCTCTCATTTGTGCAATTTCACTAAAGGAACAGACTTTTATAAACCTACCAGTTTGAATAATTGCTTTTAACCGCATTAAAATCTTATGTGCATATTGCACAATCAGAGCGTTCTTGATTGTGTATTATGACGAAGTAAAAGCCGATTTTTTGGAACATCCTACAAAACAAGCGTCAAAAGTTTGTTAGAAATGACAACAAAAATATTTAAAAAGAGCCTCCGGCACATGTCGGAAGCTCTCGTTTTGTGTTATTCTGATGAAAAGAATCAGATTTTGCCCGCCTTTTCAAGCTCTTTGTAGTTTCTTCTAATCTTGAGAGTCGTGGTCTTCGGGAACTCTTCGGAGCGGAACTCGAGCTTGTCGATGTTCTTCCATCTGGGCATGTCGCGGTTGAACTGGTTGACAGCGTCCTTGATGAGCTGATCCGCTTCCTTGCCGTAGTCCTCGTAGTAGGGATAAACCTCTGCGACGATCTTGTTGCCCTCTTGGCTGACGAGAATCTCATGGATCGCGTGGCAGCGCTGAGAAAGCTTGTCCTCAAGTTCCTCGGGAGAGACGTTCTTACCGTTGTTGGTAATGATAAGATTCTTCTTGCGGCCGACGAAGAAGAGGAAGCCGTCCTCATCGATTCTGCCGTAGTCGCCGGTCTTGAACCAGCCGTTGTCGAATGCCGCGGCGGTTGCCTCGGGATCCTTGTAATAGCCTCTCATGACGTTGGAGCCGCGGACATATATCTCGCCGACGCCGTCCTCGTCGGGATCGTTTATCTTTATCTCGTTGCACGGAAGCGGTCTGCCGACGCTGCCGGACTTATGATTTTCCATGGTGTTGGTGGTAACTGCGGGCGAGCACTCGGTTATGCCGTAACCGTTGAGAACCTGTATACCGAGGTCATAGAGACCCTGCTCATACTCGGGATCAAGCGCAGCACCGCCGACAATGATATACTTCAGATTTCCGCCGAGCTGCTCATGAACCTGAGCGAACAACTTGCGGCGGACGTCGATACCGAACTTCATAAGGAAGCGGCTTATCTTGATGCCCTTCTTGAGGACTTCCTCTCTGCCGGTCTTTCTCGCGGTCTTCCAGACGCGCTTATAGATAGTCTCGACAACCAGCGGAACGCCGGAGAAATTCTGAGGATGATGGGTCTGGAAATCCTTAACGAGGTTCTTTATATCTACGCAGATATAGCCGTAGGTGATGATGATAAACGCGGCGAAGATAGTCGCAACCCACGAGAAGGTGTGGTTAAGCGGCAGGAAGCCGACGGAGTTTCCGCCCTGGAAGCACTTGCAGGAGGAGGTGACAACAGAAGCGAGGTTGCCGTGAGTGAGCATAACGCCCTTGCTCTTGCCGGTGGTGCCGGAGGTGAAAACGATGGTTGCGAGGTCATCGGGAGATACGACGACATCCTTATACTCGGTGTAGCCGTCCGCAAGGAGCTTCTCGCCCTCATCGATGTACTTCTGAAAATCGGGGATATAGAGATATGTATCCATGGGAGCACCTATCTCTTTTATCTTCTCGACTGTCGGAGCATAGTACTCGGAATAGAAGATAGCCTTGCACTCGCCCTCGTTGAGCTGAACGGCAAGATCCTCTGCAGGAAGCTTGGGGTCAAGCGGAACGCTGACTATCTTTCCGAGAAGGTTCGCAAAAAACGAGATTATCCACTCATAGGAGTTCTCGCCGATAATGGCGACATTGCAGTCCTTGACGCCGTGGGCAAACATATATGTGCCCAGGCAGTTGATATCGTGCCAAACGTCGTTAAATGTTTTGGTGATGAACGGATTGTCCTTTGTGCCGTTCACGTTGTCATACATAAAGAGGGGCTGATCCTTTCCCTCGCCGACGCCGTGGATGACAAGCTCCTTTATCGTCTTGACATCGGGCACATCATAGTATACGTCCTTGTACTTCTTTTTCATTTTTTTGATTCCTTCCCTCATATTTTATTTTCTCTGACCTTGAACTCCGTACCCCTTACAGAGTTCTCTCAAAACATAATTTTATATGATTGCAGAGCATTCTTTTTTACTATAACGAAATTAATAAACATTTGCATTAGTTTAGAAAAAGTTTATAATTTATATTAAAAAGCCAAAAAGCCGAACGAATCAGCTTCACTGATCGTGTCCGGTCGATGCGTTTTGCACTTCTTCTTTTTTTGCTTTTTCTTTCGAGGATTTGCCGAGCTTTTTGTATGCAAAGAACTTGTTTGTCACAAAGTTAAGCGGCGTTACTATAACCGCGACTATGCACGGGGCGATATACTCAGCGAGCTTTCTGTCGGTCATATCGACGCCCGACTGCCTTATGGCCTCGCCCAACGACCTTACGCCCTCCTCGAGGTTCAATACGTCAAGGAAGAGCCAGGTGAGCAAGGTTGTCAAAAACAGTCCCGAGAAAGCATACACAACATAGAGTCTGAGCAGAACCTGCCAGCCCTTGACTCCCTCATCGCGTTCAAAGACAAGGCTGCTGTTAATCAGATATGACGAGAGCACACTGAGCACGAAGCCCACAAGAGTCGCAAGCACATAGTGACCCCCGACAAAAACAACGGCGGCATACGCAACATAGTTGACTATCGCGTTTATACTGCCGACGACGATGAATTTCAGGTACTGAATAACTGCATTATTACTCTTTTTCTTCACCTTTCCGCCTCCCCTGCGAATATCAAGAAGATGATAACATATAAGTGCGGTCTTTTCAATATCAAAAAAACAGATTGGCTCTGAACCCCCTGCTGTTTTCGTTCTCTATTGTTAAATCTTTCTTAAGTTCATAAAAGGAACAAAATACAATTATACTTATACTAAAATAACAGCATATTAAGGTGGGACAGGCTGCGAACAGACAGCCGCCGCCATGGGATGGAGATGCAAGGAAAATATGAAAATCAAACCGCTCAGCCGCCTTATGACCGACTTCGGCGGCTTCCTAGGTCTTGCGGAGCACGTCAAGCTCGGGATCTATGCGAAAAACGCCGTTAAGGTTCAGGAACACATTGTCAAGAAGCTCATGCGCGACAACAAGAACACCGTATACGGCAAGGCGCACAACTTCAAGGACGTTCACTCCGTTGCGGACTATCAGGCAAAGGTTCCTCTCTCGCGCTACAAGGACTACGAGAAATATATCGACCGCATGGTTGAAACCGGCGAAAGAAATCTTATAACCAGATACCGCATACACAGATACGCCGAGTCCTCCGGCAGCATCGGCAAGCCGAAGCTCGTTCCCCTCGCCGCAAGGTCGCTGTGGAACTGCCAGTGCTTCAGCTTCTCGGCTCCCGTCGGCTGCGCCGTCAAGTGGTTCCACGCGCACGGCAAGCGTCTGCCTCCTCAGAAAGGCATGCTGACGCTCGAGATAACGCCCCACCGTCTTCCCAACGGAAAGACCTGCAGCTGCCTTTCCGGTATCCCGATGATGTACTTAAAGCCCATAGTCAGCTCCTTTGTCACCTCTCCCCCGGAGATAATGTTCCCGGAGGATCCGAGCAGAACGGATATGCAGTATTTCAAGCTGCGTTTCGCTCTGATGGACAGAGACGTGAGCTACCTGAGCACAATGATAATAACCGTTCTCGAGTCGATGATGCATTATCTCGAGGACAACTGGGAGATGCTCTGCGACGACATTGAGCACGGCACGATAAACGAGAGCATCGCGTGCCCGCCCCAGGTAAAAGAAAAGCTCATGAAGCGCATTAAGCCCATGCCCGACCGCGCCGCCGAGCTTCGCAGCGAATTTGAAAAGGGCTTTGACACTCCGATAGTCCCCCGAATCTGGAAGAACTGCTGCTGGATGTTCGGCATGGGCGCAGGCTCGCTCGAGGTATACTCGAAGAAGCTGGGCCGTTACACGGGAAATCTCCCGATTCACAACATGGGCTACGGTGCTTCCGAGGATCTTGTTGCAGTGCCGATAGCGCTCAACTCCAACGACTGCGTAATTCTTCCTCACAACGGATTCTTTGAGTTCCTGCCCGTCGGCGCTCCCGAGGGCACCCGCCCGTTCACCATAAGCGAAGTAAAGCCCGGCGAGGAATATGAAATAATCATCACGAATCTCTCCGGTCTCTACCGTTACCGCATTGACGACGTCGTCGAGGTCACCGGCTTCTACAAGCAGTCTCCGACGGTAATGTTCAAGTACAGACTCAACCAGGTGCTTAACATCGGCGGAGAAAAGACCGACCAGAGCATGGTTGACTGGGCGGTTGAGCAAATGTGCGACCGTTTCGGCACGGTCGCGATAGGTCACAGCGTCTATCCTGACACCGAGACGACTACTCCCGGCCACTATGTCCTCTTCGTTGAGACCGAGGACGAAATCGACCCCGCAAGACGTCAGGAGTTCGCGGCGGTATTTGACGAAAAACTCAGCGATTCGAACCTCTTCATCAGCGATGCCTGGCACGAAAAGACCCTCGGCAAGACCGAGCTTCACTTCGTCAAAAAGGGCACTTATCACCAGTATCTCGAGATGAAGAAGAACGAGGGCGCGAACCTCAACCAGCTCAAGCCCGTTGTCCTGCTCAACACTCAGGACAAGCGCGACTTCTTCTGGAAGAATGTCACCGACTGACGGTAATTCAATAAAAGCTTACAGCCGCAACGGGATTACTGTTGCGGCTGTTTTGTATTTTTGTGGTGGACTTGTATAGAGAAAATTGGAATTTATCGTGGAATCCATCAGGCTCCCCTGTACCCCCGACAACGCCGCGCCGCAGTACATAGCTTGCGGCTCTCAGTTAGTTGCTCGGCATATTCGCACGTAAACTCGCCCCGCTCAAGCAGTACGGGCTCGTGCATCTTGCTTCGCAAGCCGTCCAGCCCTCTCAAAACATAGTCGCCTATCGCCCTTGGAGCGGGCGCTATGCTCCTTGTTTTTCGCCAACATCGCCTCGCTTCATCCGCCACAGGCGGCGCTTCGGTGATGTTGCCCGCTCCTCTCTAAGAAAGCTTTCAAACACTGCGGCGCGGCTATTGAAAGCTTGATTATAAAAAATTATTCGAGTCACTTGCTTTTACCTTGCTATAGCTCAAGTGATAGATAAATCCTAATTTATCACATGTATCGCAAACACAAAATCCTACCCATGAAAACTGGGCAGGATTTAATGCTTTTATTACACTGTCGGGGCAATAAGTTTATTTATCTGTTCGCTTCGTCAACAAACACGCGGAACAGCGGCAGGCATGAGGAGAAGAATTTTTTATACGCCTCGCAATAATCGCGGTCGACTCTGCTTCGCTTGCATCCGCCGCCACGGCAGAGGGGATAATATCTGCATACCTTGCACTTCGGGTCGACCGGCAGGCTCTCGCGGATAAAATCGGCGGCTTTCTTTGAATTTGCCATCGCTTCAAGCTCATCTGAATTTATGTTGCCGAGCAGCCATTCGTCAAGGCAATAGAAGTCGCACGGATAGACATTGCCGTTGCCCTCGACCACAAATTGGTGCATGCAGTGTCCGCATACTCCGCACTGCTCGGGCTGTCTGCCGACATACATCTGAACCCAGTTGTCAAACTGGCGGATGCTCATATATTCGCCGCGGACGTAGTCTTTGACATAGGCGTTGAACAGATGTATCAGAAAATATGCATACTGTTCGTTAGTCATATATAATTCGCTCTCGCTCTTGTCACCGAACGGGCGCAGGCACGGGATGAACTGAAGATATTTGAAGCCTTTGCGCTTGAAGAACGAATATATCCTGTCGATATTCTCGGCGGCGTAGCCAGTGAGCACGGTCAAAATATTAAAATCGACCTCGTGCATGGTCAGCATCTGGGCGGCGTTGAGAATTTTATAGAATCTGTTCGTACCGTTGGCGTCAACTCTGAAGCGGTTCGCCGCCATATCGCCGTCAAGGCTCAGACCCACGAGGAAATGTTCATCGTGAAAGAACCGCGCCCACTGCTCGTCTATTAATAAGCCGTTGGTCTGTATACTGAAAAATATGCGGCTGCCGCGCAGGTTATATTTCTTGACCCGCTCGGCAAAATCTTTGAAATAGTCTATCCCGGCGAGCAGCGGTTCTCCGCCTTGGAACGCAAAAGCTACGCTGTCCCCTTTTGCGAAGCTGAGCGCGCTTTTTATGAGCCTGTCAGAAGTTTCGGCGGACATAATGCCGAGGTTATGCTCTTCTCTTATCTGTGAAACATCGTGATAAAAGCAATATTCGCACCGCAGATTGCAAAGGCTCGACGCGGGCTTTATCATTATTGAAAGTTCAGGCAAAATTTCACCCCCGGATATTCCGACCGCCGAGCGGACTGTTCACCCGTTCGGCGGCGTTTCTATCAGCTGTTTTCTATAATTCCTCGGCGGTTATTTTTGAACTCGTTCATCTTCTCGTCGAGTCTGTCACGCATCTCATCGGCAATTGTCGGATATGCCGGGGTGCGGTTGTAGTTCTCACCCGCATCGTCGGTCAGGATATGCAGCCAGTTCTTGCGGAATTTGTCGAAGAACGCGGAGTTGTCGTTCTGTATATTCTTGAAATACTTGAACACGACATACTCATTATTCTTGAGGATATCAAAATCATAGTCTTTGTACTCTTCGCGCGAGAGGATATCGGCAGTCGGTATAGCATACTGGATAGCCTTGAGCTTTTCGCGTTTCATGTGGAGTATCGGGGTTTCGGCAGTGTGTATAACTTTATTCTGAGTGAAAACGGGAACCATCGAAACGCCGTCTATAACGCGGTCTGCGGGGAGATAGTTCTTCTCCGTTCCGCCGTTTCCGGTGATGCCGCACATCTCAACGAGAGTCGGGAACAGATCGACGAGTGTTGCGGACTCATCATAAGTCGAACCCGCTTTGAACAGACCGCCGTTGTTGCCCCAGCGGATCATAAACGGTACTTTCTGGCCGCCCTCATATGCGAGATATTTGCCGCCGCGAAGGTCACCTGTAGAGCCCTGAAGCGCGGGACCGTTGTCGCTGGTGAACACTATTATTGTGTTATCCATGACGCCGAGCTCTTCGAGAGTATCAAAGAGCTTGCCGAGATAATAGTCAAACTCGGTCACGCAGTCAACATATGTGCCCATGCCGGATTTGCCCTTGAACTCATCGCCGACATACACGGGCGCGTGCGGCCACGGAGTTGCATAGAACGCGAAGAACGGCTCGTCGCCCTCCTTGACCTGCTCGGTTATCCAACTGTTTATCTCTTCGTATATCCACTTTGTGGCGTTGCCCTGGTCCTTGAACTCGTCTGTGCCGCGGGCAATTTCATATTCGCCGTTCTCTTCACGGACATGGTAGAACGGGTTCATATCGTTGACATAGTGGCTGCCGTAGAAATAATCGAAGCCCTGATTGGTCGGCAGATACTCGCCGTAATCGCCGAGATGCCACTTGCCGAAGCAGCCGGTCGCATAGCCTGCTCCCTTGAGAGCCTCGGCTATGGTTATCTCGTCGCCGAGCATACCGTCGGCATTGCCACCCATTTCAACGGAATTGAATATACGGGTCGAGGCGAACGGAGAGAATGTGTCAACGGTCGGATATATGACATTGTCGGCATATCCGCGATAGGGATAGCGCCCGGTGAGCGCGGCAAAACGCGCAGGAGAACAGACGGAATAGCTCGAATAGAAATTCGTGAACTGCGCGCCCTCTTCGCCGATGCGGTCGATGTTCGGGGTATCATATATCGCGCCGTTTGCGGAGATATCGCCGTAGCCGAGATCGTCCATGAGAATAAACAGGACATTGGGCGAATTCTCTTTTGTTTTATTTTTGTCTATCCCCTTGAGGTAGTCGTCCTGACCGTCCCATAGACGCTCGGCGTTGGGCTTCGAGCGCAGGTTCATGGTCAGCACGAACGCAACGGTCGTGAACACGAGCAGCACGCTGAGAATACGCGAGAGTACTTTTTGAAGAGTGACTTTTTTATCAATTTTCACAACGCAGAGAATAACGCCGACTATAACTGCTATACTCGGCAGGGCGAGCAGGAGATTGCCGAGCAGGCGGGTAAAGAAATTACCCTCGCCTGTAAGCCAGGGGTGCTCCGCGCTCGAAAATCCCGCAAGACCGGAAGTGAACGCGCCGAAGCCCGCATCCGCGCCGAAAATTATGTAATAAGTGATAACGCCGAACAGCGCGGCGCAATAGCCGATAAGAAAACCGAGATAAAGTCGGCGCTTGAAAAACATACCGATAACTATAAGCGCGGACACAATGCAGCAAAACCCCACACAGATGACCGCTGTCATATTGAGCCTCGTTATCCACATCGCGAGCATGAGTGCGGTACCGATAACGCTGACGATTATCGGGAACACTTTCTTTCCGGAATCAAATTCTATCTTTTTCTTCAAATCATGACCTCCTTTGAAAAATTCACCAATACGGATTATATCATTAATTGCAGGATTTGTCACCATTTTTAAAATTAAAAAGGGGGTTGCCGCATTCAGATGCAGAAAGCGTTTTTTGACCCGAAGCTGTATAAGTATACTGCGAGTGGGCAAAAAGGCGCTTAAAAGAGCAATAATAAAAGGTCATACTCCGCATTATAATCATACAAAATATGACCTGTATCTTTTGCTCTTTGGTCTGCGCTGAATGCGGCAGACCCTAAATTACGCTCTGTTGTTTCTTTTTATTGCCTCGATAGCTCCCTTTTCGAGCCGTGAGACCTGCGCCTGTGAAATGCCTATCTCCCCTGCCACTTCCATCTGAGTCTTGCCTTTTAAGAAGCGCAGATAAAGTATTTTCTTCTCCCGCTCCGGCAGATTTTCGACCGACTCGCGAAAGATTATCTCATCGAGCCAGCTCCCGTCATCGCCGCTGTCGCCGAGCTGATCCATGACATATATCGTGTCGCCGCCGTCCGAGAACACGGGTTCATAGAGCGAGACGGGCTCGACAATCGCTTCGAGGGCTAAAACTATCTCCTCTTTTTTCATGTTCATCGCTTTTGCTATCTCTTCTACCGTCGGGTCGCGCCCGAGCTTTGCGACGAGCTTCTCTTTCTCCTGCATCGCGTGATAGGCTACATCTCTTATTGATCGACTGACACGCATCGAGTTGTTGTCGCGCAGATAGCGGCGTATTTCGCCGATTATCATGGGAACGGCATAGGTCGAAAAGCGAACATTCTGGTTTATATCAAAGTTATCTATAGCCTTTATGAGCCCGATGCACCCGACCTGAAAGAGATCGTCGGGGTTCTCTCCCCTGTTTGTAAACCGCTGGACAACGCTCAGGACAAGGCGCAGATTTCCGTTTATAAGCTCGTCCCGCGCCGACTTGTCCCCCGAATGCATACGGCGCAGAAGCTCCGTCTTTTCTTTCTCTTTGAGCACCTTCAGCTTCGATGTATTCACTCCGCAGATCTCGACCCTGTTGTACTGCATTCCGCCGCCTCCCACTTTGCTCGCGCTATAAAAAATTATTCCCACATAGCGCGCTCTTAATACCGCGGAGAAAAATTTTTGAGCTGAGATTGACACGGCGGCGGCGGGCGTGTTACCATTTATCCGGAATAAAAAATATTGAAGGAGGCTCACTATGCGATTCGGAACCTGCGTTGGATTTGACAAGCTCGAATCTGCCGCGAAGCTCGGATATGACTATCTTGAGAGCAACCTGGGGCACATAAAAAGTCTCAGCGAGCAGGAACTAAAAAATACAAAAGCAATGCTTGACGGTTATGGAGCAAAGCTTGAAGCGGCGAACTGCTTTTTTCCCGGGGAAATACGCCTCGCCGGAGAGGATGCGGACATCGAAATCATAAGAGACTACACGCGCCGCGCGTTTGACAACGCAGTGTTTCTCGGAATCAAAACCTGCGTGCTCGGAAGCGGGCGTTCGCGCAGCGTGCCGGACGGATTCAACAGAGAAAATGGTCTCGAACAGATACACTCGGCTCTGAGAGTCATAGACGACGAAGCGGGCGAACACGGAATAAGAGTTGCAATTGAGCCGCTGAACAGGCTTGAAACAAATGTGTTTACGACAGTCCGCGAGAGTGTTGACACCTGCCGCGCTCTGAGGCTCAAAAATATATTTGTCCTCGCCGACATATATCATATGGTTATGGAAAATGAGGACTTCGGCGCGCTTCGGTATGCGGGAGACAAGTTGATACATATACACTTCTCGAACCCGACCGCAAAAGATTCGCCGAACGGCGGAAAAATGAAGCGCATCTTCCCCGCAGAAGGCGACGGGTACAATTACGCGCCGTTTGTGCAAGCCGTAAAGGAAGCCGGATACGACGGAAGAATGAGCATTGAAGCCAACTGCATAAACTTTGAAGCCGAAGCGGCAGAGGGGCTTAAAATGATGAAGAAGCTTTTTGAGTGAGGATAAAATGAGACACGAATATAGCAATCTTAAAATTTTCGCGCAGGGCGGCGACGCGCTCAAAGCCGCAGAGATACTGCGCGGCGAAATAGAATCGAGAACGGGAGCTATGCCGCAAATGACCGACTCTGAAAAAGCGGACATATCTCTTATCGCCGACCCGAACGGTCTGCGCGACGGATATAAAATAGAACAGAGCGGCAGCCGCCTTGTTTTCAGGGCGCGGGGCATACGCGGACTGATATTCGCCATCGGCATGTTCCTGAGAAAAATCGAAGTTTCGGGCGAAAAAATCACGCTCATACAGGATATCGGCGGAGAATACAAGCCCGACAAGCGCATAAGGGGTCACCAGCTCGGCTACCGCACAACGCCAAACAGCTACGACGCGTGGGATTTGGAGGACTACCGCAGATATTATCTCGACCTGATGTTCTTCGGCTGCAATACGGTTGAGCACATCCCCTATGACGGGCTCGGAGCGCAGCAGAACAGGCTGATGAAATACGACCCGCAGGACTTTCTCGTTGAAGCTTCAAGAATCGCGGACGAATATGACCTCGATGTGTCGCTCTGGTACCCGAACGATCGCGAGAGCCTTGAGGACGCCGAAAAACGGCGCAGGCGCGTCTTCGAGCGCACGCCGAGGATAAACGTAATGTTCCCGCCCGGAGGCGACCCCGGCGACTACGACGCGGATGAATTTATAAGCCGCTGCCGCGATTTTTCGCGCCTGCTCAAGGAATATCATCCGAACGCCGAGATGTGGCCGTCCGCTCAGCAGCCGCACTCGATACCGAGCTGGGGCGAAAAGCTCATAAGCGAGCTGCAAAAGCTGCCGGACGAGATTGACGGCATTATAACAGGTCCGAACCACGCTTTTGAGATGGACGAGCTGCGCCGCAGAGTGCCCGCAAAATATCCGATAAGATTTTATCCCGACATAACGCACAACGTGCGCTGCGAATATCCGGTTCACTTCGACCGCGACGACTGGCACTATGCGCTCGCCGCCGGACTCAGCCGCGAATGCACGAATCCCCGCCCCTGCGAATACAGGGAGATTCACCGCCTCACGCGCAGATATGTTGTCGGCAGCGTTTCATATTCCGAGGGCATAACGGACGATGTCAACAAATGCGTCTGGAGCGACATGGACTTCTTCCCCGATGTCGATGTCCGCGACTCGCTTGAGGACTATTCGCGCCTGTATTTCCCCTCTCTGCCGGCAAGCGAGGTTGCAGACAGGATACTCGGGCTTGAGCTAAATTGGCAGACAGATCCGGCGGAGAATCCCGGCATTGACGACAATCTCAGAGGTTGGGAGTCGCTCGCCGAAAGATACCCGGATGTCGTGAAGCTCTGGCGGTTCAACCAGTGCCTGTTCCGCGCAAAGTGCGACGCATATTTAAGACACAAGCGAATAGTCGAACTGCGAGCGATAAAAGAAGCGAAACGCGAGATTCTCTCCGGCAGGCTCGCGAGCGCAAAGGATATACTCAAAAATGCCGAGGACGGACGTGAAAAGGCGCTTCGCGCGGACATAGAGCGCATTGCGGAAGAGCTTTTTGAGCAGATAGGCTTGCAGACGGATGTGGAGCGCTACTGCGCCAACAGCTGGGAGCGTGGAGCAGTGCTTGAGACAATCGACCTGCCGAACACCGACCGCGCATGGCTTATAGGTCGGCTCGAAAAGGCTGAATCGATGCCCGATGACGAGGCTAAAAAATACATGATTCGCAGCGTCAGGCGCAACGAAGTCGAGAGCGACGAATATTATTTCTCGGTCGCGGAGCACGGCTTCAGAGTGCTCGGGTGCGAGCAAGTTGTCGGCCCCGAGGGCATATACATGAACTTCCAGGGTGACCGCCCCGATGTCAACAACGGCAGTCTCCCGACCTGCCTTTTCAAAGTCTACGACAACCAGTCGTTCAGGTGCAAGCTGGGCGGATTCAGATATGACACCGACTACGAGCTGAAAGTCACCTATCATCAGAAAAAAGATGAGAGCATCGACGACCTGACGATAAAAGCCAACGGAACGATTGTATACAAAGGCGCTCAGTTCGGCGAAGAGGACGAAGAATTCAACCGCGAGATGCTCCCGGACGGCTTTGTCTGCGCAGTATATCAGCTGCCAAAAGATGTGTTCGTCAACGGGTGCGTTGAAATCGAGATATTTGAAGAACACGCGGGAGTTATGATAAGCGAACTGCGAATAGTTAAGAAAAAATAAAGATATGCACTGTGGAAAACCGCAGTGCATATTTTTTACAGCCCCGACGGATTGAATTGGCAGAGCAAATATGCTATTATACATATGTATAACAAACGGAGGTCTCAAATGGAAGCTGTTGCAACTCCCCTCGCTGGAAAGCCGCTTTTCAGCAACAAAGCACTCAAAAAATTGATATTCCCGCTTGTCATCGAGCAATTTCTCGCGATATCCGTCGGATTCTGCGACACGGTTATGATATCCGGTCTCGGCGACGAGGCTATTTCGGGCGTTTCGCTCGTTGACATGATAATGACGCTGATGATAAATGTCTTTGCCGCGCTCGCTACGGGCGGCGCAGTCGTTGCGGCGCAGTTCATCGGCGCAAAAAGAGCAAAGGACGCGCGCAACAGCGCATCTCAGCTGATATTTATCGCGTTTATAATCTCGATTGTACTCATGGCACTGACCCTTGTTTTCAAGGCGCAGCTGCTCCGTCTCTTTTTCAGCACGCTTGAAGAGGGTGTTATGCAGTCCGCATTGACATATTTCTGGATATCCGCGCTGTCGTTCCCGTTCCTCGCTATATATAACTGCTGCGCAGCGCTTTTCCGCGCCATGGGCAACTCGAAAATATCGATGTTAGCCTCGCTCATCACCACAATTATGAACATAATCGGCAACGCCATTCTCATATACGGAGTCAAATGGGGTGTTGCTGGCGCGGCGATATCCTCGACTATTTCGCGTTTTGCGGCGATGCTCCTCCTGCTCATCCTCCTGCACAAGAGAGATCATCCGATTTATATCTCGATTAAAGATAAATTCAGGCCGAATTTCGGGCTTATAAAAAAGATACTCTCTATAGGAATACCCAGCAGCATCGAGAGCAGCCTGTTTCACCTCGGGCGCATACTTGTCGTCAGCATTATAACCTCGTTCGGAACGGTTCAGATAGCGGCTAACGCAGTCGCGAACAACCTCGACGGAATCGGCTGCATACCCGGTCAGGCGATGGGGCTCGCGGTGATAACGGTCATAGGCCAGTGCGTCGGTCTGGGCAGCGAAGAGCAGATAAGACTGCACACGAAGAAGCTGATGAAACTGACCTATCTTATGTCGGCGATATGGAACGCGATAATCCTCGCGACTCTCCCGCTGACGCTCAGGATGTACAACATCTCGCCCGATGCATATTCGCTCGCGCTCAAGCTCATCATCATCCACAACGGCTGTGCGATATTTATCTGGCCCGCATCGTTCACGATGCCGAATGTTCTCAAGGCAGCGAACGATGTCAAATTCACGATGTGCATCGCGCTGTTTTCAATGTTCACTTTCCGACTGCTTCTGAGCTACATAATCGGACTCAAGCTCGGCATGGGCGCTATCGGCGTCTGGATAGCGATGATAGTTGACTGGGTGTTCCGCGCGATTGCGTTCTGCCTGCGCTACAGAGGCAAGCGCTGGCTGAGCTACAGCATTTACAAGAAAGAAAAAGTGCGGGTAAAATCGGAATAAAAGCAAAGCCGCAATTTGCATTATTTGCTGCAAATTGCGGCTCTTCTATTTTTGCTCTTTGATCTGCGCTGAATGCGACAGCCCTTATAATTATTTACGGCATAAAAAACGAGGCAATCTTTCGACTGCCTCACTTTTCATTTAATTATTTGTTGCCGGTCATCTTTGCGATTTCTTCGGCGTAGTTCTCTTCTTTCTTCTCGATGCCCTCGCCCTTTGCGTAGCGGATGAAGCCGGTAGCCTTTATCGAAGCGCCGAGCTTCTTAGCAACATCTGCAATGTAGCCTGCGACATCGCCGTCATAGAGATCCGAACGAACGAATGCCTGCTCAAGAAGGCAAACTTCCTTGAGTTGCTTCTTCATACGGCCGTCGACTGCACCTGCAAAGATCTTGTTTGCAACGATATCAGCCTTGCTTGCCATTGCAAGCTCGACAAGAGTCTCAACTGCCTTATCGGAAAGGAAGTTGAAGAGGAACTTGTTGTTCTTCTGCTCCTCATAAGCTGCAAGATCCTCATCGCTGAAGAGCTTATCGTTGACAGCCTTATCGAAGAGATTCTTAAGAATCGGCTTCGGAAGAGACTCGGGCTTGTTGAGCGAGCTGTCGATAGTGATCGACTTCATCTTTGCAAGCTCATCGTCGGAGATGCAATCCTTGCTGAGATACTCGGGGCTCATAGCTGCAATCTGCATTGCAACGTTTCTGCCCATCTCCTTAAACTCTGCCTTATCGGCAGCGTCTGTATCAAAGCTAACAAGAACGCCTACCGAGCCGCCGCCGTGGATATAGGAAGCAACAGTGCCCTCAACTCTTACAAAGCGGCGAACCTTCATGTTCTCACGGATTACGAGGAAGAGCTCCTGAACAGCGTCGGAGACAGTCTCATCGCTGCCCGAAAGGGTCATAGCAAGGAGAGCGTCAACATCTGCCGGATTCTTTTCCGCAACAGTGACAGCAATCTTATTTGCAAGCTCAACAAACTTCTCGTTCTTTGCAACGAAGTCTGTCTCGCAGTTGACTTCTACCATAGAAGCAACCTTATTTGCCTCATCATAATATGCAACAACAACGCCCTCGGCGGCAACGCGGCCTGCCTTCTTGGCGGCGGAAGCAAGACCCTTCTCACGAAGAACATCAACGGCCTTGTCCATATCGCCGTCGGTCTCTGTGAGAGCCTTCTTGCAGTCCATCATACCTGCTCCGGTCTTTTCGCGGAGAGCCTGTACGTCTTTAGCAGTGAAGTTCATTATTTGTCCTCCTCTGTCCCTGCGGCCTCGGCAGCCTCTGCGTCGCCCTGCTCGCCCTGTCTGCCCTCGATGACAGCGTCTGCCATTGCGGCGGAGATAAGACGGACAGCGCGGATAGCGTCGTCGTTGCCGGGGATAACATAGTCTACTTCATCGGGATCGCAGTTTGTGTCGACGATAGCGATGATCGGAATACCGAGCTTGTGAGCCTCGAGAACAGCGATCTTCTCCTTGCGGGGATCGACGATGAACATAGCAGCGGGCTGCTTCTTCATCTTGGAAATACCGCCCATGAACTTCTCAAGCTTCTCTATCTCGAGCTGGAGCTTGATAACTTCCTTCTTGGGAAGCATATCGAAAGTTCCGTCAGCCTCCATGGTCTTGAGCTGCTCAAGTCTCTTTATACGGCGCTGAATGGTGTTGAAGTTGGTGAGCATACCGCCGAGCCAACGGGCGTTGACATAAGGCATGCCGCAGCGCTCAGCCTCCTCGCGGATAGAATCCTGAGCCTGCTTCTTCGTGCCGACGAAAAGGATCTCCTTGCCGTCTGCAGCGATATCGCGGACCGCCATATAGGCATCCTCAAGCTTCTTGACCGTCTTCTGAAGGTCGATGATGTAAATACCGTTGCGCTCCGTGAAAATATAGGGAGCCATTTTGGGGTTCCATCTTCTGGTCTGATGACCGAAGTGCACACCTGCTTCAAGCAGCTGCTTCATTGATACTACTGACATTTGTTTTTCCTCCTTTGGTTTTTCCTCCGCGAAACAGGGCGGCCGCAACGGCGAAAATTCACCGCACCGGGCGACTTCCTAAAGCTTCGCGTGCGTAATGCTCGGATATTATATCACAGCAAGATATAAAAATCAAGAGTTTTTTAATCTATTTCAGCTTTTCTCTGCCGGTTCTTTGTGCTCTTCTCTTTTGCCGCCGGAAGTTTTTGCAAGCGCTTTGTTATAGAGCTTGTACACTCCACACTTCCAGCACAGGAGCATACCGACGACTGCGCCGACGGCCGCCTGAAGAATCTGATATGGAAGCTTCATAACGGCGTATTCCGGTGTGCTGTAGATAAACGCTCTGCCGAGGGAGTAACCGACGACCATAATGACCGCGCCTATCGAGACGCCTATTCCGCTCGCGAGCACGGGGTGCTTCTTCAGAACATAATGCGAGAAAACGGAGATGATAACAGCCTGGAGTCCGTGGGTAACCAATGAGACGAACATCGGGAGCGGATAGAAGAACAGGTCGCCGAGGAACGCGCCGACTCCGCCGACTATAAACGCCGCGACAGGGTCGAGGATTATCGCCGCGGTGCAGATAATTATATCATTGAGATACAGGTGGCCGCCCGGAACGGGAACGCCGAACGAACTCATCGCGACATTGAGCGCCATGAACATTGCCGTCAAACATATCCACAGCGTGGTTCTTTTCGTGTTGCTTTTCTCTTTCATTTTAAAGTCCTCCTTGCTTTTTTGACAGGAATATTATACAATACCGCTGATAATATAAAATAGTCAGAAACGGAGAAAATAATATAACCAGATGAAATACACGGTGGACTTGAACGACCGCCCGGTCTATTTGCAGATTTACAGACAGCTCAGGGCGGATATAGTCGGCGGAGCGTTCGCCTACGGCAGCAAACTGCCGTCAAAGCGCCTGCTCGCGGAAGAGCTCGGGGTGAGCACGATAACGACAGAGCACGCATATGATTTACTCTGCGAAGAGGGCTACGCCCAGGCGCGCGAACGAAGCGGATATTTTGTTGTTTTCCGCCGTTCGGACGGCTTTGCGGCGTCCGACAGCAGACCGCCAGAGCCGATGCGAAGGAAAAATATCGAACACAGCAAGCCCGAATTTTCATTATCGCTGCTCAGCAGGACGATGCGCAAAGTTATTGCGGACTGCGAAGAAGAGATACTTGAGCGCTCGCCGCACTCGGGACGCATTGAACTGCGCGACGCGCTGCGGCAATATCTCGCGAGAAACCGCGGCATATCTGTTGACACGGAGCAGATAATTGTAGGTTCGGGCGCCGAATATCTCTACGGGCTGATAGTCGACCTGCTCGGCAGGGACAAAACATACGCGATAGAGTCTCCGTCATACGAAAAAATCGAGCAGGTATACAGGGCGGCGGGGGTCAGATACGAGCTTCTCCCGCTCTCGGACGACGGCATAGACGGCGCAGCACTGAGCGGCAGCAAGGCGGATGTTCTGCACACGACTCCATATCGGAGCTTCCCGACTGGGGTCACTGCGTCCGCTTCGAAGAGATATGAATATATCAGCTGGGCCGAAAAAGGCGGCAGGTTTATTGTCGAGTCGGACTACGACTCCGAGTTTTCGGTCTCGCAGAAGCCTGCGGACACGCTTTTTGTGCTCTCAAACCGCGACAATGTAATATATCTCAACACATTTTCTAAGACTATATCGCCCTCGCTGCGTGTCGGCTACATGGTTCTGCCGAAAAGGCTTGTTAAGACATTTGAAGAGCGGCTCGGGTTCTATTCCTGCACCGTACCGACCTTCGAGCAATTGGTGCTGACCGAGCTTCTGAACAGCGGCGACTTCGAGCGGCACATAAACAGAGTAAGACGCGCAAAGCGCAGAGAGCTCAATAAAGCATGAAAAATCGGCGGCAAGGTTACTCCCCTGCCGCCGTTCATTTTTATTTTTTATTTGTCTTTTATCTTCAGCATTGCGCGCATGGCGTTGAGCACAGCGAGAATAAGAACTCCGACATCGCCGAAGACCGCTATCCACATATCCGCGATACCGAATGCGCTGAGCACGAGGATAATCACTTTGACCGCGAGCGCGATCCAGATATTCTCGTTGACGATGCGCATAGTCTTTCTGGCTATCTTTATCGCCGTCGGGAGCTTTGAAATCTTGTCATCCATGAGGACGATATCCGCCGACTCAATCGCGGCGTCGCTGCCCATAGCGCCCATGGCGATGCCTACATCGGCTCTTGTGAGCACGGGCGCATCGTTTATGCCGTCGCCGACGAACGCAACTTTATTGCCCTCTCCGAGCAGCTCTTCAACGCGCTCAACCTTCTGCGACGGAAGCAGTTTTGCGTGGACTGCGCTGAGTCCGAGCTGCTTGCCGACCGCTTCGGCGACGCGCTCATTATCGCCCGTGAGCATAACGGTGTTCTTGATACCGAGTTCTTTGAGCTTCGCTATCGCATCTGCGGAATCGGGCTTTATCTCATCGTTGATAACGATATGTCCGAGATACTGCGCGCCCTCGCTGATATGAATAACAGTGCCTGCCATATGGCACTCATGCCACTTGGCTCCCGCCATGTCCATGAGTTTGCCGTTGCCGACAAAATAAGTCTTGCCGTCGATAACAGCCTCAAGACCCATGCCCGCGTGCTCGGTTATCTTGCCTATGCGGCTCTTGTCTATATGACCCTTATGCGCCGCGACTATCGACTCGCCGACGGGGTGAGTTGAATAGCTCTCCGCCGCGGCGGCGACATCGAGAAGATGCGCCTCGGTGATATTTTCGGGATGAATGGCGTTGACCGCGAAGGTGCCTTTCGTCAGCGTTCCGGTCTTGTCGAACACGACCGTGTCAATCTTCGAAAGGGTCTCCATATAGTTGGCGCCCTTTATGAGTATGCCGTCACGCGAAGCTCCGCCGATGCCGCCGAAGAATGACAGCGGGACGGAAACAACCAGCGCGCACGGGCACGAGACAACGAGGAAGGTAAGCGCGCGCTCGATCCATCTGCTCCAGAGACTCCATGTGCTGTGAGTGCCCATGAGCATGGAGACAAGCGGAGGTATAATCGCGAGCACAACGGCTCCGATAACGACGCAGGGAGTATACCAGCGCGAGAAGCGGGTGATGAAGTTCTCGGCTCTCGCCTTTTTCTCCGAGGAGTTTTCAACGAGTTCAAGAATCTTCGCGACCGTGCTCTCTTCGAAGCGGCTCTGAGTTCTGACATGGATAACGCCGGAAAGATTTATCGTTCCGCTCGTCACTCTGTCACCGACAGTCTTGTCTGCGGGCAGGCTCTCGCCTGTCAGGGCGGCGGTATTGACAGAAGTCGAGCCGTCGATTATCTCGCCGTCAAGCGGAATCTTTTCGCCGGGCTTGATAACTATAGTCTCGCCGAGTTCAACTTCCTCGGGCGACACGGTTTCCTCTTTTCCGTCGCGCACGATTACGGCATAGTCGGGACGGATATCCATAAGCGCGGATATTGACTTGCGGCTCTTGCCGACCGCGATGCTCTGGAACAGCTCGCCGACCTGATAGAATATCATGACCGCCGAGGCTTCGCGGTAATCGCCGACGCCGAACGCGCCGACAGTGGCGATAGCCATGAGGAAGTGCTCATCGAACACCTGGCCGTGGGCAATGTTGCGAATAGCGTCCCACAGGACATCGTAGCCTATCACAAGATACGGCGCGATATAAAGCAGCAATTCTTTCCAGCCCTCAAAGCCGAATATCTCGTCGACTGCCCAGGCAACACCTGTCAGCACGACCGATACGATTATTCTTATCAGTGTTTTCTTCTGCTTTCTCGTCATCGGGGACACCCCTCTTACTTAAGAATTATTGTGCAGTCGGGCTCAACTTTCTTTGCGGTCTTGACGACTTTCTTGAGCACATCGTCAAAAGCATCGTCTGCCGCCTCAAGGGTCAGCTTCTGGGTGAAGAAATTGACGCTGACGCTCTCAACTCCGTCAACCTTGGCGATAGCCGCCTCCATCTTTGCCGCGCAGTTTGCGCAATCCAGATCCTCAAGCTTAAAGATCTTCTTCATTGTTCTCGTTCCTTTCTTCAATAAGATGTTCAAACCCTTTGGCTATAATTGTTCTGACATGGTCGTCAGAAAGAAAATAATAGATTGTTTTGCCCTCACGGCGATTGGCAACAAGATTTGCGTCCTTGAGTATCTTGAGCTGATGCGATATTGCCGACTGCGTCATACCGAGCAGCTCCGCAATGGCGCAGACGCACATCTCCGACTCAAAGAGCGAAAACAAAATCTTGACGCGGGTCGTGTCGCCGAAGAGCCTGAACAGATCGGACAGGTCGCAAAGCAGCTCGTCTGTCGGCAGCTCGTGCCTCACCATATCGAGCATCTTCTCGTGGTTGTGTTCCATGTTTTTGTCCTCCGTTCATTTGCGCGATAATTCATATGACTGTTCATTCATATGCCTCGCTGTTCATATGATAGCTCATTCATATGTTATTGTCAACAGTTTTTTCAAAAAAATTTATAAGACAGCCGAAAAAATAAATATAGGTCATAATCCGCATTGTCAGACACGGATTATGACCTTCGTATTTTGCACTAAGCAGATATTCAGTCTTCTTTGCCGTCGAGCAGGCTCTCTCTGAAGTCGTCGCTGATAACGGCAAGGTTATCGATATGCATCTTTCCGTTTTTGAATTTGAGCGTGAGCGAATCGGAGTTTCGCTTCATCGAGACAAAATCGGAAATATTAAAGCGCTTCTTTTTGCCGAACATAGTCGAATAGATATATATCCCCTCGCCCGCAGCCACGACCTTCTGGTCGAGCTGGCAGAGCATCGCCGCGGCACCGAAAAGCATACAGCCAAAACCCGGAATCGCAACGAAGAACTTTCCGACAGCGAGCATTGCGATGCAGACGGCGGCGCCGGCAATATAGACAGCCATGCCGAAGAAGAAAAGCCATCTTGGAATATGTACGGCATATTTTGCATCACCGGGATCGCGCACTATACGGACGATAAAATATATCAGCAGAGCCGCAGAAACGACAGCGGCGACAAAAGCATAAATCATTCCGACTCTCCTTAAAAGATATTGAGATTCCTGAGCACGAATATCATAGAGATGACCCATGCCGCATCGACAATATATGAAATTATCGTCAGAACTTTCGATGACTTAGCACCGACCGCGATACCTACGACTCGGAGCACGAAGAACAATATTATCGCCACGGCACTCGCTATCAAAAATCCGAGCATCACCGACGCGCTGACAAAATTCGGTTTTGCGGCGTTGATTATCTGAACAATAAAAAATGCGACTGCGCCGACTATGTCAACAATAGCCGATATATTTGTTATTTTTGGCAGAACTTTGTTTTTCATATTTACGAGACCCGAAGTCTCCCTCACTCCTTTGAATCGATTACGGGAAAATTCTATCACATAAATGCGATTTAATCAACAGCGGACAGAAAAAAGCGGCGGAATTTACCGCCGCGCATGGTTAGCATACATTAATTATATTTAACTATATTCGCCTGTATCGGCTCTCCCCTGCCGAACGAGGCGGCATTTTCAAACGTGGTCTCGCTTATCGACTCAAGCGCCTCGCGGGTCAGAAAGCCCTGGTGCGAGGTGATTATAACATTCGGGAACGACAGAAGTCGCGCCGTGACGGAGGTTTCAAGTATATCGTCCTCGCGGTTTTCAAAAACGTTGTGTGTCTCCTCCTCATACACATCGAGCCCGACGCCCATAAATTTATGCTGTCTTATACCTTTTATAAGATCGGGCGTGCTTATCAGCGCGCCGCGCGAAGTGTTGACGAGGATAACGCCGTCCTTCATCCGCTCTATTGCGTCGATATTTATCATATGATAGGTCTCCTCGGTCAGCGGGCAATGAAGAGATATCAGATCGCTTTCGCCGAGAAGTTCATCGAGTTCGACATATCGAACGAAGTCGAGCGAGGGGTTCCGATACTTATCATAGGCGATAACATTCATCCCGAGTCCGCGGCAGGCGCGCGCAAACGACGCGCCTATCTTTCCCGTGCCGACAACTCCTGCCGTCTTGCCGCAGAAGTTAACCCCGGTCAGTCCCATGAGGCTGAAATTGTTCTCGCGCACTTTTATATAAGCCTTGTGTATGCGGCGATTGACGGCGAACGCGAGCGCGAGGGCATGCTCGGCTATTGCCTCGGGCGAATACCCCGGCACGCGCATAACGGAGATACCGTGCTCCTGCGCCGCCGGAAGATCGACATTGTTATACCCGGCGCAGCGCATGAGAATGAGCCTGACCCCGTTCTCGGCGAGGATATCCACGACCCGCCTGCCGACATCGGACGCGACGAACAGGCACACGGCGTCATAGCCTTTCGAGAGCGGCGCGGTGCGATAGGAGATATCCGTCTTGAGATAGTCTATTTCAATGTCGGAATATTTGCCTGCAAGCTTTTCGAACGCCTCGCGGTCATACGGCTTTGTATCATAAAAAAGTATCTTCATAGAATGCGCCTCCGGCAGTTTTCTCTGAATAGTATCTGCCGGGCGGGAATGAATATTCGGGTTAAATAAGCACAATTTATCATAAAGAGTGAAAACAATGGGAAGAAAATACAAAAAAGGCTTGACTTTTTCGAGCAAATATTATATGATAATCAAGCTGATTTGCGGATACAGCTTCCGCACAGCGAAAAGGATATGATCCATTAGCTCAGTCGGTAGAGCACTTGACTTTTAATCAAGGTGTCCGGAGTTCGAATCTCCGATGGATCACCAAAAGAGAAGTCTTGAAATCGTTGTGTATCAACGGTTTCAAGGCTTTTTTCATTTCTATTTCAATGCTCCCGATTCAGTCTCGCATCTATTGTAAACCTACAGTCGCTTTGTTGCATTTTCAAATTTTGGCTTGACACTTGTATCGAAATCGCGTATACTGTGTATATAGCCATCGGTGAGAAACAGGACACTGGGCAATTGTAGCCCAGCCTTCTGGAGTAAGCCGGTGGCTTTTTTGCATTCATACAGTATATTCATGAGCTTGGCGACTGCCTTCTTGCTGTTCTTGACACTGATGTTGTTTACTTCCTCGTCGGTGTACTTTTTTTCGGGCTGAGTCTGCTTGTTCTGCTCCTCGGCGCCCTGCCCCTCCAAGGTTTCGACATCCTTTTTTTCTTCTGCCATTTTTTTACACTCCTTTTCTCAGTTAAGGTCAACTGTTACCCTGTTTTACGATACAGGCAAACGATTTTTGGATATAAAAACAACGCTTTGCATTTGACTGCAAAACGCTGTAATTATTATGTTGTGATATGACAAAACCGCCTCGCTTTCGCTTGGCGGCTTGTTATTTATTATTGATCCTCTTCATCAAGAGTATCTTTTCCGAAAGCTTTTATATAGCTCTCGGTGAGGTCTTTTATGATAATCGGGGCTTCTTCCTCGTCCAGTATTCCGTCGAGGCGACCTTTGAGCAAATCCTCATAGTAGAGATAGAGCTCATCGCTCATGGCTTCGCTGAGATCGTTGTTGTCCACTTCCCACTTTATCAGCGGAAGTACCGCGTTAAGGCGCTCAGCTTCTTCGAGGATATCCTGATCGAATTCTGTAAGATATGAGTTTTCGAGCAAATCCCCCGTTTTCGGCTGTATACCCGTGCTTAAACGGCTTTCAAGAAAATTTTTTGTCCACTGATAATCAAGGTCATACTTCATCTTTTTCTCATCCTTTCTTTCCAAACATTTCCTTCAACCTTTTTGTTTGAGATAACATTTACCTCAACATCCGGGTATAGTTCTTTAAATTGCTGCATTACCCCTTTACAGCTATCGCACATTCCGCGTTCGGAAAGCATACATATCTTTTTAAAAGGGCTCGCTTCATACAAATCGGCGAAGAACTCGAAGAGCTTTGCTTCAGTATCATTGTAGGTTTCTTTTCTTATTGTTCCGTCCATTTTGGGAACATCTATATATTTAAAGCGGCGAGCTTCTTTAAGTAAAACTAATTTTCCGGTTCCTTTATATCCTCTGCTATCTTCCACTTTGGATATAGCGCTATGCGCATAATACATATTGTCAAAATCATCATCGATATATGCACCGGCAATGTTTCCGCTTCTTTTAAATCCGCTTGTAAATTTCAGTCGCTTCTCATAAATAACCTTTTTATCAAACCGCAAGATTTCATCAGTAGAGAAATTGCCTGAATCTATCTTGTATTGATTCACAAAGCGGTATTGCCTTTTAAGTGTCTTCCACTTTTCAGAATCATTATACTTTATTTTTAAGAATTCATCAAGAGAATCCGGCACATTTTCTTTCAAGACTGCCGAATATCGCTCGAACTGGTCTCTGTTGTAGGAGGACACCTGCGTCAAAGTCTTGGGCGGGTAATATTTAAGCTTCCCGGTAAGAGGATTTATATTATCCGCAAGCCACTCTTCATATGTCGTTTCCGCCGGAATAAGCACGGTTTTCCCAGTCTCGGGATCCAATGCCCGGCGTTTGAGTTCGGCTCGGTTTTGTCCCTCTATGACTGCCGTCGTAGTACAACGGTCATTCGGATGGAGCGGCGGATAGTTTATGCCCTCTTTCGCTTCGGAGACCGGAAAAGTCTTGCCGTCTAAAGCGCCGCAGACATCGCAGGTGCGCCCGTCAAGGGTAGCGAGAAATCTGTATTCCGTTATGCCTTCCTCTTCGTATGCCGCTTTTTCAGCGGCGTTGTGCACACGGTTCGTCTCGGTGCGTATCAGCCGCATCGAGCTGTACATTCCGGACTGCATTCATACAGTATTGCAGTCTTGATTAACTCCTGCAGGTTTTCGTAATGGTGCTCTGTGTCCGGCCGTCTTGGTATTCATAAACGCGATTACATCTTTGGACAAAATCTAAGGATGTACATCCTTGACAATTTCAAGCAAACCCGATATACTGATAGTGGAATCGGTAAGAGATTGTAGGGCATTGCCCGAAGCTCTGGTCTTCGAGACAGCCGATTCTTTTTATGTTTATTGAATATAAAATATCAACTTGAAAGCTTTTAAATTCTGCCCGACAATACAAAAAATATTGACACAATTTTTATTCCGTGATATATTGTCATTGCCGAGTGCAGTGTCTGTCGGACGACTTTCTTTTGATTGCCTGTCTGATATCCTGCATTCGGCGTTTTTTTATATTTCCGGCTTTAAATCGCAGTTTTTCCGCTGTCTTAAAATTTTTTGAAAAAAGTGTTGACAACGGGATTTTTCGTGCTATGATATAGGTGTGCTACGACAGATAGCACACATATTCTGATTTTGGTGCACTGCGGCGCGCCGGAATCAAAAAGAAAGGAGAATCGCTGTGGTCTTAATCGACAAGCAGAGCCGCGTGCCGGCATACGAGCAGATAAGAAATCAGCTGCTGACTCTTATCCTTGTCGGTACATTCGCTCCGCACTCGCAGCTGCCGTCTATACGGTCCATTGCCGCCGACGCCGGTGTGAACATAAACACGGTAAAAAAGGCGTTCTCCGACCTTGAATCCTACGGTGCGATATACACCGTGCCCGGAAAGGGAAGCTTCGTCAGCGAAAAGGCTTTCAAGAACGATTCGGTGCACGACACGGCGGTGTCCGAAATTTCGGACGCCATCTCTGCCGCCCGCGCCAAGGGACTCAAAAAGCAGGAAATTATCGACATACTCAATGAAATCTACACTCAGGAGGAAGAATTATGATTGAAGTAATCGGCGTTACAAAACGTTTTCAGGACTTCACCGCCATTCAGAATCTTTCGCTGAAAGTCGAAAAGTCGTCAATATACGGGCTTGTCGGCTACAACGGCGCGGGCAAAACAACGCTTCTCAAGACGGTCGCCGGAGTCTACAGAGCCGACGAGGGCGAGGTCAAAATATTCGGCGAGAATGTTTTTGACAACGCAAAAGTGAAGCAGAGACTCTTCTATGTCCCCGATGACCTCTATTTCGAACCCAATGCGACTATCGAGAGCATGGGCAAGTTCTACGCAGGCTACTATCCCCGCTTCAGTTTCGACACCATGCACAAGCTTTCGAAAGTTTTCGGGCTTGACACGAAGAAGAGCATACGCGGCTTTTCAAAGGGAATGCAGAGACAGGCCGAGATAATCCTCGGAATGTCCACGATGCCCGAGGTTATCCTGCTCGACGAGAGCTTCGACGGACTCGACCCGGCAAAGAGGAATCTTATTAAGAACCTCCTGCTCGAATACATGGCCGAAGAGGAATGCTCCGTCATAATCTCCTCTCATAATCTCCACGACCTCGCCGATATGTGCGACCACATTGCGCTGATAAACGGCAAGAGCATCGTTATGGACTGCTCGGTTGACGATATCAGCGGCTCGCGCTGCAAGTTCAGGCTGGTCTTTGACCGCGACCTCGAAGAGAGCGATTTCAAGGATCTCGACATCAGGCACTTCTCGAAGGACGGAAAGATAATCACTCTGAGCGCCAACGGCGACATGGACGAAAACGAGAAGAAGCTTCAAAATATGAATCCGCTGATGATCGAAAAGTTCCCGCTCACGCTCGAAGAAATTTTCCTCGAGGAGATGGAAGGCAGCGACTACGACTTCAAGGACATCTTCGGTAAGCCCGAAGAGAAGAAATGAGGTGTCACAGATGAAGAAATATAAGAACACATTCCGTTTCTCCGTCGCTCACGCGATAAAGAAAAACTTCATTCTCCCCCTTGCAGCATTTGTGCTCAGCATGATTTTTTATCTCACCGGCTTCTGCTGGGATGTATTGAGCGAAGCAAAGAACAAGGCCGCTATCACTGGTCAGAACGTTATGAAGTTAATGCGCGAAGCGTACGAGGTCTTTATCTTCGACTCGGAGCGTGCGGCATATGAACCGCTCATCTCGTTCTACCCCGCTCTGCTCGTTGTGATATCGCTGTTAGTCGGCGTTTTGCTCTTCAGATTCGTTACCAATAAAAAGACCGTCAACGTCTATTACAGCCTCGGCATTAAGCGCGCCGATCTCTACACAGCGCGTCTGGTTGCAGGCATAATTATGATGCTCGCGGCAACGCTCGTCCCGCTCGCTGTTTCGCTCGGAATCAACCTCCACTTTTTCGGCTCGTCCGCCATGCTTTGGAGAACCTTCCTGTTCTACGCCGTGCACAACGTGATATGTGTGCTCTCCGGTCTTACAATATCGGCGGCGGTCTCGAGCTGCGTGGGTACGGTTGTTGAATCGATAGGCTTTTCAGCCGTTCTCGCGGCGTTCCCGAGCGTTGTGACAATGTGCGTGAACTACAGCGTTCCCGCAATCCTCAACGGCGCTCCCTCCAAAACTTACTACGACATATATCCCAGTTCATCAAGCTACGGCGACATGCATCTCGACATGACGGACTCTACCATGTTCGGGCGCATCATCAGCCACATAAATCTGCTCATGCTCAACAGAAGCTCTTTTATTAACTCATCTTCCGTTGAAGCTATGACAAAAGAGGCAGCAAAAAAATGGGCCGCGCCATCGCTGACTCCCTATATTCTCTGGGCAGTTCTCATCGCCGCGTTCTTCGTGTTCGGTCTGTTCATGTTCAAGCGCAGAAAAGCCGAGATATGCGGTTTCCCCGGAAGAAGCGCCGTTCTCAACTTCGTGCTCTGCATGATTGCCTCTTTCGGAGCTGCTTCGCTGATAATATATTTTATAGCATACACATCGCAGATAAGCAGATGGATAATGATAGCCCTGGTAATCGTCGCAACTTTCCTGGTCTTTGTTATACTCGATGTCATTCTCCATTTGAGCTTCAAGGCTCTTAAAAAAGACTGGAAGATAGGTCTCGTCCATGTCGGACTTATGGCGGCGTTCCTGCTCTCGCTCTACACCGGCTTCTTCGGCTACAGCAGCCGCGTGCCCGATGTTCAGTCCATCGAGAGCGCATCCATCTCCGCGCCCAACGCACTGATGGGCAGCTACAAGCTCGGCAACGGGCTCCGGTCCGGATATAACAGCAACCTTTATTACTTCGGCGAGGACGGACTCAAGGACTACTACTATGTCGGCAACCGTTCGAACTCACTCGTTGAGGACTTCAAGGACAAAGATGACATAAATACTGTCCGCGAAATCCACAAGGCCATGATAAAAGCAGGAAACATCAACGAAATGAACTGCGACCCTGATGACTATTCGAAGAGAGTCACAAGCCAGAAGGTCATCATAAAATACAAGCTCAAGAACGGACGCGAGCTTGTCAGAGTTTATAACTATGTTCCGCTGACAGACTATCCCACGCTCTATACCCTTGAGGATACCAAGAACTGGAACAGCAAAATCAAGAACGAGCTGCTCAACATCGACTCGGAAAATGTTATCCCGATAGTTTTCTCCGCTCAGATGGACAACAGGATAGCTGTTGACGAAGAGCTGACGGCGGGTCTCGCGCGCGCGATATATAATGATATCAGCACGCTGAGCTCCGACAAGTTCCTGACAAGCAACGCGAAATATCTCGGCTCGGTTGCGTTCTATGTTTCTCGTCAAAACACACAGGAGGAGGCGTACTACGGAAGTGCCACTACCGTAACAGAGCCTATGCCGGAACCGGGCATTGAGGAAGATCTTGATATGTCAAGGCAGGATAAGGTCAACGAGCTTTCGGCGCATGGAGAGTCGAGCGGACATTATATCTCACTCGGCGACTACTCAACAGTTCCGATAACCTCGGAGATGACGAACACGATAAGCTTCCTCAAGGAGCACGGACTCTACGAGAAGCTCACAGACGAGTCCCCGATAGTCAGCGTCAGAGTTAAGGACATGGGTCACTCGACCGACTCCGTGAAAGCAAGATACGGATACGGCTATTGTAGCCCGATATTCAACGCCTTCTGGGATGACGGAAAATCAAAGGCAGTTTCAAAGACGGATTCCACCGGCTACACCTATCAGGTGAGCAACTACAACAGCGGCGATTTCATGCCGAAGGATGCCGTAACCATAACAAACAAGACTATTGTCGAAAAGCTCGCCGCCAACGCCTACGGCTACCGCTTCGACCTCACGGGCGGATACCTTGTTGAGTTCAAGCGCGCGAACGGCGCTCTTACGATAATGTATGTTCCGAAAGGACGCATCGAGCTGAATCTCGGCACGGGCAAATAAATTTCAAGCGGCGGCTGCGCTGAAACGGTGCGGCCGCCGAACTGAGCAGCATCGGAGGGATAAAGAGTGAACAAATCAAGAGACGGCTTCAAAAGCCCATTCGGCTTCACAGTCGTTCACGCGATAAGAAAGAATTTTGCTTTTCCGCTCGCGGTCTTTGTAATGAGCTTGGCGCTCTACCTCAGAAGCTTTTTCGGCAGCGACAAGATAAGACAGCTTACGGCGCTGAAGAGCGGCGGCTCGGCAACGTTGGAGCTTCTGCGCGAATCCGGAAAGTTCCTGATAATCGCCGACGGAAACGGCTCCGCGGTGTCCGATATTTTTTACTTTTGGTTCTACTTCTATACTGCGGTGCTCGTCATTCTCTCGGCGGCATTGGGTATAATGCTTTTCAGATTCGTCTCAAGCAGGGCGAAGAACAACATATATTTCAGTCTCGGCATCAGCCGCGCGGGTCTGTTTTCGGCGCACTGGCTGGCGGGAGCGGTCATGCTCGAAGCGGCCGTGCTTCTCCCGCTCGCCTTTTCGGCAATGCTGAACCTTATCTACTTCGGCTCGTCCGTCATGCTCTGGCGCACGCTGCTGTTTTACGCCGTTCACATGACCGTGACGGCGCTTGCGGGATTCTCTGTTGCGGCGGCAGTCTCCGTCTGCGTGGGAACCGCAGGCGAATCGGTACTGTTCTCGCTCGCATTCATAGCGTTTCCGAGCGCTGCTGTATATTTTCTCAATAACACTGTACCGAAGCTGCTCTTCGGCGCGCCTCACAATTCAAACTACGCACTCTATCCGTCGGCGAGTCACAACCAGGATATCAGCATGGCCCTCTCCCCTTTCGGGCGCGTGCTGTCGCGTCTAAATCTGCTCTCGCTCAACAACGACGTATTCATCCGCTCGGGCTCGTTGGTCTCGGCCGACGGGTTCTCTAAAATCACCGCAGACGAGCTGAAAAGCTGGAGCGCGCCGTCTCTTGAGCCCTATATACTCTGGGCGATACTGACCGCCCTGCTGTTCCTTTTCGGGCTTTTGATGCTAAAGCGCAGGAAGGTGGAGATATGCGGCTTCAGCGGCAGGAACAAGGCGTTAAACTTTCTGCTGACCGCAATGCTCTCTGTTTCCGCAGGCTCGACTATCGTCGCCGTTAATTTTTATTTTTCGCAAATCACCGACAAGCAATATCTTATAACGGGCATAACAACCGTGCTTTTGAGCGCTGTTATATTCGTGGTTTTCGATATTATGCTCAATCTCAGCTTTAAGGCACTCAAAAAGGATTGGAAATACGGGCTTGTCCATGTGGCTCTCGCGGTCGCCGTTATGCTCTCGCTCTACACCGGGTTCTTCGGTTACAGCAGCCGCGTGCCTGATACCGACAGCATCGAGAGCGCATCGGTATCCGCTCCGGACATACTTCTCGGAAGCTACCGCACAAGAGCAGACGAGCTCAAATTCAACGCAAACTCCGGCTACTATCTCGCCTTCGACGAGGGCGGAAACCCGGTTGGCATAAACAGCGGCTGCTACTATCGCAGCAACGCCGACGAAAGGCGCATAATTATCGACGGATTCAAAAGCGAAAGCGACATTAACGCCGTGCGCGAGCTGCACAAAAGGCTCATCGCCTCGGGCAGAAAAGTTGTTTCAAGCAGCGAGGATTATTCCGAAAGAGCCGTGCGCAGCACTGTTATTATAAAATACAAGCTCAAGAACGGACGCGAGATAATAAGAGAATATCAGACAGTCGGGCTCGGCGACTATCTCTCGCTCTATTCAATAGAGAACACCGAGAACTGGAACAACAAAATCAAAAACGAGCTGCTGAACATAAACAGCGAAAAAGTATTCCCCGTTCTCTTCTCGGGACAGATGGACAAAAAGACCGTCGTTGACCAAAAATTTACACGCGGACTCGCCCGCGCGATATATGAGGACATAACCTCTCTCGGCGCAGACAGAATTCTCTGCTCCGACTCAAAGTGGCTCGGCGCTATGGCCCTCTATCACGACATAGCGTCGGATGGAGTCGAAGCCGTGACGGCGACCCAAGCTCAGGCGGAAGTCCCCGATATTGATGATATTGACACGCCGGCAGACGATGTTCGCAACGCTTGGAAAGCCGGAAACTACGGCGAGATGATGACCAACGGCTCGGAATACGGAGATTTCGGCAAGTTCAAGTCCGTTATTCCGATAACCGAGGAAATGACGAACACCGTCGAATATCTAAAAGCCCGCGGGCTCTATGACCTGCTCGTTGACGAATCGCCTATAGTCGCCGTCAGAGTGGCGGACATAGGCAAGCTCACCGTCGACGCGCTTGAATACACCACGCCGATATTCAACGCTTTCTGGGACAACGGCAAATCAAAGCCGGAAACCGACCGCGAGACCGGAGAACAGATAAGCACATACACGAGCGGCGACTACATGCCGAAAAATTCAAGGGAATTCACCGACGGCGCAACGATAAACGCACTCGCCGAAAACGCCTACGGCTACAGATTCGACCTCACGGGCGGATATGTTGCCGAGTTCAGACGTGCCAACGGATGCAGAACGATAATGTATATCCCGAAAGGGCGCGTCGAGCTGAATCTCGGTTAAATATAAAAACTCCCTTAAACACACATAGCCCCGGGCTTCACGGAAAATCTGTGAAGCCCGGGGCCGTTTTTATATTTACACATGAAAAAATGCGACCCCGAAGGATCGCATAAATTCAGCTTTTAGATATTACTTGTCCTGTATTAAAGGAAGAGAAGAAGCAGGGTTGCAACGAGTGCGAGAACGAAGAAAGAGATAGCGATGATCTTCGTGATAAGCACAAGCTTCGACTCCATAGTCCTGCTCTTGTTCTTGCCGAAGAAAGTCTCTGCGCCGCCTGCGATAGCGCCGGAAAGACCGGCGGACTTACCCTCCTGAAGAAGGACAAGAACAATAATAGCGACCGAAAGAAGAATGAGGACTATGCCCAATATAATCTCATGTACTGCCATGAAGTTAACCTCCAAACACAAATTGCTAAGATATTTTAGCATATACTTTGACACATTTCAATAGTTTTTACAAAAACTTTTGCCGAACGGAGAAATTTTCCTTCCGAAAGATGTATTATCAGCGCGCGGCTGAGCAAACTACTCTCAGCGGCAAGAGCCCGAAGTCAATGCGTTTGCAGGGCTTTTCCCGCCGACCGTTTTGCGGGGAAGCCTTGCAAACGGTCTTTTTTATATTCCGAGCTCAAGCTGTTCGCCCTTGTCCTCCGCGCTCAGCAGCGCTCCGGCGGCGGGCAGGTTCTTTGTCTTATATCTGTACGCCTTGGCGAACTCCCCTTCTTTATACGCGCGGACGGTCATAACTTTCTGACCCTTCTTGAGACTCATAACGCCGACTCCCTGAGTGTCCTTGGTAGTCTTGGGCGAGATTGCGCCGGTGTTTATCAAAAGGTGTCTGCCCGCGGAAGAGATTATAACAAGCTCGACATCGCTTTCGATATGGAGCATCGCCGCGGCGGGCGATTTGTCGGAATAAGCCTTTATGAGCTTCTTGCGGTTCGTCTTCGTCTGATAGGCGGAAAGCTCGACCTTCGCCGCCTTTCCGTTTTCAAAGAAGAAGAGCATATGACCCGAATAGTCCGAGGTCACGACCATATAGACCGCCGTCTCGCCCTCGTCCATGCCGAGCGTGCTCGCCACATAATCGCCGAGTGCGCTCGCCTTTGTCTCCTTGAAGTCGTTGACGCGAGCCTTGTAGACCTGGCAGCGGTTCGTGAAGAAGAGAAGCTCTTTCGCGTTATCCGTGACCACAGTCTGGGCGAGCTCATCGCCCTCCTTGAACTTCTGCTCGCTGCTCATGCGCAGGGACTGCGGGGTTATCTTCTTGAAATAGCCCTGCTTCGAGAAGAAGAGCGTCACGGGATAATCGGGTATCTGCTCCTCCTCTTCCTCCTCTGCGATATCGGAGGCGTAGATAATCTCCGTCTTTCTCGGCTTGCCGTATTTCTTGATAACTTCCTCAAGCTCGCTGATAATTATCGCGCCGACTCTGCCGCGCTTTGCGAGGATATCCTCAAGATCGGCAATGAGCTTTTCGAGATCCTCGATATCCTGCGTGCGCTTTAAGATATATTCGCGGTTTAAATGACGAAGCTTTATCTCCGCGACATACTCCGCCTGGATGCGGTCGATTCCGAAGCCTATCATGAGGTTCGGGACGACCTCCGCCTCCTCTTCGGTATTTCTGACGATTTTTATCGCCTTGTCGATATCGAGGAGGATTTTTTCAAGTCCGCGCAGCAGATGCAGCTTGTCTTTAGCCTTTTTGAGGTCGAAATAGGTTCTGCGTCTGACGCACTCCATGCGGAACGCAATCCACTCGTTGAGCAGCTCTTTGACGCCCATGACGCGGGGCGAACCGGCAATCAGGACATTGAAGTTGCAGGCGAACGAATCCGAGAGCGGAGTGAGCCTGTAGAGCTTCTGCATGAGCTTGTCGGGGTCAGTTCCCCTCTTTAAGTCTATGGTTATTTTAAGACCGCTCTTGTCCGTCTCGTCGCGGATATCGCTTATTTCTCTTATCGCGCCCGCCTTGACTCTGTCGATAACCTTTTCTATTATAGACTCGCTCGTTGCGGTCGAGGTCATTGGGATCTCCGTTATATCAATGCAGTTGTTCGACTTGTCATAAGTATATTTGGCGTAGAGCTTGAACGAGCCGCGGCCTGTGCGGTAAATCTCCTCGATCTTCGCGCGGTCATAGAGTATCTTCGCGCCGCCCGCAAAATCGGGTGCTTTGAGGGTATCCGCAACGCAGTGGTCGGGGTTTCTGATAAGCTCGATAGTCGTGCGGCAGACCTCTTCGAGGTTAAAGGAGCATATGGAGCTCGCCATGCCGACGGCTATACCGGTGTTATTATTGACGAGCACGCTCGGGAAAGTGACCGGCAGAAGAGTCGGCTCTTTCATGGTGCTGTCGTAGTTATCAACAAAATCGACGGTGTCCTTGTCGATATCCTTGAAAAGCTCGGCACTTATGGGGTCGAGCTTCGCCTCGGTATATCTCGAAGCCGCCCACATCATATCGCGCGAATACGCCTTACCGAAGTTACCCTTTGAATCGACATACGGGTGCAGCAGAGCTTCATAGCCGCGTGAGAGCCTGACCATAGTCTCGTATATGGCGGCGTCGCCGTGGGGGTTCAGCTGCATGGTGCGTCCGACTATATTAGCCGACTTTGAGCGCGCACCGGTGAGCAGACCCATTTTATACATCGTGTAGAGTATTTTTCTGTGCGATGGCTTGAAACCGTCTATCTCCGGGATGGCACGGGACATAATGACGCTCATCGCATATGGGAAATAGTTGGTTTCAATCGTTTGGGTTATCGGCTGCTCGACAACTTCGCCCGCGCCGATAATATGAACTCCGCTCTTGAGCGGATCTATCTCATTTTTCGGAGGTTCTTTTTTGCCTCTTTTTCCCGCCATTTATATCAAAATCCTTTCAATAGTTAAGCTGTTACGAAACATCCGCCATGTCGATATATGCCGCGCCGTCGCGTGCGATATGCTCTTTTCTGCCGGCGAGATTGTCGCCGAGCCAGAGATCAAATATCTCGGCAGTTTTCTGGGCGTCGGTCGGGTCGACGCGGATAAGGCGGCGGGTCGTGGGATTCATCGTCGTCAGCGACATCATGTCCGCATCGTTTTCACCGAGTCCTTTTGAGCGCTGGATGGTGAACTTGCTGTTTTCAAGCTGGGAAAGGATATCCTGCTTCTCCTGCTCGTTATAGGCAAACCATGTCTCGTCCTTTGAGTTTATCTCATAGAGCGGCGACTCCGCGATATACACCTTGCCCTTTTCAATAAGCGTGGGCATGAGGCGATAGATCATCGCGAGGATAAGCGTGCGTATCTGGAATCCGTCAACGTCGGCATCGGTGCAGATTATAACCTTGCTCCAGCGCAGCTGATCGATATTGAACGCGACCATATCTTTCATCGACTTCGACTTGACCTCGACTCCGCAGCCGAGAACTTTTATCAGATCGGTTATGATATCGTTTGCAAATATTTTGTTATATTCCGCCTTGAGGCAGTTGAGTATCTTTCCGCGCACGGGGATTATCGCCTGGAAAGACGAGTCACGTGCCTGCTTACAGGCGCCGAGAGCCGAGTCACCCTCCACTATAAACAGCTCGCGCTCGGAGACATCCTTGCTGCGGCAGTCAACGAATTTCTGCACACGGCTGCCCATATCGTTGCTCGACTGGAGCTTGCCCTTTATATTGAGTTTCGTCGTCTCCGCACGGACGCGCGCGCGCATATTGACGAGCACCTGATCGCATATCTTGTCCGCATCGAGCTTGTTTTCGATGAAATACACCTCGAGCTGATGCTTGAAGAACTCGGTCATTGCCTCCTGAATGAACTTGTTCGTGATAGCTTTTTTCGTCTGGTTCTCATATGAAGCTATGGTCGAGAACGACGAGATGACAAGCACAAGGCAGTCTTCAATATCCTGAAAATTTATCTTTGAATCGGATTTGAGATATTTTCCGCTCTTTTTTATATAAGCGTCTATCTGCGACACGAAAGCGGAGCGTACAGCTTTATCTGGTGCGCCGCCGTGTTCAAGGTAGCTCGAGTTGTGATAGAACTCCTTGAGCTGGACTTTGTTCGAGAAGCAAAGCGCGGCGTTTATTTTCAGAGTATAGTCGGGCTGATCCGCTCTGTCGCGGCCGACGCGCTCGCCGCTCCATGTGCAAATGGAAGAAAGTCCGTTTGAGCCGACGACCTCGCGGACATGGTCGGCGATACCGTTTTCGTAGAAATATTCAAAAGTATCGAACTTTGAGCCGTTCTGATTTTTGAGCACGAATTTGACGCCCGCGTTGACTATCGCCTGGCGGCGCATCATATCCTGAAAATACTCGAGTGGTATGTTGATATCGGTGAAAACTTTGAGATCCGGGCGCCACTTTATGCGCGTGCCGGTATCTTTTTTATTATACGGCTCCTTTATCATATCACCTACGGGCTTGCCGCCCTTGAAATTCAGATGATAGCAAAAGCCATTTGAATGTATCTCCGCCTCCATATATTCCGAGGCATACTGAGTGGCGCAAAGACCGAGTCCGTTTGTGCCGAGAGAATACTGATAGCTGCCGCCGTCGTTTGTCTTATACTTACCGCCGGCATACAGCTCGCAGAAAGTCAGCTTCCAGTTATATTCCTTTTCTTTCTGGTTATACTCAACGGGTATTCCGCGTCCCTGATCCTGAACCTCAACGGACTTGTCCTCAAATCGGGTAACGGTTATTGTATTACCGAAGCCCTCACGCGCCTCGTCAACAGAGTTCGAGATAATCTCGAACACAGAGTGCTCGCAGCCCTCTATGCCGTCGGAGCCGAAGATGACCGCAGGTCTTTTGCGCACGCGGTCGGCGCCCTTGAGCACCTCTATGCTCTCCTGATTGTAGGTTGCCTTATTCGCCATTTAGCTGTCCCCCGTAAATCAAATGCTACGCATTATTTTGTATCATACATATTTAATTATACACCATATATTGGCTTTTTGTCAATGATATCAATGGGTATAGAAAAAGACAGACCATGCAATAACACGGTCTGTCGGATAAAAATTAGGATTTATTATACCTTTTTCTTTCTCTTGAACACATCTGCGGGAAGCTGGGCGAGAACTATTGCGACGAACATGATGATGCAGCCGCTGAGCTCCCTTACGGACATTTTCTGATCTATCAGCACCCATGCGAATATAACAGCGAACACAGATTCAAGGCACAGCAGGAGCGAAGCGACCGTGGGGTCGGAATCGCGCTGGCCGAGGGTCTGGAAAGTGAACGCCACTCCGCAGGACAAAATACCTGTGTAGAGCAGATAGGGTGCTGCGCTCATTATGGCATGGATACTCGGCTTTTCAAAGATAAACATAAGAACGACGGAAATTATGCCCGAGACAAAGAACTGCGCGCACGAGAGCTTGACTCCGTCAATTATAGCCGAATATTTGTCGATAACAAGAATATGTATCGCAAAGCCGACCGAGCACGCGAGAGCGAGCAATTCGCCTTTGCCGAAAGTCGCCTTGCCGCCCGCACACAGCAGATAAAGTCCGACAACGCCGAGTCCGACGCCTATCCACACAGGAAGACTGACGCGCTTTTTGAAGAAAACGAGGCTGATTATCGGCACCAAAAGCATATAGAGCGCGGTTATGAAGCCGACCTTGCCGACCGTTGTATAGCCGAACGCCGCCTGCTGAAGATTGCTCGACACGCAGAGAACCGTTCCGCAGACAAGCCCGCCGACAATGAGACTTTTTCTGTCTTTTTTCTTCTCTTCGGGCGTTTTCTGTTCGGCCGAGCCGAGCTTTTTGTTTTTTGATTTTTGAACTCCCGACATTATTGCAATGACCGGCAGGAGCACCGTGCCGCCCATAATCATTCTTATGCCGTTGAAGGTCAGAGTTCCGATTACTTCAAGTCCCTCGCTCTGAGCCACAAACGACAGTCCCCATATAACGGCGGCGAGAATGAGAAAGATGCCGCCTTTAAGCTGTCCCTTTTTCGTTGTTATCACTCCACTGAAGTTTTCCGAAATATGATAGCACAAAGGCAAATAATAAAAATCGGATTTTGGAATAAAATGTAATTTACAAAAAGATTTTCGGCTTATCTCTCTGCGAGCGGAAGTATTGAGCCGATATCGGTTAATTGAAAGTCCCCTGCCTCCTCCGCACGCACGCCGAATGAAGAGAGAAAGGTTCTTATTTTTTCACCGTCTTTATGAGACGCAAGCGAGCCGTTGAAGAGCATTGTATCGGGCGCAATGAGTCCGCAGCAACCGCCGATAAAGCCGTATTCGCGCCCTGGCAGAATGACATCGCCCTTTGAGACAAACAGGACGGCAAGTCCGTTTTTTTCGGCCGCCGAGGCTATTGACACATCATCGGTAATTATCGCGCTTTCCGTCACCGGCACTACCGAGCATTTTGTGTAGCCCTGGCGCACGGGTATTAAACTACGCCCGGAAAAATCGATGTTTTTGCAGACGGTTTTGGGATTGAGTATCGCATAATTGCCGAAAAGCGCGGCATTGAGCGGCACATCGGCGGGATATTTATCGCCGAGCGGAGTGTCGAGAACCTGCACGTCAAAGCCCATTTCAATAAGCTTTTCCGCGTTGTTACACTGCTCTCGGCTCAATATGATTTTTCGCCCGCCGAGATGCAACAAATGCAAATCGGCGTGGGCGGCTGTGCCGTCGGTTATCGCGGCACACGGCAGGATATCAAAAACACTGATACCGCGCAAGAGAAGATATTCTTTTGCTTTTTCTGCGCCGGCGCTTACCGCTGCGAGGGTGATTCCCCTCTTCGGCAGGTTCGGCGATTCTATAGGGGTCATAAAATTCATCAGTCAACGCAGTTCGCGAACGCCTCATAGACATTCTTGACGCCGATGACCTCTATCTCCTTTTTGAGCTTATCCGGCACGGATTTGAAATTATGGCGCGGGATAATGCAGGTCTTGAAGCCGAGCCGAGCCGCCTCTTTTATGCGCTGTTCGCAGTGGTTGACGGAGCGAATTTCGCCGCCGAGACCTATCTCGCCGAAAGTGAGCACATCGTCTCTTATCGGGACATCCTTGAGGCTCGAAATAAGCGCAAGCGCGACGGAGAGGTCGGTCGCGGGTTCATCGAGCTTGAGTCCGCCGATGACATTTATATAGGCATCCATATTGCCGAAGAAATAGCCCGCTCGCTTTTCGAGGACGGCTAAGAGCATAGCCATGCGGCTGTAATCAAAACCTGTCGCCATACGGCGGGGATTGCCGAAGCTCGACGCGCTGACAAGCGCCTGAACCTCGGCGAGTATCGGACGGGTACCCTCCATAGCGCATGCGATGCAGGTGCCCGAAGTGTTCTTCGGTCTGCCTGAAATTAGCATAAGGGACGGATTCTCGACCTGAGAAAGTCCGCTGTCGAGCATCTCGAAAACGCCTATTTCATTCGTCGAGCCGTAGCGGTTCTTGACGGCACGGAGGATTCTGTAAGACATATTGCGGTCGCCCTCGAAATAGAGCACCGCGTCAACTATATGTTCGAGCACCTTGGGACCCGCGATGTTGCCGTCCTTGTTGACATGACCGACGACTATAATCGGGATATTGCTGCTCTTCGCGGTGCGCATGAACATCGAAGTCGATTCGCGCACCTGCGTGACGCTGCCCGCAGAGGAGCTGAGGTCGCTTATAACCATAGTCTGTATCGAGTCGATGATAACGAGCCCGGGCTTGTTGATATTTATATACTCGCATATAGCCTGAACATCGGTCTGGCTCATGAGAGTGAGGGTCGGGCTCGTGACCCCGAGCCTGTCCGCGCGGAGTTTTATCTGATAGACCGACTCCTCGCCAGAGACATAGAGAATATCGAGATCCTTGCCGATATACTGGCATATCTGAAGAAGAATCGTCGATTTGCCTATGCCGGGGTCACCGCTCAGGAGCACCAACGAACCTTTGACTATTCCGCCGCCGAGGACGCGGTCGAGCTCGGTGAGCCCCGTCTGATAGCGTATCTCCTCATCGGCGGTTATCTCGCTGAGTGCATATGTCTTGACGCTGCGCGCGCTCGCGCCGCTCTTGGACGCCGGAGCGGCGGGCGCTTTTATCTCCTCGTTCATGGTGTTCCACTCGCCGCAGCCCGGGCAGCAGCCGAACCATTTCGGGCTTTCATAGCCGCATTCGGAACAGATATAGACCGATTTTGCCTTGCCTGCCATTTTATGTTACCTCCGTCAGTTTTTCGTCTTGTTTTAAATAGTCTGTTATACCGCACATGACCGAAAAAGCCATGGCGTTCTGATAATTATCGTCTTTTAGTTTCAGCGTCTCGGCGGCGTTCGAGAGGAAGCCGCACTCGACCATAACCGCCGGAGACTGCGCATGATAGAGCAGATATATCTCAGTGCCCGTGCGCTTGACGGCGCGCTGATTCTGAGGCTGGATAAGCGAGCGGATATCCTGCTGAATCGCCTTTGCCAGCTTTTCGCTCTCCGGATTGTTTTTGGAATAGAACACCTGCGCGCCGCTGTATGACGGGCCGCCGTAGTGGTTCTGATGTATGCTCACGAACAGGGCATCGGGCGTCTGTTCGATGATTTTCATTCTGTTTTTTATATCCGAGACCTTTTGCTGACGCACGGTTTTTGCGGAGTCGTCGGCTATATCGTCGTCCGTTTCGCGGGTCATGATGACATTGTAGCCCGCTGTATCGAGCATATCGCGCAGCTTCAGGGCTATGGACAGATTTATATCTTTTTCGACCGTTCCGTCCGCCGCAGTCGCGCCGCCGTCCATGCCGCCGTGACCTGCGTCAACGATAATTGTCACGGTGCGAAGCGCATTTGAAGAGGCCCTGCGCGCATATCCGGAGCCGCGCGAGGATATCATCACGAAGCACATAATCATTATTACAACAGCCGCCGCGATACCGAGAGCGACGAGCCTTGAACGCTTTTTGAAATTTATCACCATACCGACACCCCCACAAAAGAATATGCGGAGAGTCGCGGCATTATTAGAACAGCGGCGGGCAAAATAGGAAAAAGGAGCTGAGAAAATGAAAGGAATAACAAAGATTATCGGCGGTCTCGCCATCGGGACGGTCAACTCCGCGCTCGGAGCCGGCGGCGGAATGATCGCCGTGCCGATGCTCAGAAAAAGCGGAATGGAGCAAAACAGGGCGCAGGCAAACGCAGTGGCACTCATTATGCTGCTGACCGCGGCGAGCGCGGGGATATATATTTACACAGGGAAAGTCACCTTCGGCGACGCGCTCCCATATCTCCCGGCGGGGCTTATAGGAAGCGTTCTCGGTTCTTTCATTCTGCCGAAGATACCGACAAAAATACTCGGCAAGATTTTTGCCCTTTTCATGCTCTGGGCGGGAGTGAGGATGCTGATGCGATGAAAACGATACTGGCAGCTTTTTTCTCGGGTCTCGCCGGCAGTCTCGGACTCGGCGGAGGCGGAGTGCTTGTGCTCTATCTCGTGCTCGCGCTCGGCATGCCGCAGCTCAAGGCACAGGGTATAAATCTATTGTTTTTCATCCCCTGCGCGGTGCTCTCGAGCATAGTTTATTCATTCAAAAAGCTCATCGACTGGAAAAGCGTTCTGCTCTTTGCCGCAGGCGGTCTGCCGGGAGTTTTGCTCGGCAGTCTCGCGGTATCGCACATGAACAGCAATATTCCCGGGAAAATCTTCGGCGGATTTCTGCTGCTCATGGGCATAAAAGAGCTGTTCAGGAAAGGTGATTGATGCGCCGATAGTCGAGATAATCCTGGAGAATCATCACGGCGCTGACGGCATCGACGACAGCCTTGCGCTTCTTGCCGCGCGTGTTCGTGACATTCAGGGCATTATGCGCCGAGACCGTTGTCAGGCGTTCGTCGCGCATCACGGTCTCTATGCCCGAAAACTCGGTCAGAGCCGCCGCAAAATCCTCGCAGCGCTGAGCGCGCACGCCGTGAGTGCCGTCCATATTGACGGGCAGACCGACAACTATCAGCTCCGCCTTTTTCTCTTTGGCTATCTCTGTTATTTTTTCAATCAGCGGCTCGGATTCTTTTTCTGTTATAACGGTTACGGGAGACGCCAAAAATTCGGTCTTGTCGCAGACGGCTATGCCCGTTCGCGTATCTCCGTAATCTACCGACAGGATTATCATAAAATACCTCTTAATTAAAAAATTAGCCGCACCGTTATCGGGTGCGGCCGTTTATATATTTTTTCGCCGCAGGTTGAGTTTAATCGTCCGAACGCGGGCTTGTCGGAAGGATGGAATCGATAATATTGCTGACCGCCTCGCCGACTCCGCTGACGACCTCGCTGACGGATCCGCCGCATGCGGTACACTCGGCGGGCATTGCGGACTTCTTATAATATCCCTTTGCAGTCTCCTTGCACGAGGGCGAAGCGAGAAGTCCGGTCTTCTTGCAGTAGTCCTTCTCCTCGACCTTGCCGGTCTTGGGGAACTCCTTGACGGGCAGGTTCGCGTGGATGCGGTCGAGCAGTTCAATATAGACTCGTCCGGAAGCACTGTATCTGAACGGAATGACCTTGGGCTTATCGTAGCCGAGCCAGACTGCGCAGACATAGTAAGGCGTGCCGCCGGCTATCCAGCTGTCCTTGGTGTCACTCGTGGTACCGGTCTTGCTCATCAGCTCGAACTTGCCGAGATTCTTGCTCTTGCGGAAATCTCTTGCCGGGACGGTCTTGAGCAGTTCGCGCATAACCTCTGCGGTATCCTCGCTGAGAACTCTCTCGGGCTCGGACTTCGTTTCGAGCAGGACTTCCGTACCCGTGGCATTTGTGACTTTATAATAGCAATAGGGCTCGTAGTAATAGCCGTTGTTGCCGAACACGGCATATGCCGCCGCCATTTCGACAGTAGTGACGCCGTTTGTCAGAGCGCCGGTTGCAAGGGGCGCGATATTCGCATCCGCAGAATCATCAAGACTTGTCAGATGGAACGTCTTTTTCATGAAGTTATAGGCCTCGTTGACTCCGAGCATCTCCGTAATTATTCTGACGGGCACGGTATTGAACGACTTCTGGATAGCATACTGGACGGTTATCTCTTTCTTGCTTCCGTTTGTGCCGTCCGCATTCTGCGGCCAGAGCTTGCCGTTTTGATAGATCGAGTAGTCGAGGATCATGCTCGACCAGTTGACATAGTTCTTCTCGAGCGCGAGAGAATAGGTCGAAAGGGGCTTTATGGACGAACCGGGCTGTCTCGGGGACTCGGACGCTCTGTTGAGGCAGAGGTTGCCGTTCTTTTCGCCCGCCTGTCCGACTATGCCGACGATTCTGCCCTCATAGTCCATGACGGTTGCCGCGGACTGAGCGGCGGGATGCTCAGCAGTGTCTGCCTCCTTATCGAAAGCGATTCTGTTTGAATATACGGTATTGAGAACCTTCTGAACATCGGGGTTTGCGGCAGAATATATCTTGAGTCCGCCGTAATTTATCTTCTCCATCGCCTGGCGGTAGGTGTAGCCGTATTTGCTCATCAGATCCTTGCAGACGGTCTTGATGACATAATCGACATAGAAATCCTGATATTCCTTCTCGGTGTTCTTGTCCTCGGTAGTGGCCTTGGTCTTGCCCGGCTTCGGGACATAGCCCTCGCTGTTTGTGAACACGAGCTTATAGTTGACCGCTTCCTCGTATTCCTCTTTGCTTATCGCCTTTTCTTCGAGCATATATTTGAGGCAGAGTTCCTGACGCGTTTTGTTCGCCTCGGGATTGAGCAGAGGATTATACTTCGTCGGCGCTTTTGTTATGACCGCAAGGGTCGCGCACTCGGCGAGATTCAGCTCGCTGACATCCTTGCCGAAATAAGTCTCGCTCGCGGTCTGGACGCCGTAGCAGCCGTTGCCAAGATAGAGGGTGTTGAGATAAGCTTCAAGGATAGCGTCCTTGCTGTAGTGCTGCTCAAGGTTCAGAGCGCGCTCTATCTCCTTGAACTTTCGAACGACCGTTATCTCCTTGTCGTTGGTCACATTCTTGACGAGCTGCTGGGTTATTGTCGAGCCGCCGCCGGTTGAAAGTCCGGTTGCCGCGCCGAAAGTGCGCAGCCAGTCGACGCCGTGATGCTTCTCAAAACGCTTGTCCTCAAGGCAGACGAAAGCGTTTCTTAGATTTTTCGGCATCTTGTCGAAATCGACCCATATTCTGTTCTCCTCGCCGTGGAGCTGAGCCATTTCAACGAGCTCGTTGTTGCTGTTATAGGCATAGACGAACGAGGTCTGGTTCTGATTCGCCTTGTAGTCGTCGAGATTTATCGCGATCTCGCCGTGGGCAAAAGACACGATATTGAAGAAAACATAACCTCCGATTATCGCCGTGGTGAGCATACCGACGACGAGCACACAGAGTATGACCAGCAGAGCTATCCTGCCGGCCTTTTTATTCGGCTTTTTATTTTTCTTTTTTGAAGATGTTTTGGCTGTTCCCATCTTTTTCGATGCGTTTGCGGAGCTGTTTGCCATCCGTGCGCCTCCTTCACATTACAATCCAGTTAAAAATTATAGCATACTTTTTGCAAAAAGTTTAGCCTAAATCCAAATATTCTCATTATTTTGTAAAATCAAAACAATAGCAGTGTATAAAACAGCGTATAAAAACGCCCGAAAGGGGCAAAAATCACCACGAAAGCAGAAAAAGTAAGCCTGCGGAAAGGAAAAGGAAAGATGAAAACCACGATAAAAAGCATCGCCGTTGCCCTCGCGTTCTGTGCCGCGGCGTTTCTGACCGTCTCGGCTATAATCGAAAACACCGCACCGGACGGGAGCGAAAAATACATCATGCGCGACTACAACGGCAGGATAGCAGTGTTCGTCTACGGCGAGGACGAGCCGCAGGAGGTGTTCGATGTTTTCACATCTTCCCTGCCCCGCGGCGAAGCCGAGCGCGTCTACAAGGGAATAACGGTCGAGGGCGACGAAGCACTTCAAAAGCTGATAGAAGATTTTACAGGGTAGCAAAAACAAAAGCGGCTGTTATCATCACGCAGGCACTGGGCCTCATGATGAACAGCCGCATTCTATTTTTATTGCCGATATTTATTCGCCCTTATCAAACATATCGTTAAGCTGGGCGCACACGGCGGACATTCTGCCGATACGCTCGCGCAGGATAGTTTCGGCTTTCTTCTGCGCCTCGGCGACTATTGCGTTCGCCTGCTCCTGCGCTTCGGTAACTGTCTTCTGTGCCTGGCTGCGCGCGGCGGTAACTATTGCATCCGACTGGCCGCGAGCCGAGTCATTGCTCACTTCGAGCAGGCTCTTCTGCGCCTCAAGGTCGGATATCTCCTTTTCGAGAGCTTTCTTTCTGCTCTCTGCGGCGTTGAGCTCGTCAACCATATATCTGCCCTGATCGTCTCTGAGCTTTTCGAGGCGTTTTATATGCTTTGCAAACGCCACGCAGTTGTTATATAGACTGCGGTTCTGCGTTCTGAGTGCTTCTATCTCTTCGCTCGAAGCCGCTTCGCCCGCGGGAGCTTCGGCACGCTTTTCAAGCTCCGAGCCCCAGGCGTAAATTTTATTATATTCCTCCTGCAGCATCGAGATATACGCATCCGTTGCCGCAATATCGTATCCCCTATCAACCACGGGGAGCTTCATCTTTCCTTCCACTTCTGTCATCCCTTCCCAAAAATCAGCTGTTTCTCTTTGCTATATCAACAAGGTTCTTGTAGCTTATCGCCATCGACTCGCGCGGGTCAATATCGCCGGTGTCCTGCTCGATAACGATATATCCGACACCTGAATCCCTGCACGCGCGGTAGCACTCATCGAGATTGAGGTTGCCTGTGCCAACTTCGGCAAAATCGGGCTTGTTCCCGCTGTTGATTTTATAATCCTTGAAGTGGCAGACCTTCATTCTGCCGCTGAGGCGCTTTATGAAATCCGCCGGATCGCCGCCGCCATACTGAACCCAATATGTGTCCATTATAAAGCCGAACAGCTCGGGGTCGGTGTCGTCAATAAGCATATCTATAACGCGCCTGCCGTTATATTTCTTGAACTCTAAGGCGTGGTTATGATAGGCAAAGTGCATTCCCATATCGCGAAGCTTTTTTGCGAGCTCGCCCGTGAGCTTTATAAACTCGCGCACGCCCTCTTCGCTGCCGCTGTACTCCCCCGGCATACAGCCGACTCCGAGCGTGTCGCAGTGGATCATTTTATGCTCCCTGACAACGGCTTCGGTATCGCTGAGCATGCGGTCGAACGAAGTGTGCGTGACGCAGACATCCATACTGTACTTATCAACAAGATATGCGACCTTCTCCGGCTCGATAGATCCGATAGCGGAAATCTGAATCGTGTTGATGCCGATAGAATCAAGATAGGCAAAAGTCTTTTCGGCATCCTCATAATTCTGTATGTAATCGCGTAAAGTATAGAGCTGCGCACCGAGTTTGATATCCGACACGAGAGCACCTCCGTTCCCGCTTTTTCTACAGATTATTATATTATAGCCGTCCCGAAGTTTCAAGTGAATTTACAAAAAAAGCCCGGACTTGCAAACTCCGGCAAACCGCGAATATAGATATTCTACGGGAGGCGGTGCTGTGTTCGGTTGGTTTTTGCAGTTATTTTCAAACGGATTTCTCTTTTTTATCCTGCATCTGAGCCAGCCGGGCTCATTTGCCCCGCCGCTGAGTGCGACGCAGGAGCGCGAAGCTCTTGCGAAAATGCACGCGGGCGACAAATCAGCGCGCAGCGAACTCATCGAGCACAACTTGCGACTCGTGGCGCACATAGTCAAAAAATACTACGCCGCATATTCGGATCAGGACGATCTTATTTCGATAGGCACGGTCGGGCTGATAAAGGCTATAGACTCGTTCAAGCCCGACAAGGGCACGCGCCTTGCGACATACGCCGCGAAATGCGTTGAAAATGAGATACTGATGCACTTTCGCTCGATGAAAAAGAGCGCGCACGACATCTCGCTCGAAGACCCGATCGACAGCGACAGCGAGGGAAACCCGCTCACGCTCATGGATATTATCTGCACGCCGGACTGCATCGCAGACGATCTTGATTTAAAAATAAAAAGCGAGAAGCTGCGCGGGCTCGTCATCGGCATACCCGACCCGCGCGAAAAGGCGATAATCGTCATGCGCTACGGGCTCGACGGCAACGAGCCGCTGACGCAGCGAGAGATAGCGTCGATGATGAACATCTCCCGCTCCTATGTCAGCAGGATAGAAAAGCGCGCGCTCGAAAGGCTCGGAAAAGGAATGAAACAGCCGTGAGAATCATCCCACGGCTGCATTTTTATTTTATAATGTCGTTATCCTTGATGTACTTCACAGTCTCATCAACGGTTGTGAACGCGAGGGCAACCGAAGTATCGGCGGCTCCGTAATAGATAGCTATTCTGCCGGTCTCGGCATCCGCGAGCGCGGCGCACGGGAACACGACATTCGGCACATCGCCGACGCATTCATAGAGCTCATGGGGCGCTAACAGGAAGCTATCCGCGCGGTGGAGCACTTTCCACGGCTCATCTTTATCGAGAATAGCGGCGCCCATGCTGTAGGTGAAGCCATTGCAGCTCGTGAGCACGCCGTGATAGAACATGAGCCAGCCCTCGTCGGTTTCAATAGGAGTCGGACCCGCTCCGACCTTTGTCGCTTCCCAGTTCTCGACCGGGCTCATAACAAAGCGGTGCTTACCCCAATAAGTGAGGTCTTTCGACTGACTGATGAATATATCACCGTAAGGGGTGTGTCCCCTGTCGCACGGGCGAATAAGCAGAAGATACTCGCCGTTCACCTTGCGCGGGAAAAGAACGCCGTTGCGGGCAACGGGATAGCAGGCATCCTCAAGCTGAGTCCAGCTCTTGAAATCCTCTGTATATGCTATGCCGATAGTTGTGCCGTGAGGGGTGAGATTGACCCACGAGAGATAGTATTTTCCGTCGAGTTCGCACAGGCGCGGATCGTAGCCGTTGAAGATATATTTATTCTCAAGCTCCCAGTTTATCGCGTCTTTGCTGAAGCCGACAACGAGCTTATGGGCGCGCGAGCGGATATCCGCCCTGAAAACTCCGGCAAAGCCCGAGCCGTAAGGCACAACAGCGGAATTGAAAATGCTGTTCGCCATATGCAGATTGTCGCGGGTGATAACGGGATTGCCGCTGTAACGCCACACGGGATATTCAAATCCTGCGGGCTTATCCTCCCACGGGATATTGGGTATGTTTGTTCCGATTATTTTTGACATATCTGACTCTCCTTCCGTCCTTTAGATTTTAGCATAGATAGAGACAAAAAGTAAAGAGGAAGGGCGGAAATGAGAAAGAAAGTAAAAAAGTGGCGGATATTTTAAAAAAGTTTGAAAAAAAGACTTGCCAAATCGCTTTTCATGTGGTATTATTGATGAGCTTTCCGGGTGTGGCGCAGCTGGTAGCGCGCTTGACTGGGGGTCAAGAGGCCGTGAGTTCAAGTCTCGCCACTCG